>Ga0209163_1002777_pt1 | contig 13963 bp, 9 predicted proteins | sample MTBAKSrepl2MetaG_FD_187457 | JGI IMG/M metagenome (GOLD analysis project Ga0209163, IMG submission 187457) | Enrichment culture microbial communities om Arthur Kill intertidal strait, New Jersey, USA, that are MTBE-degrading - MTBE-AKS2 (Arthur... | ecosystem: Environmental > Aquatic > Marine >...
GACCGCATCTTCGGCACAATGGCCCTGGCCCTCGAACATGGGATCGAGCCGAACAACATGGCCATCGGCGCCCTGGCCGGCGTCGCCCTCCTGCTGGCGAACGCGACGGAGTACGGTCTGCCCGTAGGGTGGGGCTGGCCCCACCGTTCTTCATGTTCGTCAGGTCTCGGTGGGGCCAGCCCCACCCTGCCGCCCACCGCCCAGGCCCTCGGCGAATTGCTCGCCTGGCTCTGGCAGACCCCGCTCTCACCGGCTCTGCGCAGAATCGTCGACTGCACCTACGCTGGCGCCGGTCCGCTGATTGACCTGCTCGCGCCTTGACCTTCCCGGCCACTTCCGCGCTTCCGCGCGACACTCCCAGGGGACCGACGCTCGTTGCTCCCAGTGCGAAAACGAGTTACGACGATCCGCACATAGCGCGAATATTTTATGGATATTTTGTTGACACCGTTGGATGGTGGTTATACCATGATACGAGCAGCATATCGTCGCGATGCAGGAGACCGGCCCCCAACGCCAGTTGAGAAAGGGGAGAGCTATGAGATCGAGACCGAAACGCGAGAAACGCCGGCAACCGGAGACGAAGGACCGGGTCGTCTGCCATCCACGACCGCGCGTGCCGCCCCCGGAGAGCGACGTGTGGCCCGAGCCGTACCGCGGTGTGCGCTGGAAGCCGATCTATGCCTTCCTGTTCGCGGGCAAATGCCTACTGTGTGCACACTCGTGTCCGCTGCCGACATCGCGACAATTAGAGGACAAGTGGCGGGGCGTGAGTCCGCGCCTGCACTGCACGCACCACCCCTCCAGTCCCGGCGAGATCCGCGAGGTCCTGCTGACCGACACCTGCCGGAACTTCAAGCCCAAGTTCTGGCGACCACCCCGGGCGAAACGGCCCAACGCCCCCCGTCCCCCGACGGCCTCGGCCTGGAAATCCGACGGCAAGACCAAGCGCATCCCGCTGGGCAACGGCCTGTTCGCCACAGTGGACGCCGCCGACTACCCGGAACTCAGCCAGTACCGCTGGTACGCCAACCGCCACGGCTGTACCATCTACGCGTGTCGTTACGAGGGAGGCAGGGAGCTGTACATGCATCGCGTGATCATGAAGCCGCGCCCGGACCAGATCGTCCACCACCGCGACCACGATGGCTTGAACAACCGGCGGGACAATCTCCTCGTCTGCACCCGGCGACAGCATCAGGCCTGCCGAGGCCCCCTGCCAGGGCGGCGGTTCGTCGGCGTCTACTGGTTCAAGAACCGATGGCTGGCGAGAATTCAATACCACGGCAGAATGTACCACCTGGGGTCCTTCGTCGATGAGATCGAGGCGGCCAAGGCCCGCGACCGCAAGGCCTACGAACTCTGCGGCGACTTCGCCTACCTCAACTTCCCCGAGGACCTGCCTATGTTACGCAAACTCTACCCCAAGAAACGCTCGCAAGAACGCAAGAGCGCGACGAAAGGGTGATCTTGAGTCCGTGTGCTGACGTGAGCGGGCAACCAGAACAATCGCAAAGTCATTCGACCGGTCCCACGTGTGTCATTGCGAGGAGCGCAGCGACGAAGCAATCTCGATCTCGCGAGTTGGAGATTGCTTCGCTGCGCTCGCAATGACATGCGGGGCGGTGCCCCGGAACGACTCTGCGTTCGCCCTGAGCGGGCAATGCGGCAATCTTGCATGACCCGGACGTTCCCTGTACAATCGTCGATGGCATGTGGCATCTTCGATAGGGAATCGTAGGGCCGTTAAGGATCGTCATTCATGGGAATCGAGGAAATCATCGGCGACAAGCGCGACGCCGTCCTGGCTCTGGCCGCCCGCACGGGGCGTCGAACGTCCGCGTCTTTGGCTCGGTCGCGGAAGGTAAGGCCGATGACGCCAGCGACGTGGATTTCCTCGTGGACATGGAGCCCGGCCGGAGCCTGCTCGACCTCGGCGGCCTGCTCATGGACCTCCAGGACCTCCTCGGCCGCAAGGTGGACGTGCTCACCGAGCCCGCTCTGCACTGGTACATCCGGCAGAAGGTGATCCGTGAGGCCAAGCCGCTATGAAAGACGACACGCTCTATCTGATCCACATCGGCGAATGCATCGACCGCATTGAGTCCTGATGAATTTCGACGAGCGAGTTGCGTAGTCCGAACCGGCTGAAGGCCGATCTTCGTAGGACGAGCGTCCCCGCTCGTCATTGTGTCGTGCGAGGACGCGCGACCTACGAAGAGCTCCCTGCACTGCAGAGGCGCAACATCTTGTTTTCTTGCCGCGGTCTTCGACGTCGCAAGAAAGGAAGAACAAGAGTGGGTAGCCGAAAGAAACGAAAAAAGGGCGAAAGAAAGGAGAGGAGTGAAGGCTCGATGTACGGTCTGTAGTTCTTCTCTTTTCTTTCGGATTCTTTCGTTCTTTTCGGCCAGGAAGGATTTGGTTACGGCCGAAGGCCGCGCTGTGGTAGCCTCTACCCAACCGTTACCGGTCTTGCTCATCAAAACTCAAAAGGTCTGGAGCATCGTCCAGAACGATCTGCCCACCTTGAAGAATGCGGTAGACGAAACACTGGGCCCGAACAGGCCAACCCGGCCCATCGGAGAATAACGAACACAAGCCCCACAAGACAGCTTATCCCGCCCCCCCTGGCTCCATGCTTCACGCATTGGTAAAAAAGGCTGGCCTGTGCTCCGCACACCGTCGTATTCGGATTGTGGAAGCAGCAGACCGATCCGGATTCCGGCCCGGCGGGCCGGGAGTTTGGCGCATTGGAGCCGCCGGCAACAAAGATGCTGCGCACCCCTCACGTACGATCACCAGCGCCCCAAGCGAGCGTCTCGCTCGCGTATCAAGCCGGAGGCCCCAAAGCGGCAAACTTCCCCGCACGACCGCCTCGGGCGTGCCTGGCCGGCAGGCCATTCCCCGCCATGACTAGCGGACGCATCCTTCAAGAACCGACCCGGGTCTTGCTCTGCGATTTCCTTGTATTATCCTCGCCGGGTCGGCCAGCCTTGAGGAACCGCCACGGCAGCAACCACGGCCATGTGTCCTGTTCTCGCAACACATCACGCACTTCTCTCTGATATGACCTCCAGCAGAAGAGATGACCTAGAATGACGACACCGAAAACCATAACCAAACAGAGCGCATACTCCCATCTCTTCTCGAGCACCACTATCATCAAGGCTATCGCCAAGAAGAACTCCCCAATGGTGGAAAAGAAGAAGAGACTGGCCATCCAGTTATGGTAATCTCTCGATTCTTGTATGGTAGCTCTCTCTATCAAGTCACTCTTGACACCTTGCTCTTGCTTCAGCGTCAAGTCTTGCCACTCATGACGAGACGAATTGGCAAAGCCGATTGATGCATAAAGAAAGACCAAGTAGGCCAGAAGCGTGTTAACGCTTGCAAACTGCTCAACGGTACGGTCGAACACCCTGCGCAAGACTGGCAATGCTGTATGCAGGTCGGTCCAGAAGGCCATGAGAACAATTAAGACTACGATCGCCCAAGATGTCGCATGGTATGGCCATCGTGGCGTACGCACTTCGTGCACAGCCTCATAGCCCCTCTGCGGAAGCTCCAGGCGCTCGTCCATATAGCGAGCCAGATGCTCGCAGCGGTTCCACCAATGGATACTCCAGATAGTGGCAATCACAACACTGAGAACCGCTACTGCGTACATGAACACAGTCGGTCTGCTCGCAGCCCGCTGGAGACCCGGTGTGGCCCCTCTGAATCCCACAAATCCCAAGATTACCAGGAGAATGGCAATCTGACACGCCCAGGCTGAGAGCGCGTACCATCGGAAGTGCCTCAACTCCTTGCACTTCTCCGCATAGACGACGTCAAGTATGGCTCGGTCATTAGTCGCAGGCTCGTTACTCTCACTCTTCTTTCCACGCATCGCATTCTCCCTGTTGAGCCCCGGATTTCGGCTTCAGTTTCCCCAGGAGGTACGGGCCACACCTACACATTTCACAGACGGCTCTTCGTCCTCTATTATCAAGGCAAATCAGGACAGCATCTATGCACTTCACTTTCCGCGAATTCTACCTTGTGCTCCCCGCCGGTATCGCGTAAGGCGATAAACGCTCCTGATCCCGGCCGCAGGCCGGTTCGTCGAATCTGCCGACGATCCATCCCGCTTATGAATCTGCCGGGTCAATAGTCCTTGAAGCTCTTCATCCACACGGGCCAGTCGCTCGGGACCGCACCGCCGGCGGCCGTCCAGACGCCTCTGGTGTCGTATTCCCGATGCCAGCGGAGTGCCCACAACTCCTTGAGGCCGATCCGCCGGGAGGAGAAGTCCATGAATGCGCCGTTGACGAAGCCGTTGTGTCTGAGCAGGCAGATCATCTTCATGGCGTTCGTGGTCCAGTCGTCGTGCTGGCCCTCGATCTGCGGCGGCTGGTCGGTGTGGTGCGGCCGGGTGTCCCACCAGCGGTCATCCTGGAACAGCGGAATCTCCGCCGCCTGCCGCACGTCGCGCCGGCGCCAGTACTGGGAGGCGGGCTTGCCGCCCTCTTTGCCGGGCATGGGGTCCGTCACGTAGAGGTTGATGCCGTAGCTGCCGTACTCGTGGTACTGGTCGTTCGGACCCCAGGCGACGCAGGCGAAACGGCCGCCGCGCGGGTCCGGCTTGGTGGCCGTCGGGCAGAAACAGACCTTCTTCTGCTGGTCATAGTAGGGCCGCAGCACGACCATCCAGCTCGTCAGAGGTTCGCTGCCGATGTTCCAGCCGCGATGGAAGCGGCCGTTGTTGTCGTCGGTGTACATGGAGAAGTTGAGGGCCCACTGGCGGGTATTCGCCTGGCAGACGATGGTCTTGCCTTGCTCGCGCACCCGCGCCAGGGCGGGCATGAGGATGCTCATCAGCAGTGCGATAATGGCGATCACGACGAGAAGCTCGATGAGCGTGAAACCCCGCGCTGCAGCGTGATGTCTCCTTCTCCCGGCCATCGCTCCTGCCTTTCACGATCAGCCCCAGTTGTCGCCTCGGACGATCTGCACGCGCCCGAGGTAGTCCCTGTTCCCATCCTGATTCCCTGCCATTCTACATCATCGGTGCGGCGGATACAAGCGCCAAAGGCGCGAGGAGAGGTGGCGCGTCTGTGCAGATCTCCAAGCGATAGGAAGACCCAGCCAAGGCTGTAATCTCTGGCGATCCGCACGTCCCGTTTGTAGTGACGCCGTAAGGCGTTATCTTCGTCTTCGTGGGAACGCTCTCAACACAGGGTCAGAGCTGAATATGCTCTTACGAGCACACTACGAGCGACTATAATCCGGGGGTATCCGCCGGAAAGGGGATCGCTAACGACCCTTGATGAACGAGTCTTTCTCGATAAGGAGCGCGTATGGAAACGACCTTGCGGGGTGGATGTCTGTGTGGGGCCGTGCGCTATGAAGCGACCGGCGACCCGGGGAACGCCAGCTACTGCCACTGCGACGATTGCCGGAAGGCCACTGGGGGCCCCTACACCGTGGGTGTCCTCGTCCGGGCAAAGGACCTGCGGATCATCGCCGGCCAAGTCAAGGGCTATACCAGCATCGCCGACAGCGGGCGGAAGATCACACGCGAGTTCTGTCCGAACTGCGGCTCGCCACTGTTCACGCGGGCCGAGAAATGCCCCGATCTGGTCTTTCTCAAGGCCGGCTCCCTGGATGAGTCGCACCTCGTCCGGCCCAACTGCCAGATCTGGACGAAGCGGGCCGTCCCCTGGGCCTACATCGATGAGAATCTGCCCTGCTTTGCCGAGAGCAGACCCGCCAGGCCGGATCGTCCTCGGGATTGAAGCCCAAGCGGTGTGCCGAGCACACCCTACCGCTGTCGCCTTGGTCGAGAGTTCCTCTTCTGCCCGCCGCTGCCATTCTGCCAAGCGGTCAAGCACCCTTGATATCGACCGGAGGCGGCCCTGTGGTATAATGCCGGCCCATGCAACCCGGTGACAGGCAACACAGGCTGGCATACGCATATGCACTGGGGGCGGTGGTCTTCTGGGGGACGTCCGCCTCCGCGTTCAAGCTCTCCCTGCGCCATGTTGGCGTGCTGCCCTTGCTGCTTTCTGCCTCCGTGACATCGGTGGCGGTCTTCTTCGCCTACCTCGCTGCCTCCGGCAAGCTGAAGCTGCTGGGGTCCTTTCACCGGAGGGATTATCTCTGGTCGGCGGCACTGGGCTTCCTGAATCCGTTTCTCTACTACGTGGTCATCTTCAAGGCGTACTCGCTGCTGCCGGCCCAGGAGGCGCAGCCGATCAATTTCGTCTGGCCGCTGACGCTGGTGCTGTTCTCGATCCCTGTGCTGCACCAGCGGATCAAGCTCGCCAGCATCCTGGCGATCCTCGTCAGCTTCAGCGGCGTGCTCGTCATCGCGACGCATCCTGCCCGCCCGGCGGACATCCTGGACTTTCGCTTCAGCAGTGGTCCCGGCGTCGCGCTGGCCCTCGGCAGCACGGTCGTCTGGGCCCTCTTCTGGGTCCTCAACACGAAGGACCGACAGGATGAGGCCGTCCGCCTGTTCGTCAACTTCCTGTTTGCTTCCGCCTACATCCTGATCCTGCTCTTCGCGCTCGGCGGCGGGCAGGCATGGAACTGGCGGGGAGTGCTCGGGGGCGTCTACATCGGCCTGTTCGAGATGGGCATCACCTTCCTCCTCTGGCTCAAGGCCCTGCGCAGCGCCAAGACCACCGCGCACGTGGTGAACCTGATCTATCTGGTCCCGTTCCTGTCGCTGCTCGTCATCGCGGTCGTCCTCGGCGAGAAGATCCTGCCCTCGACCCTCGTGGGCCTGGTCCTCATCGTCGCGGGCATCGTCCTGCAAAAGGCCTGCGGCTGAGACCCTGTCTGCACGAGAGGCAAGAGAAACGGGTGGCAGCCTCAAGGCCGCAGGCCTTGGGGATGGCTGCCGGGACATGCGAAACCATCCCCAAGCTGCGCTTGAGGCTGCCACCCGCAGTGTACAGAATTCGCAGCAGGCTGTGCGTCAGACGCTCTGCGGCACGACGAACGGCGCGCGATACGGACGCGTCAGCAAGGCATCGGCCTTCGCGTTGCCCACGAACTTCTCCGCCTGCGGATCGAGCGTCAGCATGGGTCCGAGCTGATAGGTGCCCTTCGATACGTCCAGGCCGATCGCGCCCTTGACGGTCTCCAGGACCTTGTCCCAGGATTTCGCGATCTCCTCGTGCTTGCCGAGGACGTCGGGTTTCGTCGAGCCCGCGACCTGCTCGCCCAGCCGGTAGGAAATGTTGCCCAGTTGGCAGCAGGCGGAGGACAGGTGCCCGTCGAGGATATCCGCATTGAGATCCTCGACCTTGCGGCTGCGCATCGCGTGGATGAAGTTCTCGAAATGCTCGCCGGGGCCCATCTTGACGTCGAGGGCCGGCAGTTCCTCGGCCGTGTCGGAACCCTTCGGATAGAACTTGCCGCCCCGGATGGCGCCGGCCTCCAGGTAGAATTCATTGCCGACGTTGGGCGGATACTTCTTGCCGTCCACGCCCACGCGGTCGACCAGGCCGATGACCTCGAACACCAGTAGCGTCCCGCCGAAATCCATGATCGTCAACTGGCAGTTGGGGGTCTGCGCCTGGTCGGTGAACGGTGGATGCCCTTCGGTCGATTCCACCCACCGCCCGCCCATGCTGATCACGCGGTTAGGCAGGGTCGCCCCCGGAATCGCCCACCGGGCAATGTCCATCTGGTGAACGCCCTGGTTGCCGATCTCTCCGTTGCCGAAATCAAAGAACCAATGCCAGTTGTAGTGTACCAGGTTTTCATGGTATGGCTGCTCGGGGGCCGGGCCGAGCCAGATGTTGTAGTCCAGGTTCTCCGGCGGTTCTTTGATCGGCTTGAAGCCGATGCTCCAGCGGCCGGACCCGTTCTTGGAGGCCGCCCCCTTGGAGACCAGCAGCTTGCCATACTTGCCGCTGGCGATGGCCGCCACCTGCCGGGCCCAGCCTCGGCTGGACCGGCTCTGCGTGCCGTGTTGCACGATCCGCTGGTACTTGCGGGCGGCCTCGACGCACTTACGCCCCTCGAAGGCATTGTGGCTGCACGGCTTCTCCACGTAGACGTCCTTGCCCGCCTGGCAGGCCCAGATCGTGGCCAGCGAGTGCCAGTGGTTCGGCGTCGCGATGGAGATGGCGTCGATGTTCTTGTCGTCCAGGAGCCGGCGGATGTCCACGTACGTGTCCAGCTTGCGCCCGTACTTCTTCTCGAACCCCGCGGCCCTATCCTCCAGGATCTTGCGATCGACGTCGCAGAACGCCGCGACCCGCACGCCGTCCATCCCCTCGAACGCACTGATGTGCGATCCGCCTCGGCCGCCGATCCCGACGACGGCCACCTGAATCTCATCGTTGGCCCCGCGCACCCGGGACACAGGCCCTGCCATCGCCAGGCCCAAACCCGCCGCGACGGACCCCTTGACGAACTGTCTGCGTGTGATGCTGCTCATGTGTTGCCTCCTTCTGGTTGGATGAGCGGGAGAAGATGTGTCTGCCTGCGACATTCAAGCACTGTTGTACCTTCCGTTCTCGGCCGGCAGAAAAACCCACCGGGCAATCGAGCAATAGTGTAGCCCCATGGCCCGCGCCCTGCAACCTTATCATAGGCCGCCGGCCGGTTTACTTGCGACGGCCGATGGCATATCATGGAGCCGTCTTCTGAAATGAACACGGGCCTTATCCGGACGAAGGGACAAGACATGGCGAAAAACCGTGCGACTGTGACCAGGAAGCGGAATCTGACGCGACGGGCCTTTCTGGGACAATCGCTGGGCGCGGCCGCCGGTGCAGCGGCCGTGATGCCGACGATTCTGCCCGCCTCGATCTTCGGCGCCGATGCGCCGAGCCGGCGCGTCACCCTCGGCATGATCGGCATGGGCCGCCAGGCCTACTATTCCAACGTGAAGACCTTCCTGGAATTCCCCGACGTGCAGGTGGTCGCTGTCTGCGACGTGGACGCCTGGCGGCTGGAAAACGGGTGCCAGGCCGTCGAGCAGCACTACGCCAAGAACCGACCGTCCGGGTCTTTCCAAGGCTGCGACGCCTACCGCGACTTTCGCGACCTCCTGGCCCGGACGGATATCGACGCCGTGATGATCTCCACGCCGGACCATTGGCACGTACCCATGGCGATAGCCGCCGTCAAGGCCGGCAAGGACGTGTCCTGCGAGAAACCCTTGACGCTGTGCATCGAGGAAGGTCGCGTGCTCAGCGACACCGTACGCCGGTACAATCGCGTCTTCCGGACGGACAGCGAGTTCCGGTCCCACGCCTGCTTCCAGCGGGCCTGCGAGCTGGTGCTCAACGGGCGCATCGGCGCTTTGCACACGATCCGCACGGGCGTACCCGCCGGCGACGTGGCCGGGCCATCGGAGCCTGCGATGCCGGTGCCGGAGGAACTCGACTACGAGATGTGGTTGGGCCCGGCCCCCGCGGCCCCCTACACCGTCAACGCGGTGCATCCCCGACGCAGCTACGACCGTCCCGGCTGGATGCGGGTCCGCGACACCTGCGAGGGCATGATCACCAACTGGGGCGCCCATCTCAACGACATCGCCCAATGGGGCAACGGCACGGAACGTACCGGCCCGGTCGAGGTCGAAGGCGCCGGCGAATACCCGCGTGACGGCCTGTGGAACGTGCTCCTGAGCTTCCATGTCGAGTACAAGTACGCCAACGGCGTCCGCCTGCTCTACGACGTGAGCCGGCCCTACGTCCGCTTCGAGGGCCGCGACGGCTGGATCGAGGCCGACTACAACACGCGGGCCCTGAAGGCCCAGCCGGAGTCGATCCTCAATGCCCCGCTCGGCGCGAACGACATCCGCCTGCCGCTCAAGGACGAGAAGAGGGACTTCATCGACGCGGTCAAGACGCGCGGCCCGACCCTGGCGGACGCGGAAGTCGGCCACCGCACCACCTCTCTGTGCCAGCTCGGGCACATCGCGATCCAGATGGGCCGCAAACTCGAATGGGACCCGCAGCGAGAGCGGTTCCTCAACGATGAGGCCGCCAACCGCCTGCTCAGCCGTCCCCTGCGGAGCCCCTGGCGTCTGTGAAAGCTCGTGGCATGGGCATCCTGCCCATGCGTTGCAAGGCCCTCCCGGCTCTGCTTTCTTAGCGAGAGACTCGTACGAAACAGGGGCAGGATGCCCGTGCCACTGCAACATACCTCCAAGGCATTGGCAGCCGACGCGTGCCTGCTCCACGGTGCGAAGCGTGGTTTGTAGTGACGCCGTAAGGCGTTATCTTTCCGGGACTCGTGACCGGTGACCCGGGGCACGAGCCACAAATCGGATATGCCCTCACGGGCCCACTACGAACGAGTCACCCGGGATTCGGCAAACGCCGGGGGCTTGGGGCGGAGCTCTCGTTGTTTTGCACACCTTGCCGAACAGGGCGGACATGCCCCCGGCGGGCATGAGAGGGAGGTTTTCTCGCTTTGCGCCAATAGCATGGGATTCGAAGACGGCCCCTCTCGTCACGATCCCGCGCGCCCGCTCGGCCGCGGGCCGACCATTTGCCATGCTGCTGGCAAAAAGCGACAAATCTCCCCAGCCCGCCTCGGGCGAGCCGAGAGTACACAAGAACCGGACGAGTCGTCTTCTTGAACGCGCTATTGACCCATCCGACGGACGGTGATATCGTTACCTGCATACGTTTGAGGCTGCGGATGTTGCGAACCTGTGAGATGGAGAATCTGAGCCGAGCGCCCATGGCGCACACGGCTGCCCCAGAGGCAGCCCTGGGGGCCGTTGCACGAGCTATGCCCGAGCGGCCGGACTGGATGCGAAAGGCCAGCCAGCCGGGCGCTACAGCCGTTGCATGGAACAACCGTATTCCCGCCGGGGTATCTCCCGAGAGAACCGCTGGAAGAACACCAAGACCGCTGAACGGGGGCGGCATCACTTGGGCGTGTCGCTTGTTCCCAACGCGGTGGGAGAGTCGGCTATGAGCATCGCCCTGACGAAACGGGCTACATGACACGATGAGCCAAATGGCAAAAGGAGATGGCACCACTTGATATACACAGACGTATGACGTCAGGTGAGAGGTTTCCAAAGGCGTCTTATGCGGGCAGAGAAAACACGGCGTCTTTATGGACAGATCTAATCATTGCTAGCCCCGCGAAAAGATGAACATCGAAAGACATAGAGAAGACTGTCGCGTAGTCCGCTGTGACAATGCGCACGGACAGCCACGGTGGAGTGATCCCGGATTCCCTCCCAGGCGCATGGACACTACTCTTGCCGGCGTGGCAGCCTTGCTTGCGGAACACGATCTACAGTGGAGAACACTGGATGAGCCAATAACGGACAGGACATTGCTCGGCTACGCCGGCCTCGTCATTCCGTCACCCGTCGGGGAGTATGTGCCTTTACATCAATTCGGTGGGGAATGGCGCAAGACAATCGATTCATGCTTCGTATCTGAGGAAATCGACGCGATACTACAGTTCATTGAGGATGGCGGGCGGCTTTTGGCTTTCGGATACAGGTTCGGTGATCCTTTCACCGGAACCAACATAGGCGAGCTCTTCGCGTGCCTGGGTTGCCTGCTCAACTCGGATGCAGTTATTGACCTAGAGCTCGTGCACCGTGATCATCCTCTTCATACGACGTTCCAAACGACCGCGGATCAAATACAGCCCGAATGGGCAACCAGGGGAGTCAGGTCTATTGCATGGAGACCTGGTACCAGCTTCACCATTCTCCCGCAGAGCCATGCGGAATCTTTGGTACTCTCTCCTCCGACTTGTGTTAGGCTTCGCTGGGGCGACCAGTCTCCCGACTACAGGCCGGCGCCACTTGCTGTAGTCGGCAGCTTCGGCAGAGGTAGGTTCGCGCTCTTCGGTGGCCCACATGTACTCGAATCTCTCGACTACGGCTTGCTCGCATCAAATGACAACCAGCAGTTTGCGCACAATCTGCTTTCTTGGCTCTTCTCCGAGGTATCGAATTGCCCACATTCCGCGCTGGACTCAGTTCCGGAACTGGAAGTAGCCGAAACTGCAAGTTCTGCGGTCGAAACAGCTCAGCGATTATGGCACAACGTCACCAGAGTCGAAGGCAACAGCAAGAAAGGCGCTGCTTTAGAAGCGTTCGTAAGGCATTTTCTTGAGAGTTGTCCGATCTTCCACTTTGTCAACAACGATATCTGGTCTTTAGATCGAGATTCCGAGATAGACCTTCTGTTTGAGTGCGTCAGTCATAAGCCCCTTTGGAGCACCACTAATGGCTTGCTCCCTGTTGAGTGCAAGAACTGGGAATGCGCTGTGGATGCTGCCGAGATAAGTCGATTTGCTGAGAAGATTCGTGGCATCAAAGCTGATCTCGGTTTGTTCATTGCTAGGAAGTTCAGCAAGAAAGCACTGGCAGCAACGCGGAGGGCGAGGCTCGGAGACGGGACAGTTGTGGGTCTCATATCAGAGAAAGAGATCAAGGAGTACTTGACTGGCAGAGTGAACGTCCAGAAAATCGTTGAAGCAAGCATTATCGCTTCAAGGGTCAGGTGACACGAGAAGCAACAGTATTGCTGGCATCCGGAAGAATGGGGCCTGACCTCAGGATAGAAGTTAGGGGCCATGGGGAAGAAGCCGAGCGGTGTGCGGAGCACACCCTACCGCTGTCGCCCTCAGCGGGTTCCGTCGCATGCCGTCTTCATCGACACCCGACATCCTCCTGCCATCATGCCCTTGGCCCAAAGCGACAAATGCCAGGGGTTCGGGAACGCAGGCCCCCAGGGGAACTCCGAAAGGGGGCTGCGGTTGCGCGGCGAGGGAGCGCGAGGTCGTCGCAAGGTGGGAGATTGCTTCGCTTCGCTCGCAATGACATGACCATGATCTTTCTGTTCGACGAGGTGCGCGCGTGACATCGAAAGAGAGAATGGCTGCGGCGATGAGCCATGGGCGGCCGGACCGCGTGCCGGTGATGTGCCAGTTGGCCTTGGGGCACTACTTCCTCCACTGTGAGCCCCGACCGTCCGAGATCTGGTTCGACAGCGAGACCTTTGCCGAGGCCCTTGTGACGCTGCAGCGCCGGTACCGGTTCGATGGGATCCTGGTCAACCTGCCGGGACGGCCATCTGACTGGCGGGATCAGGTGGAGGGCTACCGACAAATCGAGGGCAAGGAGCACGTCCACTGGAAATCGGGCCCCGCGACGGTGTTCCCCCCGGACGACAATCCGCAGACGTTCGCCAGCGGCGGCGGACCCCTTCCGCGCGCCGACTACACGTCCCTCGACCTGAAGGACCCGGCGACGCAGAGAATACCCGGCTACGTCTGGAATACCTGGCACACGCCGGAGTTGTGGGGTATTGATGCCCAGGCCGACCTGTCCGATCCGGCCGCGTACCCGGACTGGTTCACTACCGCGCTGGCCGCGGTTCAGCGTCTTGCTCCCGATGTCTCCATCCATGCGGAGGTGTTCTCGCCCTTCACGCATCTGATGGAACTCTTCGGCTATGAACAGGCGCTGATGGCTGTGGTCGATGCGCCGAAGATGTGTCACGAGGCATTGGCGATATTCACCCGGAACGCGCTGGCTCAGGTGCGTCTGTACGGCCGCCACAAACCCGACGCGATCCTGGTGAGTTCGGCCTTCGCCGGGGCCGGCTTCATCAGCCGTCGGATGTACCAGGAGTTCGTCATCCCCTACGAGAATGAGGTGTTTCGGGCGATTCGCGAGATCGGCTCGAAGTCGTATGTTCACACGTGCGGCGCGATCGGCGACCGACTCGATCTTATGGCCCAGACTGCGGTCGACGGAATCGACACGCTGGACCCGCCCCCTCTCGGGACGGTGGACCTGGCGCAGGCCAAGACGCGGTACGGCGGGAGGTTCTTCTTCAAAGGCAACCTGGACGCGGTGAACGAGATGCTCGGCGCGGAAGACCCGGACTTCGAGAGGGCCGTGCGGGAGAGAATCCGGATCGGCAAGCCGGGCAGCGGCTACATCCTGTCCTCAGCGTGCAGTGTG
>Ga0209163_1002789_pt1 | contig 13888 bp, 12 predicted proteins | sample MTBAKSrepl2MetaG_FD_187457 | JGI IMG/M metagenome (GOLD analysis project Ga0209163, IMG submission 187457) | Enrichment culture microbial communities om Arthur Kill intertidal strait, New Jersey, USA, that are MTBE-degrading - MTBE-AKS2 (Arthur... | ecosystem: Environmental > Aquatic > Marine >...
CCGTTTGTTGTGGTCATGTCCTCGGGGGCGGCGGAGCCGCGTGTCCGTGTTCGTGCTCTTCCACCTCTTCCCACCCGTGCCACATGGGTTTGAAGTGCGCAATGGGCGAGTGGCCCATGGTGGCCAGGTAGACATGGACAAACAGAAACGCAAAGAACATACAGGCCACCAGATAGTGGATCCCGATCAGAATCTTCAGGCCGCCCACAGCCATGATCCAGGTCCGCATGGGGCCGACGTTGAGAAGCATCAGCCCGCTCACGATGATCACCGGCATCAGACCCAGCATGATCATCATGTAGCCGGCCTTCTGCATGGGATTGAACTTGCTCTCAGGGGTGCTGTGATGGGGGTTCGGGCCGCCCTGGAAAAAATAGTACCCGTAAAACAGCGACTGCCGCAGAATGCCCTCCTTCACATCCTTCATCGTGGGGATGTAAAGCTTTTTCAGGGTCCCGGCAATCACCAGATAGTAGAACAGCCACAGCAGATAGGAAATGCTGACCACGATCCCGGCGGTGTCGTGGAGCAGGATGGACGTCTTGTAGGTACCGAAGAGCATCACATATTCCGGAAAACGGATCTGCACCCCGGTGATACACAGGGTCACGATCCCCAGGGCGTTGAGCCAGTGCCATATCCGGACGGCGGTCGGGGTGAGATAGATCATTCCTGGTCGTTCCATGATCAATGATGCCTCCTGTTCTTTCTGGTCAGATACCTCAACGTGCCGTGCACCACAGGGACCATCATCCCCCCGGCCACTATGGCCAGCCCAAGGATGCTCAGAACGTCGTTGCGGGTCGCACCCAGCATGTAAAAGTCCGGCGTGCCGAAGAGCGCGTCCAGAACAGCCCCCTTCTCCACCGCCATCCGCTCATAGGTGCCGTCGGCCTTGGGAAAGGCCACGTAGCTCGTCTGCATGGCATCGGACCCCGAGGCGTGACAGAACGTGCAGTCCCACCGATTGTCCAGAATGTCGTAGCGGTGCACCATGGCCTCGGAGGTCATCATCCCCCAGAGACGGAGATCCTTGTACGCATCGCTGGTGTTGAAGGCCCGAAGCTCGGTAAGGGAAATCAGACCGTCACCGTCCTCGTCGATCAGGGTCGAAACATCCTTGCCGCCGGCCATCTCCGAAAGCTCGTCATGGGACGCCAGATTCACCGCCACCGCACGCTCGTCCCGCGGACCCCGCTCGATATACAAGGTGATGTCGTATTCGTCCGTCACGGTGTGGCAACTGATGCACGGCACCGCCCGCAGGTGAAGGTCCGTCCGGGGCAACCACCCGTCGTGGCTCGTGTACGTGGCCGCACGGTCGTGACACGTGGTGCATATCCGGTTCTCGTCAAAGCCCGAAAGGGCGTGATGGCTCTTCACCGCGTGGGGATCGTGGCAGTCCGCGCACGCAGCGTTCTCCGCATGCTTGCTCTGGGCATAGGTCTCCTGGATATCCGGATGGCATTCCTCACAGCTCGCCTTGGAGGGCTTGACGCCGTCGTCCGGGTGATCCTCCGTCACCGAACTGTGACAGGAGGTACACCCCACATCGGCATGGCTCGTCTTGGAGAACTGCTCCCCCTCAATGTACAGATGCGCCTTGCCACCTTCGGTGATGAAACTGTCCCCGTGGCATCCGAGGCAGTCGTCATTCTCCATGGCCTGTGCCAGGGCTGCCACCCACCACAGGGATCCAACCATGCAGAGTATGATATACCATTTCTTGAGCGCCATTTTCCGTCTCTCTCCTCCTCATTCAGAATCGCGTCCACATCCGCAATGCCCGCCCGCGAGCGGCCTTGATGCATCAACACTCCATCCGGACCGGCCGGCCAGACCCCACCGCCCGTACCTCCCTGCCCAGAGCACACCCAGTGTCCACTGCCACCGGAGCCCCCTCCTCGAACGGTTCACCTCTCTGCCCGTAAGCCTTCACAGGGTACCGCATCTGCTTTGTTGGCGGGCACTTGAAGTACAGGGAGTACGTCTGCGTGCCCCCCGCTTCGCATCTGCAGCGCCCTGTGAAGGCTTACAGTTCGGGGAACTCCAGCATTGGTGCTGTGCCGAACCCTGTGATCGGTTACCTCTGCCGGGATCACGTGTGGATGGTCTTGCGCTCCATCTCCTCCGCTTCCGACCCCCTCAGGGCGTCCCGAAGAATCGGGTACAACTGCGCCACTACAATCACGGCACAGATGCCCAAAAACGCCCACACGTAAACACCACTGCGGTCCACCCGCGCATCCGCGGCAGCATACACCGCTGCCGACGTGCACAGGAACAACCCCAAACTCCATAAAAGCGTCCATACGTTCTGCATCATATCGTCCTCCTTGAAGCCGGTTTTCCCGTCAAGATGGTTGCTTGTCGTTCCGTCCCTGAACAGCCTGGTTGCGCGTCAGGTTTTCGAAGGCACACTGCACTGCCTGTCGAATCTCTTCCCAGTCTTCATTTTTCACCGGAGGAAGCGCGTGGTAGAAGATTCCTTCCTCTCGGAGTTTGCGCAGTGAGGCGAGGGAGTCTTCCTCCGAGACCAGGATGATTGTAACTTCGTTGTTGCATTTTTTCAGCAAGGGCACGAGTTCCCCGGCCTTCACATCCTCTATTTCACTCCCCAGAAGCACCACCTGCGCCGTTTTTTTTAGAATTCCGTGCAACGCATTTGCAGCGGAGTTCGTGACTATGACATGATATCCAGCCTGAATGAAGGTCTCGGCCATCTGTGCTCGGATATCCAAATGGTTCCCCGCTATCAGAAGTCCGAACATTGTTTTGGGTCACTCGCTCCTTTTAGGATGAACTTGCCGTTTTTGGTCTCGCATCGTTTCGGCCGCGGTACCCTCACAGGATCTCTGTCTGTTTCAAGACGGGGGCCTGCGAGATTCTCCGGCACATCACCTTACGTTCGGTTTCTTTACAGCAGGTCTTGTGCCATGTGAAATGTGTGGATATCGTAGTTTATAATATATTGAAATTGCTTTTAATTTTATTTGATAGCCCCCTCAGGTCCTCTCTGCTTGTATGCTTTCGGTATACAGCAGTCCAGGATGCGCAGACGTGTCTCACGGCTCTGATACGGTATAACTTCCCAGAAATACGTTGCAATTGCTTTTTCGGAGTCATGTATAAAAGAAATTTTTCCGCCGGACATAAATGCGCCCGGGCGCTACTGCCTCCAATCCGGGGGCAGAGACCGCCCGGACGGGCTGCTCATGTTGAAACTTTCTGGAAAAACAGGGGATTTCAGGGTCTTGTCGGCTTGACTACACAATTTTATTGCTCTATTCTGGGTTTTGTGCGGACTGGCAAGCGGGTCTCCTCAAGGCAGTGCTGTCCAGGGCGCCGTAGCAAGGAGACGGCGCATCTTTAACCCCTTTTTTTCTTTTCAGGTTATGTGAAGGGAGGGCAGACTCTCGGTGGAGTTCCTCTTAGGGTCTCCCTGCGGCGACAGGGGAATGCGGGGTCCATCAAGGGCGTCGTTACGCAATTTCAGCCAAGTGAGTTACCATGGAGAAGCCTAGAATCCTTGTTGTTGATGACGAGGCTGTCGTGCGTAAAGGAATGCAACGCATTCTGGAACAGGAAGGTTTCCATGTAGAGACCTCCGCCAGTGGATATTCCGCCATCGAACGTATGCAGAAACAGGAATTTGACGTGGTTATCACTGACCTCAAGATGCCGGGCATGAACGGCATGGAGGTCCTCAAGACAGTCAGGATTCTCCAGCCCGAGATCCCCGTGATTATCATCACGGGGTACGCCTCGGTAGACACGGCTGTCGAAACCATGCGGCGCGGCGCGTTTGATTATATTCCGAAGCCATTCACTCCCGACCTCATTATCCAAAAGGTTCGGAAGGCCCTGGCAGAGAAGCCCGTGTTGCTCGAAGACAGCGTTTTGGGCAAGACTTTGCGGGAACAGCACGGTTTTGACATGTTTGTGGGGGAAAGCAAGGAGATGCAGAAGGTGTATCAACGCATCTTGCAGGTCGCCCCCACGGACAGCACTGTTCTGATTACAGGTGAGAGCGGGACAGGCAAGGAACTGGTGGCCAGGGCAATCCACAGGCACAGTTTGAGGAGAAACAGTCTCTTCGTGGCCGTGGATTGCACCGCCTTGGCCGAGAATCTCCTTGAAAGCGAACTCTTCGGCCATGTCAAGGGATCATTCACCGGGGCCACGCAGACCAAGACCGGCCTTTTCAAGGTTGCCGACGGCGGAACGCTCTTTCTCGATGAAGTCAGCAACATCAGTCTGACCACCCAGGCCAAGCTTCTCCGGGTGCTGCAGGAAAGGGAAGTCAAACCCATCGGAGGGACCCAGATCATTCCCATCGACGTGCGATTGATCACAGCCACCAACAGAGAGCTACGGCAGATGGTTGAAGAAGGTACTTTTCGGGAAGATCTCCTCTTCAGACTGAATATTATTCCTATACACCTTCCGCCCCTGCGGGAGCGGAAGGCCGACTTGCCCCTTCTCATCGCACATTTCTTGAACAAGGTGGCGGACGTGGTGGGCAAGGAAATCAGAGGGCTGGCGCCGGATGCATATGCACTTCTGGCCGAATGGGATTTTCCGGGAAACGTTCGCGAACTCCAGAATATCATTGAAAGGGCGGTGGTCCTCGCGAAGGGGGATCTAATCCAAAAAGAGGACCTGGAGCTGAATGTCGGGGGCGAGGAAGAGAAGCTTCTTCTCGAGGACTATGTCCCCCGGAACTCCGAAGAACTCAAGGAGGCCAAGCGCCATATCCGGGCCCAGGCGGTGGAGCCTATCGAGAAGGCCTTTGTCTTGAACGCCCTGAAGCGGAACAATTGGAATATCACCCGGGCAGCCGAAGATACCGACATGCTTCGGCCCAATTTTCAGGCCCTGATGAAGAAACTGGGGATCTCTATCAAGGATCATAACGAATAGGACGGGCATTCCTCTTTCACCGTCGCAGCCCCCGATGCAGGTTGGTCGGGTGGGTGCCCGGCGTGGAGGACAGCCGGACCCAGGCCACAGCGATACGTGGAGGAGGGGTCGCGCAAGGGACGCGGCCTTTTCTGTGCAAGGCGAAAATTGCCGCTGCCGAGGCCGACGCACCTTCCCTACCCGCAACGGTGGCCTCCATGGAAGAGGTGGGGATGGACGCGCCGGTCATTGAGAAGAATCCGGTCCTTCCGTCCGGGGTCCGGGGGCTTGGCCCCCCCAAGCACCTTCTCCTCCCTGTTCTTGGTCGTTTTTCCCTGGGAATTTTATAAGAAAGGTCGTGCCCTTTCCCACTTTGCTCTCCACGTCGATTTGCCCCCCGTGATTTTTGACGATACCGTACGAGATGGACAGACCGAGGCCTGTCCCGTTCTGCTCGTTGGTTGTGAAAAATGGGTCGAATATCCGCTCCAGGTTCTCTTTTGGGATTCCCACGCCGGTGTCGGCGACCTCCACAAACACATTGGTGTTTTCCTCAGTGGTCCCGGTCCTGAGAGTGAGGGTTCCTCCATTCCGCATGGCATGGGAGGCGTTCAGCAGAAGATTGATGAAGACCTGTTCGATCTGATTCGGGTCGACGAGTATTTCGGGAAGTTGTGGGTCGTAGTCCTTGACTATGGTGATATTGTGGAAGCAGGCCTGGCAGACGATGAGACTCAGCACGCTGTCCAAGATCCTGTTGAGCGATGCCATCTGCTTGTTCGGGATGGACTCCCTGGCGAATTTCAGGAGTCCCTGGACGATGCTTCCGCACCGCTGCGTCTCGCTGACGATGATATCCATATCTTCCTTCAGGGCAGGGTCGAGCCTCCGGTCCTTTTGCACAAGCGACGCAAAGACGAGAATTCCAGTGAGCGGGTTGTTGATTTCGTGTGCGATGCCCGCGACCAGTTGTCCCAGCGACGCCATCTTCTCCGATCGTATCAGCTGGGCCTGCATTTGCTGGAGTTCGTTGGTTCTGGCTTCCACCTTGGCCTCCAGGGTTCGCCCCCATTCCTCCAGTTCATCCCTGGCTTTTTTCAAGCTCAGTGTCATCTCATTGAACGCCTGGGCAAGTTCCCCAAGTTCGTCCGGGGAGGCCACCTTCAGCCCGTGTTCAAGGTCGCCTCTGGAAACCTTTTGGGTATGGTGCAGGAGTGCCTGCACCGGATCCCGGACAAATTTGCCCACCATGCCGTAAATCAAGGTGATGATGGCAGAGATTCCGAGGATACTGATGAGAATGGTGCGGTTGCGCGCGGCGGCCACGGCATCGTAGGTCTCCTGGACGTCGGTACGCACGACCATGCCGCCCAGGACCTTCCGAGAAGATCCATGGCAGTGATAGCACATTTCCTGGTTCAGAATCGGTTGGATCGTCATGAGATGCTGCCTGCCGTGGAGTTTGACCGCGAAGGAATGAGGCGGGGTGCCGCCGGTTTGAAGCGCCAACTCCAGGGCTGCCATGGCCTCTTCGTTGTGGAGCAGCCGGGACATTGGCGTGCGGAGGGCCTCCCCGTGGGTGGACCAGACCACCTCCGCGCCGAAGTCACAGACGAAAACCTCGACATCCCTCACCGTGCGCCTGATGTCTGCGAGCACCTCCTGCACAGAGGCGCTGTCGCCCACCGACATGGGATATCGTATCCCCGATGACGTCCACGCACCCAGTTCCTTGCTCAATTCCTGCACCAGCTGGATTCTGTCCTTCGTGCCGAAATAGACCCTCAGGAGGATCTCGGCACCCAACACAAGGGACACTGTGATGATCACCGCAGCCATTATCCTGTTGCCGATGCTCTTGCTGATAAGACTGATCACAGCGCCTCCAATTTTTCGTCGGGTTTGGTTCTCACGTTTCTCTCCGCGCACCGGAAGAGACCAGCCGTCTCCAGAACCTGGAGACGAGACCGGCTCAGGGAAGCCGCCTCTCTCGGCTCATTTAATGCTCTGATTACTTGCGGGTCAAGCCGGCCTTGGGTTGGGCCAATGGGTTGCGGCGCGGCCCGCACACGCTCCCCGGTTCGTGCGGCAGCACACCAGGGCTTTCGTCTGGCGTCCCGGCCGGCGGACTTGACAACCCATGGCGGCGCTGCTACCCAGAGAGTGAGGCAACGCCGTTTCGGCGGCGGGGGACAACGTAAGCCTTCACAGGGTACCGCATCTGCTTTGTTGGCGGGCACTTGAAGTACAGGGAGTACGTCTGCGTGCCCGCCGTCTCGCATCTGCAGCACCCTGTGAAGGCTTCCAGTCCGGGGCAGTTGCAGCATGAGCGCTGTGCGAACCCTGTGAGCAGTTACGGGACAACGGCGGCGCGTGTATAGTGCCGGCTTCGCGCTCTGTTTGCATCTCGCCAGGACCGGATCCCTGAATCCTTTCTGGCCCGCATATCATGGGAAAAGCGAACGCGGATAAAGACCAAATGCATACATCGAAAAACAGTTTGTTTCATAGTTTAATCCGGATTTTCTGCTGCATTTTTATAGCGATCTTGCTTTGTATTATTAATTCAAAAAAGAATTACGCTCAAGAAGAGAAAAAAGTTTGTGGATATGTAGGATCTGATTTCTGCAAGGAATGCCACGAAAAAGAATATTTGAGTTTTACTACTTACGCAAAGAAAAGCAATTCTTTTTACAGTATTGAAAGAGTCCGCAAGGGGCTTACCGAAGAGGAGCTGAACAGGTGTTATTTCTGCCATACAACTGGATACGGCAAGCCCGGAGGTTTTGTCAGCCCGGAAGAAACCCCTCATCTCAAGAACGCCGGCTGCGAGGTGTGTCACGGCCCGGGAGAGGATCATGTGGCGACTCGCGACCCGCAAGACATCAAGAGACATCTGACCATGAAGGACTGCGAGGGGTGCCACATCTCGGAAAGGGTACGCGCCTTCAGGTACAAGCCCCTGATTCACGGGGGCGCTCATTGAGATGATGCGCCGCAGGTATGGTACGGCCCGTTGCCTTTCGTGGGGCTGCATCTTCAGCAACATCACATGAAGCCCGAGCGAGAAGGGGGAAGCGGTGTTCGGTTTCCGGCTCAGAAGATTCAGCGACAAGATACTCGCCGGTGTGATCGTCACTGTTTCCCTGGTCATGGTGACCGAGATATTCCTGCGGATCTACTTCGGAACGAAGGATCGGATGGATCTGATGGAAGCCCTGGGCCTCGATCTCGCAGCCTGGACCTATGCAGGCATCAAATATCCCATGTCTGTGGGGGACAGCCAGGCAGTAGAGCGGGTTCTCGCCGATGTTCATGCCAAGGTTGAAGATGTCGAGGTTTTCGTCTGCGACTTTGATCAAGTGATCATCTGGTCCACGCACAGGGACAAGATCCACGCCAGGATCACGGAAGTCATCGCCAGTGACGAGGCCATGGCCACTCTGAGGGAAGTCCTCCAGACGGGCGTTTCGCCGCCGCGTTCCTTTGTCGCAGAGTTGCACGACAGAAAACACCTGATGACGGTGCAGCCTATCCTAAATCATGAGGAGTGCTACCACTGCCACGGTTCATCGAGAAAGGTCATCGGCGCCATGGTGATCCGAACCGATGCCCAGCGCACGTACGCTTCGGTCGCCGCGGCCAGGGACAGGACGATCCTTATCAGCATATTGGGGATATCGGCGATCATCGTACTGATCTATGTCATGGTGAATCGGCTCGTTCGCCGTCCGGTGGAAGGGCTCGCTCTGGCCGCGAAGAAGTTCGCCGAGGGCGACATGACGGTTTCCGTCGATGTCGTCACCGATGACGAGATCGGGGTGCTCGGCAGTGCATTCAACCACATGGTCCAGAGGATGTCGCTTTTCAACAAGACCCTGGAAGAAGAAGTGGCAAAAAAGACTGCCCTGCTGAACGAAAGAACGAAGCTCATCGGACTTCTCGAAAGGGCGAACAGTCAGTTGAGGGAACTCGACAGATTGAAATCGAGCTTTCTCGCCAACATGTCCCATGAACTCAGGACTCCTATGAACTCGATCATAGGATATTCAGATCTTTTACTGGACGGAGTGGACGGTCCAGTGAACGAAGAACAGGCTAAAAGCCTGGAGAAAATATCAACGAATGCAAGACATCTTCTGAAACTTTTGAACGATATACTTGATCTTTCAAAGATAGAATCAGGAAAAACGGAAATAGAACCCCATGAAATAGATGTCAAGGAGCTCATTCATTCGGTCGTTCCATTTTTCGAACCGATAATAGCAAAGAAGGGGCTCAAGTTTGATGTTTTGATGGACGATGCTCTAGAGACTGTGTATGCGGACGAGGACAAGATCAAGCACGTCTTGATGAATCTTCTCTCGAATGCCATCAAGTTCACGCACTCCGGAGGGATCACTGTCCGCACGATGGTCTCCAAACGGGGCATCCAGCCCGGGCAGAGGCCCATTTTCGCTGAGATCGTTGTAGAAGATACGGGGATCGGCATCCGGGAGGAGAATCTCGACAAAATTTTCAACAAGTTCGTCCAGGCGGACCTCTCCACTGTCAGACAGTATGAAGGAACCGGCCTGGGGCTGAGTATCGCCAGAGGATTGGTGGCGCTGCACAAGGGCATGATATGGGTCACCAGCGAGTACGGGAAGGGGAGCCAGTTCCATTTCACCGTGCCTCTGAACAAGGACATCCTCGAAATGCCAGGAAAACCCGTGGTGGAATTGCAGATCGCCGATGCCCTGGCCGATTATTTCGGCCTGCCGGTGGAAACTTTCCTCAAACGGCCTGAATACGCCGGGAAACCCGTGAAATGCTGGGAGTATGTCCATTGCGGAGAGCCCAGCTGCCCGGCTTACGGCAGCGAGGAGACCAGATGCTGGCTCGTCTTGGGCACCCATTGCGCCGGCCTCAGGATCGCCGCCTATCCTGAAAAGGTGGATTTCTGCAAGAGCTGTGAAGTGATCCAGAGGCTTGTGCTGGGCTCAGATCTGCAAGAGGCGGAGATCCCCGGGAGGCTCCGGGGTGGGACCAGAAAGACCGTCCTCGCCATAGACGACAATCCGGAGGCCCTGGATATCATCAGGAAGTCTCTCGGGGACGATTACGAGGTCATCGGGCTTCATAGCGGCGAGAGGGCGGTGGAAAAGGCCAGGTCCATCCGGCCGGTGGCGATCACCCTGGACATCATGATGCCGCACAAGGACGGCTGGCAGGTCCTCAAAGAGCTCAAGAACTCTCCGGACACCGAAGACATCCCGGTCATGGTCCTCTCGATTGTAGACGACAAGAAGACGGGTTTCAGCCTCGGGGCTGCAGAGTATCTGGTGAAGCCGGTGGAAAAGGCCGTCCTCCTCAAGAAAATAAGGAATCTCGCGGCATCTGCAAAAATCCGGAAGGTGCTCGTGGTCGACAACGAAGCCGAAACCGTGGTTTCGGTTGTAAATGCCTTGGAAGACGAAGGCTACCATGTCGAAGTGGCATACAACAGTCAGGAAGGGATAAAGCGGATACAAGAATTCAGGCCTGAAATAATCATCTTGAACATCTCTATGCCAAAAGTAAGTGGATTCGATATTATTGAGTTTATAAAGACTGAAAGTAAAATTCGTCATATTCCGTTAATCTTGATAGCGAGAAAGAATTTGACGAATAAGGATCTAGAGGATTTGAACGGCAGAATCAAGGGAATCCTGCAGAAAGGTGCCTTCAAGAAGGAGGACTTGATTCGGGATATCAGAGAGGGGATCGGGAAAATCGCATTGAGCTGAGAGGCGAGGACGGCCGTGGAAGAAGAACTGAATGCCCCGCCGGAGACGATTCTGGTCGTCGACGACAACCAGGACGGCCGGGAACTTGTGGTAAAGATCTTGAAGAAGGAAGGATATAACACTGTCGAGGCCGTGGACGGTGAAGACGCCCTTGCGAAGGCGCTCACCGACCACCCCGTGCTGATTCTGATGGATATTTCTCTGCCAAAGATGGACGGCTTCGACGTGACGCGCAATCTGAAGGCCCGTGAGGAGTTCAAGCACGTTCCTATTGTCGCCTTGACCGCCCATGCTATGAAGGGGGACGAGGAGCGGGTGCTGAAAGCCGGTTTTGACGGATATATCCCCAAGCCGATAAACGTCCGCGAACTGCCGGGGCATATCGAATACTACAGAAAGAAGATGGGATTCCTCCGGTGGCCAAGAACAAGATCCTGATCGTCGAGGACAACGTGGACACCGTGGAATTGTTGCGCAAACGCCTTCGTGCGGACGGCTATGACACTGCCGAAGCGTACGACGGCCGGGCGGGTTTGGCGAAGGTGAAGGAGTATGAGCCGGACCTGATCGTCCTCGATATCATGATGCCGGGCATCGACGGTTTCGAGGTGTGCCGACGGCTGAAGGCCGACGAGAACACGCGGCACATCCCCTGTCTCATGCTCACAGCCAAGAGCGATATCGAGAGCAAGGTGAAAGGTCTTGACGTCGGGGGCGATGATTATCTTCCAAAACCCTTCGATTACAAGGAACTCACAGCCCGTATCCGTTCACTTTTGAGCAAGGAGGCGGCCAGAAAAGAATTTTTTGCCGCAGAGAAATCCGAGGCTCTCGATCAGATGATGGACCAGGTCGCTCACGAGATCAGGAATCCGCTCGTGGCAATCGGGGGTTTTGCCCGGAGAGTGAGCGAATCCCTTCCCGAGGGCGATGCGAACAGAAAGTACATGGACCTGATCATGCAGAACGTCGCGAGGCTGGAGGAGATGATCAGGCAGCTCGTGGAATTGAAGACGACGGTCGTTTCCTATCGGGAGTCGGCGGATGTGAACGAGATCATTGGTGAGGTCATCGAGATATTTGAACCGGAGCTTGATGAAAACGAAGTGAATGTTCAGCTCGACCTGGCAAGAGACCTTCCGCAAATCTTTGTAGACAGAGAACAGATCAAGGCGGCCATCGGGCATCTCGTTGAGAATTCAATTGAGGCCATGCAGGACGAGAGGCGGATTCTGAGTGTTGCGACCCGTCTCCATGACGGATATATCGCCATCCAGGTCGCAGATACTGGAATCGGCATCCCGAAGGAAAAACTCAAAAGCATTCTGGATCCGTTTTTTACATCCAAGATCCACGGAGGTCTGGGCCTTCCCTTTGCCCTGAAGATCATCCAGAATCACAGGGGGATGATTTCCGTGGAAAGCGAATTGGGGAAAGGCACCACCATGACCGTGAGGCTGCCGGTGAAGAAACCCAACGGCGGTTGGGATCGTCGCGCCGGCCGTTGACCGGTTTTTTCCGGCAACCGGCGGGTCCCTCCATGAGGGAATTTCGAGCGTGGCGCCGAAGGACGCCCAATGCCCTTTTCCACGATCGCAGAGTTCAGGCGGTCGCCCCTCCGAAAGGCGTCCCGTTTCAGGCTGCGCCAGCGGCGGTCACGCCTCCTGGCTTTCCGTTTTCGGCGGCGGGAGCATGCTGAAACTGCGGAAAATGGAAAATACTGCAGCGATCGGCACCATCACGCTCACGATTATTTTCCCCATCTGCCCCAGCGGACAGCCTGCCCCGCTGTGACACCAAAAGAGGTTGGGGAGCACGAACGGCGCTGCCAGCGCTATCGCCAACGCCAATAGAATCCCAGGACTGCGGAACACCGCCCGCCACAGAGCGCCCTTCTTCCCGTGGTCTGCCATTTTTTTGCCTCCTCGACCCGCAATATCATCTGACCGCCCTCGCGTTCCTCGATACGAGCGATCCTCCGAACTCCGGTCTCTTCGTTCTTATGACGCTGTCGCCGCTTGTCGCTCCGGTATCCTCAGTCCGGAGAAATCGTCGTGGATGCCAGGGGCAGAGGCTCGGCGGGCCTGGGGGCGGCTTTGGAATGCGGCCGTCCCCGCGTACGGTTCACACCCGCCGAAGGTCCTCAAAGCGGAGACTATCTCGGTTTTCCGGTTGACATTACGGCCCCTTCCCCGGACCGTCCCCTTCCAGAATTGCCTATGAAGCCAGCAAGATCAATGCCGTTTTGATGCGACAGCGGGTTCTTTTTTTCTGATCACGAGGTATCAGCCGGAGAAGATACCCGTCTTTTCCCCCGGCCATGCCTTGGCATTTCAGTCGCGCGCTCGTATTCCCTGCGGTGATGTTTCGCTGATGGGCGGTCGCGGCCTATCAGAGCACGGTATCGTGGCGGCCCTCTCGGGCGCGGGCAAAAGGGAATGGGCCTTCTTAACACCTCGGAAAAATTGACTTTTGTGGTGCACAGAGGCGAGGTACGTTCGCTGCGCGATATATTTTTTTAATATACAATCGTCTTCTAAAAAAGAAAAATTTTGATTTCAATATGTTAGTATGTTCATTCGCAGTAAGCGTCCTTGCGGTCGCCCCTGTCCTGTATACAAAGGCTATACGATTTCTTTTGTCCGTAGCGGGCCTTCTATAGCATTTTATTTATATATTTCAACATGTTGATCATTTGCTCTCCCTATACCGGCCGGCGCCTCCTCTCTGGCACGGACGGTGCAGCTCTCTCCCCGGGTCCACAATAGGGGCGCCTGCGGAGAATTGGGGGTTTGGCAGCGGCAGGGTGCCATCTCCAAGATAAAGAAAGGAGGATGCATGGCCCGGAATGCGCCGATGCTCTCCGATGCGCATGAGCGAGTGGTCGGCGTCGGCCGGAACCGATGCGTCGGTCTTTTGGTACTCTCCGTCATTGCCATAACCGGGTCGGGGATGAAGGCCATGGGCGGGCCCGATGCACAGGGCCTTGCCGGGGACGTACAGTGGGCTGTTTTCGCTGCCGCATGCGCTCTTTTCGCCGCAGCCTCGACGGGACTTTTCCTCATGGCCACGGCGTGCCGTATCACGGGCAAGGGGGCCTTTTCGTCCCTGGTGAACAGGGCGGTTTTCCTTTCCATCGTGACCATCCTTTCCGTGGGGACGATCCTTTCCGTTCATTTCACTTTCGGCGGGGGCTCTGTGCAGAGTCCGTGGCACTG
>Ga0209163_1002794_pt1 | contig 13873 bp, 10 predicted proteins | sample MTBAKSrepl2MetaG_FD_187457 | JGI IMG/M metagenome (GOLD analysis project Ga0209163, IMG submission 187457) | Enrichment culture microbial communities om Arthur Kill intertidal strait, New Jersey, USA, that are MTBE-degrading - MTBE-AKS2 (Arthur... | ecosystem: Environmental > Aquatic > Marine >...
TTAAATCTCCGGCCTCATGACCCAGGAAAAATGCCAGAAGGTTTGGCCATTTTTTGAAAGATATATTAAATTGGATCATAAATGCAAACCCGATTGTGGCCCACCAGACCCACCAGTAAGGGTTTGACATGGAAACCATGATGCCTCCGATGATTGGATTTTCGAGACCTTTATTTTCAATCGACTCGGGATTTTTATTGGACCCGTCTTGTGAATGCAAAAAGTCGGTAGATATATTTCCGTTGAATATGTCTCGTATGATGGATGCTCCAAAAAGCATAAGTATGAGACCTCCTGAAACACCGATAATACGCACAACAGTAATATTTTTCAAAACAAACGAAAAGCCGAAAAGCAAAAGAATGATGATGCCCATTTCTAAAATGGCATGCCCCATGACAATCCATAGTCCCATCAGATAACCGTGTTTGCTTGTTTTGACCGATTTAATAATGGTATAGGTCAGTAAGGGGCCGGGTGACATGGCGCCGGTTAATGCGACCAGAAAAGAAAAAGAAAAAATCAGCCAGAACTCTGAGAGAAAGTTGATAATTTCGTTGAACATGTTCTAAACAATCCGATTTGAGCCCGTGTCAAAAGCAATTCGATTCCACGATTCCAGAAAATCCAGCGGGGAAAAACTCACAATATATCAATAATAATAGCATAATTTTCAAAACTATGCTCAGATTAATGTGTTGGTTTCGTTTTCGATGTTCGATATAATAAGTAAAGAATCCTGGCCCAGAGGATCAGGTTTTTCAAGATCAAATAAAAATTTCCCGGCCGTTACATTAAATTGAATTTAAGGGAGAAAATCCATGAAAGAGACAGAAACAATTCATTTTAAAATTCCGGATGATCTAAAAAAATGCATCGAATTTCACGGCCATCTTTGTCCTGGACTTGTATATGGCTACCTGGTTGCCAAAGCAGCAATGGATCTTCTCAAGATCAGACGCTCAAGAGATGAAGAGGTCGTTGCCATCAGTGAAAATGACTCATGCGCGGTTGACGCGTTACAAATTCTACTGGGGACCTCGACCGGTAAGGGAAACCTCATCTTAAAAGACTACGGGAAAAATGTTTATACCGTCCTTAACCGCTCAAACAGAAAAGCCTACCGGTTTTCGCGTAAGAAACATTATCAATATGAGGGTGAATCCAAGGACGAATTTTTTCAGCTTGATGCAGCCGTTTCTTCAGGAACGGCAACGGAAAAAGAAAAACAACGCCATAAGATGCTAAAAGCCGCAGACTTACTTTCAAAACCGTTTCATGACATATTCTCCACAGCGGAGGCGGATTGTGTTATGCCGTCCTACGCACCGCTGGCGCGTTCAAAAGCCTGTGCAGCGTGCGGTGAAATGACCATGTCTTCCAAAATGGTTGAGGCAGAAAACGGTACGCTTTTGTGTATTCCGTGTGCTTCTTAGAATCCATAGCCCGGTTTAAATGAACTTCAATGGAAATATGGCCGCTCGTTAATTATTCCGCACTATACAACCTGGTCCTTTAGGCTATGTTAGGGATAGATGGCTTTGCCTTGGAGATTTGTGTCTAAAATCACAAATTCAAAGTACCAAATTCTAAACCGGTTCGGCGCGCAACGCAGGCGCTTTCACCGCGTGAGCGATTGATTTTTGTTTGGGATTTTGAATTTCGGTCATTGTTATTTAAAATCAAAAAAAAGGGCAACACACCATTTGTGTTGCCCTTAAACCATGATTGGGTATTTGTTTAACCGCAGGTACTCGTCGTTCCGCAGCCTGAACATCCTGATCCTGATCTGAAGTCTATCCCGCAATCGAGTTTAAAACCCATTTCCGAAAAATCGACTTTAATGGGTTTTGCCTTTTCTAAGAACTCTTTATCGACAATATATTGAAAACCGTCGATATCGAAAACATTGTCTGTGGTTTTTGGCTCATCCAGAGCCATTGCAAGTGATGGACCGCCTCATCCACCTGAATTTAAAAAGATCCGAATGGGTGCGACTTCTTTTCCCTTGAAATATTCAGCAATCTGTTTTGTAGCTGATTGTGTGACTTCAACCATTGTATTCTCCTTTTTCAAAAAAATCTGCCGGTCCGGCCGGGATTAAAAACTGCTCTAAAATAGTGCCGACAAATGGATTTGTCAATGAAATGTGGCTTAAAATGTCAATTCTCGTGCTGATGAACCTGAAAAACCTGATTATCCATTCCCTGTGAGATAATTTTTATTCAAAGTCCCAAAAACAACCGGCAGCGATTCCATATCCGGCGGTCTGAATCCAAAGACGATTTCGAGAAAAGCCATTGTGATGCGAAAGGTGGCACCCCAAAGCACTTCATGATTATCTTTTTGTTTCTGGATAAAACAGGGATAATCTTTCACATCCGGATGGTTTCCATTTCCAGGATATGTTTCATTCCGCAACCTATATCGTGCATAATTAGAAGGATTCAACAGATTTTGAAGTGGAATATAAACCACCCGTTCTACTTCCCAGTTTGGAGAAAATTGCCTTTGACGGCTTATCCAGCAAACCATTGGATAAATCACCCGGTGAAACATAATAAGCCGCTGCTGAGGTAGTGGTCCTAAAAACTTCACCCTCAGGGGATTCAAACGCATCTCTTCAAAACCTTCTCGCAAACACGTAGCGAATAACAGGGCCAGATTTTGGGCTTCGGGGCGCCGTTGTTTGTGCCACATTTTCCAATATGGCCAGCGTGTCAGAGGAGAGCCGGGCAGGTATAATAATTTTGCGAGAAAGGCATCCATACGGGACGATATACTCCCGCCGGGGCAGCACAGGTCTCCGGGCTGTTTCACCTTTAGGGACCGTTTGTTCAAAATCAAACATGGAGAATTGGAAAATTCTTTTTTTTCACAAGGCATACCGAGCAAAAAGAGCACGGCGGATGTAATCGAAGAATCAGTAATGCCTTTTGAAAAAGTTCGATCATGATGATTTTTTTCATAAAGACGATGCATTATCCGGTCAATTAAGTGGGGGATTTTTCCGATAGAATTCATCATGTCACATATTTACGGGTGTTCCTTTGATAAGATTACCTCCAAACAACACGATGGCAGCAGACCGCCTATAACCTTTGGTATAAGAGTTATTTTATTCATTCTTGCACTTTTTGCAAGTTTGCGTTACATCGCAGTCCAAATAAATTTTGTTGCAATCGGTCCATCTCCATATATTTTCCTAAAAAGCGATATGGTTCTTCTCCCGATGGGTTGAGGGGGTCGGGATGTTTTTGTTTATAAAATCGCTACATGGATCATGCTTTTTTTCAAACCGTGTAAACTCGTGGTTAAAGGATCGTAAAGAAAGAACAGGATTCAATACAATAATTATGGGTTCGAGTTAGACCAGTCGATTTCTTTTTGTTGGCATATTTCGGTAAGCATCTGTTCTTTCCAACGATCCCTAAACCACTCAAACAGTACACGCTTTTAAAAAAAGATGATCCATTCCGCTTGCCCTTTGATTTTGACATAAATTTAAAAACAATCACGAAAACTCGAAAGAACGAAATCACGAAATAAAAAATGTTCTTTTTCGTGTTTTTAAAATTTCGTGCTTCGTGATAAACGCTTTGTTTAGGTTCATGAATGAAACTTGAATTGCCTGCAAATCAGATGAATCCGTGGCGGGAGGTATACCATGTCGACAAAATTACCGGGTGATTTTTATAATTGGCTTGTGGATTTGCGTCGCTGGTTTCACCAATTTCCGGAACCAGCCTACAAAGAGGTGAAAACCGCGGCTAAAATTTGTGAGGTCCTGGATACCCTCAATGTCTCTTATCAATCGGGTGTCGGGGGGACCGGTGTAGTAGCAAGACTGCGCGCAAAACGCACCGGCTCCATGGTTGCATTCAGAGCGGATATGGATGCCTTGATGCTGAAAGAAAAAAATGATGTTCCCTATAAGTCCCGGAATCCGAACTTCATGCATGCCTGCGGACATGACGGACATATGGCCGTCGCGCTGGGTATCATTCGATGGTTGATTGAAAATCGATGGCCTCAGAACGGGTGCGGTGAAATTGTCTTTATATTTCAGCCTGCGGAAGAAGGGGGAGCAGGCGCCAAGGCGATGCTTCAAACAGGTATTTTCGACGCCGATCCGATCCGAGCTGCTTTTGCCGGGCATATGTATCCTGAACTGCCCATGGGACATATTGCATTGGCGCCTGAAATCAGTAATGCTTGTGCAGACAACCTTTTCATACGTTTAAGGGGCAGGGGCGGCCATGGTGCCCATCCGCACCACTGTAAAGATCCAATCGTTGCCGGAGCGCATCTTGTTACACAATTTCAGTCGATTATCAGCCGCCAACTCCCACCCCTTGAAAGCGCGGTGATTAGCATTGGCCGTTTTCAGGCGGGAACAGCGTCAAATATCATCCCTGAGGAAGCTGTTTTGGAAGGGACCCTTCGAACCCTGAAACCCGATATTCGTGAAGCGATTATCAAGAGTCTTGAAGATATGGTGGAAGGTTCGGCCAGATCATTCGGCATTTCAGCAACACTGAACATTACAGAGGGATATCCTGTTCTGGTCAATGATCCGGCGCTGGTGAAACACGTCACGATGTGCGCCAAAGAAGTCCTGGATGCCGATAATGTCCATAGCGGACTTCCAAGAATGGGCGCTGAAGACTTTGCTTACTTTTGCCAGAGATGGGGAGGCGTAATGGTGGGGCTCGGCTGTCACGATCCGAAAAAAGGCTTTGAATACAGCCTCCATTCTCCTTATTTCGATCTGGATGAAAAAGTTCTGGAAGTGGGAACGCTTCTGTTTGGTAACGTGCTGACGAAATATCTGGAACGACCTTGATTCATCGCTTTTAGCTGCGTTGAGGACTTTCAATTACAATGGGAAGACCTTTTTTGAAGTTTTTCACTTCATTCAGGTATGTTATTTAAGGTTGCCTAGTCATAAGGAAGGATCACCGTAAATACGGATCCTTCGTTAACTTTGCTTTTGACTTCTATGGAACCATGATGATCCTGCATATTTTGATAGGCGATAAATAGCCCGAGCCCGGTTCCTTTGTGCATGCTGCTTTTGTGTTTTGTTGTGAAATAAGGATCAAACACATTACCGATCAAGGATTCAGGAATCCCGGGGCCATTATCTTTGATTTCAATGTGGATAGCGGCGGGTTTTTCTTTTTCGTTAGAATTTTTTGTAAAAACCTCGATTTTTCCGCCTTCGGGCGTAAATTCCACCGCATTTGAAAGGAGATTCAAAATAACCTCCTTCATCTTGTCGCCATCCATCCAAACCTGGCGGATGCTGAAATCGAATCGACGGAGAATTTCGATCCTTTTTGCATGACTCTGCGGTGAAACAAGGAGAATCATTTTATCAATAAGTTCATGAAGGTTATTCAGTTCGAAGTTTGATTCTTTTTTCTTGACCAGATCCAGCAGTTCGGTAATGAGATTATTAACCCGGCAGGTTTCTTCCAGCGCAATAGTATGAAATTTTTCCCGGAATTCCGCATCGTGGTATTTCTGGGGTATCATTTGTATAAATGTTCCGATGGCCGTCATTGGATTTTTAATTTCATGGGCCAGTCTTGCCGCCAGATTGCCCAGAAATGAGAATTTTTGGGATCGGCTCAAAAGAGAATGAGATTCTTTCAGTTCTTGCATCTGTTGTTCAAGCCTGCTGTAAAGTCTTGCATTTTCAATGGCAATGGCGATCTGTGGCGAAAAGACTTCCAGTGTTTCCCGGGTCTCTTTTGGGATACCTTTGTCGTCCGCTCCGTCCGTTGCAATGACGCCGATCACTTTTGAACGGGTAATCAAAGGAACGACAAAAACCGAGGACGGTTTTCCGTATGTTAACACAATTTTTTTTTTTCTTAGACGCGAACTCTTCACTTCCGGAACATATTCCGGTATTCCCGTATTTGCGACTCTGACCAGAATGTTGCTTAAGCGATCGAGGGGAACTTTATAATTTTTAATCGCTCCCGGGAGTTCCCCTTTAAATCCTCTGCCGTGAATATATTCAAGATGCCTTTCGTTCTCATTAACGAGCATAATCACTGCACGGTTGATCTGACAGACGTTGGACAGAATATTCATGATAATTGTTAAAAGTTGATTCAGATCCAGCACCGAGAGAATTGCTTTGCCTGTCTCATGGATGGCTGTCAGTTGTTTGATTTTATAATTCAGCTCGAGATTAAGACGATTGACCTCTTCGTATTTTTCTTCAATGAGTTTCTTGTCTTCCTCCATTTCCTGGATGGTTGCCATGAGAACGGATTTAGCCCTGAAAATCCTCGAAAAAGTTTCACAAAGCCAGTTCTTTGGAGCCCACTTCAAATGGTACTCACAATAAGGAGCGCCTTCGAAATAGCAGCATTTTTCCTCCAGCGAGAGCGGCCTGCCACCCCATATGATCGGAATATACACATAGGTTCCCTGATTCATAAGACACAAGTCTTTGGAAACATTCATTTTATGGTTCCAGTGGAGGCGAAGTACGGCATTGCTCTTTTTTAATTCTACAATCTCGACCTGTTTGTTCCGATTCCATTTATCATTGATTTTTTGGGCGTGTTTAAGTGCTTTTGCCGGGGATCCGAAAGCCATGACGATGATTCTCTGGGCATACCCAAATTTGGCTTTTTCGACAGCATATTTGGCGATTTTATATGCCGCCAAATGGTCACCGAGAAGCAACCTCGTCCGTTCATATATTTTGGTCGCCACGGTGCAGGATATCCAGTTATTGGGGTCTGTTAGAAAACGTTCCGGATCCGGAAGGGCATCAATTTCACTGTCAAGGTTTTTAATAACGCCGGAATAGTCGCCATTATAATGTTCCTTGACATAATCCAGAATGGCCCTGGTGTTAATGCAGCTTACTTCTTTCTTCATGGTAAAAAACAAATAATATCATTATCAGAGAATTGAAGGTTCAAGCACGTGAGGCGTTGATGGAACTTTTGCGCTATCGCTTGAAGGAGCGAATAAGTCTAATGCCAAGTATTTCTTCCACTGATACCATTCTTCGGGGTGCATGTATATGTAATTTTCCATAAATTTCAACATTACCGCTCCAACAGACATGTCTGTGGATCATTGAAAACGGTTCGCCATTTCTTCCCATGACGTTAATATGAATGAAAACAAATGTCATGCATTACGAAATGTCGGTAATGAAGATTTGATGTCTATCAATCTGTTGTTTTTTCCGATCAAAAAGCATGCCAGAGTGTTCAGGTAAAATCGATTTTTAATACAAAAACAGTTTTTATTCAATTATTTCATTCATATTGCCGGCAATCCTTGTTTAAACGGCATTTCCCTCAGCAATGTCTGACCGACGAAAAGTTTTTTAGGTTCATCAGATTCTGCAAATCTGGTTTGTTTTGGCAGAATAAGATCGTTTATGCCCAGAAAAATGTGCATGAATGCACATTTTTCTGGGCATAATGGTATTCAAACCTCTTTAATTGACGTATCTGAAATTTTGTGTTGATATAATTTTTGAAATTTAGCGGCACCGATGGAAACGCCCCCAAATGGTCACGGAGCGAGCAATATCGACTTTTTACGAAACAATCATTTTTGGAACGTGGAATTGATTATATCTAACCGGGCGACGACGGTTTTAATATCTTAAGAATAATACTCACAATTAGAGTTTGGCATATAGTTTGCAAACTAACGGGCATTTTTACTGTCTTAGGGCTGTTGCCGATTCCGGGACGGATTCACAAAAATCAATTTCATTTGCTTTTTAGGATTATTGGGTATGAAAAAAAGGGACACAATTTTAGTCGTTGACGATGAAAATGGCGTCCGCCAGTCGTTTAACATGGTCTTAAAAGATGATTACCATGTGCTTCTCGCAGGAACCGGCCAGGAAGCAATGGATATTTTCAGGGAAAACTCAGTAGATTTGATTCTCCTCGATATCCTTTTGCCGGACATCAGCGGCCTGGAACTTCTTGGAAAACTCGTAGAGACGGATACAAATACCGAAATTATCATGGTGACCGCTGTAAATGAGATTCAAACGGCGGTCCAGGCGATTAAACTTGGGGCTTACGAATACATCATTAAACCTTTTGTCGTGGATGACGTTTTGACCGTGATTCGGCGGGCACTGGAAAAACGATGCCTTGTCAAGGAAGTCACTTATCTTAGAAATGAGCTGGAGCGGTACCACCCATTTGAAAAAATGGTAGGTAAAAATAATAAGATGAGAAAAATATTTGAATTAATATCGATCATCGCAGAGAGTGACGGAACCGTTCTAATACAAGGTGAGAGCGGAACAGGAAAGGAACTGGTTGCCAGGGCCATACATAATCGAAGCCTTAGAAGTGATCATCCCTTTGTGGTTGTAAATTGTGCAGCCATACCGGCGACACTGATGGAGAGTAAGATTTTCGGACACAATAGAGGCGCTTTCACAGGGGCAATCCATACCAGCATTGGAAAGCTGGAACTTGCCGATACCGGCACAGTTTTTTTTGATGATATCGATTCTCTGGATGTCAACATGCAGGCAAAACTTTTAAGAATCATCCAGGAAAAGGAGTTTGAAAGACTCGGCAGCACAAAGGTTATCAAGATTGATGCCAGATTTGTTGCAGCTTCCAATAAGGACCTTGGCCAATGGATTAAAAACGGCAAATTTCGTGAAGACCTCTATTATCGACTGAACGTTTTTCCAATATGGTTGCCACCGTTGAGAGAAAGAAGGGATGATATTCCATTACTTCTGGATCATTATTTGGAGTTGAATTCCGATAAAGCAGGCAAACCTCCAAAAAGGTTTTCCAAAGAAACCGTTAAAGTATTGATGGATTATCATTGGCCCGGAAATGTTCGCGAACTCAAGAATCTCGCGGAAAGACTGGTTACCATTACCAAAGGTCCGGTCATCCATCTTGAAGACAACGCAACCTATTATATCGATAAAAAGAAAGTTAAGGGTATGTCCCTAAAAACAGCCGTGAGCATATTTGAGAAAAAATATATTTCTGATATTCTTGAAAGCGTAGATGGAAATAGAACAAAAGCATCCAAAATACTTGGTATTCATCGTAACACCCTTTTGTCTAAAACAAACGATTTTGAATTGTAACGGCGGTTTTTTTCTAAGAATCAATTTGGATAAAATTTGGGCTCCGTTTTTTCAACCAAACCAGAAGGAAAAAGCAAGAGCGGGCAATTGTCGTTACGGGAGAACAACTGCCTTCTTGAATATTTACAAAAAATCATAGCGGAAAATCCAGGCTGAAACCGTGGAAAACGAATACACAAAAATAATCTTTGATCGCCCTATGGTTAACGGATGGGAGTTATCGAAATAACTTTCGATATTTGACATATTTTTTTCATTTATCCTTGACATGATTTTATAAAATGTCTATAGGACTTCCCTTGAATGTATTGACCCTGGTTGTGATTCCACTTGAACCGCCGAGTTGCAACTCATAAATATTTTTCATGGTTTTGAATCGCTGATCGGCGATAAAACTGGGAGTTCGGAGTAGTCCTGAATATGAGGATGAATGACCTACTTGTGCAGAGAAAAACCACCCTTGTCAAAAAATGGTTTGCCGCTGCGATTGAGACGTATCCACCCGATACGGCAAAATTCCTGAAAAACCAGAAAGACCCATTTTCCAACCCTGTGGGTCGAACCATCTACAACGGCCTGGAAGGATTGTTTGACGAACTCCTCAAGGAAACGGATCATGAAGCCATGCGATGCCTCCTTGATCCGATCATCAGAATCAGAGCCATTCAAAACTTTTCCCCCGCCCAAGCCACAGGTTTTATCTTTTTTTTAAAAAATGTCATCAGAGAGAATATTCAGGACGAGAATTTCGAAACGCAAGGTTTCAACGAACTGCTGTTGTTTGAGTCAAAGATCGATGATCTCGGTTTGATTGCATTTAACGTTTATATGAAGTGCCGGGAAAAGATTTACGAACTCAAAGCCAACGAGATGAGAAACAGGACGTTCCGGGCTTTTGAGCGGGCGGGTTTGGTGCGTGAGATGCCGGCAGATACGCCGGATTTAGATAATATTAATATATGATAGGAGGCTTCAAACGACATATCGGTTTTGTAAGATCATTATGTTGTAAGGTTTAAAACGATCCGGCATACATGATGTGAGACAAAATCGATCATGGCGTCATGAGGCCAGTAAGTGAGGTAATGGTATAATGAATATTAGTTACATGTATTCCCTCATAGCGGTCATCGTTCTGTTTGTGCTGGCTTATGTCGGAGTTCAACTTCCGGGGGGCGAGGTATTTTTCGGAATTATCATACCTTATCTGGCTTTAATTCTCTTTATTTTGGGATTTATCAACCGGGTCATAGATTGGGCGCGCTCACCGGTTCCGTTCAGAATTCCCACAACCTGCGGTCAACAAAAAACGCTTCCCTGGATCAAGCCGGCCAGTATTGACAACCCGTCCACCACAGGCGGTGTTATTGTTCGAATGATTCTGGAGGTCGTTTTTTTAAGGTCGTTGTTCAGGAATACAAAATGTGAACTCAAAGCAGGGACCAAGATATCCTACGAATGGGAAAAATGGCTGTGGCTTTTTTCGCTGGCCTTTCACTGGGCTTTTTTTGTCGTGCTGTTCAGACACCTGCGCTTTTTTACCGAACCGGTGCCGGCCTGTTTGCAGATGCTGGAAAAACTGGACGGTTTTCTTCAGATCGGCCTTCCCGTGCTCATGTTGTCCGGGGTGGTGCTTCTTGCGGCCGTAACCTTATTATTCTTGAGAAGAATATGGATTTCCAAGGTAAGATACATATCGCTGGCTTCAGACTATTTTCCGCTTTTTCTCATTTTCGGCATTGCGTTTACCGGTATTCTGATGCGGTATTTTACCAAAGTGGATATTGTGGGCGTCAAGGCCTTCACTATGAGCCTGGTGACATTTAACCCCCATATCACCGAAGGGATCGGCAGCATATTTTATGCCCATCTCTTTTTTGTCAGTGTGCTGCTGGCCTATTTCCCGTTCAGCAAACTCATGCATTTGGGCGGTATTTTTATGAGCCCCACTCGAAATCTGGCCAACAACAGCAGGGCCAAAAGACATGTCAATCCATGGAATTATCCGGTTAAGATTCATACCTACGATGCCTATGAAGATGAATTCAGGGAAAAGATGATAGAGGCAGGACTCCCTGTTGAAAAGATGATAGAACCGGGAATGGCGGCGGAACCCGAGGAAGAGGAAAAGGAGTAGATAATGTCAGAACTTCCAAAATCTGATGAGATGTTTGCAGGTATAGATCACAAACCTTCCCCAAAAGGCTGGATGGACACCCCTGTTGAAATTAAAAGGGGTGTTGCTTGTTATGCTGCAAATCCAAAGAGCCTTGAAACTGTAAGTTTTCCTTATGCGAGACAATGGAGTTGCTTTGATGAGGACTGGCAATTGCCTGAAAACTGGAAAGAGATCATTTCCAAAGGGTTCAGGGAACGGCTGGACCGGTTTCGTTCCGTAAAAGTCTTCATGGATATTTGTGTCCGGTGCGGGGCCTGCGCCGATAAATGCCATTTTTTCATCGGGTCCGGGGATCCCAAAAACATGCCGGTTTTGCGGGCGGAACTTCTTCGCTCGGTTTACAGGAACGATTTCACCACTGCCGGTAAAATTATCGGATCCTTGGGTAAAAATTTTAAAAAGATCATTGGTGCCAGAGAACTGACCCAGGATGTCTTAAAAGAATGGTGGTATTACCTGTTTCAATGCACGGAATGCCGCCGCTGTTCGGTGTTTTGCCCCTACGGCATTGATACGGCCGAGATTACCATCATGGGCCGGGAGCTTTTGAACCTCATCGGACTCAACATCGACTGGATTGCGACACCGGTTTCGAATTGCTATAAAACCGGGAACCATCTCGGAATACAGCCCCATGCTTACAAGGATATGCTCGATTTCTTTACGGACGATATTGAAGAAATTACCGGTGTAAGGGTGGAACCCAGTTTTAACAGGAAGGGCGCTGAAATCCTTTTTATCACCCCTTCCGGCGATGTTTTTGCCGACCCCGGAACGTTTACGTGTATGGGGTATATGATATTGTTCCACTATTTACAGGAAAAATATGGGTTTGACATCACCTGGAGCACCTATGCTTCAGAAGGCGGAAATTTTGGTTTTTTTACCTCTCATGAGATGATGAAACGGTTGAATGCAAAAATGTACGCCGAGGCAAAACGGCTGGGCGTGAAATGGATCCTCGGGGGTGAGTGCGGTCACATGTGGCGGGTCATCCACCAGTATATGGATACGATGAACGGTCCTGCCGATTTTCTGGAAGAACCGGTTTCTCCAATTACCGGCACCAGATTTGAAAATGCCAGATCGACCAAGATGGTGCATATTACCGAGTTTGTTGCCGATCTTATCAAACACAATAAACTGGAACTCGATCCCAGCCGCAACGATCATTTGAAGGTGACCTATCACGACTCCTGCAATCCTTCCCGTGGCATGGGACTGCTGGAAGAGCCCCGGTACGTTATTAAAAGCGTTTGCAACAACTTTTATGAAATGCCGGCAAATACCATCCGTGAACAGACGTTTTGCTGCGGCAGCGGCTCCGGCCTGAATGCGGGTGAAAACATGGAATTGAGAATGCAGGGAGGCCTGCCAAGGGCCAATGCCGTCAAATATGTTCATGAGAAACACGGGGTGAATATGCTGGCATGTGTCTGCGCCATTGATCGTGCTGTCTTGTCTGCTTCCATGGAGTACTGGGTTCCTGAAGTCGGAGTGACCGGTGTTCACGAGATGGTGGGCAATGCATTGATTTTGCCCGGAGAGACCAAGCGGACAACGGACCTGCGCAGTGAACCGCTGCCGGGAATGGAGGATGAAGATGCCGAATAACAAGAAGATGTATGATAAGGGAAAAGTGGCTTTAGGCTTATGCATCTTTGTGGTGTTGATAACATTTCCTTTTTGGTTCAACCTTGGAAAGGCCGCTCCGGCGCCCGAACCCAAGCTCAGTGAAAAGGCTATTGCCGCAAAAGAGTGCATCTTGCCAAAGCCGATCATGAAATACGAGCATATGCAGCTTCTGAATGAATGGCGGGATACGGTGGTTCGGAATGCCAAAAGAATCTATGTGAGTTCCAACGGAAAGGAATTTAATATGAGTCTTTCCAATACCTGTTTGGATTGTCACACGGAAAAGGCTGAATTTTGTGACACGTGCCACAATTATGCTTCGGTAGTCCCTTACTGCTGGGAGTGCCACATCGATCCCAAGGAGGCAAAGTGATGGAAGACACCAGAAGACGCTTTTTGAAAATAGCCGGAATTGCAGCGCTGGGTTTAGGGGCAAAGCCGGTCCTCGATGTCATGGCTTCCTCGGGTGAAACGGCACAACCGAAAATTATGACCGGTGAAAAGGCCCTTTCAGCCAAACGTTGGGGAATGGTCATCGATACCCGGAAATTGCAGTCCGAAGAAGATCTAAAACCGATGATCGAAGTCTGCGATAAAATTCATAATATTCCCAAGTTTGAGAACAAAAATCACGAAATCAAATGGATTTGGGAAGAAGAGTTTAAACATGTGTTTCCCATGCAGCAACAGGACTTTTTAGATGATAGGCTTAAACACATGGCTTTTTTAACACTTTGCAACCATTGTCAGAATGCGCCGTGTGTTAGGGTATGCCCCACAAAGGCGACCTTTAGCCGCGAAGACGGTATTGTTCTGATGGATTTTCATCGATGCATCGGCTGTAGATTCTGTATGGCGGCATGCCCTTACGGATCGAGAAGTTTCAATTTCAGAGATCCGCGTCCCTTTATCGAAAAAACCAATCCTGA
>Ga0209163_1002796_pt1 | contig 13869 bp, 11 predicted proteins | sample MTBAKSrepl2MetaG_FD_187457 | JGI IMG/M metagenome (GOLD analysis project Ga0209163, IMG submission 187457) | Enrichment culture microbial communities om Arthur Kill intertidal strait, New Jersey, USA, that are MTBE-degrading - MTBE-AKS2 (Arthur... | ecosystem: Environmental > Aquatic > Marine >...
CAACAAGACCTAACCTCGGATGATGATTTTAAAGTCGAGGGGGAGGAGGAGCCTTAATCGGCTTGCCGATCCCGCCAGCTTTAGCTGTTCACCGAAGCCACCGCCTTTAGGCGGTGGAGACTTCACTCTTAGCGGGCAGAACCCGGATTCATCTGGACCGAGTCGAAGGCCTCGGGCATTTTGTGGAACTGGAAGTGGTTTTGGACGAAGACGAGCCCGCCGAGGTCGGGGTTGCCTTGGCGCACGAATTACTGGATACGCTGGGCATTTCCTCGCGGCAGTTGATCGGCGGAGCCTATGTCGATCTGCTGGCGGGAATACCGGACTCGGCCCCTCCTTTGTCCCCGGGCTTTAGCCTGGGATGAGCAGCCAAACAAGCAAACCGAATTTCTTTCGTTCACGAATTTTTTCTGTTCGTGGTTACAATCCCTTCAGCAAATGGATAGCCCACCTGCCGGATTGATAATCCCTTGACAAAATCCCGGCTGGATAGGATAGCTGTACCGGCCGGCGGGATGCGCCAGCCTTGATGAGCGGTCCCAACCGAGGGAAGGCCATGAATCCCCAGACAGACCAAGACGCGCCCAACGGGTCTCTCAAGGCCGCCATCCGGGACGGGGTGTCGTACTCCGTCATGATGGGCGCGGGCGAGACCTACCTGGGGCCGTTCGGCATTTTCCTCAAGGCCACCACGCTTCAGGTCGGACTGCTGGCCACGCTGCCTCAGCTTGTGGCCGCGGTGGTGCAGCTTTTCGCGGCCCAGACCATGCCCCGCTTCCGCAGCCGGCGGGCGGTCATCGTGGCCGGGGCCGTGGCCCAGGCCCTGATCTGGATCCCCATCGCGCTTCTGCCGTTCATCTTCGGCTTTGGCCTCTTCCCGGTCTTTCTGCTCATCGGTCTGGTCACACTCTATCGGGCGGCCAACGGGATCACCATCCCGGTCTGGAACAGCCTGATTGGGGACCTGGTGCCGACCGACATCCGGGGCCGGTACTTCGGCCGGCGCAACAGCCTGAACGGCATGTTCACCTTTTTCTCGTTGCTTTTGGCCGGGGTGGTTCTGGACCTGTTCCAGAAAGGCGGCCAGTTGAGCGTGGGGTATCTGCTTATTTTCGCCATGGCCCTGGCCGCGCGGTTGAACAGCGCGCGCTGGGTGAACCGCTACGAGGACCCGGCCTTTCGCTTCGACCCGGCGGAATCGTTCACCTTCCGCCAGTTTATCCGGCGCTCCCCGCACTCGAACTTCGCCAAGTTCGTCTTCTATTTCGGGGCGGTGAACCTGGGGGTGGCTTTTTCCGCGCCGTATTTCGCCCTGTACATGCTACGGGACCTCAAGTTTTCCTACGTGGAATTCACTGCGGTCACGGCCGTGGCCACGGTCACCCAGTTTTTGTGCGTGCGCTATTGGGGCGAGCTGAGCGACCGTTTCGGCAACAAGAAAATTTTGAGCGTGTGCGGGTGGGGCGTGGCTTTCGTGCCCATGTGCTGGGTGGTCTCCCACGCGATCCCGTACCTGGTTCTGATTCAGATCTTAAGCGGCCTGGTCTGGGCGGGTTTCAACCTGGCCTCGGCCAACTTCATCTTCGACGCGGTCACCCCGCCCAAGCGGGCTTTGTGCGTGGCCTACCACGGCCTGGTCACGGGCGTGTGCGTGTTGGTGGGATCGTTGGCCGGCGGCTACGTGGCCGGGCGGCTGCCCGACTCGTACACGGTGCTGTCCTTCACCTGGCGCCCGGTCTCGCCGCTGCCCGCGATTTTTCTCTTGTCCGGGCTGATGCGGCTGGTGGCGGCCACCGTGCTGCTCAGCAAGTTCAAGGAGGTCCGGCCGGTGGAGCCGATCCGGGGCAGCGAGCTGATCTTCCGGGTCAGTCACTTGAAGCCCATTGCCGGGGCCACTTTCAGCCTGTTCACCGGTCGCCGCCGGGACAATAAGAACGACGCCCCGTCGTCTGGACCGAACCATCCTCCACAGTCATAACCCCCCCCGCCTGACGCGTTCCGGCCCCCTCGACCGCCGGGTCTTATCGGCCGGAACAAACCCCGAATCCCTGCCCGTTCGCGCAGACAGGGCTTGAGCCTGGCCCGGTTTCAGTTTATGATAACGCACTGCTCTTTCGCATCCTGGAGAAAGGGGAGAGGGCATGCCTTGGTGGAATTCGTTTTTTTATTGGGCGCCGGGCTGGCTGTTCGGCATTTTATCCCTGCTGTTTCTGGTTTGGGCGGGGGCCACGTTTTTTCTGCCGTTTTTCGTTTGGGGGATTTACCGGCGCACGCGCGAAATCGAACGGGAAGTCCGGCATCTTTCCCTGCGGTTGGGGCAGGCACAGGCTTTGCTGAAAACGGATCTGGAGGCGCGCCAAGAGGCGGGCGCGACGAATCGTGACCAGGACATCAATCTGTAAGCCGAGGATGAAGCAAGTGAGGGCATGGTGAAAAAACCCAAGGTCTTTTACGGAGTTTGGATGGTGGTGGCCGGCTTTGTGCTTCTGTTCATGTACGCCGGCGCCGGTTTTTATTCCTTCAGCATTTTCATCAAGCCGTTCGAGGATGCGTTTGGCTGGAGCCGGGCAGCCATCAGCTTCGCCATGTCCATCTACCTGTTGCTCCACGGCGTTTGCGCCCCGCTGGTGGGGTGGCTGACCGAGCGGTTCGGCCCCAAGCGGGTCATGACCGCCTTCGCCGTGGTGACCGGGGTGGCCTTTATCCTGGTCAGTTTCACCAATTCGCTTTTGTTTTTCTATCTGTCCTATGCCTTGCTGTCCGTGGGGACCGTGGGCATCGGCTGGATTCCGATCAGCAGCATTCTGGCCCGGTGGTTCGTGCGGCGACGGGGCACGGCCATCGGTTTCACCATGGTGGGCATTTCAGCGGGCGGCTTTTTCATCTCGCCGCTGGTAGGGGTGCTGAACACGGCCTTCAGTTGGCGGCTGTCCTACGTGGTCATGGGACTCATGGTCTGGCTGATCGCCATACCCATGACCTTGTTCGTGGTCAAGGCCGGTCCGGCGGAAATGGGGCTTCGCCCGGACGGCGATCCTTTGGACCGGCCCGACGAAGCGGGCGGGTCCGAGGAAGCGAAAATCTCGGTCGATAAACCCGAGGAGCAAGGCTGGCCTTTCCGCGAGGCTCTGAAGACGCGTCCCTTCTGGTGGGTGGCGGTCACGTTCTTTCTGGCGCCCATGGCTCAGATGGGGATTCTTCAGCACCAGGTGCCCCTGGTCGTCGAGGCCGGGCTGTCCCCGGAGATCGCGGCCACGGCCATGGGCGTAACGGCCGGCATTGGCGGACTGGGCAAGCTGTCCTTCGGGCGCATCTCGGAAAGCCTGGACTTCAAGTACGCGGCCACGGTCTGTTTCGGCCTTCAGGCCCTGGCGGTCTTCCTGCTGTTGTTCTTTCCATCGGCGGTCATGGTCTGGATATACGTTTTGCTGTTCGGTTTCGCCATGGGCGGGGTGGTCGTTCTGCTGCCCATTGCCGTGGGCCAGTATTTCGGGTTGGCCGCCTTTGGCACCATCATGGGCACCATCACCTTCATGCAGTCCATCGGCTCATCCGGCGGCGCGGTCATCTCGGGCCTGATCTACGATTGTTTCGGCAATTACACCTATGCCAAGATCCTGTTCGGGAGCATGAACCTGTTCGCCATCGCGGCTATTTACATGGCTGGCAGACCCAAGCCTTACCCGGCCGTGGAGGCCGGTTCCGCGTCGGGCTGACGATGTTATGAGGCCCGGCGCATCCAGGGGAAACGCATGGCGAGGTTGACAGCCACCATCGTGGGCAACGGCGGATGTCTGAACGGCGGATTGCCGTACAACGCCTGTCTGATCCAGGACCGGTTTCTGATCGAGGCCCCTCCGGACATCATGCCTTCGCTCATGCGGCTGGGCTTGGACTACGGCCGGATCGACCGGGTGTTCATTTCGCATCTGCACGGCGACCATACCTTCGGGTTGCCGTTTCTGATCATCAACCTGTGGATGAAAAGCCTGGAGGGGCTCGGGTCGCCCGCCTTGACCGTGCTGGGGCCGTCAGGCATCGCGGTTCACGCGCGCGGCCTGCTCGAAGCCGCCTTCACCACCGAACACCCCTGCCTGGCCTGGTTCGACCGGCAGGTTCGCTTCGAGATCGTGGACGCGTCGTTCGAAGCCGCCTGGGAGGGTTTCTCCCTGTCCTCGGTGGTTCTGGAGCACGCGGTGCCCAGCTATGGGTTGGTGTTTTCCGCGGGCGCGCGGCCGGTTTTCGCCTATCTGTCGGACACGCGCTGGTGCGGGTCGGTGGAGCGGGTCCTGTCCGACCGGCCCCAGGTGGTGCTCATGGACATGAACGGCGGGAATTCGACCCTGCACGCCTCGTTCGAGGAAGCGCGGGACAAGGGGCTGCCGCTGACCCAGGAGGGGACCGTTTTTTACGGCACCCATCTGTTCGAGGAGTTCGAGGATTTTTCGGCGTATCTAAAGTGCGCCCGGCCGGGGCGGATCCTTTCCGTCGAATGGGACTGATCCGGGCATCCGGCCGGGGCCGGCGCTAACCCACCTTGGCGCTCTGGGCTCCGTCCACGGGCAGAAGCACGCCGGAGATGAACTTGGCTTCGTCCGAGGCCAGGAACAAGGCGGCGTAGGCCACGTCCCAGGCCGTGCCCATGCCCCCTTTCAGAGGCACCCGCTCGTTCCTCGCGCGAATCAATTCCTGCTTGTCCACGCCCGTGGCTTGAGAGATGCCGTCCACGGCCATGGGCGTGTTCATTAGGCCGGGCATGATGGCGTTGGCCCGGATGCCTTTACCGGCGTACATCACGGCCACGGATTGGGTCAGGGCGTTCATGCCGGCCTTGGAACTTCGGTAGGCCAGCATGGGCGTTGAGGAGATGGCGGCCACGGAAGACGTGTTGAGCAGCACCCCGGACTCCTGCCGGACCATGACCGGGATGACCGCCCGGTACATGGAATAGAGACCTCTCAGGTTCACGTTGAAGACCGTGTCCCACGTTTTGGCGGGCATGTCCAGCGGGTTCCGCCCCTCGCCCGTGCCCACGTTATAGACGAAGACGTCGATCCGGCCGAAAAGTTCCAGACATTTATCGACCACCTTTTGAGCATCTTCGCCGCGGGTCACGTCCGCCTGGAAGGGATAGGATTGTCCGCCTTCCTCTTCGATCTGGGCGTGCGTTTCCCGGGCGGCTTCGATCTTCCGATCCACCAGCAGCACCTGGGCCCCTTCCCGGGCGAAAAGCACGGACATGGCCCGGCCGTTGCCGATGGTGTCTCCGGGCGTCTGCCCGGCGCCGATGATGATCGCCACTTTATCCTGTAAACGTCCAGCCACCTTAAGCTCCTTTTTTTTGAAACATGATAATCCGCTGAATTTCCGGCTGTCAAGGACGTTGGGCAAGTGTTCCCCGGGGATGCCGGGTTTGGTTCGGGCGGGCAGGGGCGAAGCCGAAACCGAGGAGCCGGCGGCCCGGGTCAGGCCATGGAATCGCGGAATCCTTGTTTTTCCGTTTTCCCGATTCGCCTTTTTTTAACCGCCTCGTCCCGTTCTTTAAACACTTTTTTAAAAAAGGCGGATTTCTTTTCATAAGGTTTTTTTGCAACTCTATTGAATTTTGCGATATATTTGATGCAGAACCATTGTATTCCCTGGCGCGGTCGCCGATAGGCTACGAAGCGAAGCGGTTGAAGAAATGATTTTAAGCGGTTTCTTCTCCACTTTGCAACGGCTCATTTTTTATAGTTTCGATCAGGCGAAGGCGGGCATTTTTTTGCCGAGGGGGAAACATGGCGGTTTCCAGCCATGGCGATTTCAAAGGAGGCGTCGATTATTCCGACGCGGCCGCGTCGGGTGCGGCGCGCCCACCGCGAAGGATCGGGCTGCTGTGGGGGCTGGTGGCGCTTTTCCTGGTGGCGGCCATGGGGGTGCTGGCCGGCGGGTACTGGCTCTATCACCTACAGGAAGGCCGGCTGCGGCAGAGCGCCGAGAACGAACTTCAGGCCATCGCGCGTCTTAAAGCCAACCAGATCGTTGAATGGCGGCGGGAACGGCTGGGGGACGCGCACCTATTGATGGGCAGCCCCTTCCTGGTCCGGGCCATTGCGTCCTGGCTGGCCGATCCCGATGCGCAAACCGGTATGGACATCCTCTCTCAATTTCGCGCTCTCCAGGAGGTTTATCAGTACCGCGATATTCTGTTGTTGGACCCCGAAGGTCGAGTACGTCTCAGCCTCTCCGGTCTGAACCCACAACTCCATAAAGAAATGATAGCGGTGCTGGCCTCGGCTTTGCGGGAACAGAGGCCCATGCTCACGGACCTGCATCTCGGCAGCGACGACGAAGTCCCCCATATGGGGGTGGTGACGCCGCTTTTCGCGCCCGGGTCCGGGGAGACGAAACCGATCGGCGCGATCCTGCTCTACATGGACGCCCGTGAGTTTCTCTTTCCGCTCATCCGGTCCTGGCCCACGCTCAGCGCCTCGGCCGAAACCCTGCTGATCCGCCAGGAAAACGGAACGGTGCGCTTCCTGAACGATCTGCGTCACCGGCCGGACACGGCGCTCAAGCTGCAAATTCCGCTCAGCCAACATTCTCTTCCCGCGGTCATGGCGGTGGTAGGGAAAAGAGGTTTGGTTCAAGGCATGGATTACCGCGGCGTGGAGGTGCTGGCCACGCTCCGGTCCATCCCGGAATCGAACTGGCTCATGGTAACCAAGGTGGACAAGGCAGAGGTTTTTTCCGCCCTTCGAGCCCGGAGCGTCCTGATCGGAGCCTTGATGGTGGCTCTGCTGGCCACGGCGGCCGCCCTGGTCGCCTTCGTCTGGCAGCGGACGCAGCGGGCCCACTACCTGGAGCTCTTTCGGGCCGAGTCGGCTCGGCGGATGAGCATGGAGCGTTACCACCAGGCGCTCGACAGCATGATGGAAGGCTGCCAGATCGTTGATTTCGATTGGCGTTACGTCTATGTCAACGATGCCCTGACCCGGCACGGCCGAAAAGGCAGGGATGAGCTTTTGGGCCATACCATGATGGAACTCTACCCGGGCATCGAAAACACGGAAGTGTTCGCGCTTCTGCAAACCTGCATGCGGGATCGCACTTCCGGTCAGATGGAGAACAAGTTTGTTTATCCGGACGGCGATCCGGCCTGGTTCGATCTCAGCGTTCAACCCGTGCCCGAAGGGCTTTTCATTCTTTCGATCGACGTCACCGAGCACAAGCGGGCCGAGGAGGCGCTACGGGATAGCGAGTCCCGGTACCGGGACTTGTTTAACTCCATGTTCGACGGCTTTATCGTTGGCGAAACCATTTCAAATGAAAAGGGTCATGCCGTTGATGGTCGTATTGTTTCGGTCAATCCGGCCTTCGAGCGTCTGACCGGACTGAAGGCCGACCAGGTTCAGGGTAAGCGGGTGTTCGAGCTTTGGCCGAATTTGGAGCAGTATCGGGTGGGGGGTGATCGCATAGCTTTGACCGCCGCCCCCATTCGATTCGAGCAGTCTGCGCCGAGGCTCGGCAAGCATTTTGAGATCTACGCCTTCCGTTCTCAAGTAGGGCAGTTCGCCTGCCTGATCCGAGACATCACCGAGCGCAAGCAGGCCGAGGAGGCGAAGAAGCGATTGGAAGCACAGTTGCTCCAGGCCGCCAAGATGGAGGCCGTGGGGCGGTTGGCCGGCGGGGTGGCCCACGACTTCAACAACATGCTGAGCGTCATCCTGGGCTACACGGAAACGGCCCTGCTGACCTTGAAACCCGAGGACCCCCTCTATGAAGATTTGCAAGAGATTCTGAAAGCCACCACCCGCTCCGCCGACCTCACCCAGCAACTCCTGGCTTTTTCCCGCCAGCAGACCATCGCCCCCCGAACGATCAACATCAACGCCGAGATGCGGGACATGGACCGCATGCTGCGGCGCATCATCGGCGAGGACGTGGACCTGGAATTCAGATTGGCCCCGGGCCTGTGGCCCGTGCTGATCGACCCCACCCAACTGAATCAGATCGTAGCCAACCTGGCCGTCAACGCCCGGGACGCCATGCCTGACGGCGGCCGGCTTCTTTTGGAAACCCGCAACACGACCCTGGACGAAGCCTATTGCCGCGATCACGTGGGATTTCAGCCCGGCGATTTTGTCCTGCTGGAAGTGGGCGATTCCGGGGTCGGCATGGACCAGGAGACGTTGGAGCACGTGTTCGAGCCTTTTTTCACCACCAAGGAGCAAGGCCGGGGCACGGGCCTGGGTTTGGCCACGGTGTATGGCGTCGTCAAGCAGAACAACGGTTTTATCAACGTGTACAGCGAATCGGGCCAGGGCACCGCGATTCGAATCTACCTGCCCCGGGCCGCCGCCGGGCAGGAGGCGTCCGAGGCCGCCGTTACCCGCAAACCTTTCTCGGGAGGCGGAGAAACGATTCTCCTGGCCGAGGACGACGCCAGCCTGCGCCAGTTGATCAGAACCATGCTGGAGGGCTTGGGGTACACGGTGGAGGATGTCGAAGAACCGGACAAGGCCATTGATTTGTGCGAGCGATACGACGGCGAGATTCATCTGCTTGTCACCGATGTGGTCATGCCGGGCATGAACGGCCGGGAATTGGAAGATAAAATCAAGGTCCTGAGGCCCAAGATCAAAACGTTGTTCATTTCGGGCTACACGGCCGACCTCATCGTCCACCGCGGGGTCCTGCTGGGGGACGTCCACTTTCTGCAGAAGCCGTTCTCCCGGCAGGACCTGGCCCAAAAGGTCCGGGAGGCGCTGGACGGGGAGTAGCGGCCAAAGCTGAACGGCCAAGGTATTTGCTTAGGAGGTATGCTTGCATGGAATACGACGAGGGATATATTCAAGGCGTCGAGAACGTGGCCCTGTATTACCAGTCCTGGCGGCCCGAGGACCTGGCCAGGGCCGTGCTGCTGGTGGCCCATGGATACGCCGAACACAGCGGGCGCTACCAAAACGTGGTGGATTATTTTGTCCCCCGGGGGTACGCGGTCTATGCCCTGGATCATCGCGGCCACGGCCGGTCCGGCGGCCAGCGGGTCTTTGTCTCGCAATTTTCGGACTACCTGGTGGACCTCAAGACCTTTTTCGACCTGGTCCGGTCGGAAAACCCCATCACTAAAATCTTCCTGGTGGGCCATAGCATGGGCGCCTTTATCAGCACGGCCTACACGGTGGAGCACCAGGCCGAATTGGCCGGGCTGATCCTCTCCGGCGGCGGCATCTTCACCAAGGACACGCCCGTGGTGCGGCGGCCGCCCGGCGAGCCGCTGGACGCCACCAGCCTCAGCCGGGACCCGGCCGTGATCGAGGCCTATGACAACGATCCGCTGGTTTACCGGGGGCCGTTCCCCGAGGAGTTGGGCCGGGCCATGTCCGGCATGCGTCGGGAGTTGCCCGACCAGGTGGGCGCTATCACCCTGCCCATCCTGATCATGGCCGGTCAAGACGCGCCCATGGGCGACGCGGCCCGCAGCCAGGCCCTGTACGACCGGGTCGGGTCCCCGGACAAGACGCTGAAACTCTACGAGGGGCTGCGGCACGAAATCTTCAACGAGCCCGAGCACCCCCAGGTCATGGCCGACGTCGAGGCCTGGTTGACCGCGCGGTTGTAAAAGAAGTGCGTAAGTGCGCGAGTGCGTGGTGCGGGGAAGAGGTTTAACCACGAAATACACGAAAAACACGAAAAGAAATTAACCGATTTGATGAATCAAGCAGGCATGATGGCATGCCTCTATATTTTCACGAAGGTACAAATGCGTTTCGAGGGGTAAAGAGATGAAAAATAAAGCGAATGACAAGTATGCTCTTCTTCTCAGGCTGAATCCAAATTACTGGCCCCTATGGGAGCAGCGTCTCTTTGCCGTTCACCCTCCTTCTGTTTGGTTTGAAACCAGTAACTGCAAACTGGAAGATATTAAACCCGGCATCCCTGCAATTGTTTTAGGGACGGATGGGATAGGAATTGTAGCCGAAGGGACAACTAAAACCGGTATCGAAACTCGATTTGATCCGGATTGGGAAGAAGGTTCGGAAAATCAGCGAGAGAGATTTAAGGAAGTTCGCAGCCGTGTATGTGTCAAACTCAAAGGTGTGAAGGTGCCATTAGCGGAATTGAAAAAGCATACCGCGCTGGAGGGCCTGCATAAAAGACGCAAGACAACCACCTGGCTCAAATCAGAGCAGTACTCTGAAATTATGTCTCTGATTCAAAAATGGCGGCCTTAGTTCGAATTTTTTCGCTGCATGGCTATATTTTTTTAGGCCAGCAGAACGCATAGGAGTGATTGGCTTAATTGGGGTGCATGTCTCTATTAAGTTGCGGCCGAGGTCATTTGCGAAGGGCGTGAATTTTTTTCGTTGCCATTGTGTTTTTTGTGATTCCCAAACGGGCGCGTCGGATTTCGCGTAGCGAAACCCGACGCGCGGGATGCAGTTTTTAGGAGGGGGTTTGGGGGCACCCTTTTTTCAAAAAGGGTGCCCCCAAGTCTTTTGTCCGTCCGCGAACGGCCTGCCCCTGCCGCTTATCCCTTGGTGGGAATGACCGGCAGGTCCACATACGAGGCCCGGCCGGTCTGGTGAAACACGGTCTGCATGGCCGGTACGCCCTCGGCGTCTTTGCCGAAGGCATGGCCGGTGTTCATGTTGCGGTCGAAGCGCGGGAAGTTGCTGCTGGTCACGTCGATGCGGATGCGGTGTCCGCGGCCGAAGACGTTGCTGGTGGCGGCCAGGTCGATGATGTATTCGTACACCTCGCCGGGCGTGACCGGCTCGGGTTTGAGGATGGATTTGCGATACCTGGCCCGGATGCAGCCCTCGGCCACGTTCATGGCCAGGCCGTTGGGGAAAACGTCCACCAGCTTGGCCATGAAGTCCGTGTCCGGGGCCGAGGTGGCGGCGAAGAGGTGCAGCACGACCGGGCCGGTGACCTCGACTTCCTCTTTCAGTTCCGGCGTGGTGTAGCAAAGCACGTCGCTTCTGCTTTCGATCAGGGACTGGTCCAGGGGTCCGCCCACCAGGGCCTGGTCCGGGTTGTTGCGTCCGCCGCGCGTGGGCACCGGGTTCATGGGGTTGTAAACGAAAATGTCCGGCGGTTGGCCTCCGGGTTCGTCCCGGCTGAGCAACCCGTTTCCGGCCGCGGTGTTGGCGTTGCCTCGGCTGTGCAGGAAGAACCGCTGCCATGCGGTCTCGGGCAAGGGCCAGGTCTCGGCGCTTTTCCAGGCGTTGCGGCCCATGACAAAGTACCGCACCGGCACCAGGTACTTGCTCTCGATGCCGCGCAGGTACTTGTCGAAAAAGGCCAGGTGGCGGTTCTGGACGAAGGAACCCGGGCCGGAGGAAGACGGCCCGAAGTTCACGCCGGCCACGTGGTTCCGAAGGTTCACGCCGTGGGCCCACGGTCCCATGATGAGGTGCTGGCTCTGGCGCGACAGCTCGGTGCCGCCGCGCTCCTTCATGTTCAGGAAGTTGGTCAGGGTGCCGCCCACGAACAGGTCGTACCAGCCGGCCGAGTGCAGGCAGGGGACCGTGACCTTTTCGTACTCCCAGAGCAGGTCCTTTTCCGAGGTCAGGCCGGCCAGGTCCTGGTCGCTGCTGAAGCGGCTGAGGAAGCCCTCGCGCAGGCCCTCGAAATCGAAGTAGGGCAGGTCCTTGAGCGGCAAAAAGGAGCAGGCCTCCTCGACGTGGGTCATGGCGTAGCGCACCTTGGCCGACATCTCGGACACGTCCTTGCCCTGCCGGGCCATCTTGGCGATCATGTCCAGGGCCATGGCCGCGAACCAGCTGACCGCACCTTCGAGTTCCTGGACGCCCTTCAGGCGAAAGTCGCTCAGCCGGCCCGAGGTGATCATGTGGGGGGCGATGGCCTTGAGGTGAGGCGGGGCTTCCAGGGCGGCCTGCCACTGGTTGCGGCCCAAATAGGACGCGCCGACCATGCCCACGTTGCCGTCGCACCAGGGTTCGGCGGCCACGGCCTCGACCGTGTCGTAGCCGTCCTGACCCTCGGGTCCGCCGGTGACGTATTCCCCCTCGGAGGCGAACCGGCCCCGGCAGTCCTGGATGACCATGGCGTAGCCGGCAAAGGCGGCCTCGATGGGCGACAGGAAATCGCTCTTGGCCGAGGGAATCTTGTTATAGGGCGTGCGCACCACGATGGCCGGGTGTTTGTCGCCATCGTCCGGGCGATACACGTCGGCCCGGAGCGTCACATTGTCCCGCATCTTCAGGGGTACGTCGCGTTCGACGCGGATGGCCATGCTCATGTTCACCTCCCGGGCTAGCGGCCCTTGAAGACCGGCTCGCGCCGTTCCAGAAAGGCCTGCAGGCCTTCCTTGCGATCCTCGCTGATCTCCTGGGGATGGATGTACTTGATGTACTCCCGCTCGTCGATGCGGACCTTGTTGTCCGTGGTCTTGTAATGGCCGTATTTGACGGCCTTGATGTAGAGCGGCGGGATTTTTTTGAGTAGCTCGGCCCAGCGGATGGCGGCGTCCATGAGTTCGTCGTCGGGCACGACCTCGTTGACCAAGCCCACCTCGTAGGCCCGCTGGGCGTCCATGATGCGGCCGCCGTTCCAGGCCAGGAGCATGAACTCCAGGTGAATCTTGAAGGGCATGTAGGGCAGGTACTCGATGGGCGGCAGGGCGATGCCGATGCGAGGCTCGGGGAAGCCCAGCAGCATAGTCTCCGAGGCTATGGTGATGTCGCAGCCGCGCACGGCCAGGGCGTAACCCGCCCCGAGCGCGTAGCCGCGGATGGCGCCGACAATGGGCTTGAACACGGTGATGCCGTTCTCCGGGTAGCCCTGGTGCACCTGGTGGGGCACCTTCGGGTCGGTGGCGCCCGGAGTGACGTCGGCTCCGGCCGTGAAGTGCTTGCCCGCGCCGGTGAACACGGCCACCTTGGCCTCGGGGTCGGCCTCGAAACGTTTCCAGGTCTCGCGCAGGGCGTCGCTCAATTCGCCGTTCAAGGCGTTAAGCTTTTCCGGGCGGTTCATGGTGATAAAAGCGATCTGGTCCTTGACTTCATAGATCAAAACGGGGTCTGCCATTTTCCCTGTCCCCTTTCGTTTCTTGAGATGTTCATGGTTGTCGCCGAGCGCATCCGACATCACGGACCGTAACAAAAGCTCGCCGGGCCGTCAATCCAGAAGGGTGATTCCTTTGCCCGGTCCGTCCGGCGCGTGGCCGACGGCCATAAAAAAAGGCCCGCCCATGCGACAACCGCACGGCGGGCCTGGGAATGTCAGGATCGGTTAAGCCTTGGCCGAAGCCTCCTCGGTCATGACTTTGATGTCGGGTGCGCCGGCCAGAAAACCCGGAACCTTGGCCGAAAAGGCCTTGAAATAATCGGCGCCGCTGTGGGCGGCCACCGCGGCATCGTCCTTGTAGCGTTCCATGATGACCACGATGTTGGGGTCTTTCTTGGTCCGGTTGACGGTGTAGAGCAGGTTGCCTTGCTCGGTGGCCACACCGGCGACCAACTCCTTGGCCGCGGCCAGGAACTCATCCATCTTCTCTGCCTTGATGGGCAAAATGGCGACGATCGAAACCATCCGTGAAACCCCTTTCCTAAGTTAAATGGAATGTAAAAGACCCCGCACGAGTATCACATCCACGGGGGTGCGTCAAGCCGGCTCAGACTATGGTAGTGGGTCAGTTTGAGGATGATGTAAGACGCCGCCCCTCATTTGAAGGGAAGCCCCGGTACGCCGGCATCTTGATCCCTTGCCCGGGAAAATGCCCCAGCCAACCACCGTCGGCCTTTTTCACTGGCCTCCAAGCCCCTCTCGTCATTCCCGCGCAGGCGGGAATCCAGAGGTGAAGCCTCCCGGTTCAGTATGAACGCTTCAACACCATTCGCCCGCCGTTGTTTCATTTCC
>Ga0209163_1002804_pt1 | contig 13840 bp, 6 predicted proteins | sample MTBAKSrepl2MetaG_FD_187457 | JGI IMG/M metagenome (GOLD analysis project Ga0209163, IMG submission 187457) | Enrichment culture microbial communities om Arthur Kill intertidal strait, New Jersey, USA, that are MTBE-degrading - MTBE-AKS2 (Arthur... | ecosystem: Environmental > Aquatic > Marine >...
AACTTGTTTTGGCCCTTTTAATTATAATATTGAATCATTTGTATCAGAAGGATATATTAAAACAAATATTTCTTCATCAATAAGGAAGTCTCCATCTGCTGTTAAGTTGAAATTAAGGCATCCTGAAGGCAAAAAAATTTCCAGGGTAGAAGTAAATGGTAAAATCTGGAAAGAATTTGAAGATGAAATTATTAATCTTCCGGGTTCTAGTAAAGAATATGCAATTGTTGCATATTATTAAATACTACTAAGAATCTGCTCTTAATAGTTCCGTGATTGTCCTGTAATACTTTATCCTGGAATATAAAGAGAGTATTATATCAGAAATATCTACGGGATAGTATAAAACAACTTATTATACAATAACACAAATTGATGTTTTTCAAATGAGAACAAGACGAAACTTCTGTAAAGATCTTAGCCTGGGTATAACAGGTGTTTCGTTATTCCCGTCTCTATTAAAAACATCTGAAATCATAAAGGATGAAAGTATTAAAAACAAAAAAGGTAAATATGATTTGTTAATTTATGGAGCTACACCGGCTGGAATTGCATGCGCTGTAAGAGCTGCAAGAGAAGGTCTTGAAGTTATGTTGGTTAGTTATTACAAAAAAATTGGCGGAATACTTAAAAATGGACTGGGAGTCTGGGATACTTTGTATGAAGGAGGAAGATCACCTGTTTATGATGAGATAAGACAATCTGTCTTTCAATTTTATAAGAATAAATACGGGGAAAACTCATCTCAATATAAAGATGCTTTACCCTGGGAAACCAGACATTCCAATGGAACATTTGAACCGAAAGTAGCAGAGTTTCTGTTGAATTCTATAATCCATAATGAACAAAACATTGATTTGCTTACTCAATATTGTCCCGTTAATGTTGAGACAGAAGAAAATTTGATAAAATCAATTGAATTCATAAATAATAAAAAGAATATTAAATTATCCCTGAAGGCAACAATTTATGCTGATTGCACTTACGAAGGTGATTTATTGGCATTAACAGGATTACCTTATCGAATTGGCAGAGAATCCCGGGATGAATATAATGAACCTCATGCAGGAATAATTTATATCCGTAATTTAAATGAAATTAAGTTTGATAAAGGGCTCGATCTAAGGCAATTTGGAAATCACCAGGCATTGATCTACCCGGAAAGCACAGGAGAAGGAGATGATAACGTTCAGGCATTCAATATGCGCACTATATTAACTTCTGATCCGATAAACAGGATTGATATTACAAAACCTGGAAAATATAACGCAAATGATGTAAAAGATTTAGAGTATGATTCCATCATCAGATTACCAAATAACAAGATTTGTTGGAATCGTCCGCAGCTCATTGGATTACAGAATAAGTATATTAATGGGGATTGGATAGCAAGAAATGAGGTTATAAATGCTCATAGAAATGCGGTTATAAATAAATTATATTTTCTTCAGAATGATAGTTCGGTACCCGATAATGTGCAAAAGTACTGGAAACAATTTGGCCTGCCAAAGGATGAATTTGTGGACAACGGAAACATGCCGTACGAGATCTATGTAAGGGAAGGCCGACGACTGGTTGGGGAATATATTATGAATCAATTTGATTTGATGCCTAAACAGGGACAGGTTAGAACACCCATTAAATATGACAGTATTGGAATTACCGACTGGTACATGGATTCGCATGCCTGCACGGCATCACGAACAAGGGATAGCATGCATGAGGGGAAAATGATGCTTTATTATGATACCTACCCGGGACAGGTACCTTTCAGATCACTATATAATAAACAAATTAGAAATTTCCTGGTGCCTGTCTGCTTATCTTGTACACACGTTGCCTGGGGAGCAATCAGACTTGAACCAACATGGATGAATATTGCAGAATCTGCCGCATTAGCCGCAAAAATGATGGTCAATGAGAAGAAATACCTGGACACGCTGGATATTGATAAACTTCAGATAGAAATATCAGGAAAGAAAATAATGATTGGTTTTTTTAATGATTTTGACATTCATTCCGGATCACCTTTGTCTTCTGCCATTCAATACTTTAGCACTAAAGGTTTTTTTAAAAATTATCAGGTTGAGAAAAATATTGTAATTGACGAGAATACAGCCAAACAATGGATAGAAATCCTTTCAGTAATAATTAATAAGGCAGAAAATATTGAGGAGAAAATAGCTAATTTATCTGTACAACCACTTAAAACATCAATAGTTTCTTCTGAAAAATTTAATGAACTCATGAAGTTATACGGCTTAAACATCAACATAAACATATCATCAGATAATTTGAAAAAGGAACAAATTCTCTTGTTTTTTTATGATATCATAAAAAATCATTTTAGTTAATATAAATTGGATATAAAAAAGTAATTCATTCTTGTTACACAAAAATAAATAATATGAAAAGGTTATTTTTTCTACTTTCTCTTTTAGTAATAGCAATTGTTTCTTCTGAGTCAGAAATGTTTTCATCTTCTGAAAAATTTGAAATAAAAACAAGTGAGGCAACTTTATGCATCGATAAGAAGGGAAATCTTAAAATCGTTCAAAATACAGGACAGATCATTCAGATAAACACGCCCTTAAATACCTTATGGAAAATTGTTCTGAAAAATAGTCTGAATAATAAAGAGTATACTTTCTCCCCGAATAATAATTTCACGATTGAGATAAAGAATAATGTCTGTAGGTTAATTGCAAAAAATTTCAACATTGAAAATAAATCAATACCCTTTAAAGCAGAATTTACCATATCAGCTAAAGATGATGCTTTTTGCTTTTCAGGTTCCCTGGATTGTAATTCGGAGGAATGGATGTTAAAAGAACTGTATTATCCCAATATTAACGGAATAAAATTCAACAACAACAACCCCGGCGTTTACTGGCCCTTAGGTCTTGGTCAATATTTTGAAGATCCCTTGGATTTCGGAAGCCGGGACCTCACTTATCCAAGTGGAGGAAGCGCTGCAATGGCCTGGTTCTCAATAAATTCGACAAACGCCGGTGTTTATATTGGGATCCATGATACTCTGCAGGAAACTAAAGCTCTCCACCTGGAGTACGATAAATCCCTTAAAGTTTTTAATGCACAAATTAAAGCTCCGGTTTACGATGATGAATATCCTGTTCCTGAGACAATGATCAAAATTTATAATGGAAAATGGCATACCGCAGCCAGATTTTACAGGAGTTGGTATGACAATCATTTTAAGATTGTTGATCCTCCTGGCTGGGTGAAAGAAGATGCAGGATGGTTGCTGGCAATACTTAAACAACAGAATATGGAAGTTATGTGGCCATATAAAGATATAGACAAGCTATGCGATATTGCAGAACAATTTAATCTGAGCACCATTGGTCTGTTTGGCTGGGCCGTGGGAGGACACGATCGCTATTATCCAAACTATCCACCTGATAACTTGATGGGCGGACGTGAAGAGCTTGAGAAAGCAATTGACAGAGCTCATAAAAGAGGCATTAAGATTATTATTTATGCAAACGGGAAAATAATGGATACCTCAACGGATTTCTATAAATATAATGGATTTGAAACAATTCTGATCCAGGAAAACGGGCAACCAAGGATACATTATTACATTAAGCATAAAAATTCCACACCGGTAATTTTTGCTCAAGCTTGCACAGGTTCCGAAGTTTGGCGCAGAACAATGTATGAACTGGGCTACCAGGCGGCATCACTGGGCGCCGATGGAATTTTATATGACCAGGTGGGCGGAGTAGGAGCTGAATTATGTTTTTCAAAAAATCATGATCATAGAACAGGCTCCAGCGATGTCGGGAACCGACTCCGGATGATTACTGAAGCCCGGCAAAAAACAAGAGAAGTTAATCCTGATTTTATAGTTATGACAGAAGGCACAAATGATGTTATCTTAAGGGGAATTGATTATCATCACGGAGTTGGGGTCGGAACAGCAATTTCCTGGGTCGGAATAAAAGGTTTCCCGGAATTATTCAGGTATACATTCCCTGAACTGATCATAACTCAACGTAATCAACCTCCTATGATAACAAGGACAGATGCAAACTTCGCTACATTATTCGGACTAAGACATGAAATTGAATCCAGATATCCCGGGGATGTGGAATATCTTTTACATGAAACCTTACCCACACCGGAAAGCTACTCAAATGTTTCCAGTCCACCTGACATAGAGAAGATAAATTTCGTATCACCTGCAGATGCAAGACATTATTTTTATTCCCTTATTGAATTTGAAAAACAGAATTCTGAATTTCTTAGAACAGGAAAATTCATTGACGAAGATGGAATTGAAATTGACGGTAACGATATCCTGGCAAAAGGATTTGTCAATAATAATAAAATAGGAGTTGTTGTCTGGAATCAACATTTGACAGAGAAAAGGAATTTCTTGGTTTCCGTTCCCGGTTATCACTTAATTAAGGCCGGAGAACCTCAAAAACCGGATGTTGAAGCAAATTCTCCTTTGGATGCAAACTCTTTACGCATACTCATATTCGAAAAAAATTGACTTAAAATGTGAAATTATTGAGGCGTTATCAGAAGTTTTATAATTTACTCATTTACAAAAAATAGACGGTTCTTAAGTTTTAATTTTTAAAAGTTTAAATAAATATGAAAAAAATTTTTTCTTTTCTTCTGGCTGGAATTATTGTATCTGGAATAACATACGGACAGGAAATACCTGATTATATCATGCCAAGTAAATTATTTAATGATCTTAATAAAGAAACCCAGGAAAAAATTATTTCCTTAAGCAAGGAAATGAACAAAGGAAAAGATCCCTCATTTGGAAGTGTTTCCAGTATCTTTCCCGATTATATGAATTACCCCAAAGCATTAGTGGGTGTAAAGGAACATCTGGGCAGATTTCTTTCCTCATGGGACGGTTCCATTATTTTCCCGCCAATTTATATTTCATTCGAAATAAATATTAGCCAAATTGATCGCTATAACGTCCACCCACCTATACCCTTTGAAAGTGCTGAGGTGAAAAAACTTGGTAATTCTCTCCTGGATGATTACCTTCCAGTGATCATTAGAACTTTCGAATATGATAGTTTAATTTATGAGCAAATTCTTTTTGCCTATTCTGAGAATTTTTCAACAGAAAATCCACTCATTGCTTTCGTTAAAATGAAGGTGATAAATCCATCAGATCAAAAGAGAAATTCTACATTATCTGTTTGGTTCAGAGGTACAGGAGTACGTCCTTCCAAGCAAATCTGGGCTACTTGCGGACAAGTAGTAATTGATTGTCCCAGAATGCTTGATTCAAAAGACAATATGATCCTTGATGAAAATGATGACGTAGTTTTATGGTCAGAATCCGAAGGAAAGTTTGGTAATGATAAGCTTTCATATGAATTACCATTGAATCCTAATGAAGAAAAAGAGTTATTCTTCTGTATTCCTTTTGAGGCAATTAATAAAAATACTGTCAACTCATTATCTAAATCCTACTTCAATGAGACATTGGAAAAAGTCAGGACATACTGGGAAGAAATAACAGAACGCGGCATGCAGATAAACGTTCCGGAAAAAATCATCAATAATGCTTACAAAACATGGCACATAAACAATTTTTTATTAGTTCAGGAAGATATAAGTCGTCAATCCTATAAAACTACTGACGCACCCTTTTTCTATGAAGGCATTTTCGGGTATGCTGCTGCTATGTACCTGAATACTATAACCACCAGCGGATATTATGAGGAAGCGAAAAAGTGTGCTGATATGTTTATTAAACTTCAGAGACCGGATGGAGGGATATCGGGTGTAAACAGAACTAATAGCCTGATACCTCATCAACATGGTGCTATCTTATTTGCAATAAGCCAGATATACAGGATAGAGAGAGATGATGAGTGGTTTAAAAGGGTAATACCATTTTTAATTAAAGGTTGTGACTGGATAATACAAGAGCGCTCAAAAACCAAAACTTTGGTAAATGATCTGGAAACAGTAACATATGGAATGTTACCTGAATTCAGGTATAATGTTGATGGAGGGACAGGCACCCAGGAATATGTAGGCAATTCATGGTGCTGGGCAGGCATTAACCAGGTAGCTATTGCTCTGGGGGAACTGGGAGGTGAGTATACTGAAGAAAGTGTAGGATTAAAAAAGGAGGCAGATGAATACAGGGCGGATATATTTGCTTCAATGGAAAAAGCAGTGATCAGACAAGAATATCTCACCTTCCTCCCTATGATAATGACCAACAAAAATACTTCTGAGGATTTTTATAACATACTCGCCCCAAGGATGCTTGAATCAGAATTATTCGATGTAAATGACGAACGGCTTCATTGGATACCAGATTATCTCGAAAAACAAAATTGCATCTTTTTAGGTATAGCACGTTATGGAGGAGAATGGGGTTATAGCGCTCATTTTACTGCAGGTTACGGTTTAACAAATCTCCGGCTAAACAGTATCGATAAATTCCTCCTGACTTATTACGGTATGGTTTCCTATGGTATGGCAAGGGATCTCTATTCAACACAGGAACATGATAATTTTAAATCAACTCAGAATATAACATGGAACAAGGCAAGACAACCACATCTTCACTCTACATCAGAACTAATTAGAGTAACAAATCAAATGCTGATAAAAGAAGAGAGAGATGAAATTTGGCTGGCATATGGAGTCCCCCGAAAATGGCTTGAGGATACTAAAAAAATAGAAATAAAAAAAGCTCAAACTTGTTTTGGACCTTTTAATTATAAGATTGAATCATTTGTATCAGAAGGATATATTAAAACAAATATTTCTTCATCAATAAGAAAGTCTCCATATGCTGTTAAGTTAAAATTAAGACATCCTCAAGGTAAGAATATATCCAGAGTAGAAGTAAACGGCAAAGTCTGGAAAGATTTTGGGAAAGAAATAATCAATCTTCCGGGTACCGGTGGGGAGTATTCAATTATTGCATATTATTAAATCTAAGTTTAATAAATTAAAAACTCAAATTAAAATGAATAAAATTCTTTCCTTAATACTGGTATCCATTGTTACTTTTGGAATTTCGAATGGCCAGAATATACCAAATTATATTATGCCTGGTGATAGATTTAATGATCTCAACAAAGAAACTCAGGAAAAGATTATTTCTCTAAACAAAGAAATGAAGAAAGGGGGAGACCCTTCATTTGAAAGTGTTTCCAGTATATTTCCTGACTATATGAATTATCCAAAAGCATTAGTGGGAGTGAAAGAACATCGTGGCAGATTCCTCTCCTCGTGGGATGGTGCTATTATTTCTCCGCCAATGTATATATCATTCGAAGTAAACAATATGCCTTTTGAAAGCCCTGAGGTTGAAAAGCATAACCATTCCCTTTGGGGTGAATATCTTCCTGTGATCGTAAGGAATTTCGAATATGACGGTTTGATTTATGAGCAAACTATTTTTGGATATTCCGAAGACTTTTCAACAGAAAATCCACTCATCGCTTTCGTCAGGATGAAGGTTAAGAATCCATCAGGGAAAAAGAAAAATTCCACTTTATCTATATGGTTCAGGGGAACAGGAGTACGTCCTTCAACACAGATTTGGGCCACGAGTGGATATAGAATAATTGATTGTCCCAGAATGCTCTCTTTTGACGGTAATAAGATTCTGGATGAGAACAGTGAAATAGTTTTCTGGTCAGGGTCGCAAGGAACATTTGGTAATGATAAGATTTCATACGAGCTATCGTTAGATCTTTATGAAGAAAAAGACCTGTACTTCTACATTCCTCACCGATCGGTCAGAGAAGATACTGTCAACTCATTATCAGAACAATCCTTTGATGAAACTTTAGAAAAAGTCAGGGTTTTCTGGAAAGAAGTAACAGAAAGCGGTATGCAGGTGGAAGTTCCCGAGGAAATTGTTAATAATGCTTATAAAACATGGCGGATCAATAATTTTTTATTAGTGCAGGAAGATAAGCACCGCCAGTCTTACAAAACTATTGACGCTCCCTTTTTCTATGAGGGTGTATTCGGATATGCTGCTGCTATGTATCTGAATACCATAACGACAGGAGGATATTTTGAAGAAGCGAAAAAGTGTGCTGGCATGTTCTTAAAGCTTCAGAGACTAGACGGGGGGATGTCGGGTGTAAATAGAACAAATGATATAATACCGCACCAACATGGTGCTATGCTGTACACTATATGTCAGGTATACAGAATGGAAAATGATGATGAGTGGTTTAAAATTGTAGCTCCCGATGTAATAAAAGCCTGCAATTGGGTAATAAGAGAACGCTCAAAAACCAAGAATATGGTAGATGGCTTGAAACCAGTAACATATGGAATGTTACCCAATTACAGATACAATGTTGACGGGGGAACTGGCACTCAGGAATATTTGGGTAACTCATGGGCATGGGCAGGATTAAACCAGGCGGCTATAGCTCTTGGTGAACTGGGAGGCGAATTTATTAATGAGAGTATCAGGCTTAAAAAGGAAGCGGATGATTACAGAGCGGACATATTTGCTTCTATGGATAAATCAGTGGTTAAACAAAACGATCTCTCTTTCCTGCCGATAGAGATTGGAAACAAAAAACCTTTTAAAACTATAAGAGAAAGTTCTATGTCGCTTTTTTACACCTTTGTCTCCCCCAGGATGCTGGAAGCAGAGATATTCGATATAGATGACGAAAGGTTACGCTGGCTGCCCGACTTTCTCGAAAGGGGACTAAACGGGATTATCCTGGGATTATGCCGTTTCAGTGACAAATTTAGCTATACCGCTCACTTTAGCGCAGGCTACGCTATTAGCAATCTCAGGATGAACAGGATCGATAAATTTCTTCTGACATTCTACGGTATGCTTTCCTATGGTATGGCAAGGGAACTCTATTCTACACAGGAACATGATAATTTTATGACTGGGAAGATCGATCCATGGTATTCTGCAAGACAACCGCACCTTCACTCCACTTCACAATTAATAAGAGTTACTAATCAAATGCTTATAAAAGAAGAACGAGACGAAATTTGGTTAGCTTATGGTACACCGCGAAAATGGCTTGAAGATGGAAAGAAAATAGAAGTAAAAAAAGCTCAAACTTGTTTTGGCCCTTTTAATTATAATATTGAATCATTTGTATCAGAAGGATATATTAAAACAAATATTTCTTCATCAATAAGGAAGTCTCCATCTGCTGTTAAGTTGAAATTAAGACATCCTCAAGGTAAGAATATATCCAGAGTAGAAGTAAACGGCAAAGTCTGGAAAGATTTTGGGAAAGAAATAATCAATCTTCCGGGTACCGGTGAGGAGTATTCAATTGTTGCATATTATTAAATCAGGAATAATGAAAAGGGCAATGCTTTTCGAAGAATCAGATCACAAACCCGGATTAAGTGATGCCAGGCATCTACTCCAAATAATTAACAAAGCCAGGCAAAAAGCATGATAGATCAATCACAATCTTATAATTATAACCGAGCTTTACCTTATTACACCAACTCAATGTGGTTGCTCATATTTTAAAAGAATTAATATAACTAAAAAAAGTAAAATTAAAATTAAAAAAGGTGATGTAAAATGCTTATATTTAAGCTGTTAACACAAAAAAATCAGTTTATATTTTTAAGCTCAATATTTTTTGTAATTTGATAGTTTACGGTTGCAACGAAAAATTTTGTCATTGAGAACACCATTGCTTTAACTATAAAAAATAGTATACGATGTGTAAAACATGTTTCTCCCATAGTATGAACAGACGTGAATTTATTACGGAAACGCTGAAAGTTTCAGGCTATATTTCCATGGCAATGACTGCCGGAGTTGCTGCATCTGGGTCTGATTTTGTTTCAGGTAATGATCCGGTAAACCTTAAATCCGTGATATTGCCTCCTATTAAAAAGGAGTCTGCAAGAATAATGGTTGTATTTCTATATCCCCCTGAAGATGTTGTTATTGAAGGAAGGAATGAAGATATTTGGGCAAAACATCAATGGTTTACATGGCCGGGTAATCAATTTGAACCGGAAACCCAGGAACGAATATTTACATCAAAAATCCAGACAATAGCTGACAATCTTGGGATAAAAGTTGAATTTACACCCAAAGCCCTTTACCAGCAAACCAAGGTAGATGAATTCATACAAACAGCAAAGATGGAAAATCCTGATGCAGTATTGGTTGTTAACTTCTGGAATACTTTTAATAAATGGTCATTAAAGATAGCGACAGAGGCTGCTCCTGTTGCAATAGTTTATCAGCCTGTTGGATCTAACCATCAGCTGCCTCTTCCCGAGCTGTTAAATACTAAAGGTATCTTTTATATACATTCCATTGAAAACTGGGCTGAGATTGAAAGAGGACTCCTTGCCGTACGTGCCAGGAAAATGCTGGCACAAAGCAGGCTCCTGAGGATATCCGGACAGACAGATAATTTGCTTTATCAACGGGATGAGTTTTTAAATGTTGAAATAGTTGTAATTCCTGCAGAAGAGTTCAATAAACTTTTTGACTCAATAATAACCGATAACAAAATTGTAAAAGAAGCCGGGCAGTTTAAAAAAAATGCCAGGATGGTAATGGATATGGAAGATTTGTACTTTATTGAGGGAATTCGCGCCCATCATGCTGTAAAACAAATAATGGAACGCTACGGGGCTGATGCTATAACTATTGAATGTCTTATGTTAAAACATAGAAAGCCATGTTTGAGTTTCTCCATAAACAATGGAAATCTTATTCCATGCGGATGTGAAAATCATCTTGACGGGGTTTTGACACAAATGCTGGGACGTTGGCTCTTTGAAAGAGCCGGATTTATGCATAATCCCGAATTCGATACAAGTGAGAATTTATATTTTGCCTCCCATTGTACCTGTGCCACGAAATTACAAGGTCCACAGGGGCCTCCGCAAGAGTATCTGGTTAGACCATTCTTTCATCAGCTGCCAAAAACTGCGGCAGTTGATGTTCAATGGACACCTGGAGAGCCTGTCATGCTGACAAAATATTACAGAGGGGAAAATAGTCTGTCATGTTTTACAGGTAGTGTGATAGAATCACCCAAATCACCGCCCACTGGGGGTTGCGCTACACGTGTATTGATAGATATAGATAATGTTGAAAATATTTGTGAAACCTATCTGGGCTCTCACCCTGTTTTATTTTGGGGCAGCAGGAGTGATGCCAGAAGAATGAAAGTCTTCGCACAGTTATATAATCTTAAGCTTGGGGGCAATATTTAACATCACTTCAATCTATCATAAAGAGGATATTATCTATTCTATCAAAATGAAACGCTTTTTTTCTCATGGATTAAAAACTATCAGGTGGAGCTTTTCTGACAGAAGACTGGATAGTAGTGATTATTTCAATTTTTAATTTACTGTTTTAATGATGTATTAACAAAATGAAGATAATGAAAAAATCTTTGTAAATCACAGAACCTTTGAATTATACCTATCCTCAGATTTCATACAAGTATAATTATATTATAAAATGTTTTGTGAGTAAAAAAAGCACAAATAGTTCTTAGTAATAAGTTTAATTAATTATAAACTCAAATTAAAATGAATAAGATTCTTTTCTTAATACTTGCATCCATTGTTACTTTTGGATTTTCGAATGGTCAGGATATACAAAATTATATTATGCCTGGCGAATTATTTAATAATCTCAACAAAGAAACTCAGGAAAAGATTATTTCTCTAAACAAAGAAATGAAGAAAGGGGGAGATCCTTCATTTGAAAGTGTCTCCAGTATATTTCCTGACTATATGAATTATCCTAAAGCAATTGTAGGAGTGAAGGAGCATTTAGGCAGATTTCTCTCCTCATGGGATGGTGCTATTATTTCTCCGCCGATGTATATATCATTCGAAGTAAATATTAGCCGAAGCGATCTTTTAAGAATTCAAAGTCCTACACAAAGTCCTACACCCTTTGAAAGCATTGAGGTAAAAAAACTTGGCCATTCTCTCCTGGATAATTATCTTCCGGTAATCATTAGAACTTTCGAATACAATGGTTTAATTTATGAGCAAACTCTTTTTGCTTATTCCGAAGGTTTTTCAACTGAAAATGCACTCATTGCTTTCGTCAGGATGAAGGTTAAGAATCCGTCAGGGCAAAAGAAAAATTCCACTTTATCTATTAGGTTCAGAGAAACCGGAGTTATTTCTTCCGAACAAATTTGGTCTACTTGTGGAATAGAAATAATTGATTGTCCAGGAAAATTTTATTTAGAAGACAATATGATCCTGAATGAGAATGGAGATGTAATATTCTGGTCAGAATCACAGGGAAAATTTCATAATAATAAGTTTTCCTACGAACTATCATTAGAACCTGATGAGGAAAAAGATATTCATTTTTGCATTCCTTATCTGGCGATCAAAAAAAGTACAAATAGTGGTAGATTAGTTCGATTTTTTCATGATGCCAGCTTATTATCAAAAGTATATTTTGATAATACTTTAGATAAAGTAAAGATTTACTGGAAAGAAGTCTTAGCAAGTGGAATGCAAATAGATGTGCCTGAAAAGATTGTTAATAACGCTTATAAAACATGGCGGATCAATAATTTTTTATTAGTTCAGGAATACAAGCTTCACCAATCTTATAAAACTACTGACGCTCCCTTCTTCTATGAGGGTATTTTCGGATATGCGGCTGCCATGTATCTGAACACCATCACTACCGGAGGATATTTCGAGGAAGCAAAAAAATGTGCCCGAATGTTCATAAAGCTTCAAAGACCTGACGGGGGGATATCGGGTGTAAATATTGATAATGATATAATACCGCACCAACATGGTGCCATTCTGTATACTATAAGTCAGATATATCGAATGGAAAGAGATGATGAATGGTTTAAAGATATAATTCCCGATATAATAAAAGCATGCGATTGGATAATAAAAGAACGATCAAAAAATAAGACTCTGGCAGATGGGGAGAAACCTTTGACATATGGAATGTTACCAGCCTTCAGGTACAATGTGGACTTTGGACATTCTCAGGAATATGTGGGCAACTCATGGTGTTGGGCAGGGTTAAATCAGGTGGCTATAGCTCTCAGCGAATTAGGAAAAGAATATGAAAAGGAGAGTATCAGGTTGAAAAATGAAGCGGATGAATACAGAGCGGACATATTTGCTTCTATGGGAAAAGCAGTGATCAAACAAGACAATTTCCTTTTCCTCCCTATGGTTATGACAAACAAGGATACAATTGAAACATATTATAATATACTCTCCCCCCGAATGCTGGAATCTGAGATATTCGATACAGATGATGAACGTCTAAAATGGATACCTGATTTTCTGGAAAGGCAAAGTTTGATATTAGGAATAGCGCGTTTTGGAGGAAGACACGGCTATAGCGCACACTTTAGTGCTGGCTATGGTATTACCAATATAAGACTTAACAGAATAAATAAATTTCTACTGACATTTTATGGCATGGTTTCATATGGTATGGCCAGGGAACTTTACTCAACACAGGAACATGATAATTTTAAAACCGGACATAACATACCCTGGAATGCAGCAAGACAACCACATCTTCATTCTACATCAGAGCTAATAAGAGTTACTAATCAAATGCTGATAAAAGAAGAAAGAGAAGAAATCTGGCTGGCTTATGGTGTACCAAAAAAATGGCTTGAAGATGGAAAGAAAATAGAAGTAAAAAAAGCTCAAACTTGTTTTGGACCTTTTAGTTATAATATTGAATCATTTGTATCAGAAGGATATATTAAAACAAATATTTCTTCATCAATAAGAAAGTCTCCATATGCTGTTAAGTTAAAATTAAGACATCCTCAAGGTAAGAATATATCCAGAGTAGAAGTAA
>Ga0209163_1002806_pt1 | contig 13838 bp, 14 predicted proteins | sample MTBAKSrepl2MetaG_FD_187457 | JGI IMG/M metagenome (GOLD analysis project Ga0209163, IMG submission 187457) | Enrichment culture microbial communities om Arthur Kill intertidal strait, New Jersey, USA, that are MTBE-degrading - MTBE-AKS2 (Arthur... | ecosystem: Environmental > Aquatic > Marine >...
GTCTGCCGGAGTGTCTCCAGAGGGATCCTGGTCGCTTCTTTTGCAGCCTCTTCCATGGCGCGGTCTCTGAGGGCCTTCTCTTCATCGCTTTTTTTCGGCATCTTCATAGCAGCCATAAAGGCGTTAAAGGCTTCTGTATCCCTGTCGATAAGACCCAGGAACCGTCTCTTGATTTCCTGTGCTTCAGAGGCGGTCTCTTCCATGAGGCTGTTTTTCCGCTCAAAACCCTTTTTCCCGTAAGTCAGATTGGCCACCATGGAAGAAAGTGCCGCTGAAAGTGCTCCGGACAGGGCAGCAACGCTTCCTCCTCCGGGAGCGGGAGAGTCTGAAGAAAGTTCATCGGCAAACTCTTTCACAGACAGTCCGGCCAAACCCTTCTGCTGAGGACGGATCCTGTATTCGATGATCTTCTCTTCCGGGTCAAAGGGGGTGGTGTCGTTGAGTCCCAACGAAAGGATCGCGGTATGCAGGATCTCTTTTTCCGGGACCCCCCGGTTTTTCCCCTGCTTTTTCAAAAAATAACGGCCGGCCTGAAGAAGGGCTTCTTTAGGCAGGAGGCCCACCACTTCGCTTCCGGTAACGCGCAGTCCTTTTTTACGGGCCTCTTTATCCACAGTCTCAAAAGCCTGATGAAGATTGGTGACCTTGTAATTGGTCAGGTTCATGGAGATCTGAGCGTATCCGTATTCATCGATGTACCACCCCACGGCTTTGCACTGCTGGAGAAGCCCCGGAAGTTTCACGGTCCGGCCCTGCTCGTCTTTGACGATTCTTCCCTGACGGTCACGTTTAGCACGGCCGCTTTCTCTTATGGTAAGTGCGATATCATGGGCAGCCTTCTGGTCGCGGGTATTGAGATTGATATTATAGGCCAGGAGAAATTCGCGGACTCCGATAACCGTTGCTCCGGCCCTGGCATTGAACCGGGCAGGGCCGAAATCCGGAGCAAATCCGGGATCTTTCATCTTCTCCGGCAGCGCTTCATATTCGCCTTTACGGATGGCGGCAAGATTCTTTCTTTCCGGACGTGTGGCAGCCTCTTCATAGAGATAGACGGGAATGCTCAGCTCCTCCCCTACACGGCGGCCGATCTCACGGGCCAGGGAGACACACTCTTCCACAGTGACTCCGGAAACGGGGATAAGAGGACAGACATCTGTGGCTCCCATCCTGGGATGCGCTCCGCTGTGCTGCTGCATATCGATGAGTTCAGATGCTTTTTTGATGGCTCGGAAAGCGGCTTCTTTTACGCCCTCGGGTGAACCTACAAAAGTCACCACTGTCCTGTTGGTATCCTTACCGGGATCGACATCAAGAAGAACGACGCCTTCTGTCTGACTGATCTCCGAAGTGATCTTCTCGATAAGGCCCATGTTCCGCCCTTCACTGAAATTAGGGACACACTCTATGATTTTCTGCATGATACACCTCCGCGATTTCTCTTACTATAAAGAGAGCCGTTCTCTTGTCAAGGACTATCGGGCAGCAGCCCTTTTTATCAGCGGATGGGCTCCTTCCCGTTGACACCCTGGCCGGTTGACGGTAAAATCGACAAAAAGAACGGGAGGTCCCATGGAGAAGATCACTCTTTACAACACCCTGGCCGGGAAAAAGGAACCGTTTATCCCTCTGGATAAGAATCGTGTCCTTTTCTACTGCTGCGGCCCCACGGTCTACAACTACATCCATATCGGCAATGCCCGTGCTTTCGTCCTCTTCGATTTTATCCGCCGTTACCTCTCCCGCAACGGTTATCAGGTCACGTTCATACAGAACATCACCGATGTGGAGGACAAGATCATCAAAAAGGCTGCTTCGGAAGAGACAAGCTGGGATACCGTGGCTGCGCGTTACACCTTGGCTTTTCAGGAGGATATGGCCCGCCTGGGTGTCCGTCCCCCTGATATCGCCCCCAAAGCCACAGAGACCGTCCCCGCAATGATAGCACTTATAGAAACCCTGGAACGGAAGGGTTTTACATATACGATTTCCGACGGAGTCTATTTTCGTGTACGCCAGTTTGAGGGATACGGAAAACTCTCAAAAAAGAGCCTTGACGACCTTCAGGCCGGGTCCAGGATCTCTGTCAATGACGAAAAAGAGGATCCCTTCGACTTCGCCCTGTGGAAATTCTCCAAACCAGGGGAACCTTTTTGGGAGAGCCCCTGGGGAAACGGCCGGCCGGGCTGGCACATCGAATGTTCAGCCATGAGCCGGCAGTTTGCCGGCCGGACACTGGATATTCACGCCGGAGGAGAAGATCTGGTCTTTCCCCACCACGAAAATGAGATCGCTCAGTCTGAAGCCGCTCTGGGTGAACCCCTGGCCCGCTATTGGATGCACAACGCCTATGTCAACCTCAACGGGGCCAAGATGAGTAAATCCTTGGGCAACGATGTCACCGTCCGCTCCCTGCTTAAAGATCACCTGCCCCAGGTCCTTCGCCTCTTCCTTTTTTCTGCTCATTACAGAAAACTGCTTGATTTTACACCTGATGCCCTGGCCGATGCCGAAGCCAAATATCAGCGCTTTAATAATTTTTTCCACACCTTTGCCCATGTAGAGGAATCCGCCGACGAATCTCTTGTCCGTGAATGGGATAAGCGGGTCCGCACCTTCCTTAACGACGATTTCAACACATCCGGAGCGCTTGGTGTCTTTTTCGAGGCTGTGGCGGCCTGTTTTAAAGACAAGGAGTCTCCGGCCCTCGCCGGAGCTGTCAAACACTGGCTGCGCCAATGGGACGCCCTCTTTTTCATCCTTCCCGGGGAAGAGACTTCTCTTTCCGGCGAGACCCTCCACGGCCTCATGGAGGTCCTCATGGAAATCCGCCAGCGGGCCCGTACCTCCAGGGATTTTGAACTGGCCGACATGATCCGCGACCGGTTGAAAGAACTGGGGATTATTCTGGAAGATACTCCTGAAGGGACACGGTATAAAAAAACGTGATTATCAACAAATACCGCTTGACAAAAAGACTCACTATGTTATATTCCTTTGCGTCAGCCAGCGGGCGATTAGTTCAGTTGGCTAGAACACCTGCCTTACAAGCAGGGGGTCGTAGGTTCAAGTCCTACATCGCCCATTTCTATGGAGCTGTAGTTCAGTTTGGTTAGAACGCCTGCCTGTCACGCAGGAGGTCGCGAGTTCGAGTCTCGTCAGCTCCGTTTCCTTTTTCGGCGGGATAGCTCAGTCGGTAGAGCAGTGGACTGAAAATCCTCGTGTCCCCAGTTCGATTCTGGGTCCCGCCACCTTTTTTCTTGTGCAATCCCTTCCCCGTGATATAATCGCTTCATGCCTGAGATGACCCTTTTTGCTTCTTATCTCTTTTTCCTGGCCGGTTTTCTGTTACTCACCGTCCTCTTCCTTTTTCTCAAACGTCTCTTATGGAAAACCGTCCCGGTCTTCAAGAAGCTGAAGCTCATCGGGATCTTCCTCACCCTTTCTTCTCTCTATATCTGCCTCAAAGTAGCCCCGGTCTTTCCTGTCTCCAATATTGACACCTGGTATTCCCTCATCGTCTGGTTCATCCTCTTCTATAATCTTTTTACTTTTATCGACGTCATCTTTTTTGATTACTACCTGATCCAGAAAAAAAAGTATGAAGTGCCCCAGCTCCTGCGAAACCTCATCAAGATCGTCCTGGTCTCCCTCTTTATCGTCCTCTTTCTCGGAAAATATATCCCCAGGCTCAGCACAGGATATTTCGCCTCATTAGGTGTCATGTCTATTATCCTGGGCCTTGCCCTTCAATCCCTCCTGGCTGATATCTTTGCAGGGATCATCATCTCCATCAACGCCCCGATCCGTGTGAGGGACTGGGTCCGCCTGGACCCCCATGAAGGGGAGATCGTTGAGATCAACTGGTACAACACTAAGATCAGGACCATGAACAATCACCTGGTGGTCATCCCCAACGGCGAGATCCTCAAGACAAAACTCACAAACTACTCCAAACCTTTGAAAAGGGAAAAGATCTCGCTCCCCATAGGAGTCTCTTACGATACCGCACCCCATGAGGTAGACGCCGCTGTCCGGGAAGCCCTTCGCGGGATCGACAATATCTTCAGAAGAGAAGAGCCTGAGATCTACCTGGAAGAGTACGGGGATTTTTCGGTCAACTATGCAGTCTACTTCTCCATCGATAACCGTCAGCACTTCCGGAGGATCCGCCACGAGTTTTACAGGAACCTCTATTATGTCCTGAAACGAAAAGAGATCGTGATCCCCTATCCCATCCAGTCTCTGGAGAGGCATGTCCCGCGGAAAAGCGCCCCTCCGCCTTCACTGGAACATCATCCCTTCTTTTCCTACCTTTCAGCCTCTGAGTTTAAAAGACTCCTTTCTCTGGGAAGCCTTGATGCCTACGGTAAGGGAGAGACCTTTTTGTCAGACGGGGAGGAGAGCCGCGGCCTCTTTTTTTTGATAGCAGGGACCGTTCGTGTGGTGAAAAACGGGAAAGTGATCGCTTCTGTGGAACCGGGCACCATTCTGGGCGAAATGTCTCTCCTGCGGGATCAGCCCGTTTCCGCCGATTGCGTCATGCAGACAGCGGGACACCTCTTCTTTGTCCCAAAAAAGAAACTCTTTGCCTTTATGAAAGAGTGCGATGCCCTGACAGAGACCCTCAGCCGCCTTGTTGTGGAACGGGACAGCGCCAACAAGGAGAAAGGGAGCCACGCTCAGAAAGATACTCTCGTGGTCAAAGAGAAAAAGAGGATCCTGGAAAAGATCATAACTTTCCTGGAAAACTGACACCCCTGTCTGAGGAGAGCCGCTTTTCTCAGAGGGAGAGGCGGCGTTTCAATGCCTCCATAAAAGTCTCTTCATCGAAAAAAGGGCCCTCTCCGAGAATATCCGCCACATAATGGGAGAGAATCCAGATGTCCGGCGGGGCAAACCCCAGCTCTCCCAGGAGGGAGATCTCCTTCATCATCTCCTGACGAGTTTTATCAAGAGCCACTTTCCCATGGGCCATGATGATAATCCTGTCGGCAAAAGCCATGGCATCGTTGATATCATGAGTAATGAAGACCAGGCCTACTCCTTTTCGGTGGATATCCCCGAGCCTCATGAAAAGATCCCTTTTCGCTTTGGGATCCAGCCCGGCTGTGGGTTCGTCCAGACAGAGAAAGACAGGCTCCATGGCCAGGACCCCGCAGAGCGCCGCCTTCCTCTTTTCTCCTCCGCTGAGGGCAAAAGGGGAGACCTCCATTTTACTCCGGAGCTCGGGAGCAAAAAGGTCTACAGCACGGGCCACAGCCGCTTCCGTCTTCTCCCGGCTCCAACCCATGTTTTTCGGGCCGAAAGCAATATCTTCAAAAACGGTCTCTTCGAACAGTTGGATCTCAGGAAACTGAAAGACTAACCCCACTTTTCGGCGCAGCCCTTCGATTCTTTCTTTGTTGACATTTCTTCCATCCACGAAGACATCTCCGGATGTGGGCTGAAGGATCCCGTTGAAATGCTGGATAAGTGTGGATTTCCCCGATCCTGTCTGTCCCAGAATAGCTGTGTTTTCACTGCTGTCCAGCGTCAGGGTCACCCCGTCCAGAGCCAGAGTCTCAAGGGGCGTATCGTAGAGGTAGATATGGCTCAGGGCTCTGGTGGACAGTTTCATCCGAGCCTCCTGCGCAGGGCCTGTGCAATATTTTTCAGATCCAGGATCTTTGTCTCCAGATGAAAACGGCGTGCTGTCTCCAGGTGGGCCGGGAGGGGAAAATCAAGAATATCCAGGATGTCTTTACGGTGAAGAAGATCCCGGGGAAGGCCGTCAAAGAGAATCCGTCCCTCATGGAGGACGATGATCCTCCGGGCCAGGAAGACCTCCTCAAGAAAGTGAGAGACCAGGACCACCGTCTTTCCCTTTTCATGGATCTTCCGGATGATCTCCATGATCTTTTTTCGTCCCTGGACATCGATGAGCGATGTGGGTTCGTCAAAAAGATAGATGGGGGCCTCCATGGCGATGATCGAAGCAAACGCCACCCGCTGCTTCTGCCCTCCTGACAGATTCGCTGTCAGATGCTGTCTGTACTGAAGCATGTCCACAAAAGTCAGTGCATCATCGATCCTCTTTTCGATCTCCCCCACAGGCAGCATGAGGTTTTCCGGACCGAAGGCTATTTCATCTTCTACTGTGGCAGCCACGATCTGATTGTCGGGGTTCTGGAAAAGAGCAGCGGCATTTTTTCTTATCTCAAAGAGGTCATCCCGGGCGGTATCCAGCCCTTCCACTGTGACACGCCCCTCTGTGGGGAGCAGAAGCCCGTTGATGAGGCGGATAAACGTGCTTTTCCCTGATCCGTTAGGTCCGATAAGCGCTACAAATTCTCCCTGTTCTATGGTCAGCGAGAGCGATTCGAGAGCTTTGAAATCGCCGAAAGAAACACCGGCGTTCTCAAACCTGATCACGGGCCCTCCCTGGTTTCAAGGAACCGGATAGCAGCGGCGGCTCTTCTGCAGGAGGGATCCTTTTTCAGAGCGCGCTGAAGAAAAGCGTTCCCCTTTTCCTGTTCCCCGAGGGCAAAGGCAGCCAATGAAGAAAGAGTGAGGATATCCCCCGTTTCCCGCTTCTCACGCTCCTGAAGAGAAAGGAGTGCCCTATACCGTCCGCTGTAAAAGAGAGCCAGCATGGTGTTCAGGAGAGCAGCATCTGTAGGTTCTTTATCATACCCTTTCTGAAAATAGCCTGCGGCCTTGATATAGTTTGTATTCTGTGCAGCACGGAACCCTGCCTCCTTGTAAAATGAGGGGGGGAATCCTTCGGGTACTTTGAACTCCCCGGGAGGGTCGACGAGGAAATCGGGAATACGGATCACAAGTCCCGGTCGGATCATATCGGGTTTTTTGATCTGATTTATGGCGGCCACCCGGTCCAGAGCGTCAAGTGACCCTGTGTAGTTGAGAACGATCTGGGAGAGAGACTCGCCCCTTTCCACATGATGTTCCATCCCCGGGGAGTCAACAACCGAAAAGATGAGCAAAAAAAGAAGAGCGGCAAGTGATGTTGTCCTCATACACCCAACACTTCCCGGGCCTCTCTGAGAGTCCCTGCTTTATTGAGGGCCATACGGATCTCCTTGGCATCGGGGAATCCGCGCACTGAAAACGGAGCGACTTTTCTCATCTGGAGCACCGCCTTTCTTTCTCCGATCCATTCCGCTTTGGCCGTATATTGTAAATAGAGCCGCTTCATCACGGCCTCGCGTGGCAGCGGAAGGGTCCGGCGGTCCCGGATCTCCTGAAACAACCAGGGCCTCCCGATGGCTCCCCGCCCGATCATGACGCCGTCGCATCCGCAAAATTCTTTTTTTTCCCAGGCGTCCTGCCAGTTCCTGATATCACCGTTTCCCACCACGGGAATGGAAAGGCTCTCCTTGAGTTCTTTGATCCAGGGCCACCAGGCCTGTCCCGAAAACCCCTGGCTGCGGGTCCTGGCATGAAAGAAGAGAAGATCGGCGCCCTCTTCCTGGGCGATCCGGCCCGCTTCGCCGAAGACAAGAGAATCCAGATCCCATCCCGCTCTGATCTTGACGCTGAAAACCGCTTCCGTGATGGATGAGCGCATGATGCGTATGATATCACGAAGCCGGGGCAGGTCCTTGAGCAGTGCCGACCCTGCTCCGGTCTTTACCACTTTTCGTGCAGGGCAGCCGCAGTTGAGATCAATATGATCCACATTCCATTCCTGAAGGATCTCAGCAGCCCGCCGTAAAGTCTCGGGATCATGGCCGAAGAGCTGAACCGCCACCGGAGCCGGCTCCCCTCTGATCTGAAGGAGTTCTCTCGCTTTTTCGGGGACAGCCAGGACCTGACGGGCATTGACCATCTCGGCAAAGGGAATATCCGCCCCTTGGGCACGGCAAAGGTCCCGGAACGCCCGATCTGTGTAACCGGCCATGGGAGCCAGATAAGTCCTCACTCTGCCCCTCCCAGTCTCCTTTTCGCTGCAAGGAAAAGACGCCGAACCTTCTCTGCAAAAAGAAAAAACCGGTAGAGGCTCTTCCGCAACGGAAGGTCCCAGCACCCGGCAAACTCCTCTACACGGCCTCCGAAGCCGGACTTGAACTCGCTCAACCCGCTCCATGGATGATCCTGCTCCCCGGGCGGGGCCACCCCCCACAGGTCATAGACCGGGGCCCCCTTTTCTGCGGCTTCTCTCAGCGCCGCCCATTGAATGGCCTCATTAGGCCTTCTCTGTCTCTCGAAGTCAGAGGATCCTGAATACATATAGATGGATTCTCCCGGATAGTGGATGATGAAGGCCCCGGCCATCATGCGCCCCTTGTAAAGAGCCGTCCAAAAAGAGAGGGCCCCGGTATTCAGAAATGTCTGAAAAAAATCTTCATAGTAGCCGTAAGGATGGATAAAGATCTTGTTTCTTCCGGCTGTCTCGCAATAGATCCCGTACCAGCTTTTCAATGCATTTTTATCTGTAATCCGCCTGATCTTCACATCCTTACGCTCTGCAGTCCTGATCTTATTCCGCTGTTTCGAGGTAAATGAGGCCCAGAGGCTCTCTTCATCCGAGAGGAAGATCCTTCGGGTAAAACGGTACTGAATGTCATAAGGTGCAGGGGCCCAGCCCTTCCGGCGAAGTTCATCTCCGGGAACTTCTTTACGGAGAAGGTGCGGCTCTATCCGGATAAAAAGAAGGCGCTTCCCTACAGCGTTCCTCGTGGCTTCCGCCAGAAGTCCTGCTGCACCGGTCAAATTCTCTTCCCCCGGGGCCATCGACGGCCCCTTGGGTATATAGGCAAAGGAATATCCCCGCGGGAGGAGACGGAGCAGGACAAGCCCCAGTCCCACACAGGACTCTTCTCGGTAGAGGCCCCAAAAAAAGGGCTGCCATCCGTGCCGTGATTTAAAGAGGCCCCATTCTGCAGACTGGAGAAAATGGTGAGAGACCGTCTCTCCTGCTCTTTTGTACTCTTCCGGGGTCAACCGGCGGACGTTCATGTCACTCCTGGGCATAGAGGGCATCATGCTTTCTTATATACTCCTTAATTCCTTCGGCTATCTCAAGGGCGATGGCCCGCTGCCGTTCCTTCCCTTTTAAAAGTCGTTCCTCTTCGGGGTGTGAGATAAAGCCGATCTCCACAAGGACAGCGGGCATATAGCATAGCCGGAGGACATAATAATTATTCTGTTTGACCCCCCGGTCCGTCCATCCCGTGGATGTGATCAGTTTATTCTGAATCAGAGAGGCCAGGTTATGGCTCTCCTTCTGGTAGAGAGATTGTGTCAGGTCGGAAAGGATCAGTTCCAGGATAGCGGCATCGGCATATTCCGACTCATATTTGATGTCTTCGTTCTCTTTGATAGCCAGGGCACGGTCTTCATCTGTCTGGGCTTCTCCCAGAAAATAGGTCTCGACCCCCCTTGCGACTTTACGTCGCGCTTTCCCCCAGACAGCATTGGCATGGATACTCACAAAAAGGTCTGCCTTGATCTTGTTGGCCAGGGCGGTCCTCTCTCCCAGGCCTTTGAAGACATCCGAATCCCTGGTCATGACCACAGAGATACGGCTCTCCTTGTCCAGGATCCTTTTTACTTCTTTGGAAACAGCGAGGACCAGGTCTTTTTCCTGATATCCCGTGGGGCCCACGGCTCCTGAAGAGTGTCCCCCGTGACCGGGGTCGATGACGATGACCCATTTCTCCTTTTTCTCCCGATGGTCCGCAGGGTCTTTGGGGGGAGTGTCTTGTTTTTGAATAAAAAGCGTCTTGGGGGGGTCTGCAGACGCGGCAGGCACCGAATTGTCTTCCTCCTTCTGAAAAGAGGGCAGAAGCGACCGGGCTTCAGCCAGGAAGGGTGTGGTATACAGCTCTGCATTCAGAAGCCGCCCCTTCTGCACAAGCCGGTATCCGTAGATCCGCACAGGAGAGGCGATATCCAGGATCATCCCGCGGCCGGTGACAGTGACCTCCCGGGAGACACTGAAGGGCTCTACCGAATCATTCAGAAGAAGAACCATTCCTGAAGAAGTGACATAGGGGCGGAGAAGTCCGGGGTCTTGAGAAAACTCAAGATTGACCATAAGAGATGTGCCCCGGCCGGCTGAGGCCCATCTCCTGACGGAGATGGTCATGGCCGCCTGGGCCACAAGGAGCAGGCAGAGAAGGAGGAAGAGAGCCCGTTTCATCCCCGGGTCCTTTTCAGCTCACGCATGGCCTCCCGGTGCATATCCCTCTTTTTGATATCCTCTCTTTTGTCATACATCTTTTTGCCCCGGGCCAGTGCAAGTTCGATCTTCAGGACATTCCGCTGATTGAAATAGGCGGCCACAGGGATCAGGGTGAGGCCCTCTTCATTCACTTTCCCGAGAAGCTTGCGGATCTCCGGCTTTGACAATAACAGTTTACGTGTCCTGGTCTCCTCATGGTTGAATAGGGAACCTGTTTCATAGGGCGCAATATGGGCATTGACTAAAAAGAGCTCTCCCTTGATGAAACGGGCGTAGCTCTCTTTGATGCTGAGTTTCCCGGCACGGCAGGATTTGACCTCCGTCCCGGTGAGAACAATGCCCGCCTCGATGGTCTCCAGGATGTGATAATCGTGGCGGGCTTTTTTGTTCCGGGCAATATACTTATCCATTCAGACCGTTTTTTGCCACTTCCACCAGGGCTTTGAACCCCTGTTCGTCGGTTGCGGCGATCTCCGCAAGCATTTTCCTGTTCAGCTCCACATTGGCGATTTTCAGGCCATGGATGAACTCGGAGTATTTCATATCGTTCATGCGGCAGGCGGCATTGATCCTGGCGATCCAGAGTTTCCTGAAATCTCTCTTTTTCTGTTTGCGCCCGATATAAGCATACTGCATGGCGCGGCGGTGAGCATTCACAGCCATTCTGTATAGTTTGCTTTTGGCGCCCCAGTAACCTTTCACCGCACGGAAGATCCGGTTTTTTCTTTTCCGTCTTGCGACTCCGCTTGTTGCTCTCATCTTTGTCTCCTCCTGTTAGAATTTGTAAGGGATCATATCTTTGACCCTCTTGTAATCGCTCTTGTCGACCAGAGTGCTTTGGCGAAGATTCTTCTTCCTTTTGGCGCTCTTCTTTGTCAATATATGGCTTTTATAAGCCTTATTACGGACAATTTTCCCGCTTCCTGTCACCCGGAACCGCTTTGCTGCGGCTCTTCGCGTTTTAATCTTAGGCATTCTGACACATCCTTTCTATTTCTTCGGTGATACGATTAAAAACATGAGATGCCCGGCCTGGTCGATGTCCTTCTCGATCTTGGCCACATCTTCCAGCTCCTGCATGACCTGGCTCAGGATCTCACGGCCTTTGTCAAGATAGGCCATCTCCCGCCCGCGGAAATAGACCCCCACTTTCACGCGATGGCCCTTTTCCAGAAATTCCCGGATATGGCGCACCTTAAAGTTATAGTCATGAATATCCGTCTTGGGGCGGAATTGGATCTCCTTCACCTGAATCACATTTTTTTTGTTCTTTTTTTGCTTTTTCGTCTGCTCATACCGGAACTTGCCGTAATCCATGATCCGAACCACCGGAGGCCTGGCATTCGGGGCCACTTCCACAAGGTCAAGCCCCTTTTCCTCAGCCAGCGACAACGCTTCACGGGATCCCATGACCCCGATCTGTTCTCCTTCCGGCCCCACGACACGGACTTCCCGCGCCCTGATCGCTCCGTTGATCCGTACGGCATCCTCTTTGTCATTTCGTCTGCCCGATACCTTAGCGATAACACACCTCCTTAAATTAAAAAAGCGGGTATAAACAACCCGCCTGTCCGAAATCTTCTTCTTTACCGGTCGGCGCCTTCCGGGCCGATACGGTGAGGAACAGGCGTTCCCGCTTTTATGTGCTCCCATAATATCAAATCGTGAAAAGAAGTCAAGAAAAAACGTTTATAATAGATAGTGGACGTTTTCCATAATGGAAGGGGTGATCTCATAAAGGGATGAGATCCCTTTCAGATAGCGTTCCCCACGCCCTGCCACGGTGAATGGTACGGGATTGTATGTGTGCGTGGGAACCGAAAGGTCCTCCACATTCCCGTGGTCCGAGGTCAGGATAAAAGTCTGCCGGTTCAGGTTCATGAGTCCCAGAAGAGTCTCTGCAAAGACTTCGAGCCGCTTGAGCACCTCAAGGGCCTTCTCCATATCTCCGTCATGCCCCGCCCGGTCGGTAAGGAAATACTCAAAGAGGGTGACGTGATAATTCCTGGCAATGGAGTAGAGGTTCTTGGCAGCCTTCTGAGGGTCCACAAGCGGGACCTCCTTAAGAAGGGCATGGTCCACGATGTTTCCGAACCGCTCCAGAAGAGCTTCCTGCTGTGGGCTGGGAACCGACCCGTCCACAAGAGAGATATTGGTGATATCATGGAAGACGGCCTCCCCTTTGGAGAGTTGTTTCAAGCCGCGGACACTTTTTTCCGTGGTCATGGCCATAAGGCTTGTAACAGAGAGGAACCGCTGCCTGCTGAGGGCCTCCATATCGTCGATGATGTAGGCATTGGAAAAGGTGGGCCGGTACCCATGGTCCTGAAGCTTCTTAAAGAGCGACTCTTTTTTGATCAGCCCTGCAAGACGGCCGCCGGGAAACCCCTCCTTATGATGCCCGATGAGCCGGGCGGCATTATATCCTGTAAAAATGGATGTCTGCCCCGTGGCGCTCTGGGGGAGGCCGGACACATTCATCACGGCGTCCACATAAGAGGTGTGGTTCCGGAACATCTGTTCAAAAAAGGGAAACCGGCCCACATAGAGGGGATTGGATTCATCCCTTTTCCCGATTCCCAGGCCGTCCACAAAGAAAAAAATGATCATGGCGCCTGCTCCACGTAAAAATAAAACAGCCCCCAGGCCTGCCGATCCAGTGTGGGAAGAAACAGGTGAGACACAAGGGCTTTCAGGGGGATCATCAGGACATGGCCCCCGAAACGGGGGTCATAGAGGAAAAAGTCCTCCCCGGCATACCCGCACAGGACACTGAAATGTCCCCTCTTCCCGTTTTCCCTGTCTTTCCAGGGATACCAGCCGATGAAAACGGGATGCCCGCGGTCAAGAGCCTTTCGGAATACGGATCCCAGGGACGCCGATTCTTCCGCTGATAATACCCCCGGCTCTTCCGGCGAATACTCTTCGGTGATGATGAGCCTATACCCTTTTTTTTCCAGAGCCTCTGTGATTTCGCGGCTGTAAGCGCCCCGGGAGACTCCTTTAAGGCCCAGAAGGTCCTCATGGATCTCCTCCTGACTGTAAGAGCGCCCCTCCACGGCAAGAATATAGGATAACGCTGCTTCTCCGCAAAAGTCATGTGCCTGCTGCGGCTGCGGCCCTGGAAGAAAGAGGGCCGGTACAGTATGAAGAAGGGCCAGGAGCAGGGCAGCCGCCATCTAGTTCCTCCTGTGGGTGATCCCGGCAGAGGCCTGGGATACGGGCATCACCACGATCTCATTGATCTGGACATGGGGCGGCTGGGAAGCTGCCCAGACTATGCAACGGGCAATATCCTCTGCTGAAAGCGGGGTCAGCCCTTTGTAGACATGAGCCGCCTTCTGCTGGTCACCGTGAAACCGGACAACGGAAAACTCCGTCTCCACCATACCCGGCGAGACCTCGGTCACCCTCAGGGGCAGATCCACAAGGTCTATACGCAATCCCTGACTCAGGGCATGGACAGCATGTTTCGTGGCACAATAGACGTTCCCCCCGGGATAGACTTCATGTCCCGCGATGGATCCGAGATTGATCACATGCCCTTTTCTGCGTGCAGCCATCAGAGGGACCACAAGGCGTGTCACATAAAGGAGCCCTTTGATATTGGTATCGATCATCTCCTCCCAGTCGTCCACACTTCCCTCGT
>Ga0209163_1002814_pt1 | contig 13813 bp, 10 predicted proteins | sample MTBAKSrepl2MetaG_FD_187457 | JGI IMG/M metagenome (GOLD analysis project Ga0209163, IMG submission 187457) | Enrichment culture microbial communities om Arthur Kill intertidal strait, New Jersey, USA, that are MTBE-degrading - MTBE-AKS2 (Arthur... | ecosystem: Environmental > Aquatic > Marine >...
GGGTTCATTCGCATTCAGCATCCTGAACTCAAGAGGGTCTGCGCCTGCTTTCTCCGCGAGCTGGTCCATGTTCGATTCTATGGCAAAGGTCGCCTGGGGATTGCCGTACCCCCTCATCGCCTGGGACCAGGTATTGTTGGTGTAGACGCATTTTGCCTCGTAACGCACGTTCGGCACCCTGTAGAGCGAAGAGATCGGCATCATCATCACCGAAGGGGTGGTCGCGCCCCATGAGGTATATGCGCCGTTGTCAAGGATCATGGAGATATCCCTGAAGGTGAGCTTTCCGTTCCCATCGCACCCCTGGGCGATCCGGATGATCGCCGGCTGTCTCGTTGAGGTGTAACGGAACTCCTCTTCCCTGGTCCTCTGGATCTTGACAGGCTTCCGGGTCACATAGGCGAGAAGGATGGCTATGTACTCGAAGCCGTAGGTATCCAGTTTGCTTCCGAACCCGCCTCCTATGGTAGGTTTGATCAATCTCACCTTACTGTCTTTGAGGCCCATGACCCTGAGCGCGTCCAGAAAATCCCTTTGGGCAAGGGAGGGGATCTGGGTATTCCTGTAAACCGTGAGATTGTTCCTGAGGTCGAAATCCGCGATAATCCCTTCTGTTCCGAGACAGCAGTGCGTCACCCAGGTGACTGTGAACTGATCCTCCGCCACAAAGGCAGCGCTCCTGCGCGCCTCCTCCACATCGCCTGCAACAAGTTTCCAGGGAAGCTTGAGGATGTTGCTCTTGTTCTCCTCGTGCACAAGAGGGGCATCTTCCCTCATGGCATCCACAGGGTCGAAAACGCCGGGAAGGGCTTCGTACTCCACCTGGATCAGGTTGATCGCCTCTTCCGCAATCTCCGGGTTCGTGGCCGCCACCGCCGCAACCTCGTCCCGGTACGATCTGACCTTACCGGACTTCAGCACAGGCTGGTCCTTAAAGAATCCATACCGGATCTGGGGGACGTCGTCCGCAGTGATCACGGCCCTTACACCCATGAGCTTCTTGGCTCTGGAAGTGTCGATCCTCGCGATTCTGGCATGGGGATATTTGCTGCGGAGGATCTTCCCGTAAAGCATCCCCGGGACCTTGAGGTCCTGGATATAGGCCGCCCTTCCGGTCACTTTGTCGATGGCATCTTTTTTGGGGATCCTCTTTCCTACGCTGCTGAGATTTTCCATGGCAATCTCCTAAAACTTGGCGTTGCCGATTAATATCATCGAAATAAAATTCACCGCAGAGACGGTAGAGTAGAGCGCTGATGAACGGACCTTTAGTGGCTAAGAACGTTTCGTCGCACGCGACTACCGCGGACCATGTCCTGTGGGTTTTTCATCAGACGCCCCCTCGTCGAACCGGACGTGCGGATCTCCCGCATCCGGCTCACCGACAGTCTCTCGCATCAAGGCATACGCAAGGAGTTGACGGCTTGCGCCTTCTACAGATAACGAAGTCCGTACCGCTGCAAACCCGCGTACAGACTCTCGCCCTCTCTAAAGGGCTTGCTTCGCCGTTGACTCCGATTTCTCAGAAACCTTTGAAACCGACACCGCGCAAAGTGGTTGATGTCCCGGAACGCCTTACGAGGATACCCATAGCTGAAGTAGTTGGCCCAACCCCTGAAGATCGTATCAATTTCCTCTATGATCTCCAAGAGCGGCTTCTTGTACCCGCTTGCGGTTCTCGCCCGTATCTTGTCCCGAAGACGCGTCACAGCCTTCTTCGAGGGAAAAACATTGAGATATTTCTTGTCCCTTCCCTTGAGGTCCCGGTCGTAGCGCAGGGTAAATCCCAGGAAATCCAGGTGTTCCCCCTTTCCCATCCGCACGATGCTCGTCTTCTCCCGGTTCAGCTCAAGCCCAAGACCCTTTTCCAACTTCGATTCAACCCACCCGACGATGCGCGGCCCCATGTACCGGGCCAGGATTACAAAGTCATCCGCATATCGTACCAGCCGGGCGTTGGCGACACGGTAAGGACCCGTCTCATCCTCATGAAACGCGCGATCCATTTCATGGAGGAAGATGTTGGCCAGCAGGGGAGAGATTACCCCACCCTGCGGCGTGCCCTTGCGCGATTTCTTGCCGCCTCCGCTTCCTCCTTCTTCCACCACCGGCGTCTTGAGCCACATCCGGATCAGTTTCAGGAGCGAGCGGTCCGCAATGCGTCTTTCCACCATTTGCATCAGCTGGTCATGCGGGATGCTGTCGAAGTAGCTGCTAAGGTCCGCGTCATACACTTCCCTTCGTCCTTCATTGAGACTCCCCTTGATCTGATCCATGGCCCCGTGGGCTCGCCGCCCGGGTCGAAAGCCATGGGAGCAGTCCAGGAAGTCCGCCTCGAAGATCGGCTCAATGATCAAAAGTACGGCAGCCTGCACTACCCGATCCCTTACACAGGGGATCCCCAGGGGCCGCATTTTGCCATTGGGTTTTGGAATGTAGACGCGACGCACCGGCAGCGGGCGGTAGGTTTTCTCTCGAAGCTCCTTCTCGATTTGATCGAGAAAAGGCTCTGTCCCGCCCTCTTTTACTTTCTGGATGGTCACCCCATCCACTCCCGGTGCTCCTTGGTTCGCCCTCACCCGGGTCCACGCCGCTTCCAACACATCACGGCGATAGACCCTGTCATACAGTGCGTAGAACCGGAATTGACTTTCTTGCTTAGCCTTGCGGCCCAGTTTCCATCTCAAAAGGGAGACCTTCTCCGGCATCCCGGGCTCCGGTTGGAATCCTTCCGCCATCCATTCCGTAGTGGAGCGCTTTTGGCTCAAGCGGTATCTTCCTCCTTTGATCGAAACGTGACTGAAGTGTGGCCCCTTTGCTCCATCCCGTTTCCGGGACTTCCCTGCTACTATGGGCCACTCCGACTCCCGGCCACAGCCGCTCCCCGGGTTATGGTTTCCCCAAGGGCGTTTCCAACAGGCTCTGTGCCGGGTCTCCCAGGTTCCTCGGTTGATCTTTCGACGCGCGCTCTCCTCAATCACCCCGGTCGGCCCTGCAGGTGCATCCGCTCGTTTCTTCCCCGCAGGTGGCAGGCTTCACATTCTCTGGGTGCTTGGCCGCCGACGTTGCAGCGTAACGAGGCCGAATCAGGTTCACTTTCGTTAGGGCTCACGCCTTCGCCGTCCGGGAGGGTCACTCCCTTTGCCCCTGCATTCTCAAGGGACCGGCCTTACTCCCCCGCTTTCGGTTACCCCAGGCGGGAGGCCGCGGCTACATGTTGAACGAGCAATTGACACGTATGACACCTTTCAATCATATAGATCAACCAGGCTTGGCCTGGCGTACCAGATGAACACAGATAAAAATCTGGACGAGGTTGATTGTACGCCGGTAGTCGATTAGACTGCTTTTACGATGGAGCTTTCTTCAGGGCTCGAATCTGGGCAAGGTGAAACGATGCACCGTGTTGAGAACCATGAATGGGCCGACGAAAAATTGGGACCTTTCACCCGGACTACGGGCGAGGAGCGCTTCGTCAGAGCGTTGTACGCTTCTTTGGATGAAGCGATTGCAGACAGCCTGGAGAGGCTCCGCAGCCGGAACGGCATCACTGCCAGATGTGGAATAGGGTGCAGCCATTGCTGCCGTTTTCGTATTCCCTTGAGTGGAGTAGAAGCGCACACGTTGTCGCAGCACATCAAACGTGAATTTTCAGAGAATCAGATTGAAACCCTGAGGATGCGAACCCTGCAATGGCACGCATGGGACGGGTCCCTGCCCGGCAGGCATCCGTCCGGCATGATCGAACAACAGACGGACCTTTCCGGTTACGACCATTGCTGCCCCCTGCTGGTCAACGGCGCATGCAGCGCCTATCTCGCGCGGCCGTTCGTCTGTCGAACCCATTTCGTCTCTTCGCACCCATGGTACTGCCTGGCTGCAAACGACCCGGAATCCACAGAAGACGAGCCGGTAGCTATCACCTCCATACTGACGGAGACGAGCCGGTTTTCAATGGCCATAAAGGATCATGTCGAAGAGACGGGGGCGGATTTTTGCCGGTCCGTAATGCTGCTTCCCCATTGGCTGGCGATCCAGATGGGTTGGGATTTCGCCTTTCCACTGTAGCAGGTTGCTGCAACCTGAGCACTAACCGTTTCAGCAGCCTGTTCGATTCTGAAAAATAGAAAGGCTGCCGAAGAGAGGGATCCATTGTTGCTTGAACCGAAACAGCGAGCGCATTCCCCGCAGCTTGCTGCGGGGAGCTTCAACCCGGTAGGCCACTTTCCGCCGGCTGCTGCGGCCGGAGGAGGGGTAAGTTTCTCTCCTCCTGGAACCGCCTCCTTCAAATACCTGTAGAAGTCGCTGTTCGTCGTGAGGATCAGCACGGAGTTCTTATTTACGCCGTCTTTGTACGCTTCGACGGTTCGCGAGAATGCATAGAACTCGGGGTCACGATTATAAGCATCACCGTAGATACGTGTGGCCTCGGCATCGGCCTTGCCCTGGATCTCCTGCACCTGCCGGTAAGCCATGGAGCGGATCTGGCGGAGGTCCTTTTCCATGGCCCCCAGGATCTCCGCACTTCGGCCCTCTCCCTCTGACCTGAACTGAGCGGCAATCCGCTTCCGCTCGGAGATCATCCGGGCATAGACCTTCTCGCGAACGGAGTCGATATAGTCGAGACGTTTGATGCGCACATCGACTAACTCTATCCCATATTGAGGGATGATCTTTCGAGCCTCGGCAAGAATGGTTCGGGTGATCTCTTCCCGACCCCGGGTGACCTGCTTCTTGATCTCCTCTTCCCGCTCCTCCGGGACTTCCTCAAGAGCCTCCTCTTCAGGCACTTCCCATGTGGAACTGCGGACGAGTTCGATCAGTTCGCTGCTTGAGACCTGGTCCCGAACCACGGAATCGATGATGTCGTCCAGCCGGGATTGAGCCCCCGCCTCGGTGGCCACACTCTCAAGGAACTTCCTGGCATCCGCAAGGGTGTAGAAGGTACCCATGAGCACGGCCGCGGCCGCTATCAGAAGGACAATGATCAGCACTCTCCAGACGTTTTTCACGGCTGCCTCCCTTCGACCACCGGCTGCCTTCCTTCCGGTGCCGCTCCGGATTCCAACGGCAACCAGGGAACCAGTGCCTTCTGTTCGTCATCCACGACATAAAGCCCCTTCATCTCCGACAGGAAGCTGACGAGACCTTCAAGATACAACCTCCTGCGAGTGACTTCCGGGGCCCGCAGGTACTCCGAAAGCACAGCCTGGAAACGTGTAGCCTCCCCGGTGGCCCGGTTGACCCGCTCGAGGGCATATCCTTCAGCTTCGCTGATTCTTTGAGACGCCACACCCCGTGCTTTGGGAATTTCGCGGTAAGCATGCTCCTGTGCCTGATTGATCGTGCGCTCCTTATCCTGTCGCGCCTCGTTCACCTCATTGAATGCCGGCTTTACGGCATCGGGCGGAGTCACATCCTGGAGTTCCACCGTCACCAGCCGCACGCCGGTCCCATATTCGCTGAGGATCTTCTGAATCTCCTCTTTCGCCTCTGTGGAAACCTTCACCCTGGCCACGGTGAGCACGTCGCTTCCGAGTCGGTTGCCGACCACCCGTCGCATAACCGCTTCGGTGATGTCCCGGATCGTCTTTGGAGTGTCCCGAACATTGAAAAGATATTGGATCGGATCTTCGATGCGGTATTGAAGGATCCATTGCACATCGATGACGTTGAGGTCTCCGGTCAGCATGAGGGATTCGCCTTTGTAGGCCTTGTCACCGGCATATTGTGTCCTCTGCTGCGGGGAGGCGGCCACAGTCCGAAAACCGAATTCCTCCTTGAGCACCCGTGCCGTGGGCACCAGTTGCACACTTTCGATCCCTATAGGCAACTTGAAGTGGAGGCCCGGACCGGCTGTGCGCACGACCTTCCCAAAGCGTTGCACAACCGCAGTTTCCTCAGGCTGGACCGTGAACCAGGTTGACAACAGGATGATCAGCAACACAATGACTATGATGACCAGGCTCGGCCTGAATCCCTGCCATCGCTGTTTGATTTTCGATACGATTTCCTCAAAAGATGGGACTTGCCCGGGAGGGGGAGAATTTCGCCACTGCATAGGCATCTCCTTCTGCAATTATGAATGGCGGTAAGGAACCAAGGACTTCATCTGAAAAAGCGGAGAACCCAGAAAAGCCGGGCTGGTGTTATAAGGTATTTAGGTATTCGGAGGGGTGGTGGCAAGGACCCGAAGTCTCTTTTCGATCAGAAATCGACGATTTGCTTTGCAGTCACTAGTGCCGCGTCTCATAAATTCCGCATCAGAAAGTGGCAATTTATTTATGGGGCGATGTTTCATATTTGACCCATTTCCAGAGACGCGGGAATCCGAAATTCGAATATCGAAGCACGAAACAAAATCAAATGACCAAAATACGAATGACCAAAACGGGCAGCAGTCTCATGGGCGGGCAGTTTGCTTTTAATTTTGAACATTTGGATTTCGGTATTGTTTCGGATTTCGGATTTCGATATTTGGATTTCACGGCAATCCCCGCTCCTGTTGAATTGCCAAGATCAGCGATAGAACTTATGGGACAGAGCACTAGCCGGCGTTCCAGGAGCTGATTGAATAGTGGATTTGCGTACCCCATTTTCTACCCCTCCCTTGACGGGAGGGGAGGGAGGGGGCTTGCCCTATACAGTCTCAGGCTCGACTGATTGAATCTCTTTTGGGGACTTTTCCGGACGAGAAGCCGGCCGGCGGGCCCAAGATAATCTTCGTGGCATTCGGGGGGGCGCAGGTTGAACATTGGTGATGTTCACTGCCCGGATCATCACTTTGAGTTCCTCTTCGAACAAAACCTCCATTTTGTCTGGAGATATCAGTTTCTTGACCATACCCAACCCAAAAGCGCTATGGTCGACCTTCTCGCCTTCCTCATAATGTCCGTCAAGGGTATAGGTTTTTGCAGGAATGTTTCCAGCCCGCTCGATCTCTTCTTTCCAAAGATCGGCTGCCTTCTTGGGTTCAGCCTTTTTCCTGGCGGTTCTCGGTGCCATAGATCCTCCTTTGTCGAGGTTAAAAAAACAGGCTTCTTTCCTCATCACGGTAGGTCTGAGTCAGAGGCCATGGAGAGAGCATATGAAGAATGGTGAGCGATCAGGTGACGTGGATGTGATGAGTGCTGCAATAACTGTCCCGGAATGCAAGAAGACCGGATGAAGAATGATGCTCAACCGTTGAGTAAAAATGGTGTTTCGATAAAAGAAGCCACAGATTCAAAATTTAAATATAGTTTACCCTAATAGTGTTTATAAGTCAAGGTTTAATAGCCAAAAGGTCCTGGGAGGAACGTTGAATGGGCTTTTGGGGCTGACTCTGCTGCTTGGGAACCGTGGAGACTCACTTTCATGTGGGAGCGGGTGGGCGAGGCCGGATATTCTCCGGGCTTTCATTCGGGAGCGTGATCCTGGATCCGTCAAGGTCGGTAGCCTTTGAATAATCTTCTGCGAAAATGTCCCACACTGTCAAGAACAGGGCAGCCAGGACCGGACCGAGGATAAACCCCGAAATGCCAAAGGCGGTCAGCCCCCCGAGCGTGGCGATAAGCACCAGAAAGTCGGGCATGCGGGTGGATCGACCCACCAGAATGGGTCGAAGGATGTTATCCACCAGACCGATCACCAGGACCCCTCCCAGAATCAGAATGATTCCCCTCCAGATGCTTCCCTGGGCTATGAGGATGATAGCTGCCGGGATCCACACCAGTGCGGTGCCCAAAGCAGGGAGGAGTGAGAGGACGGCCATTATCACTCCCCAGAACACCGGGGCCTTTATGCCGAGAATCCAGAAGAGGAGTCCCCCTATCGTTCCCTGGATAATTCCCACCACCAGCGTGCCTCTCACAGTGACCCGGCTGACTTCGGCGAATTTCGCAAAGAGTCTTCGCTCCCGTATATCCCCAAAGGGGAGCACGCGTATCAATACTCTCACCATGCTGCTGCCGTCCCGCAGAAAAAAGAACAAGATGTACAGCATCAACAGGAAATCCACCAGGAATCCTGCCGTTACCTGGCCGATGTTCACCATCTGCGATGCGAGAAAGCGGCTTACCACCACGGCGGCATCGGATAAACGTTGCTGTACTCCCTCCAGGTCGACCCCAAACCGGTTCAAAAACTCCGTGATCGGCGGAACGCTCTTTTCGAAGAATTCAAAAACTATCCCAAGGTCATACTTCCCTTCCGAAATGTTTTCATAGAGTGCGGCCGCTTCCCTGGCAACCGCCACCGCAATGAAAAAGAAAGGAACGATCACTACGAGGAAAATGATCACCATGGTCAGAACGGCCGCAAGCGAGGAACGGCCCCGGAACCACTGTACCGATCTGGCCTGAAGACGATGAAAGAGGATGGCGAACACAGCCGCCCAGAAAAGAGGCTGAAGGAAATCGCGAATAAGGCCCAGGAACGAGGCGGTTACGATTGCCAGAAGTATAAAGAAAGAGGCGTGCTGTACTGTGCTTATTCTCATAATGATGAGCTGGGCTATACGTTATCCTTAGGCATGAATTCATCCGTGTCTTCTTTCTACTCGTTAGTACCATAGGGGATACAGTCCTGACCCCATGGAATCCTTCACCTTGCTTGGAAGCCTCAAAGCGTAATCTCCGGCATATAGGAAGACTTTGTAGGAGATAGCTCCTGCTTGCGAGTCTTTCGACAATTACGATACTTTTCTGAGCTTTGGATAGAGCAGGAAAAAAACTGCAGTAAAAACGCAGAGGAGCAGACCGCTAAGGGCGAGTGAATCGGGAGTGCCTGTTTTCTCGGCGATTGCGCCGAAAGGCACTGCGCTTAGCGGCATAATGCCGAAACTCATCATCGCCATGCTGACGATCCGTCCGCGCATTTCCGGGGATGAATAGGATTGCATGAGGGTCATATTGACAGCCATGAAAATCGAGCTCGTGAAACCGACAAAAAAGAGGAAAGGAAGCGCGCTAACGTAGGATGTGGTGCAGGAGAAGATAAAAAGGCAGATTCCCCATAAAAGGCTGTCGACAAAAAGAAAAACACCTCGCCGTCTCAGGTGGCGTATGGAAGCCAGCATGAGTGTGCCTGCAAGTGAGCCCAACCCCATCACCGTCATAAGTAGGCCAAGCCCGTCGGATTGAACATCCAACACTTCCCGTGCCCACGCAGGAAGCAGGCTGAGATAGGAAAAGCCGAAAAGGGCAGGGACAAACCCCATGATGACCAGCCCGAGAAGTGTCGAATCCCCCAAGGCATATCGAAATCCCTCCCGAATTTCGGTACTCACGCCTTTTCGCGGGGGCCCGCTTGGTTTCCCGCCCGCCTGAATCATGGACATGAAAAGCACGGAAAGCGTATAGATCAGGGCGATGAGATAGAAGACGCCGGAAGTGCCCAAGAAGGTGATGAGAACTCCTGCCAGGGCAGGCCCGAGAACCCTGGTGAGATTCATTCCAGAACTGCTCAGGGAGACCGCGTTCATGACACTCTGCTCGGGAACAATGTCCGAGATCAGGGATTGCCGGCTCGGCATGTTCAAGGCGGCGAGAGTCCCGTTCAAAATGCCGATCACTATGAGGTGCCAGAACGTGATCAAGCCCGTCAGGTCAAGCGTGGCGAGGAGGGCCGTCAACAGGGCATTTCCGCTTTGGCTCACCATGACGATATTTTTTCGGGAAAAGCGGTCGGCAAACGCCCCGCCCACGAGAGAAACGGATGTAAGGGGAAGGGCAAAGGCCATGATGACGAGCGAAAGAGCGAAAGGGGAATCATCGGTCAGGCGGAGGACGAGCCACCCCCTCGTGATCTGGTGCATCATCATGGCAAGAAACGACATGAAGGTGCCCCACCACAGCCACCGGAAATCTCTGAAATGGAATGATCGGAACGCGGGTAAGGACTTCAGGCCCGAGTGTTTGCGTTGCTTTTGGTCACCGTCCCAGTTTGGAGGGGAGGAACATTTCTGCAAATCCAATAACAGATCCCTTCAGGAATTTCTTTGAAGCTGCTCATGAAGCATAAGGCACGGCCCGGTCCGCGTCAACAAAGCATGTTTTTAGAGTTCCGCGCGAACTGCTTACTGCTTAATGTTCACCGTTTACTGTTCACCGCCGGCTCTCAGCAATTCCGTTCCATCGGGAGGTGAATAATGAAACAATCCCGCGCATGAAAATCGGGCCTGACAGGGTTGTGCGCCAGTGACCAGTATGTCACTTCACCCACCCTTGTCTTGATTATGGCACTGACGCCCGCTTCCAGGCTGCAGGCTTTGAGGATCTTTTCTGCATCGAGCTCCATGTGTAGCAGCAGGGTGTCTCCAATATGTTGCGTCGAAAAGGGAAGGGAGGAGAAGGCCGTTTCCTCCTGCATGGATTGTCGATAAGACGAAAAGCGGAAAACATTCCAATGGCCGGCGGGCGAAAGATTGAACTCCCAGTATTGCTCCGAGTTTTCCGCGGCAAGGAAGAGTTCAAAACAGGTCTCTTCCCATAGCCTGCTCCTGCGGGCAGGGATCTCATCACGGGCGGGAATGAGGATTTCGTGTAGTGTGCCCTGGAGTTGGTAACTTATGGAAAGCCTGTTGGAGCAACGAACAATGCTGCCTGTGATCTGCACGGGCGGCGAAAGCCCGTTCCCGGGATATGGCTCAAGAATAAAATTCCTGTGAATCATCCCCAATGCTCATAAAAACTGCGTCGGAGCAGTCCTGTCATTTCGAGCGAAGCGAGAAATCTGGAGCGCGGAGCGATCAGGTTTCTCCCTCCGTCACCCATAGGGGCCGGAAGATAACGGATTCAACTCCCGGTGTCAAACAGCGGACAAACTGAAATATTGGAATGTATTCCCGGATGAGCCAATCGTCTCTGACCTGGTGCTGAGGGCCAGGGTTTCCAGGTCACACTGAATCATAACTGCCAAAGTCAGGTTGAACTTTGACTTATGATTGTTTATCTAGGAAAGAATCGGTTGAATAAAAGAGAGCAGGGGGGCTGTTTTGAAGGACTATCTTGTGAGAATCATGGCGAGGGAGGTGAACATACGAGGGGTCGCGTGCGTCACGACCAACCTGGTCGACGAAGCGCGCAAGAGACACGGCACGTCTCCTACAGCGTCTGCAGCCCTCGGGAGGGCGCTGACGGGCGGGGCCCTGCTGGGCTCCCTTCTTAAAAAAGAGCAACGGGTTGCATTGAGATTCGAGGGAAACGGCCCTCTCAAGAAAATTCTGGTGGAGGCGGACAGCAGAGGTGCGGTTCGGGGCTATGTTGGGGTGCCGGATGCGGACCTGCCGCCGAGGGACGGCAAGCTGGATGTATCGGGAGTGCTCGGCCGCAAGGGTTTGCTTGTTGTGACGAAGGATCTGCGGATGAAGGAACCTTATTCCGGTATGGTGGAGCTTCGTTCAGGGGAAATAGCGGAGGATCTGGCCTACTATCTTGCGGAGTCCGAGCAGATCCCTTCTGCAGTGGCCCTGGGAGTGTACGTTGAGCCTGACAAATGTGTTACAGCGGCTGGAGGATTCATGGTCCAGTCTTTTCCGCCGCGAAATGAAGAAATGGTTGAAGAGATGATCCGGCAAATCGGCAAAATTCCCCCGGTGACGGATCTGTTGAGAAGAGGCAAGAGTCCTGAGCAGGTTCTGGAGCAGATCTTTCAGGGAATCCCGTTCGATTTCCTGCTGCAGCATGATCTTTCATTCGAGTGCGGTTGCAGCAAGGAAAGGGTGGAAAGGGCCTTGATAACTTTGGGACGGGATGAGATTGCCACCATCCTCGAAAACTTGGGTCAGGCGGATGTGAGATGTGAATTCTGCTTGCAGTCGTATCATCTCAGCGGGCGGGAACTCAGAGGGCTCCTGGACGAGGCTGCAGCGAAAGTAGTGCTTCATTAGCTTCCCATCTCTTTTCAAGGAGGACACCATGGACCGTGATCAAGCGCTTCGCAAAGAGCTTGTGGCACTCCTGCGGGGTGGAAACGCTCACATGGGTTTCGATGATGCCGTGAAAAGATTTCCACAAAAACAGATCAACATGGCCATGGAGGGTACGACCAGGCCGCCAGACGTGCCCCTTACCCCCTGGCACCTTCTGGAGCACATGCGTTTGGTCCAGTGGGACATTATGGAATTCATCCGCAATCCCGAACACGTTTCTCCTGACTACCCCGACGGGTACTGGCCGGCGCCTGATGAACAGGCGAACAGAGCGAAATGGAAGAAGACCGTGGATTCTTTTCGCGCCGACCTGCAGGCATTGGAAGAGATTGCCCTGGATACCGGAAAGGATCTCTTATCTCCTATTCCTCATGCCAAGGATTATATTCTTGTCCGCGAGATCCTCCTGGCAGCGGACCACAACGCGTATCATCTCGGGCAGTTTGCATTGTTTCGAGACATTGTAGGCCTGGGGTAAGGCGCAGAGGGCAAAGCGCATAGCGTGAAGAATGTATCCACAGATTTCACAGATTCCACAGATGGTATCTCTAAAGAAAGACCTGTCTATATTAATTCCCGCTGCCGCACTGTGAGGTCTTGCCTCTTGGAAAGGCTGAGCCTCTCTGGTAAAGTCAAGCCGTTTCGAGCTTATGGGAAAAGGCTTCCACTAAGGAAGATGCAGAGCGTAGGGAAAGTGCACAATGCATGAAGTAAAAAAAGATTCAGCCCCGGGGGTCTGGCTTGCTTCGCTTGGCGAGGGACCTGGGAAAGAGGCAGTGCGCCTGGGTAGGAAAGGGGAGGAGATTCGCCGCAGAGTTATTGCCGGCTTGGGGCGAAAGCTCTCCCTTTACAGCGCCGGCGATTCGCCGTCGTGTGCCGGGAACCAAGGCGGCACGAGCGGGGCCATCTTCGATGGGCTGCTTTACAATCGTGCCGAGTTACGCGTGCAGCTTTTCGGATCGAGCACATCCGCCGCGAGCAACGCAGATATTGTCCTGAAGGGTTATGGCAGGTGGGGACAGGAGATCCTGGAGCGGATCAGGGGCGTGTTTGCCCTGATCATCTGGGATGGGGAGCGGGACATCCTGCTAGGCGCCAGGGACCCAGTTGGTTTTTACCCGCTGTTCTACGCGGAGGTAGGTCACGAGTTTTTCTTTTCCACATCCATTGACACGCTGCTCGCCCACCCGGATGTCCCCGATAAAGTAAGTCTCCCCATCGCAGCAAACTACCTGCGCCACGTTTACCCGGGCACTGAAGAAACCTTCATGGAAAAGATCAGGCGGGTCCCGTCAGGAAACTTCATGAGGATTGCCCGTGAGAGCCGGGAGATCAAGCGTTACTGGGATCCATTCCCTTCCGGCGCCGGAGTTGAGTGGGTTGGCGAAGACGAGGTTGCTCGGTTCGATTTTCTCATGGATCAGGCCGTCGCGCGCTGCCTCGATCTCGGACCGGCGGGCATTTTCCTGAGCGGCGGTCTCGATTCGGTCACGGTCGCGGCCGTTGCCGCGGAGCGGAGTCGTGATCGCGGCATGCCCGACCCGCTCGCTTTGTCCCTTCTCTTCCCTCACCCGGAGTGCAACGAGGAAGCTACGCAGAAGGCCGTTGCACGGACTCTTGGACTTCAACAGGCGATGGTCTCCTTGGATGAGGCCACGGGTATGCAAGGGCTGATCCTTGCGGGTCTCAAGATGAGCCGCACCTGGCCGGCGCCGCTGCAGTCCATTTGGAATCCCGCCTACTGCAGATTGGCCATGGAAGGGAAGCGGCGCGGATGCAGGGTCATATTGACGGGCGGAGGCGGGGACGAATGGCTGACGGTAGACCCTCTTTACGCGGCCGACCTTCTCCGCGACATGAACGTTCCTGGACTCTTGCGATTGCTCGGCAGCTTGCAGCGCT
>Ga0209163_1002815_pt1 | contig 13809 bp, 12 predicted proteins | sample MTBAKSrepl2MetaG_FD_187457 | JGI IMG/M metagenome (GOLD analysis project Ga0209163, IMG submission 187457) | Enrichment culture microbial communities om Arthur Kill intertidal strait, New Jersey, USA, that are MTBE-degrading - MTBE-AKS2 (Arthur... | ecosystem: Environmental > Aquatic > Marine >...
ACAATTGCAGAGCCACGTGCTGCACGTCGGATACCTGGCGGCCCCGGACTTTTTCGGCGTGCCGTCGGTGGTGCCGTTGGTCGGGATGGCCCCGGACGCGGTCAAGACGATCATCGGCCTGCACCGCGTGGCGAACGAGTGGTCAGATCTGATCGCCGGGCGGACCACGCACCCGGTGACGCTTAAGCCGGGCGGTCTGACGAAGTTCCCCACGGAGAAGGAGTTTCGCGCGCTACAGGAGCGGCTCAAGAAGAGCATGGGCGACCTGAAGGTCGTCGCGGACGTGGTGCTCTCGGTGGCGGGCAACATTCCGAACTTCCAGCGGCCGACGGAGTACGTCTCGCTCAAGCAGGACAATCCGCCGACCTACACCTTCTACCATGGCGACATCACGTCGACGGACTACGAGGGCGCCGTGGCGATCAATGACTGGAAGACAGTCGCCAACGAGCACGTCACCGATCAGTCCACCGCCAAGTGGACGAAGTGGCATCGCGGTTCATACGCGGTCGGCGCGCTGGCCCGCTTCAACAACAACGCCGAGCTGCTTTCGCCGACGGCCCAGGCGGTTGCCAAGATGTTTGGGCTCGAGAAGGGCAACTGCAACCCGTTCATGAATACGGTGGCCCAGCTTGTGGAGTGTGTCCACGTGGTGGAAGTCAGCATCCAGATGATCGACGAGCTGCTGACCAAGGGGATCAAGCCCGAGACGGTCAAGACCGCCCCGAAGGCCGGCAAGGCCAGCGGCTGCGTCGAAGCACCCCGTGGCATCCTGTTCCACGAGTACGAGTTCGATCGCAAGGGCAACTGCGTCGGCGCCGACATCTGCATCCCGACGAACCAGAACCATGCCAGTATCCAAGAGGACTTCGAGAAGTTCGTGCCGGAGATCCTGGACGAGCCGGAGGACCAGATCCGCCTGAAACTCGAGATGCTCGTGCGGTCGTACGACCCGTGCATCTCCTGCTCGACGCACATGCTCGACGTGAAGTTCGTGAGGTCAGTGTGAAGTATAGAGTGTGAAGTGTGAAGTGAAATGGGACTTCAAACTTCAACCTTCAAACTTCGAACTTCCACGGTTGTCCTCGGTCTGGGCAATCCGCTGATGGCGGATGAAGGGATCGGGGTCTGCCTCGTCGAGCGGCTGGCCGAGTCCGCGGCGGCGTACCCGGATGTGGAGTTCGTCGACGCCGGGACAGGCGGCCTTTCCGTGCTGTACCAACTCGAAGGCCGGCGCAAAGCGATCCTCATCGATTGTGCGTACATGGGCGATGAGCCCGGGGCGATCCGGCGTTTCGTGCCCGAGGAGGCCCGGAGCGCCAAGGTTCTCGCCCATCAGTCGCTTCATGAAGCGGATCTCCTGCGGATCATCGACATGGCCCGGAAACTCGGCCAGGCCCCTGAGGAGATCGTGATCTTCGGCATCGAGCCTCAACGCATCGAGCCTGCCCTCGGTCTGAGCCCGATTCTGGCAGACCGGATCGAAGAGTACGTGACCCTGCTCCGGCAAGAACTCGGCCGGGAGTCGATGATATGACACAGCTTGCCGATGGGAGACCAGGCGGGAAAAAGGGTTCCTTGCCGGGTTCATGTGCTGTACAATACGTCGGTCATCACAATAAAATGACATTCTGGGATTGCCCAAGGAGGACAAATGGGACAGAGCAGAATTCTGATCATTGATGACGATCCTGACATTACGGAAGCCATGACCGTTGTTCTGGCGAACAAGGGCTATGAGGTTCGCAGTGCGCGGGATAGCGATGAGGGCATGGCGCGCCTGAAGGAAGCGCGACCGGACCTGATTATCCTCGATGTGATGATGAGGACCTCCCAGGAAGGTTTCGAGCTCTCGCGGGAGCTCAAGCACAATGCTCAGTACAAGGATATCCCCATTCTCATGCTGACCGCGGTCAAGCAGAAGAAGGGATTGGATTTCAAGAGCGACGCCGGCGACGAGACGTGGCTGCCGGTCGAGGCCTTTCTCGACAAGCCGGTCAAGCCGGACGTCCTGATCGACAAAGTCCAGGACCTGCTGTCGACTCGCTGAGCGTGAGTTGGCAGATTTACGAGTTGCGTTTGATGGTCTGAAGGCAGGGGGGGGCGACACATGCCATTTCGCGGGTATCTCAGGTCGCAAACGGGCCGTCGTAGACAGTGAATGCCGTATGGAGAACTTGCTCAAGAGCACGAGCCTGGTTCAAAGGGCCTACTGGCTCATCCGGCTTCGTTGGGTGGCCATCGCGGCACTGGCTCTGGCTACCTTCGGCGCCAGCGAGTTCATGGGGGTTTCTCTCCAGACCTCGGCTTTGTACACCCTCACGACGGTGCTGCTGGTCTACAATCTCATCCTCCACGAACTGCTGAGATACGGGACGCGGGGCGGCAAGGAGCCGTCCGAGGGACGGATCGGGGGCATTCTCACGTTCCAGATCTCCGCGGACCTCTTTATCTTGGCGACGATTCTGCATTTCTCCGGCGGGATTGAGAACCCGTTTCTCCTGTTCTTCGCGTTTCACATGATCATCGCGAGCATTCTGCGGTCCCGGCGGCAGAGCTACCTGCAGGCCACCTTGGCCGTGGTCCTTTTCGGCGGCCTGGTTCTCCTGGAAGCGGCCGGCGGGCTCGAACACTACGAACTGCGGGGGTTCGCCGGGCATTCCCTGTACCGCGACCGGATGTACGTCCTCGGTACCCTCTTCGTGTTCACGGTCACCCTGTACCTGATCGTCTACATGACCACCTCCATCAGCGAGCAACTCCGTCGCCACCAGGAGGGGCTGGAAAGAGCCAACGCGCAGCTTCGGGAAAAAGACCAGGTCAAGAATGAGTACGTCCTGCGCGTCACGCACGACATCAAGGGACACCTGGCTGCGGTGCTCAGTTGCCTGGACCTGCTCATCGGGGAGATGCTCGGGCCGCTCAATCCCAAGCAGAAGGACTTCGTGGGCCGGGCCCATCGCCGCACGACGCGCTGCCTGGAATTCATTACGGCCCTGCTGAAGCTGACCCGCATGAAGCTGACCGGCCGGCTCGAGTTCGAGCAGTTCTCCCTGAAGAAGTGTCTGCTCAATACCCTGGCCCTGGTGCAGAACCGAGCGCATGACAAGTCGATCATGCTCCGTCATCACATCGATCCCGAGATCGACCTGATCTGGGGCGAGAGCGTGCTGATCGAAGAGACGATTGCCAATATCCTGCTCAACGCCGTGAGGTATACTCCCGACGGCGGGAGGGTGGAAATGGATGTGCGGCAAGACGGTACATTCGTCACGATCCGTGTCGAGGACACCGGCATCGGCATCCCCGAGGCGGACCTGCCCCGGATCTTTGAGGAGTTCTACCGGGCGGATAATGCCCGTGCCACCGAGCGCGACGGGACGGGTCTGGGCCTGGCCTTCGCCAAGCAGGCGGTCGAGAGGCACGGGGGGCGCATTTGGGTGGAGAACAACCCCGCGGGCGGCAGCGTCTTCAGTTTCACGCTTCCGATCCACCCGGAGGGCAATGGAAGCTGATCCGCCCGACGCTGCGTTGAACGGCCTTTTCAGAGACGTTCTCATGGTCCCTATGACTCCTGCATCACTGCTGTTGAAGGTCTACTACGAACAACTGTACGACCGCGTGGAGACGCGGCGCTCCCGGCTCCTCCTGCGGATGGACGGCTTGCTGGCCGCGGAGATCGAGAGCCGTCAGTTCGCGGTCACGGCCCCGGAACGGCTGGCGGCCTATCGTGAGACGTGTATTGCTTTTCTCGATGAGCGGCTGGAGACCTACAATCCGGTTGGCATTCAGTACACCTTCGGCAACGCGCCCTCGGAACTCGCGTCCGAACTGGAGTTTCAACTCGACTGGTACGACAGCAAACCCGAGTTCGCGGACCTTGTCGAGGCCGCTCGCGGCCTGGCGGCAGAGGGGATCTCAGATGATGCGCGGGCGGCCCTGGCCGATGAGTTGATCCACCGGGCCGGCGCCTTCCCTGACCGAAGCATCATCGCCGCCTACGAAGCGGGACCTGCGCTACAGAAGCTGCCGGACTACGTCGTGGCCCGCGCGATTGAAGAAATCGTCTGTGATCGCGATTCCGCGCCATAGAGGGACAGGATCCCACACCTTCTGCCGTCACGGCCAGCGAGTCGAGATGAGGGAATTCTCTTGCGTTCTGCCTGTGACCGTGTCATAACGTGACCCAGGGGAGATGGGGTTGACCGGAACGCCTTGGGAGGTGTGCTATGAAGTGTCTGCTGGCGGTGGCGGTTGTCTGTGTCACCCTCTTGTGTCCGTGGGATTCGACATATGCCGTGGAGGGGTCCTCCGTCCTGTCGTCGCTCAACGCCCGCCATCCGCGCCTCATGCTGAAGGAGGCCGATTTAGGCCGGTTGAAGGCATCTCATCCGGACGATCCGGACATGCAGAAATGCGTGTTGGACGTGCGCAAGGATGCCAATGACTGTCTGACGCGAAGGCCGCTGGTCCATCGGTTGGAAGGCCCGCGGCTGCTCAGCGTCAGCCGGGATTGCCTGCGACGAATCTACTCGCTGGCTATGGCGTATCGGTGGACGGATGACGAGCGGTACGCGGCCAAAGCGAAGGAGAACCTGCTGCAGGTCTGTGCGTTCCCGGACTGGAATCCGTCCCACTTCCTCGACACCGCCGAGATGTCCCACGCGGTGGGCGTAGGGTACGACTGGTTGTATGATTATCTCGATCCACAGACTCGCGACCGGATCCGAACGGCCCTGATCGAGAAGGGACTCAAACCCGGCCTGGAAATCTACGCAAAAGACGGCTGGTGGGTCCAGAGCGAGCACAACTGGAACCAGGTCTGTAACAGCGGCATGATCATCGGGGCGCTGGCCATCGCCGAGACGGACCCAAGCTACGCCGAGCGGATCGTCCCGGCGGCGGTCAAGTCACTGCCGCGTGCGCTCAAGACCTATGGACCCGACGGTGCCTGGGGCGAGGGTCCCGGCTATTGGAGCTATGCGACGCATTACACCGCCTACGGCCTGACGGCGCTCGATACCGCGCTGGGCAACACCTTCGGGCTACTTGAGGTCGATGGTCTATGGAAGGCGGGGGCCTTCCCGATTTACACCGCCGGACCGACGGGTCTGTACCTGAACTTTGCGGATGTGGGAGAACGAAGCGCGCGACGGCCGATGGCCTGCATGTTCTGGCTGGCCCGCACGTTCCACAATCCGCTGTATGCCTGGTCAGAACACGAGCAGATCGCCCAGCGGCCTGCCTCGGCGGCCCATCTTGTGTGGTACACGGCGAAGCCACCGGCCCGCGCGGCTCGCCGGCAGCTCGATCACTATTTCAAGGGACCGGTCGAGGTCGTGACTATGCGCAGTGCGTGGGACGATCCGAATGCCCTGTTCGCGGGCATCAAGGCCGGCTACAACCAGGTCAATCATGGTCATCTCGACCTGGGCAACTTCGAGCTGGATGCCCTCGGCGTCCGTTGGGCCCGTGACCTGGGTTCGGACAACTACAATCTCGATGGCTACTGGGAGAGCCGGCGCGGCGGCCGGCGCTGGTCCTACTATCGCCTGGGTTCCGCCAGTCACAACATTATCACGTTCAACGGGCAGCACCAGGACGCACTGGCGAAGTCATCCATAACGAAGGCGGAAATCAATGGGCCGCTACCCGTTGCCCTGGTGGAATTGACCGATGCCTATGACGACTTTGTGAAGTCGGCCCGACGCGGCATGGCGATGATCGAGGGCCGTCGGGCGGTACTCGTCCAGGATGAGCTGGACCTGAAGGTTCCAACCAAGCTGGCCTGGGGTATGACTACGGATGCCGAGATCGAGATCAAAGAGCCGACGGTCGCGGTCCTCAAACTCAGAGGCAGGGAGTTGACTGTCCGGCTGCTGAGCCCGCAGAACGGCGCGTTCACAGTCGAATCAGCGGCGCAAGAGCTGCCGCAGCGCAGGAACGATGGCGTCGAGCGGCTTATGGTGAGATTGCCGCAGGCCGGCGGCAATACGTGCGTTGCGGTGCTCTTGTCACCGCGATGGAAAGATGGCAACGTGGTCGAGACAGTTGAGATCAAGCCGTTGGCGAATTGGTAGGGGTGCACTATGCAGAGCATGTGGTGGAAGTGTGTGGTCGTTGTCGTGCTGTTGACAGGGGTCGTGGCCGCGGTGGAGGAACCGGAACTGTGCGTTGGGAACTACCAGACCGAGGCAATGGCGAAAGAGCAGCTTGCCCGATTTGCCGCGACCTATTCGACCCAGGCCCAGTGGCGGCAAAGGGCCGAGCGAATTCGCACGGGGATTCTGCGAGGAGCGGAATTGCTCCCGATGCCGAAGAAATGCCCCTTGAACCCGATCCTCCACAGCAAACGCGTGCATGACGGCTACACGGTCGAGAACGCGGCGTTCGAGAGCCTGCCGGGCGTGTTTGTCACCGGCAACCTGTACCGGCCGACGAAAGGCACGGGGCCCTTCGCAGGTGTGCTGTGTCCGCACGGACACTGGGGCGACCCGGACGACTACGGCCGGTTCCGGCCCGATATGCAGAAGCGTTGCGCCACGTTCGCACGCATGGGTGCCGTGGTCTTTGCGTACGACATGGTGGGCTACGGCGACTGGGCCCACGCCGGCTGGGAGCATCGTGGGGACAAAGTCTTCAAGCTGCAACTCTGGAACAGCATTCGCGCGGTGGACTTCCTCACGTCGATGAAGGAAGTCGATCCGAAGCGCATCGCGGTCACCGGCGCCTCCGGCGGGGGGACCCAGTCTTTCATGCTGGCGGCGGTGGACGACCGCGTTGCGGTCTCCGTCCCGGTCGTCATGGTCTCCGCCCATTTCTTTGGCGGCTGCGTCTGCGAGAGCGGCATGCCCGTCCACAAGCACCAGGGCCACGAAACGAGTAACGTCGAGATCGCGGCGGCGATGGCCCCGCGCCCGCTGATGCTCATCTCCGACGGCAAGGACTGGACGAAGAACACCCCCCAGGTCGAATACCCCTACATCCGCAGCGTCTATCAGTTGTTCGGCGCCGCCGACAAGGTCGAGTACCTGCATCTGCCGGAGGAAGGTCACGACTACGGCCTGTCGAAGCGTCTCGGCGCCTACCAGTTCCTCGCCAAGTACCTGGGCCTGTCCCTGACGGCCGTCTCCGGTCCGAACGGCCAGATCACCGAGGACTTCGTCGTAATCGAACCCAAGGACTCGCTCTACGTCTTCGACAAGAGTCACCCACGACCCGTATGTGCAGTCGATCCCAAGGCCAGCGAGTTGCCCTGGGCTTGGTAATCACCGTGACCTGTTATCGCATTCATGCTGTCGGCAGGAGAACTGTTCGAGTGCGATGGCCCGGTGGACTGACGGGACTCAGTGGCGACCAGTCCTGTTCCGATGCAGGGGACAACATGACGACTGAACACATCGGTCGAGTGGCCAGGAAGCTTGTGAACGGGCTCGCTCCCGAGGTTGAGGTCGTTCGAGTCTATGCCTACGGCTCGCGCGTTTGGGGCGCTTGCGGATACGGCGCTTCTGCAAGACGCCAAGCGGTATAGAAGTGCCCGAACCGGTCCTTGATCCTCCGCACTTCCGCAATCAGCGTAGGCGAGAGAAGGACGCGGAACGAGCCATCCTTACGAATTGAGGATACGCCGCAGTTCGGCGATCAGAGGTGGCAGGTCATGTTCGATGGTGTCCCACAGCGCGTCCAAGTCGATTTTGTCGTAGCTGTGGACAAGTCGGTTCCTCATGCCGCGAGCAAATTGCCAAGGCATGGACGGATACCGCTGTTGGCCTTCAGCACTGGCACGCGTCGCGGCTTCGCCGACGATCTCACCTAATCGCACGAGCGCCAGTTACATCATTCGGTTGCGTTTGAGGTCGTCGAGCGAAATCCCTCGCGCCATATCGACAGCCTCGGATGCGTGGTCGAGCATATGGCGTGGGCGCACCGTGTCGTCATGCTGCGTCATATTTAACCTCTGCTTCGGCGAGCACCTTGCTGGACCGACCCATGTTGCGTATCTTGACGTGCGGGGGGGCAAGCAGAAAATCAAGACATTGCAGACTTCTTCTCAAGCTGCGGCGCGTCATGGGATTCTGGAAACGTGTTGCATCTTGATGGGCCATGCATTCGCGCACAGTCTCACAGCACGTGCACGTTGCCCGCGGTACATAAGGAGAAGGCAAGCGCGATACACAAGATAACGCCTCACGGCGTCACTACAAACTGGCTACGCTCGGTCGGGGTTCTTGAGGTCTTCGGCCTTGGGGAGGTCCTTGAGGGAGTTGAGGCCGAAGACTTCGAGGAATTTCTTCGTCGTGCCGTAGAGCATGGGGCGGCCCAGGATTTCGGCCCGGCCGGTGATCTTGACGAGACCCTTGTACATGAGACTGCGAATCACCTCGCCGACAGCCACGCCGCGGATGGCCTCGATGTCGGCGCGGATGATCGGCTGCTTGTAGGCGATGATCGCCAGCGTCTCCATCGCAGCGGGACTGAGCTTGTTATCGCCGCGGACCCGCACCATCTTTTTGAGCCAGGAATTGTACAAGGGCTGCGTCAGCATCTGGTAGCCGCCTGCGATCTGATCGATGCGAAACGCGTGGTGATGGGCTTCGTATCTTGCGTTCAGGCTCTCGATGCTCTCGCGGACCTGCTTGCCCGTCGTCTCCACGATCCCTGCCAGCTTGCTCTCCGGCAGCGGCTCGTCGGTCGCGAAAAGGATGGCCTCGAGGACGGATTCGATAGTGGGGGACTCCTCCGCAGGCTCCGCGGTCTCCTCACCGAGAGCCCGGGTCTCCTCGGCCTGCATCGCGGCCTGATCTTCTTCGGGGGCGTCGCCTTCAGACTCCTCGGCGGTGTCGAGCAGTTCGACCAGCGTCTCTCCCGCCTGCGTCTCGGGCGCCTCGTTTTGCTCTGGCTCTGCCTGAAGTTCTTCTGCCGGCGTGGCTGTCTCCACAGCTTGGTTCTGCGGCGTGGGCTCTTCGGCGGTCTGCGTGTCTTCCGTGGGCGCGATGGAGGGATCGGGCGTTGCCTCGTCCTCTCCGTCCAGTATCTCTTTGTTGTCGTCAGTCATAGCCCCAGTTTGAAGCCCCCAGTGCCAGGTGTCAAGTGGCGTGTGCGGTCCACGGCGTCGCCGGCTCAGATATTCTTCCAGGTGAACGGCTCGGCATCCTTCCGGCTGACGCGGACGTTCAGACCACCCGCGAGCTCCTTGACCTGCCGGGCCAGCTTCTTGAGGATGAACCGTTCCGAGACGGTGTGACTCAGACAGATGCAGGTCAGGCCGGCCTCCTGGGCCGCCAGCGCCTGATGGTGCTTCAGTTCGCCGGTCAGGTACAGGTCGGCGCCGCCCGCGATGACGAGATTGAGTATCTCGCCGCAGGTGCCGGCGCAGACCGCCGCTTTTCGCACGAGCCGCTTGGGGTCGCCCACGAGGCCGACCGCTTTGGCACCCGTATGGCGCTTCACCTGTTCGATAATTCGCTTCAGACGCATCGGTTTGGCCAGCATGCCGATCCTTCCCAACCCGAACCGGCTCGCGGGATCGAAGAGCTTGATCACGTCGAACGCCGGCATCTCGTAGGGATGGGCCTTCTTCATGGCTTCGACGACCGCTTGGATCTTGGCCGCCGGCACGATGGTCTCGAACCGGAACTCGCGGACCTTCTCCAATTGACCTTGCTCACCGATCGTCGGATTGGCGCCTTCCAGCGGTAGGAAAGTGCCGGTGCCTTCCGTATTGAATCCGCAGTCCCGGTAGTTGCCGATCCACCCGGCCCCGGCCTCGAAGACCGCATTGGACACCGGGGCTAACGCCTCGACCGGAACGAAGACCACGAGTTTGTACGCCTCTTGTGGCGCGTACTCCACGTAATCGCCAATGGGCTTGGGGTCCTGGATGCCCACGATTTCGGCCAGGCCGTCGTTGACGCCGCCCCCAACGGCGTCCAGGGCCGTGTGGATGCTGAACACCGCGATGCCCGCGCGGATCAGTTCATAGACCGTCCGAGACTTGTCGTCGGCCCGAATCCGCTTGAGACCGTCCCAGATCACTGGATGGTAACTCAGGATCAGGTCGGTCTTGAGGTCCTTTGCCTCCGCGACCACCGCTTGGGTGATGTCAATGGTCAGCAGAATGCTCCGAATCGGCCGCTCGGGGTCGCCGAGCAGCAGGCCGACGTTGTCCCACGACTGGGCCAGACCCAGCGGAGCGATCTGCTCCACGACAGACGCAATGTCCTTAGCCTTCATTCCTGCACTCCGCATTCCTGTTCTATGATGCGCCGGAAGCTCTCTTGGAGTCTCTGGGTCACCGGGCCGACCTTGCCCTCGCCGACGACGTGCTTCTCCACTTGAATGACCGGCAGCACCTCCATGATGACGTTCGTCAGAAAGACCTCCTCGGCATCGAGCAAGTCAGAGATAGTCAGATCCTTCTCGATGACCTCGATGGATTGCTGCTGCGCCAGTTGGAGGATCGCCTTTCTTGCGATGCCTGGGAGCACCGGAGTCTGTGCCGACGGCGTATGCAGAACCGGCCCCTTGACGAGGAAGACGTTGCTGACGCACCCTTCGGCCAGACGGCCGTCCGTCGTGAACCACAAGGCTTCCGCCGCCTTTCTCTGATGGGCCAGATTCAGCGCCAGCAGACGGGGGTAGTAGCTCGTCGTCTTGTGTCCGGATACGGGGTCTGTCGGGTTCTGGCGAAAGGGACAGAGCACGACCAGCACGCCTGTCCTGTAGTAGTCGGGCGGATAGGGCTGGAATTCCGTGGCTGTGATCATCAGCGTGGCCTTCCGCTGGTCCTCCGATTCCGCCAGGGGGCCGCCGGTCAGCGTCAGTCGCAGGCGTGCATCTTTCAGTTGGTTGGCCTGCAACACGTCGTCGATGGCGCGTTCGAGAAAAGCTCTGTCGTACGAATGGTTGATGGACAGCGTGGCGGCGCTGAGGAGCAGACGGTCCAGGTGATCTTGCAGACGGAAGACCACGCCGCTACGGCTGCGCATCGTTTCGAAGAGGCCCGCACCGTACAGGAAACCACCGTCGGTGACGGATACCTGCGCCTGTTCCATGTCCACCAGTCTGTCGTTCAGAAAGACTCTGACTGCCATGACTACCTGCTTGCCGCGCTACGCACGGGGCTCTATGCCTTCTATTTCAACCGCTCTGATTCCCGCCAGCAGAGCTCGCGCCTTCACTTTCGTCTCCTCCCACTCCGCCTCGGGGTCGGAATCCGCCACGATCCCACCGCCGGACTGCACGAACGCACTGCCGCCGGCGATGATAATCGTTCGGATCGCGATATTCAAGGAGGCATCACCGTCCAGTCCGATGCAGCCGATGGCGCCTGTGTAGATGCCACGCACCGTGGGCTCAAGTTCCTCGATGATCTCCATGGCGCGGATCTTGGGAGCGCCGGTCACCGAGCCGCCGGGAAACATGGCTTTGAGGATATCGTTGAAGGCGACGTCGTCCCGGAGCTCTCCGCCGATGGTGGCAACACCATGATAAACAGTAGGGCATGCCTCGATCGTCCTTGGTTGGATCACCCGGCGGGTGCCCGGCTTGCAGATCTTCGCTACGTCATTGCGCTCCAGGTCAATGATCATGTTGAGTTCCGCCTGCTCCTTTTCACTGACGAGCAAGTCGTTGAACTGTTGAGCGTTGAATGCCGATGCATCCGGGTCGGTGGCGGCGATTCGTGGGCGGGTCCCCTTGACGGGTTTCGTCTGGATCAGACGATCGCGGGCCGTGATGAACATCTCGGGCGACGCGCTGACGATCTGGAAGGCGCCGGCATCGATGTAGGCAGCGTAGCCGCTGGGGTTGTGGCGATTCTGCCAGTGAAAGAGCCGGACGGGATGGCCGCGGAAGGGGACTTCGAGCCGGTGCGAGAAGTTGACCTGGTAGACCTCGCCGTCTCGGACGTAGTCTTTGATCCGTCTCACGGCGTCCAGGTACTTGTTCTGCGTCATGTTCCGGCGGACACAGGCCAGATCGGGGTCCTCGATGCGCGTGCACGGAGGTGCCGTCGGCGGAATCCGCTCCGATTGATGCAGAAGATGCTCCAGGGAGGCAATCTTGTCCGCCGGCTTCTCCGGATCGTCGGGCGTCTCCAGGGCGACGAGCCAGAAGACACGGGAGCGGTGGTCGTAGGCTATGAACCGGTCATAGAAGCACAGGCGGATCAGAGGCAGGTGCAGGTCATCAACCGCCTTTTCAGGCCGCCGCTCGATGTAGCGTCCGAACTCGTAACTGATGTACCCGATCCACCCGCCACAGAACATGCCCGAGGGGAGGACGGCGTCCTCATTCACGATTCTGTATCGGGTCAAGATGTCCTGGAGCCGCGGAAACGGGTCCGTTTGTCGCGCGGTGAATCCGAAGACCTCCTGCGGCTGGGTTGCCCAGTAGCTGAATCCGCTGCTGTCGGCTACGGCCGGGTTTGCGCCTAGGATGGAGGCCAATGGCCGTCGCGCGAACGTCTCGCTGATGGCGCTCAACGTCGCGGAAGATCGAACCTGGCGCTGGTGCAGCCTGCAGGGAATAGGCTGTTTGTCAGCCATGCGGCCGATCTCGGTCGATGGTGAAGAGCCACCACCGCATCTTGTTCTGCCGCTTCGACCGGGCCTGTCGCTCGAAGCAGAGCGTCATCTGCGGGCCCTGTTCGGTGGCGATCTTGAACCAGTGCTTGCGGAGATACATCTCGCCGCTGCTATGCCGACAGGGACCATCTTCCTTCCAGACCTGCAGTACGGCGGCGACGGTGTACTCCTGGTCTCGCCACACGAATCGTTGCGGCAGCCCCGGTTCACCTCGAATCATGCCTGCGGTATCGAACGTTCCCGCGACCGGCTGGATGGGCTCACTGACGAATTCCTCGGCCATTCGCACGGACCTCCTCGATGATTGCGACGCCGGCGGAGGTGCCGATCCGCTCCGCTCCTGCTTCGAGCATCGCCATCACCTGCTGAGCGGTCTGGATCCCGCCTGAGGCCTTGATCCGGCAGCGCGGCGCCGCTTCTTTCATCAACGCCACGTCCTCCACGGTCGCTCCGCCGGCCGGATGGAGGCCCGTACTGGTCTTGAGGAAATCGACGCCCGCCTGCTGGGCGATCTGGCAGGCGAAGACCTTCTGCTCGGTGGTCAGTGCCGCCGACTCGATGATGACCTTCAGCAGAACCGCCGGCCGCATTGTCCGACAAACCCGCAGCACCGACGTCAATTGATGCTGTAGATAGGCGGCGTCGCCCTCGATGATCGCCGCCAGGTCCGCGACCATGTCGATCTCGTCCGCCCCGGCGTAGATCGCATCCTGGGCTTGCGCCACTTTCACTTTGGTCGTGTCGGCTCCCAGCGGCAGACTCACGACTCCGGCGACGGCCACCGTCGTCCCCTGCAGCCGGTCGGCCGCCAGCGACAGCCACCGCCCATTCACGCAGACCGCATGGAAACCGTAATGGACGGCTTCATCGCACAGCCGGAGAATCTCCGTCTGCGTAGCCTCGGCCTTCAGGAGTGTATAGTCGATCTGTCCCGCTATGTCATTGTCCGTCATGTCGATTCCTTCGCGAACGGCGGTTCCTCCTTCAGAAGCCTGCGAACCTCTCGGTGGATGCGCCGAGCAATCTTGACCGCCATTGCCGTACATAGAGGATTTCGCCTTCCTGGTCAGCGGGGTATTCAAGGGTGCCTATCGTATCCTTCCGCCACGCGAATTCCTCGGGACGACTCACAATGATGTCTTTCGGGACATGGATATCGTGCAGGGCTTTCCTGATTTCGAGTTGCTTGGCCCTTTTCGAGCCCGTCACGGATAGCACGACC
>Ga0209163_1002818_pt1 | contig 13796 bp, 8 predicted proteins | sample MTBAKSrepl2MetaG_FD_187457 | JGI IMG/M metagenome (GOLD analysis project Ga0209163, IMG submission 187457) | Enrichment culture microbial communities om Arthur Kill intertidal strait, New Jersey, USA, that are MTBE-degrading - MTBE-AKS2 (Arthur... | ecosystem: Environmental > Aquatic > Marine >...
GCGGACGCAGGGGACGTTTGGCGAGTTCCGCCGGCCGAAGGATGCGACCGCCGGCGCGCTGCCCGTCAACTACCTCATGGCCCTGCTGACCGGCTGCATGTGGTACGCGCAGTTCCTCTTCTACGGGATTGCCCACGTCCGCATGGGCGAGTTCAAGTTCTCCAGTTGGGCGATTCACATGCTCATGCTGATCCTATTCAGCTCGCTGGCGGGGATCATCATGCGGGAGTGGCACGGACGAACGGCCCGGACGAAAGGGGTGATGGTGGTCGCGCTGCTGATCGTCGGCGTCGCCGTGCTCGCGCTGACGTACGGCAACTATCTGGGGCAGTAGGGTGTGCCGTGCACACCATCTTCAATTACGGGTGGACGTTATGACGCGATACGGAACGGTGATCGGTTTGAAGTCAGACAGGATCAAGGAGTACAAGAAGCTGCACGCAGCGGTCTGGCCGGACGTGCTCAAGATGATCGCCCGGTGCCACATCCGCAACTACTCGATCTACCTGCGCCGCTTGCCCGACGGGAACCACTACCTCTTCAGCTACTTCGAGTACGTCGGGGAGGACTTCGCCGGCGACATGGCCCAGATGGCAGCGGACCCGACGACGCAGGAGTGGTGGAAGGTCTGCATGCCCTGTCAGGAGCCGCTGCCCGACCGGGCCGAGGGCGAATGGTGGGCGAGCATGGAGGAGGTGTTTCACTTCGATGGTTGTTGATGGAGAAGGTACCATGATTGCGAGATTCCTGGTGTTTGTTGTTGTACTGCTCTCAATGACTACCGGTCTGCCCGTCCAGGGCGGCGCTTCCGCACCGGCGGAGGTCTTTGTCGTCCCGAACTTCCACCCGGCAAGCTGCGGCTGGCTCACCGACTGGTCCACCGAGCGGAACTACTGCGCCAACGACTACCTCGATCACCTCGACCGCGTGCGCGACGACCCGAACTACGCCTTCGCGCTCTCGGAGTGCAACACGATGATCGCGATCCTCAATTTCCACGCCGACCGCGTGGCGGAACTCAAGCAGTGCATCCGCGACGGTCGCGTGGAGTTGGTGAACGCGTTCTTCCTGGAGCCGACGATCAACCTCTCGGGTGGGGAGGCCCTGGTCAAGATGGGCGTAGAAGGGCTCCGTTGGCAGCAGGAGATCTTTGGCGCCCGCCCGCGCTTCGTCTGGGCCATCGACGTGACCGGCGTGCACGAGCAGATGGCGCAGATCACGTCGGGTCTGAACCTCGACGCGCTGGTCTACACGCGGGACAATCCGACGGGCAAGACGATGCACTGGCTCGAAGCCCCGGACGGCTCGCGCTGTCTGGCGATCTCGCCCGGTCACTATTCCGATTGGGGGCCCGTCTTCAACACGCAGAGTCCTCTGGATGCTGCGGCCCTCGCGAAGCTGGTTGAGGATGCGAAGGCTCGTGCGGCCCGCACGCCCGCCGGGGCGCCGGTGCTCGTGCTTGGCGGTCACGGCGACTACTCCCTGGCCCCGGCCTGCAAGGATTATCCTTCGGCGTTTCTGAAGCAGTGGAGCGAGGTCGCCTCGCAGACGAAGCTGCGTTTCACCGGGCTGGGACCGTACGTGGACGCGGTCCTGCCTGGCGTGAAGTCCGGCGCGATCGAACTGCCTGTCAGCCGTAGCGGGGCCCGACTGAGCTGGACATCCTTCTGGATCGAGAACCCCACGGTCAAGACCTGGTATCGCCGCGCCGAGCATGGCTTGCAGGCAGCGGAGATGCTGGCGACCATCGCGAGCCGGGACGGCACATTCAACTATCCGTCTCAGTCGCTCTATCACGCCTGGCTCCAGATGTTGCTGAACATGGATCGCAACACCCTCTGGGGCGCCGCCGGCGGCATGGTCTTCGAGCACGAGAAATCGTGGGACGCGCGGGACCGTTTCGAGTCGGTGGAGAGGATTTCGCGCGATGCAACGGACACGGCGCTTCGACACACGGCAGGGCAAGGTCAGTCTGTGGCTCTCTTCAATCCGCTCAACTGGCCGCGCACGGATCCATTGAGAATGGAGCTACCGGTGGGCACAAGTCCGGCGGGGGTCACCTGCCAAGCTGAAGGAGACGGGCGGATACTGTGCCAGGCGACGCTGCCGTCGACGGGCATCCTGACATTGGATACCTCTGATCTGAGGGTCCCGACGGGGAGGTCGATTGAACTGCCATCGGTGATTGAGATGTCCGGCTACCGCGTGCAGATCGATCCGGAGACCGGGGCTTTGTGCAGTCTCAAGACGAAGCCCTCCGGCCGGGAGGTGCTTGGCGGACCGGTGCTGCTCGTGGCTGAGCAGGCGGGTGATTTCCACAGTACGCCGCGACGGGACCAGCGAAAGCGACTGGCCGACTCCGCCCAGTTCAAGCCGCGCATCCGCGTGAGTGAAGGTCCGTTGGCGACGGTCGTGCAGGTCGAGTCGACATTCTTCGGCGGCGGCGAAGCCAGGCAGGTGCTGCATTTCTACCGGGACTACCCCCGCATCGACTTCGACGTGGAGCTGAATGATGTCCCGGACAAGACCGTCGTGTTGGCCGAGGTTCCTCTGGCCGAGCCGATCCAGGAGGCCCGGCGGGGCATTCCGTACGGTTTCTCGCACGGCGCCTGGGAAAGGAAGGACCCGAGCCTGGCTGGTTTTGCCGATGGGATCGTCGCGGCGGTCCGCTGGTCGCACTATCAATCCGAGCAAGGCGGTGTGGCCCTCCTCGACCGCGGCCTGCCCGGTCGCGAGCTCACCGGCAAGACCCCCGTACTCTTTCTGCTCAATGCACAGGATATCTACATGGGCTATCCGTGCGCTTGGCTGAGTGGTCGCGGCCGGCACAACTTCTCCTTCGCGCTCGTCGCCCACGACGGCGACTGGAAGGACGCTCGCATTCCGCAGATGGCGTGGGAGTTCAACTGCCCGCCGGCGGTGGCGGCGAATGTCGCCAAGGGCCAGCCGCAGTCGTTCCTGCAAACCTCGGACAATGTCATCGTCGAGGCGCTGCGCCGCGAGGGCAGCGAGATTGAGTTGCGTCTGGCCGAGTGCCTGGGCATAGCCGGCACCGCGGAGGTCGCGCTGAACCTGCCGCATCATGAGGCGGCGCTGACGGACCTGGTGGGCGGACGCCGCCGGATGTTGAAGGGTGGGCCGGGCTACCGCTTCCCGGTGCGGCCGCAGCAGATTGTGACGCTGCGGTTCCAGACGGATACGACGGTTCCCGGCGTCGAGCCTCTCACGAACTGGGAGCCGCTGGTGCCTCCGGCCAAACGCGCCGCGCTCAACACGAAGCTTGACAAGAAGGGCCATCCGCCCGCGGGCGGCCAGGAAAGCGGCACTCCACCGCTACTGCCTGCGGATGCGTCGAAGTCTCTGGCGAAGGGCAAGTCGGCCACTGCTTCGAACGTGTACCAGAATCGCACGGATTGCCGACCGGAACTGGCCTTCGACGGCGACCCGCGCACCCGCTGGGCCTCCGATGGCGGGCTCACGCAGGCCTGGCTGGCGGTGGACTTGGGCCGGCCGTGCACGATCGACCGCGCCTGGCTCAGCGAAGCCTACGACCGCGTCGGAGAATTCGAATTGCAGACGGAGCGTAACGGACGATGGGAGACCTTTGCCCGCGGCGGCAAGATCGGCGCAGGTCTGGAACTGAAGTTCGCGCCAGTGCAGGTGCAGAAGGTGCGTCTGAACGTGCTGAAAGCAGCGGACGGCCCGACGATCTGGGAGTTCCTGCTGTTCGAGGCAGCGTCCCCTTCCCGTCTCGAGGACTACAACGTTGTCTGGGATTCGCCCAGCACGGACCATCACGGCTCGATGCCGCTGGGCAACGGGGACATCGGTCTCAACGCCTGGGTCACGGCGGAAGGCGACGTGCGGTTCTTCATCAGCAAGACCGACGCCTGGGACGACAACGCCCGCCTGGTGAAGATCGGCGCGGTCTGCGTTCACCTGGATCCGAATCCCTTCGCGGGGAACCCACCGTTTCGCCAGACACTCAGTCTGCACGATGGTACGCTGAAGATCGAAGCCGGTGGGGGGCCTCGGCGGGTGGGCGTACAGGTCTGGGTCGATGCCCATCATCCGCTCGTTCATGTGGCGGTAGAGAGTACATCGCCCGTTGAAGCTACCGCGGCCATCGAGCTGTGGCGCACGAGCCGCTACGAGGAGACGCAACTGCAGACCAGCGACATTCTCCTCAACCGCAAGCTCTCGAACCAGCGGCAGGCCGCGATGGTGATCGAGCCGGACACGGTCCTAACCGATCAGCAGAATCGTATCGGCTGGTACCACCACAACGTCAAATCGGTCGGCCCGCAATTGCTCGCGGAAGTCCAGGGGTTGACCGGTTTCGCCCAGCCCGATCCCTTGCTCGATCGTACGTTCGGGGCGGTCGTCACCGCCGCCGAGGGGAAGCGCATGGACGATCTGCATCTGCGCTCGCCGCGCGGGACTGCGCACCGATTCAACGTGTTCGTCCTCACGCGACACCCGGCCAAGCCGCGACAGTGGCTGGCCGATATGGAGCAGACCATCCGGCGCGTCGAGTCGCAGGATTTCACCTCGCGGCGACGGACGCACGAGCAATGGTGGGCGCAGTTCTGGGATCGCAGTTGGATTCGCGCGAGCACGAATGCACAGGCCGATGTGTTATCTGCGGGCTCTATTGTCCCAACGAACAGCCATTTCGTGCGGGTCGGACTCGACCAGAGCGGCGGCAACCGCTTCGCCGGCGAACTGGGCCGCGTGAGCATCTTCGCAAGACCGTTGCGGGAAGACCAGATTCGAGAATTGGCCACGCTGGATCGTAACGCGATGCCGGCAAAGGCAGTGGACAGGCTGTGGGCCGGCAAGGACACAGGTCCCGTTGCGGATTCTGCTTCGTGGGATTTCAGGCGCGGTTTCACGATTGAGACTTGGCTCAAGCCCGGCAAACTGCCCGGCGGCGGGGCGCGCATCGTGGACAAGATCACGCCGGGACAGCGCGACGGTTTTCTCTTCGATACCTATCCCGGCAACAGCCTGCGCCTGATCTGCGGGCAGACGGAGCTCAATGTGAAGAACGCCGTGCCGGCCGAGCGCTGGACCCACGTGGCAGCGGTCGCGGATGCCGACGCCGGCGGCTGCCGCATCTATGTGGATGGCAAGCTCATGGCGGACAACTCCGGTGAGGCAGTCCGCGACAAGGCCGCCTACATCAGCCGGATGTACCATCTCCAGCGGTTCATCAACGCCTGCGCCGGCCGGGGTGCGTATCCGATCAAGTTCAACGGCAGTCTCTTCACCGCGCCCGCGGGCGAGAAGGATGACCCGGACTATCGGCGCTGGGGGCCGGGATACTGGTGGCAGAACACGCGCCTGCCGTACTTCAGCATGTGCACGTCGGGGGACTTCGATCTGATGGCGCCGCTGTGGCGGATGTACGCGGGCGAAGTGCTCGAACTATCGAAGTACCGCACGAAGCTCTATTGTGGTCACGAAGGGGCGTTCCTGCCGGAGTGCATCTACTTCTGGGGCGCGATCTTCAGCGAGACCTACGGCTGGACGCCGTTCGAGCAGCGGACCGACAAGCTGCAGGAGAGTCGCTACCACAAGTGGGAATGGGTTGGTGGTCTCGAATTGTGCTGGATGATGCTCGACTACTACGAGCACACGCTCGACCGCGAGTTCCTGCGGGACACCGCCATCCCGTTCGCGCACGAGATCCTGATCTTCTTCGACCGGCACTACCCGACGAACGAGCAGGGCAAGCTGGTGATGCATCCGTCGCAGGCGGTGGAGACCTGGTGGGAGTGCACCAATCCGATGCCGGAGTTGGCGGGCTGTATCGCCGTGACGGAGCGGTTGCTGTCGCTTTCCGACGACGCGGCCCCGGCCGCGGAGCGCGAGCTGTGGCAGCGTTTCCGCAACAAGCTGCCGCCGTTGCCTCTGCGGGATGTCGAGGGCGGAAAGGCGCTGGCGCCGGCCGAGAAGTACGACATGAAGCGGAACATCGAGAACCCGGAACTCTATGCCACGTTCCCGTTCCGCCTGGTCGCCCTGGGCCGGCCGGACCCCGAGTGGGGCGTCGCGGCCCTCAAGCACCGCTGGGACAGGGGCCATCACGGGTGGCGGCAGGATGACATTTTCATGGCTTATCTTGGGCTCGCTGAGGATGCCTGCAAAGGATTGATCGACCGTGCCCGCCATCACGACCCCGGCGAGCGTTTCCCCGCCTTCTGGGGTCCGAACTACGACTGGACGCCCGACCAGTGCCACGGCGGCGTCCTGCTCAAGACCTTCCAGTCCCTGCTGATGCAGACCGACGGGCGGAAGATCTTCCTGCTGCCCGCCTGGCCCAAGGGGTGGGACGTGAGCTTCAAGCTCCACGCGCCCTGGCAGACGGTGATCGAGGGCGAGTATCGCGGCGGCAAGTTCGAATCGCTCAAGGTCACGCCCGAGAGCCGTCGAGTGGACATCATCGACATGACGAGATCCTGAGTTCCAGCGTATTCACAGGCAGGTCCACGGAATGACATCCAAGATCACCAAGCTGCGGTTGTTTGTCGCGATCGTTTCTCTTGTCTCATCGGCGAGCATTCGCGGGCAGGATGCCCATGCTGCGGAAGCGCCTGCCGGCGTCACTGCGAGCGAGGTCCCGCCGTGGTTTCCCAAGGCCTCGCCGTTGCCGCCGCCCCAGGGAGAGGTGATCCGCGTTTCCACCCCGGACGAGTTGCTTGCATCTGTGGACCGTGTTGGGCCGGGCGGCACCGTCCTTCTGGCGGACGGCCACTACAAGCTGCCGCGCGTCCTTGTTCTCCAGGGCAAGAAGGACATCACCCTCCGTAGCGCCGCGGGTGACCCGACTAAGGCGGTCCTCACCGGCAAGGGGTGGGACAGTGACAGCCGGGGAGACGACATCCTTCACATTGCTCGATGCGAAGGAGTCACCATTGCCGACTTGACGTTCGCCGATTGCCGCTCGTACGGGATCAAGGTGGAGGCCGAGAACGCGCCGCGAGACGTGCATATCTACAACTGCCGGTTCCGGGATATCGGCGTGCGGGCCGTCAAGGGGTCCGCCGGCCAGGACCCGAACATCCGCGCAGTGAAAGGCTCGGTCCGCTACTGCCGATTCGAGAACACGAAGGTCCCGCCCGCCGACTGGCTGTTCGGGGGCGACTACATCTCCGCCATCGACATGATGGCCCTGGAGGACTGGACCTTCAGCGATAACGTCTTCCGGAACATCAAGGGCCGCAACGGCGGCGGCCGCGCCGCCATCTTCCTCTGGGTGCGTTCGCGCAACGTGACGGTGGAGCGGAATCTCATCATCGACTGCGACCGGGGTATCGCCTTCGGCAATCCGGGCCAGTCTACGGCCAACCGAACCGGCGAGCGATTCGTCTACGTTGCCGACGGGATCATCCGCAACAACTTCATCGCCGGCGGGCCGGACTGCGGGATCGAGCTGTGGTACGCCGATCGCATCAAGGTGCAGAACAATTCCATCTGGCGGCCCGAACGCAACTGGGTTCGCGGCATTCGTGTCGGAACGGGCACCGCTCACACGGAGATTGTGAACAATCTGGTGCACGGAGAGATTCGGATCGAGGGCGGCGAAGCGATCCTCCGCCACAACCTGACCGGGCGGTTGGATGGTTGCTTCGCAGACCCTACGGCTGGCGATCTGACGCTCACCTCAGAAGCCGCCCAGGCGATTGACCGCGGGGTGGCCCTGCCTGACGTGACCGACGACATCCGCGGCCGGCCGCGCTACGGACCGATCGACCTCGGCGCGTGGGAACTGGAGCAGAAAGGACGATAAATGAGTATGGACGACCGGAGGCAAAGACGTGAGAAGACCGTCGCCGCGATGGTGTTCGTGGTTCCGCTTCTCTCGCTGTTATGCGACCTGACCCAAGCCCAGACGGCGGCGCCGACGTTCGAGTGCATCGGGCTCTACTGGAAGCCGGACAACACTGACGGCGGCGAGGCGAAGGTCCGTTTCCGCGTGCAGGGAGACGCGACGTGGCGGGAGGCGCTGCCGCTATGGTACCCGGAGCGGGACCAGGAGTTCCGCGGGAGCCTGGTCAACCTTCGGCCGGGCACCACCTATGACATAGAACTGGCGTCACCCTCGGGGGAGAAGGCGTCCCTGACCGCCGCGACGCGCGATGAGCAATTCCCCGTCGGAAAGACCACGTACCTGCCGGGCGGCGAGCGGGATCAGCCCGTGCGCATCACCGAGCCCGGCACCCCCGACGCCTGGCATCTGGTGACCCCCACGCCGGGCACAAAGACGGTGGTCGATGTCTTCAATCTGCACGACCACTGCGTCGAGATCGCGGCGGACTACGTCATCGTTCGTGGCCTGGAGTTGAAGAACGCCGGACGCCACGCGGTGCTCATCCGCAAGGGCGTGCGGAACGTGGTGGTGGAGGATTGCCACATGACCCTGTGGGGCCGCGTCGGCGGCGCGCGGGTCTGGGGTATCTTCCACGGGTCCGACAGCGGGGTCTATGCCGAGGCCGGCGCCGGCGGGCTGGTGCTGCAACGCAACCTGATCGAGCATCCACGCAGCGGCTCGAACGACTGGGAGTCCGGCCATCCGGACGGGCCGCAGGGGATCACCCTGTGGAACTCCTCCGGCGGGAACGTCATCCGCTACAACGAGATTCGCTCGACGGAGGATCACGGCTACAACGACGGGATCGGCGGCGGCAGCAACTTCAGCTTCGAAGGCAGTCCCAACCGCGACTCCGACATCTACGGGAACATCATCACGCACTGCTGGGACGACGCCATCGAGAGCGAAGGGGCGAACATGAACGTCCGCATCTGGGGCAACTACATCGACAGGACCTTCGTCTTCGTCGCCACCGCGGGGACCTCGAAAGGGCCGATCTACATCTATCGCAACGTGTTCGGCGCCAGTCGCATCTCCCACCAGGACCCCAGCGGCGGCACGATCCTCAAGACCGCGGGCGTCCGGAGGACCCTCACCCTCGACGGCAAGGTAGTCCCCGGCGACTGGGGCCGGCGCTACATCTTCCACAATACGACCCTTCAGCCCCACGGTGCTCTGAATGTCTTCAGCGGACACGGCGTCTGCAACACGATCACGCGCAACAACATCTTCCGCGTCCGCGGCGACGGCTATCCGTCTCGCTCCGACAGCGGTCCGCCGAACGACCTCCGCAACGATCTGACCGGCGGCTATCTGGCCGGCGGGTTCGTCCGCTCGATGTTCGTGCCCTCGGACCGGTTGGAATGGTTCCTCGCGGCGACGGCCCCGACGATCCAGTGGGGCCGGATCGAATACTCGCGCAGCGGGAAGGATTTTGCGATCACCGATCCGCTCGTCCAGGTGGCCAACCCGGCGCTCGACAAGGGCGCGTGTGTGCCGGGTTTCAACGACGATTACCAGGGCGCCGCCCCGGACATCGGCGCCTTCGAGAACGGCAATCCGCCCCTACGCTTCGGGCGGGAGGCGGCCCCGGGTTTTGCCCGCGCGCCCTGGGAGATGTATTGAGACGAGGAGTGAACGAGAAGGATGATCGTTCTGTCGAGGAGAATCGAATGAATCGCAGGACCTTTGTCAAGACGCTGCCGGCGTGGGCCACGCTGGCCGGCGTGACATCCAGTGTGGGCCAGAACGCATCGGGACAGGAATTGCAGCCGATCGTGCTGCCCAAACCGGAGAGAGACGGCGGCAAATCCGTGCTGGCGGCGCTGTGGGCGAGGAAGACGACTCGCAACATCCGGTCAGAGGTGCTCCCGCCGCAGGTGCTGTCGAATCTGCTCTGGGCGGCGTTCGGAGTGAATCGGGAATCGGGGTCTTTCGGCAAGCCCGGCAGGACCGCGCCGTCGGCCAGCAATTCGCAGGAAATTGACCTCTACGTGGCCCTGCCCGAAGGAGTCTATCGCTACGAGGCGGCTCCGCATCGCCTGGCGCCGGTGGTGGCGGGGGACTTTCGTGCCCGGTCCGGCCGGGGCGCCGCGGCTACCGCTCCGGTAAACATCTTCTACGTCGTGGACCTCACGAAGTACGTCCTTGAGGGCAATCCCGACCGGCGGATCAACGATCCGGAGGTTCAGAAATCGTACTACTACTGCGCCTCGGGCCTGCTTGCCCAGAGCGTCTACCTGTTCGCAGCCTCGCAGGGCCTGGCCGCCTGGTTCCACAACTGCAACAAAGACGACACCGCCAGGGAATTCAGGTTGCGGCCCGAACAGCGGGTGCTCTTCGCTCAGACGGTCGGCTATCCGGCTTAGCGGAGTAATGGCAGGCGATCGCTCGTTTGCCTGTCGATCATCCACATGGGAGGTGTGTGCTATTATGAAGATCACGAATGCAAAAGCGGCTGTATGGTGGAGTTGTGTGGTCGTGCTTGCGACCAGTTGCGCCTGGGGGCAGGACTGGCCTCAGTGGCGCGGGACGAATCGTGACGCGAAAGCCGGCGGGTTCGTCGCACCGTTGACGTGGCCGAAGGAATTGACGCAGAAGTGGCAGGTGACGGTGGGTTTGGGGGATGCGACGCCTGCCTTAGTCAGCCGGAGGCTCTACGTCTTTGCACGGCAGGGCGATGAAGAGGTGGCCATGTGCCTTGATGCCGACAATGGCAAGGAACTGTGGCGCGACAAGCACGCAGCGCCGGCTGTAACGGGAGGGCCCGCCCAGCACTCGGGGCCCAGAAGCTCGCCCACCGTTGCCGATGGAAAGGTGATCACCCTGGGTGTCGCCGGCGTGCTCACTTGCCTCGACGCGGCCGCCGGCAAAGTGCTCTGGACCCAGGATGAGTTCCCGGGCCAATGGCCCCGGTTCTACGCCGCGATGTCGCCCATCGTCGTGGATGGCCTGGTCGTCGCGCATGTCGGCAAAGAAGGCTCAGGGGCCGTCATCGCGTATGACTTGGCCGGCGGTAGTCAGAAATGGCGGTGGTCCGGTGCCGGCCCGACGTATTCCTCGCCCGTCCTCATGATGCTCGACGGAGTCAAGACGCTCGTTATGCACACCGAGACCGATCTCGTCGGACTCAGCGTTGCCGACGGCAAGCTCCTGTGGCAGGTGGCCGTCCCCACCCGGCAGCGATTCTATAGCTCCGTGACCCCGATCGTGGATGGTCGGACCGTGATCTACACGGGTCAGGGCGCCGGTACGAGGGCGGTGGCAATCGAGAAGGCAGGCGATGGGTATTCGACCCGCGAGCTCTGGTGCAACGAGGACATCGGAACAGGGTACAACACTCCGGTCCTGAAGGACGGCCTGCTGTTCGGCATCTCCGATCCGGGCAACTACATCTATTGTATGAGCGCCCGCGACGGCAAGACGCGTTGGGTCGACACGGCCAAGTACGGCCGCTTTGGCACGGTAGTCGACGCCGGGCCGATCCTGCTTGCTTTGCCCGTCTCCGATCTGCTTGTGATCGAGCCCAGCGATCAGAAGTACGCGGGATTAGCTCGATACAAGGTCGCCCAGCAACAGGTCTATGCTCACCCCATCCTCGCGGGCAACCGGATCTACATCAAGGACAAGGAGACGCTCACTCTGTGGGCATTGGAGTAGGGCGTACGCGCTCTGCGAACGCCGTCATCCCTGCACAAGCAGGAACCCGCTATTGGGGAATCACTTCAGATGGTCTTCATGATTCCGCTTGACAATAGTTCGTGTGCGAACTATACTTCCGCCCAGTAGCGTTCCGGCAATGAACAGGACGGTTATGATTGATGTTGATGGCATCGCAGGGCAGATCGCCAGGATCAGAGAAAAGGCCAACGCCCTGATTGAGGACGAGTTGAAGCATCGGGGGATCAAGGGGATTGTCCCGGCCCACGGACCTGTGCTGGCTTTTCTCATGCGGCAGAGCCGGCCGGTTGCCATCAGGGCGGTGGTGGAACACGTCCGGCGGGTCAAATCGACCGTGACCGTGACGATCCGCACCCTGGAAAAGCACGGCTATCTGCGCAAATTCCCCTGCAAAACGGATGCTCGCGTCACCTATGTGGTACTGACCGCCAAGGGACGCGGGTTTCAGAAGGACTTTGAGGAGATTTCCCGGGCGTTGCGGAGCAGACTCTATGGCGACATGAGCCCAAAGGAGCGCGAACGTTTGGTCAAGCAGTTGGACAAGATTGAGAAGAACCTGAGCTAATAGTCTTTTTGTGCTTATAGTTCGTAGGCGAACCATATGTCTCACTTCCGAAAGGAACCGGACCATGTCGAGCACGTTGCATTCCGTGAACACCGTTACCGACTTTCTCAGCAAGAGCCAAGTCCAGTATCTGGCTACGATTGGGTTGGACGACAAGCCCAAGGTTCGTCCCTTCCAGTTCATGCGGGAAGAGGGGGGGAGACTGTACTTCTGCACGTCGAACGAGAAGCCCGTATTCAAGGAGATGCAAAAACATCCGTACGTCGAGTTCTGCGCGTCCGGCGCGAACTTCTCGTGGTTGCGCCTAAACGGGAGGGTCATCTTCTCGAAGGATCTCGGGCTCAAGATGAGGATCCAGGAGGCCAGTCCCATCGTCAAGTCGATCTACAAGACGCCGGAGAACCCAGTGTTCGAGGTTTTCTATTTGGACGAAGCCGCGGCCATCATTGCCGATCTCAGCGGCAATCCGCCGCAAACGTTCACACTTTGATTCGAGAATACAATGGTGTGAGTGGGTGACAGGCTCTCTGGGTGTGCTTTGTGGCGGGCGAGGGTCTGTTCACCGCGTGACGCGAACGGTATACTGAAAAAGAAAAGGAGACAATCTATGAGCCGGATGACGATCGTTTCGATGCTTGTTGTGTCGGTAGGTTTGGCGCTCGTGGCACAGGGGGCAGATTGCCCTCGGTTTCGTGGTCCGGCGGGCGACGGTCAGTTCGCCGAGATGGGGTTGTTGAGGCAGTGGCCGGAGGGCGGGCCCAAGCTGGCTTGGTCCGTAGATGGGCTGGGGCCGGGCTACTCCTCGGCCGTTGTTGTTGACGGTACGATCTACGTCACCGGCATGAACGACCAGAACGAGGGGCAGTTGTATGCTTTCGGTCTCGACGGCTCCCGGAAATGGAAGACAACCTACGGGCCGGAATTCGTCAAGGCAGGGCCTGCTCCGACGGGCACGCGGGGCACGCCGACGGTGGACGGAGACCGCGTCTTTGTGATGACCGGTTTCACGAAACTGGTGATTCTCGATGCCAAGAAGGGCTCGGTGTTCAAGACTGTCGATCTCATGGAGAAATTCGGATCCAAGCCGGCCCAGTTCGGCTTTGCGGAGTCCGTGCTCGTGGACGGGCAGAACGTAATCTGCACGCCCGGTGGACCCGATGCCTCCCTCGTGGCGCTGGACAGGGATTCCGGCGCGGTCCTCTGGCAGACCAAGGGCCTCAGCCAGGAGACGGGCTACTGTTCCGCCAGGATCGTCCAACATGGCGGCCGCCGGTTGGTTCTGACCATGCTGGCAACAGGCGTTGTCGCGGTCGATGCGGGCACTGGCGAGGTCGTCTGGCAGCACGAGTATCTGCACCGGGCCAGGGTCCAGCCCAATCCGCCGCTTTATGCTGATGGAACGGTCTACGTCTCTTCGGGGATGGGTTTGGGCAGCGCGATGTTCTCTCTGGCCGAGATCGACCCGGGCGCCGAGCCGAAATGGACGGACAAGACTCTGGATTGCCAGATGCAGGGCACCGTCCTGATTGATGGCTGCATCTACGGGACCGCCCAGAGCGCCAAGAAGGGTCTCGTCTGCCTGGACTGGAAGACGGGCAAGGTGCTGTGGAACGCCCCTGAAGTCGGAATGGCTGTCGTAACTGCTGCAGATGGCATGCTTTACGTGTATGGAAT
>Ga0209163_1002825_pt1 | contig 13750 bp, 14 predicted proteins | sample MTBAKSrepl2MetaG_FD_187457 | JGI IMG/M metagenome (GOLD analysis project Ga0209163, IMG submission 187457) | Enrichment culture microbial communities om Arthur Kill intertidal strait, New Jersey, USA, that are MTBE-degrading - MTBE-AKS2 (Arthur... | ecosystem: Environmental > Aquatic > Marine >...
GTTCGGCGGCCCAGAGCCCCAGGAGGCGGACTGTTTCGAGCCCGATGCCATCGCCGAACGGAACGAGGCCAAGGACCGCATCTGGAAGGCCATGAGCCGGCTCGACGACAAACACCGCGAGGTGATCCTCCTGCGACACTTCCGGAATATGTCCTATGACGAAATGGCGAAGGTGCTTTTCTGCAACAGGGGAACGGTGACCAGCCGCCTGTTCTACGCCCGCCAGCAACTGAAAGAGGTTTTGGACGAGCAAAGGGGTGCCCCGGACGCCGAAGACGAGGCCGGGGAGCCCGAGAAAGGAGGTCAGATGTAATGACCTGCCAGGATCACAAAGAACTCATGATGGCCTATCTGGACAACGAGCTGGACGAGCAGCAGAAACGCGCCTTCGAAGAGCATCTGGCCGGCTGTCCCGACTGTACGCGGGACCTGGCGGAGTTCCGCAAGCTCAAGCGGATGACGGATTGCGTGGCTTTCGTCGAGCCGGAAGACCGCGTCTGGGACCAATACTGGGGCAACGTCTATAACCGATTCGAGCGCGGCGTTGGGTGGATCCTGTTCTCCGTCGCGGCCATCGCCCTGCTGCTCTACGGGGGCTTCCAGGCCATCGAGAGCATCGTCCAAGACCCAGCCATTGGGATGCTCATGAAGGTCGGTCTGCTGGCCCTCCTCGGTGGATTAGTTATACTATTCGTCTCCGTGCTGCGCGAACGGTTGTATTTCTGGAGCCGCGACCGATACAGAGACGTCAGGAGATAATGCGATGATGCTGCTGGCAACGACGGATGAGATCCCCGGAAAGAAGATCGTCAAACATCTCGGCCTGGTGCGAGGCAATACGATCCGGGCGCGACATATCGGCAAAGACATCCTCGCGGGCCTGCGGAACCTGGTAGGCGGGGAAGTCACGGAGTACACGAAATTGATGGCCGAGTCGCGGGAGCAGGCCATCGACCGCATGGTCGAGAACGGCAAGGAGCTCGGCGCCAACGCCATCGTAGCCATCCGGTTCTCGACCTCCGAAGTGATGAAGAGCGCCGCGGAGATCCTGGTCTACGGCACCGCGGTCGTCGTGGAGTGAACGTCATGAAATCGCTGATGTGGAGGGCATCGTGAATTCGACACGAAGAGACATCCTGGCGGCAGCCGTGGCACTCTGTGTGGCAGTCGGCTCGCCGGCGAGTGCCGCCCAGGGGGCCGCATCCATCGAGGGCACGTGGCTCGGCACGCTCCAGGTGCCGATGGCGAAGCTGCGCATCGTGTTCCATATTGCGGCCCAGCCGGACGGCTCGCTCTCGGCCACCCTCGACAGCCCCGACCAAGGCGTCACCGGCATCGCGGTCAGCCGGGTCAGCCTGGAGAAGAGCCAACTCAGAATGGAGGTGGCGTCGGTCCAGGGACGGTACGAGGGCACACTCCGCGAAAACGGCTCGACCATCGACGGGAAATGGACTCAGGGCGGCATCGCGCTGGATCTGGAGCTCAAGCGGGTGACCGAGACACCGCAGGTGAACCGGCCGCAAGAACCCCAGAAGCCCTACCCCTACATCGAAGAGGAAGTGACCTACGAGAATACCAAGGCGGGTGTCGTGCTGGCCGGAACGCTGACGATGCCCCATGCCGGCGGGCCCTTCCCCGCCGTACTGCTGATTACCGGCTCCGGCGCCCAGGACCGCAATGAAACGGTGTTCGGGCACAAGCCCTTCCTGGTCCTGGCGGACTACCTGACCCGCCGGGGAATCGCGGTGCTTCGGGTTGACGACCGCGGCGTGGGCGGCTCCAAGGGCGATGCCTCCCTGGCCACCAGCGAGGACTTCGCGGAGGATGCACTTGCGGGCGTCGAATATCTCAAGGCCTGCAGCCAGATCGACCCGAAACACCTCGGCCTGATCGGCCACAGCGAGGGCGGGATCATCGCGCCCATGGCCGCCATCAGGTCCGCGGATGTCTCCTTCATCGTCCTGATGGCCGGCACCGGGGTCCCAGGCGACAAGATCATCGAAGCACAAGTCGCCGGACTGCTCAAGCTCGCCGGCGCGGACCAGGCCCTGATCGATCTGAGCATCCAAAGCCAAAGACGGGCGGCCGAAATCGTGAAACAGGAAACCGACCCTGAAGTCTCGAAACAGAAGGTCCGCAAGGTGATCCAGGAGGCCGTGTCGAAGCTGAATGAGACGCAGAAGAAGGCGATCGGCTATTCGGATGCCTATGTGGAAATGCAGGCCAATGCCATGACATCGAAATGGTTCCGCTTCTTCTTCATGCACGACCCGGCCTCCGTGCTGCGAAAGGTCAAATGCCCCGTCCTGGCGATCAACGGCGAACTCGACATGCAGGTCCCGGCTAAGGAGAACCTCCCGGCCATCGAGCGGGCCTTGCGCCAGGCCGGCAATACACGGTTCACAATCCAAGAGTTGCCGGGCCTCAATCACCTGTTCCAGACCGCCAAGACCGGCGCCTTCGACGAATATGCCCGAATCGAGGAGACGATGTCGCCGCAGGCCCTGGAGACCATCGCCACATGGATTGAGAATCAGATGAAACGGAGTGACAAATGAGCTCTCGGATCGTCTTAGCGCGGATTCAGATCGCCCTCGTGGTGTTATGCTCCGTCACCTACGTGGTGTCTCTCGTCTATTTCTCGGCGGTTCTGCCCGACACGATCCACACCCAGGGCGACAGCCAGGGTAAGCCCACGTTCTACATGGGAAAGACGCTCTTCATGGCAGTGTATACGCCGTTGCTGCTGCCGGCCTTCCTGGTTCAGTTCCATGAACGCATTCGTTCGCCGCGCATCCTGCGCCGGCTCTGCGGGGATCTGAACCAACAGGCGTCCCGTCTGGGTTCACTCCGCGATCCTCTGGTCTTGAGATGGATCGCCTTGGCGTATTACGGCTTCGTACTGTTCGTCTTTCTTATGATTGGTGTGAGCAACTACAGACTGGCGGGGATCGGATCATGAAGGTAGTCGCGCTCAACGGGAGTCCGCACGGGAATGCCGGGAATACGACGCTCCTTCTGACGCCCTTCCTGGAGGGCATGAAGGCGGCCGGCGCGGAGGTGAAGGTCTTCGAGACCCGGACCATGACCGTGCTGCCCTGCCGGGGGGAGTACAACTGCTGGTTCCGCACGCCTGGCCAGTGTTTCCAGCAGGACGACATGCAGACGCTCCTGCCGGAATTGCTGACGGCCAACGTGCTGGTTCTGGCGACGCCCTTGTACGTGGACGGCATGACCGGCCCTCTCAAGATGGTGGTGGATCGCATGATTCCCCTGGGGGAGCCGAAGATCGAATATCGAGAGGGCCATTGTCGGCACTCCGGGCGCGGTGAGGTCCGGGACAGGAAGCTGGTACTGGTCTCGAACTGCGGGTTCTGGGAGTTGGACAATTTCGATGCCCTGGTGGGCCATGTCCGGGCCATTGCGAAGAACCTCGACGCGACGTTCGCCGGCGCCTTGCTGCGACCGCACGGACCGGCGTTCAGAGCGCTGCTGGACGCGCAGGCCCCCGTCCAGGACGTGCTGGACGCCGCACGCGACGCCGGCCGGCAGCTCGTCGAGAACGGATCGATCACGCCGGAAACCCTGAGCATCGTGAGCAGGCCCCTGGCGCCGCGCGATCAGTACGTCGCCATCGCCAATCAGCACATCGCGCAGCAAGTGCGACAGGCAACATAGACAGGCGCCGACGGAAATTGGGCGTTTGGCCGCGCGAGTCTCCCGCGCGGAGAAACCATTGAAAGGACATCCGATGGACGCGTGGAAAGAATGGCTTCGACCGGAGCTGATCTGGTTCTTTCTCGGCCTGCTGCTGCTGTTCGCGGAGATGGTCGTGCCGGGCCTGGTGATCGCCTTCTTCGCCTTCGGCGCCTGGGTCGTCGCGGCGGTCCACCTGTGCTATCCGCTGACCCTCAATCAGCAGTTGGCCTTGTTCATCATGGCCTCGGTCCTGTCGCTGGTACTGGCGCGAAGCTGGCTCAAGAGCATGTTCACCGGCTACGTCAGCTCCCGCAGCGACGGGAGCGTGGACCTGGGGGAATTCGTCGGCCAGCGGGCGATGGTGATCCAGAAAATCTCGCCCAAGCTGCCCGGCCGGGTCGAGTTCCATGGGACCACCTGGCAGGCCGAGGCCGACGGCGAGATCGCCGAGGGCACGGTCGTCGAGATTCGCGAGAAGAACAATCTCACGCTCAAAGTCAGGCCCGTGTAGAGTGTGAAGTTTGATTGTCGATCTTTGATTGTTGATTGGAAGAGTCCGTGGTGCGTCTCTGACTTCAAAGATCAAGAATCATACTTCAAACATCCGGCTTCTTTTGAAGGGGAAACCGCCATGCTCGCTGAGATTATCAGTCCGTTGACCGTCATCCTGATCGCCCTGCTCGTCTTTGCGTTCATCATCTTCGTCCGGACGATCCGCATCGTGCCGCAGAAACAGGCGTTCATCATCGAGCGGCTGGGCAAGTACGCAACGACGCTCGAGGCCGGTTTCCACGTGCTCGTGCCGTTCGTCGATCGGGTTGCCTACCGGCACACGCTCAAGGAGCAGGCGATCGACGTGCCGCCCCAGCAGTGCATCACGAAGGACAACATCGCCGTCGAGGTCGATGGCATCCTCTACATGCAGGTCGTCGATCCGAAGAAGGCGTCCTACGGCATCGACAACTACCGCTTCGCCTCCACGCAGCTCGCCCAGACCACGATGCGCAGCGTCATGGGCAAACTGGACCTCGACAAGACCTTCGAGGAGCGCGAGGTGATCAACAGCGCCATCGTCGATGCGGTGGACCGGGCCTCCGACCCCTGGGGGATCAAGGTGACGCGGTACGAAGTGAAGAACATCATGCCGCCGCAGAGCATCAAGGACGCCATGGAAAAGCAGATGCGCGCCGAGCGCGAGAAACGCGCCCTGATCGCGGAATCCGAGGGCGACCGGCAGGCCAAGATCAACCGGGCCGAGGGCGACAAGCGCGAGGCGATCGCCCGCTCCGAGGGCGAAAAGCAACGCCGGATCAACGAGGCCGAGGGCCGGGCGGTGGAGATTCTCCGGGTGGCCGAGGCGACCGCCGAGGGCATCCACAAGATTGCTGCCGCGATCAGCGACAAGGGTGGGACCGAGGCGGTCAACCTGCGGGTCGCTGAGCAGTACCTCACCGAGTTCGGCAAGCTGGCCAAGGAGAACAACACGATGATCATCCCGTCGAACCTGGCGGACATCGCGGGCATCGTCAAGATCGCCTCCTCGGTGATCCGACCTCAGGCTGCGGTCCCGTCCAACGCATGAGATGGACGAAAGTCTGTAGAGCCCCGAACTACCCAAGAAACAGCCTTCACTCGTTGTGGTCGTGCGTGCTTGGGCTTTACATCTGCCCGGCTCTGCCATATACTGATCATGGCTGCCGGGAAAGATGAAATGAGAACCCAGTCTGCAGATACCGACATCAAGACGGAAGCGGCATGGATTGCCCTGCTGCAAAGGGCGAAGCCCTGCCAGAAGTTCGCCCAGGTCAGATCGTTGTCTCAGACCGCTCTGAGCCTGTCGAGAAGGGCAATTGTCCGGAAGCACGCCCACGTCCCGGATGTCGAGCTTCGCGCGTTGTTTGTTCAGTATGAGCATGGCGAGGAATTGGCCGATCGCTTCAGGCAATACCAGAAGAAGAGAAGCCATGGCGAGTCCTGACCTACTTCTGGCCATCCGGCCGGTCATCAAGGCGTTCGAGCAACTGTCTATCCCCTATTACATCGGCGGCTCCATCGCCAGTTCCGTCTATGGTTTCGCGCGTGCCACGATGGACGTGGACATCATTGCCGACCTGGCGTCCCTCCACGTCTCCCCGTTCGTCCGGCTCCTGCAGGGCGAGTACTACATCGATGAACATGTGATCCAGGACGCTATTTCTCACGTTTCCTCCTTCAATCTCATCCATCTGGAAACGATGATCAAGGTTGACGTATTCATCCACAAGAAGGATTCCTATCACAGGTCGGCCAGTACGCGGAAGCGCCAGGATCGATTGGCTGAAGACGATCCGGATTCCGTCTTCTATCTGTCATCACCGGAGGACGTCATTCTCAGCAAACTCTGCTGGTTTGAGATGGGCGGCAGAGTCTCCGAGAGGCAATGGCTGGATGTCCTGGGCGTCATCAAGGTACAGAGTGATGCGCTGGATCGGGAGTATCTGATGAACTGGTCCCCTGCATTGGGCGTCTCTGATTTGCTGAAGCAAGCATTCCGAGAATCAGGAGTTCCATTGTAGTGACAGGTGGCCCAGATCCAAAACCACTTTCTTATCGGGGTTTTGTGATTGGAATCTGCTTCGGATTTCGGATCTGACCTCACGGGCGGGAGAGGACCGCCTCGCGCGGAAGGTAGAATTGTCCTGCGCCCAAGCCGAAGCCGCTGAGGGCGGGCTTCGTGCCGTCCAAGGTCTCGGCGACTTCAAGGATCGCCGTCTCGTCGGGCTCGTAGGTCTCGACGTGCCCATCGATACTCGAGTACCGGACCTCAGTCAGTAGTCCCTGAATCCCCGTATCCACTGGGGCCAATCCTCCGGCTTGACGCCGCCGGCCTTGGTCCAACGTCCGGCCCGGTCGAACTCCAGGCACCAATCCAGGGTCCAAAGCTCCTTGAGCCCGACCTTCCGTACGGACCAGTCAAGAAACAGGCCGTTCACATGCCCACCGTGACGATTGATGCAGAAAGCCGTCATGTCCGGGCCCCAGCCCTCCTCCGACAGTGAGGGGAACATGCTGTCCGTGGGCTGTGCTCCCGGGGCCACGGCATCCAAGAGAACCGGAATGATCGCAGTTCGCCGGAAAGAATGAGCATGCAATCCGATGAGACGGCCCTGTCGGGTACGCGGATACTTGCTGAACCCGCGGAACAACCATTCGTTGAATCCATAGCTGCCGCGAAACGACGGGGCAGGCGTCGTAATCTCCCAAGCGCCGGATGCCGCCCCCCGCGTCCCTGTAACGCGCACGCCGGACACGTAGTCCGGCGCGTCGAACGCGCCCGATCCGAACGGCACGGTCATGCCTGCGACAGGCCTGGTGGCCGTCGGACAACAGACGACCTCGCGTGTCCCAAAACCGTGGAGTGCCGCGCAATCGGCGTTGGGATCGTCCCCGCGCATGACTGCACCTCTCAGAAGCCACACACCAGCGCTGGCGGAACGATGGGTGGGAAAACGGCCGTCGTTGTTCTCCATATACAGACCCAGGGTCGTACCCCACTGCCTCAGTCTGCCCTGACAGACCGCCGCTCGGGCAACCTTCCTCGCGCGACCCAGCGCCGGCAGCAGGGCCGCCAGCAGCAGGCCGATGACCGCGATCACCACCAGCAGCTCGATGAGCGTGAAGCCGGGGCGATTCACGATTGACGATTTTCGATTTGCGAATTGTGCTGCGCCACGTCCCATTTCTCCCGTCCGACAGACGAGTCATCCACTCGGCTTTTCACGATAGGCGAGTACGCGACCTCAGTCAATAGTCCTTGAGCTTCCGCATCCACTGGGGCCAGTCCTCCGGTTTGACGCCGCCGGCTCTGGTCCAGGGTCCGGCCCGGTCGAAGTCGTAGGACCATTTCAGCGTCCAAAGCTCTTTGAGCCCGACTTTCCGCGCGGACCAATCAAGGAACAGGCCGCCGACATAGCCGTCGTGACGGTCGATGCAGCAGTTGCCGATCTCCACTCCGCCTTCCTCTGTCCCGGGCGGCGGCATACCCATCGTTACGTGCACGTTGGGCAGCACTGAGTCCAGTAGAACGGGGATCTCAGCTCCATCCCGGCGGGAGTTGACGTGCAGGCCGATCAGTTTGCCCATTCTCATGCGCGGCGGAAAGGTAAAGCCGCAGAACACCCAGCGATTGTAGCCATAGCTGCCGTGGAACGCGGGGGCGGGCGTCGTAATCTCCCAGGCGCCGAACCTCGTTCCCCACGTCCCGAGGAATTCTCCACCGCGCGCCGATTCAAAGACGGTCGTATTGCCGTGCATGCGCCCCCGCTGGGCGGGTTTGGCCGCCGTGGGGCAGCAGATGATGTCGCGCGTTGCGAAACCGTGGAGGGCGCCGGGATTGGCGTTCGGGTCATCCCCCTGAAGAAACACGCCGCGAAGCAGCCACATGCCGCTCAAGCCGGCAAAGTCGCTCGGAAGACGGCCTTCGCCCTCGTTCGTGTACAGACCGAGCGCAGCGCCCCACTGCCTGAGGTTGGACTGGCAGACTACCGCCCGGGCGACCCTCCTCGCCCGGCCCAGCGCCGGCAGCAGGGCCGCCAGCAGCAGGCCGATGACCGCGATCACCACCAGCAGCTCGATCAGCGTGAAGCCGGGGCGATTCACGATTGACGATTTTCGATTTGCGAATTGTGCTGCACCACGTCCCATTTCTCCCGTCCGACAGACGAGTCATCCACTCGGCTTTTCACGATAGGCGAGTGCCCGACCTCAGTCAATAGTCCTTGAACTTCCGCATCCAGGAGGGCCAGTCCTCCGGCCGGGCGCCGCCGGCCTTGGTCCAGCGCCCGGCCCGATCGAACTCCATGTACCAGTCCAGCGTCCAGAGCTCCTTGAGCCCGACCTTCCGCACGGACCAATCGAGGAACAGCCCATTGACGCAGCCGTCGTGGCGATCGATGCAGAAAACGTCTTGACCAAGCCCGCCGACCTCCGGCCACGGCGGTGGCGGCCAGAAGTCCCCGGGCCGAGCCCATGGAACCTTCGCATCCAGAAAGACGGGAATATCCCCTCGGCGTCGAATGGTCAGAACGTTCAAGCCGATCAGCCGGCCCATCCTGCTGCGAGGCCGCTCGCTGAGCCCTGCGAACACCCACTTGTTGTAGCCATAGCTGCCGTGAAACGCGGGAGCGGGTGTCGTGATTTCCCAGGCGTCGGTGGTCGATCCGGGCGTCCCCACCAACTCTCCTCCTCTCGTCGAATCGAATAATGTGGAGGTACTGGTCATACCTCCGCGTCTGCGCGGTCGAGTTGCCACAGGGCAGCACACGATGTCGCGCGTCGCGAAACCGTGGAGGGTCCCCGAGTTGGCGTTCGGATCGTCGCCCGGCAGGAAGACACCTCGCAGCAGCCACACGCCGCTCATGCCTGCGTGGTCGCTGGGCAGACGACCGCCGCTGTCGTCCGTATACAGACCGAGCGCGGCGCCCCACTGCCTGAGGTTGGACTGACAGACCGCCGCGCGGGCGACCCTCCTGGCCCGGCCCAGCGCCGGCAGCAGGGCCGCCAGCAGCAGGCCGATGACCGCGATCACCACCAGCAGCTCGATCAGCGTGAAGCCGCGGCGATTTCGGGTTGGCGGTTTTCGATGTACGGTTTGTTCGTCACCGCATCTCATGTCTCCCGTCCGACAGACGAATCATCCACTCGCCTGCCCAGGATACCCGAATGTCGGGCCATTGTCAACCCGCACGCGACGGCTGCACTGCCGGGTGGCAGCGATCCACGTAAAGATCGCCTTGCCTTTTATGGATGTCTGGGGTATACTCCAAGCTGCGGATCGTCGTATCCGACGGTGTGCAGACCGCGTTTCACCGGGTCTGTCGATCCGGAGGCTGGTTGCCCATCTCGCCTCGTAACGCCCGATTCACCCTATGGCGACCGGCGGGTTCGATGCCCAAAGCAACGGTGGCAGATGCGTTAGACTCACAGGCAATGTGTCCGTGACAGTTCTATATCACCTACTGCTTGGAAGGAGGATCACCATGAAGCGAAGACAGCTCTTCTCGCGGTTCTGTGTCGTCTTGATGGCCTTGATTCTGGGCCGGGAAGCAATCGCCGCCCAGGTCGGCCTGGTCGGGCATTGGACGTTCGATGAAGGTCAAGGCACGGTGGCCTTCGACTCCTCGGGCAACGGCCTCGACGGCACCCTGCGCGGCAATCCGACGTGGGTCGCCGGGCAACTGGACGGCGCCCTGAGCTTCAACGGCAGCAGCGACTACGTTGAAGTCCCGGACCACCCGCTGCTTTCCATCACCGGCGAAATCACCATCGCCGCCTGGACCTTTATGAGAACCAATGCCAGCGGGGAAATGGCGATCCTCAGCAAAGGCGGCTGGGCCGCGAACGACCTGCCCTACGAACTCACAGAGGACGCCGGCGGCGTGATCTATTGGCAGTTCTACAACGACGCGGGCCGGGACACGTGCTCTCCCACCTCGCCGTCGGCGGGCGAATGGCACCATATTGCCGCGACCTACGACGGTCAGATCTTCAAATGCTACATCGACGGTGCGCTGGGGGAGGAATGGGCGTACGCCGGGGCGATGCCGAAGAACACGGCGGCCGTCACGATCGGCCGAAGAAGCCGGGGCGGAACCTTCTTCAACGGGATGATCGACGACGTGCAACTCTGGAGCCGGGCCCTCTCGGAGGTCGAGGTCGGGCAAATCATGTGGGGCCTGACGGACCCCGATCTGGCCCAGGATCCCAATCCGGAGGACCAGGCGGTCGATGTGCCCTTTGACGCGGTACTGAGTTGGACGCCGGGCAAATCCGCCGGGGCCCACGACGTGTACTTCGGGACGGTCTTCGCGGATGTCAATACCGCCGACCGGGCCCATCCGATGGGACTCCTCGCCGGCCAGGACCAGACGGAGGCTCAGTACCAGCCGACTGGGCTTGAATACGGAAAGATCTACTTCTGGCGGATCGACGAGGTCAATACGACCGACGGAACGATCTACCAGGGAGAGACCTGGAGCTTCACCGTCGAGCCGTTTGCGTACCCGGTTGCGAACATGACCGCCACTGCCTCCAGCGCCCAGACCGGCATGGGACCCATGAACACGGTCAACGGCTCCGGACTCAACGAGTTCGACGAGCACTCCACCAACACGACGGACATGTGGATGAGCGCCGGCACGGCACCGAACTGGATTCAATACGAGTTCGACGCCGCCCTTAAGCTGCACGAGCTATGGGTCTGGAACTCCAACCAACTGGTCGAGGCCTTCCTCGGCTTCGGCGCCAGGAACGTCACCATCGAGTATTCCAGCGACGGGCAGACGTGGACCACGCTGGAAGGAGTGCCGGAATTCACCAAAGCGCCGGGGCGGCCCACCTACCAGGCGGACACGGTCGTCGATCTCGGCGGGGTCACCGCCAAATTCGTCAAGCTGACCATCGACCAGAACTGGGGCGGCGTCGCGCCGCAGACCGGCCTGAGCGAGGTGCGGTTCTTCGCGATCCCCCTGCAGGCCCGCGCGCCGCAACCGGCAGCCGGAGCGATGGACGTCCCGGTCGACACCGACCTGAACTGGCGTCCCGGCCGGGAGGCAACCTCGCACAGAGTGTACTTCAGCAACGCGGAGAGTTCCCTGGCCTTGACGGAGACCGTGACCGAGCACAGCTACACGCCCGCCGCGCTGGACTTTGCGACCGCCTACCACTGGAAGGTCGATGAGATCGGCGAGACCGGCGCCTACGAGGGCGAGGTCTGGGACTTCACGACCCAGGAATACGCGGCCATCGACGACTTCGAGAGCTACAACGACGACGACAGTCGCATCTACGACGCCTGGATCGACGGCCTGACCACCGGCGCCAGCGGCTCGCAGGTCGGATACGACGTGTCGCCTTTCGCCGAGCGGACCATCGTCCACGGCGGCAAGCAGTCGATGCCCTTCAAGTACAACAACGAAGCCTCGCCCTTCTATAGCGAGGCCGAGCGAGAGTTCTCACCCACCCAGGATTGGACCGCCGGCGGCGCCAACACGCTGAGCCTGTGGGTCCAAGGCGCTGCGGCCAACGGTCCGGCGAGCCTGTACGTCACGGTCGAGGACAGCACCGGCAAGAAAGCCACGGCCACCAACGCAACGGCCGTCACTTCGGCCGACTGGCTCCACTGGACGATCCCGCAGAGCAGTCTGGCGGGCGTCAACTTCAGCAGGATCAAGAAGATGTACCTCGGCGTAGGCAACAAGGCCGCTCCCGTCAAGGGCGGCGCCGGCACCGTTTTCATCGACGACATCGGCTACGGCCGCCCGCTGCCGTAGAGACGCCAGGGGCAGAGCCTCCACCACGACTGCAATCACGCATCGGGGCCTGTGTCCACGAGACGCAGGCCCCGATGACTTGGGTCGGGACATTTCGCAGACGAACGTACCAGCGCACCTCATGGATTCTGATGAACCAGTTCGATAGTCCCGTTCGGAGTTCCGCCTTTAGGCGGGTCTGAGAGCTTTCCGGCGCAGCCGGTTCCGCACGGTGAAGAGGTGCAGACAAGAGGAGGTTCGGACCGGCCCACCCGCCTGAAGGCGGAACTCCGGACGAAGACCCCTCGTGCCGTTACCGAAGTTGCTTGTCAAGACTCATTAGAGAAAGCGGCAGGCACGGAGGCAGCGGCGCTCCTGCGTGGTGTGCCCGTGAGGGCATACTGTGGCACGGGCATCCTGCCTGTGAGTAGCATGGGCGTCCCGCCCATGAGTATCAGGGGCATCCTGCCCCTGTCCTGCCACGGGCAAGATGCCCGCGGTACTCACGGCCGGGACGGCCGTGCTACTAACGCCTTACGGCGTCACTACGAACGAACTGCGCCGGCACCGGGACGGTACGATCTGGGTATTTGTTTGCCACGGGACGGGGGGATGCCTATGATAGCCCCCGATGGAGCCGGGAGTGGTGGCGGTGGTGTGGGCGGACACGCCGGTGTCCGGCGGTCGAGTGGGGCATTCGAAGTAAGGAGCGCAGAGATGAAACTCAGCGGAATCTCGTGGCTGGTCTTCGGAAGTCTTGTTCTTGTGATCTGCGGCACAACTGCTCTGGGTGAGCATGCCTACAATGGATCGTACACCGGCGCGAACCTGGACCGCGTGGCGTTTCCCATGGGCGGCATCGGCGCGGGGATGATCTGCTTAGAGGGGGCGGGCATGCTGAGCCACTTCTCGCTGCACAACCACCCCGACGTCTTCCGCGAGGAGAAGGTCTTCAGCGCAATCTGCGTCAAAGGCGAGAAGAATGTCGCACGCGTGCTCGAGGGTCCGGTCCCGAAGTGGAAGATCTTCGCGATTCATCCGGGGGCCGGGCAGTACGGCGGGCCGGGCAATGGTCTCGGTGAGACCACGTACGGGCTGCCGCGGTTTCGCGAGGCCCGCTTTGCGGCCCGTTTTCCGTTTGCGACGGTGACATTGACCGACCCCAAGATGCCGCTGAAGGTCGAGATCACCGGGTGGAGTCCGTTCGCGCCGCCCGACGCCGACTCAGCGTCCCTGCCGATGGTCGGACTCGAGTACACGTTCGTCAACACCTCGGGCAAACGGATCGAGGCGGTGTATTCGTTCAACGCCGCCAACTTCATGGCAGCACAGGGGAATCCGCCGTCGATCAAGACCATCGAGGGCGGGTTCGTCCTCGCCCAGCCGCCGGGCGGGACGCTGAAGCGACATGACGAGGGTTACTTCGCTGCCTTTGTGGATGAGCCGGAGGCGAAAGTCAACGCGGCCTGGTTCCGCGGCGGCTGGTTCGATCCCCTGACCATGGTCTGGAAGGACATCGAAGAGGGCAAGTGCTACAGCAAGGGCTTCCCGCAGGAAGGTGGCGCAAGTCCGGGAGCCACCTTGTTCGTGCCCTTCACGCTGGGCGCGAGAGAAGCCCGAACCATCACGCTGAAGCTATGCTGGTATGTACCCTACAGCAACGTGCGACAGGGAGGCGGCGCCGCGGCGGCGGGCGAGGAGGGGACGTATCGGCCCTGGTACGCGGGCCAGTTCGAGAATATCGACGCCGTGGTGCGCCGCTG
>Ga0209163_1002826_pt1 | contig 13749 bp, 12 predicted proteins | sample MTBAKSrepl2MetaG_FD_187457 | JGI IMG/M metagenome (GOLD analysis project Ga0209163, IMG submission 187457) | Enrichment culture microbial communities om Arthur Kill intertidal strait, New Jersey, USA, that are MTBE-degrading - MTBE-AKS2 (Arthur... | ecosystem: Environmental > Aquatic > Marine >...
GCATCGCAAGTCTCCTTACTAGGGTTTCCAAATACCCACCATTATCCCGGCCGCTTCATGGACCGGAAGGAGGCTTGCTACATAGTCTCACCATACTCATTTTCGACGGGTTCTTGGAAGCAGGTAGACCGTAAAAGGGCATGGGAAGGACGCGGCGTCGCTTCGGCCATCGCGACCCGACAGATGACTTACCTGCCAAAATGCCGGTAGAAGTCCTTGCGGTCCCCGATCCGCAAGACGAGGATGCAAAGGACCTTTTTGCGGACGGTGTAGGCAATCCGGTAGCGGCCCGAGCGGATTTGCCAGATGTCCACCTGCCCTTTGATCTGCTGGGCATCGGCCGGGAAGGGTTCCTCGGCAAGAAACTCGATGCGTGCGGCGATCTGACGCTTGACCTTCTTGGGCAGTCCGACCAACACCTTGAGGACCTGGCGGTCGATCTCTATGCGGTAGGTCATGGCGGGTTACAAGCCCAGTTCCTTCTTCGCCTTCTCCCAGGACACTGTATCGCCTCGCTTGAGGGCCTTCCTGGCAAGCTCCAGGTCCATGCGGTCTTCCAGGGCTTCCAGCAGTTCGGCATCCTCATACGGTACGACGGCAAACAGCGGCTTGCCGCTGCGGGTGACGGTAATGCGTTCGCCCCCGTAGCTCACGCGGTTTCCCAGGTCTGCGAGCTGCTGGCGAAAATCACTGGCGGCTATCTTGGTCATGGTGGATCTCCGTGCTGTGTGTACATACTGTCTATTCGTCCAAATTGTACAATATGTTCAACCTTTTGGCAAGGGTTTTCCAGCCGCGGGGAGGAGAAACTACCTGGCGACAGATCGTCCGCAGGGTTGTACTCTTGATGTGATCGTGATTGGGCATGGCTACACTGTGGTCTCCGCCACGAACGCTTCCAGCACGAGGCGATCTTCGCCGTCCAGGACGTCGGTCCCGAATGTCTCGACATGGAACGTGAGGGCGGATTGTACGTCCTTGAGCGCCTCTTCGCAGGTATCGCCCTCGCCCACAACGACCCCTTTGACGCCAACCGGGTACGCCACATACCCATCCCTGTGTTTCTCGATGATGATCTTGGCCCGTCTTATGATGCACGCTCACATCGCTGAGGCACGGCCTCGACCATGACATGTTCTCTTGACGATTTCGATAGTCCTTCGGTTTCCATGTCGCCTACGCAGAGCGGCCATCTCGCGGCTCTTGCGGAGCATCATCTCGAAGCGCTCCTGAGTCGTGAGGGATGTCAAGTAGTCCAGTTCGAACTCGATCTCCGCGCGCTCGTTGTGAGCGCGTGCCTTCAACACAGCCATCAGATTCACCTTGTTTGATTGCAGCTCCTGTGATCATCCTTTGTGTTCATTCTACAGGCCCCGGTCAATCCAGGCAAGGACTGGCCGTTCCTGTAACCGTCCTAAGGTCTTTGGCCTTGACAGTGCGGGGCCGCTCAGATAGCTTGGGCCCCGTCACGTGGCCGAACTCGAACCGACACGAAACGGGCTTGTGCAGTCAAGGAGAGAAGATCATGTCGAACCACAGCCATCGATCCAGCGAAAGACCCGGCGTTCATTGTCACTCATGCACCTGCTGCTCGCTGTCCAGGCGATCCTTCCTCGGCGCGGCAGCCGCCTGCACCGCGGCCCTGGCGACCGGGTGCTCGAACCTCCAAAGCCTCCACACGACGCCCAAGTCGAGTCAGGCCATTGACCTCGCGACACTTCGACCGCACCCGAAGGTCCGCGTGGTCAGCGTGGTCGTGCGGGAGAAGCCGCCGTATTGGCTGGGCTGGCCGGGCACGTCGTACGACCTTGAGGGCGAGCGGGCGAGGTATACGCGCGCCGTCGCCGAGGCCGGCACGCGCGTGGGAGTCGAGATCAGTCAGGAGACCCAGCCCGTGGAGAACAACGAGGCGGTTGCCGCTTTCGTCAAGAAGGTGCAGGATGCCAAGCCCGACGCGGTCTTCATCACGCTCCAGCACCTGGGAAGCTGGGGCAAGGCTGGCGAGATTGCCAAGGCCGGCGTGCCCACGATTGTTTTTGCCCCGGTCGGCACCGCCTTCACCGGGCAAGTGAACAGCCTGGCCTTCCAGCCGGGCGCTTATGTCATGTCGTCGCTGGAAGTCCCCGCCATCGAGCAGGCCCTGCGTATGGTCCGCGCCAAGAAGCAACTCGAAGCCACGCGGATGCTCGTCGTCCGCGGCAACGAGCGCAAGGAAGACAAATTCGGCTTCGTGAACCTCCAGTACGTCCCGCGGGCGACCTTCGAGGAGATGTTCCACGCGACGCCGGTCACCGACGAGGCCCAGTGGGTCGCCCACCAGCGGTTCCGCGAGGCCCGCAAGGTCGTCGAGCCGACGAAAGAGGACGGTCTGAACGCCGCGCGGTCCTACATCGCGGCCAAGCAACTGCTCAAGAACGAAGGCTGCAATGCGATCACGACCGACTGCCTGGGCATGGTCACGCAGAAGAAGGTGCCGACCCCGCCGTGCATGGGGGCGTCGATCTTCCAGGATGCCGGCGTCGCCTATGGCTGCGAAGCCGCGGTCGGACCCGCGGTGTCGCTCATGCTGTCGAGCTACCTGTTCGACAAGCCGGGATTCATGAACGATCCGGTCCCCGAGACCGTCAAGAACGTGCTGATCGCGGCCCACTGCGTCAGCGGCACGCGAATCTACGGCCTCGGCCGCCAGAAGGAGCACGCGCCTTACATCCTCCGCAGCCACTCGGAGTCGGGCCTGGGCGTCTCGCCGCAGGTCCTCTGGCCGGTCGGACAGCCGGTGACACTCGTGCAGTTCTTCCGGCCTGATGCGCTCTACCTCGACACCGGCACGGCGGTCGGCAACGTCGATACGCCCCCGGCCGGCGGCTGTCGCACGAGCGTGGAAATCCAGATGGACGACATCGAAGACAGCCGGGACGTTCTCGGATTCCATCAGGTCGTCTTCTACGGCAACCACCGCCGCGACGTCGAGGCCTTCTGCCAACTGCACGGCATCAACGTCGTCCACTCCCCGCGCACGCACGACGAGAGGACCAAGCAGGCAACGTAGCATGGGCGTCCCGCCCATGAGTCGCAGGGGCATCCTGCCCCTGCATCGCCACGGGCAGGATGCCCGTGGTACTCACGGCCGGGACGGCCGTGCTACGGGATAATTGTCCGTGGGCAGTCCGATTTGCATCAGGTCGTGAAATCGAGTACGATGAGCGCATGGGTGAAATCCTGCGAAAAGAGGTCTTGCGCGTGAGCATTGCCGAGCGGATCGAGTTGATCGGCGATCTCTGGGATAGTATGGTCGAGGTACCCGAGGCCATCGGGCTGACCGAGGCGCAGAAGGCCGAACTCGACAGGCGCCTCGAAGGCCACCGCAAAGATTCGACCGCAGGTGCTCGCTGGCCCATCGTCCGCGATAGAATCACAAGACGTCGATAGTCTTTCGTCAGCACTTCATGAACAACCCCATTTGCTTTTCCATCAAGTTGCCCCTACAATAGAGACATTGACAGTGGCTCCCACTGAATGAAACGAAGGAGCCCCGAATTCCGACGGCGACCAGGACATGGCGGATGAATGGGTGGGAGTATGAGACTCGTCCACACTTGTTCGAACCTGAATTGGAACCTCCTCGAAGGCGAAGATCCTAGGCAACTGCTGCGCGTCCGAGAGAAGCCATTTGACCGCAAGTGCAGCGAGTCGATATGGGTCAATAGCCACCAACTTGCTACTCTCTGCGAAGCATGTAGTTATTGGCACTTGTGGAGAGGATGGAGATCAAGTGGACCGCCGGAGATGGCCTATGACCTCCTCAAGAGAGAATTTGGCACGATGACTGGCCTTGTGGGTCATTCACTCGAGGCATATACGGTCCAGGACATTGTCTACGGCATCAATCATGCTCTATCTGAGGCGGGAATCCCTTTTGGTCTATTCGATCCGCGATACCGAGAACATCCATGGTATCTTCGCCAGGAGCGTCTTGGAGAAGCGAACATACTGAAGCACTTCCATGCTCAAGAAAGCAACTTCCTGCAACGCAAACGCGAGCATGATAACAATCCTAACGCTCGGGACAAAGATGACCCATGGACATATTTCCGGGATCATCAGGAGCGCTCTTTCGTGCCTGCACGGGACCTGCCTGCTGCGTATCTTGTGTTGGGCTACACTCTTGATTCTCATACGTCGCTTTCGTTCCACTTCCTTCCCACACATATGTATGACCTGTATCCGGAGTTCTTTGCTGGACGGTCAATCAAGCAGGCGAACGGGGGCGAGTACACACCCGAAGTACATCTGACGCCTGCTCAAGAAGCGTCATTCTTCGAGATGCTGTGGAAGCACATCGAACAGGATCTTGTTGATCATGGCTTGCTCAAGAATGCCCGACCCACGAAGTCAATCTCTAATCCCCCGATACATAAAGCAGAACGCGAATCCATCGCTGAATCGAGCCACACAGGTTCTTTGCTGACGGACACGGAGAGCAACGTCCTGGAGGCACTTGGCACTACCCACTTGAATGGCAAGGAACTTCTCCGGAAAGCCGGATACGACTACTCTTCGCACTATCGTCAGATACTGAGCAATCTCCTCAAGCGAGGGATTCTCGGGAACGACAGGGCAGGCTACTTTCGCAAGGGTACCTGACGCGCGTCAGTGACGTACGTCAGGACATACATTTCCTTGAGTTCTGCGTACACTCAGCTCCAAGAGTATTGAGTATTTGATGGTCACTTTTGGAGTGCGACAAATGTCCAACAGACCGGCGAATCCTCGTCACGATCAATGCGTCTCGTCAAGACGGAAGATGTCGGAGGAGCTTGGGCATCTGCTACTCTTGCTGCCGAGTCTCGATGAGAAGGAGGAACAGATACAGTGCTTGCGTCATATCGAACGGACACTTCAACGGTATATCACTCTCACCAAATCCAGTGGCAGGCATTAGAAAGGTCATGCCGAGTCGCAAAGAGACAGGGGGTCGATGCTTCGCATCAGAAGAGGGGGACACGGCAGGCTGCGACGCGGTGAGTGGCAACTGCAATCACTTGGGCAGAGTAATGCTTGACAGGGCAGATGGCGGGTGGTCTACTCTGGCCCGACGGAGGATGTCGGTTGGTTCTGGGCTGAATTTGTCGGTACGAGGCGAAGGGTTGGACATGGGCGAAACGAAGTACATCCTGGCCCTGGATCAGGGCACCACCAGTTCCCGCGCGATGGTCATTAACCATGACGGCGGCATCGGCTCGGTCGCGCAAAAGGAGTTTGGGCAGATCTTCCCCAAGAGCGGCTGGGTCGAGCACGATCCGAACGAGATCTGGTCGAGCCAGGCCAGCGTCGCGGCCGAGGCCCTGGCGCGGATGAATATCGACGGAGGGCAGATCGCCGCCATCGGGATCACCAATCAGCGGGAGACTGCGGTCGTCTGGGACCGCAAGACGAGCGAGCCCGTGTACAACGCCATCGTCTGGCAGGACCGGCGGACCGCGGAGTTCTGCGATGAACTCAAGAAGGCGGGACGGGCCGAGATGATCCGCGCCAAGACCGGCCTGGTCGTCGATGCCTACTTTTCCGCAACGAAGGTTCGCTGGATACTGGACAACGTGCCCGGCGCGCGACGGCGGGCGACGGCGGGCGAGCTGGCCTTCGGCACCGTCGATTCCTGGCTGATCTGGAAGCTGACGCAGGGCCGCGTCCACGTGACCGACATCACCAACGCCAGCCGGACGCTGCTGTTCAATATCCACGAGCAGAAGTGGGACGAGGAGCTGTGCAAGCTGTTCGATGTCCCTCTGTCCATGCTGCCCCAGGTCAAGAGTTGCAGCGAGGTGGTCGGTCTGACGGGGGCCGCGTTCGGGTGCGCGGAGCTTCCCATCGCCGGGATCGCGGGCGACCAGCAGGCGGCCATGTTCGGCCAGATGTGCACCGAAAAGGGCATGATCAAGAACACCTACGGCACCGGCTGCTTCATCGTCATGAACACGGGCAGCCAGGCCAAGCACTCCCAGAACAACCTGCTGACCACCGTCGCCTGGAAGCTGGGCGACAAGGTGACCTATGCTTTGGAGGGGAGCATCTTCATCGCGGGCGCGGTCGTGCAGTGGCTGCGCGACGGGATGCGGTGCATCAGCAGTTCCGAGCAGGTGGAGTCACTCGCCAATTCGGTGCCCGACAACGGTGGCGTCTACGTGGTCCCGGCGTTCGCCGGGCTGGGAGCGCCCTATTGGGACCAGTACGCCCGCGGCGCGATCTTCGGCATCACCCGTGGAACGACCGACGCGCATATCGCGCGGGCCTGTCTCGAATCGATCGCCTTCCAGACGAAAGACGTGCTTGACGCGATGGCTGACGACGCGGGGATCCCGATCACTGAGCTGCGCGTCGACGGCGGCGCGTCGGTCAACAACGCCCTGATGGAATTCCAGGCGGGTGTGACCGGGGTGAAGGTGATCCGTCCGCAAACGCTGGAGACCACCGCCATGGGGGCCGCGTTCTTCGCGGGCTTGGCGGTCGGGTACTGGAAAGACCTGGCGGAGATTCGGGACATCTGGAAGGTGGGGGCTCAGTTCGAGTCGCACATGGCGGATGAGACGCGGGCCGAGCTGTTGAAGAACTGGCACAAGGCAGTGGATCGTGTTCGCGATTGGGCTCGATAGGTTGGAGACATGCCGATGATCGAATTTGCAGCGGAATTCCTTGGGACGATGATTCTGGTCCTCCTGGGCGACGGCGTGGTCGCCAACGTCTGCCTGAAGGGGACCAAGGGAAACGGCGGCGGCTGGATCGTGATCGCGACGGGCTGGGGACTGGGCGTATTCACCGCGGTCATGATCACCAGTGAATTCAGCGGCGCGCACATCAACCCCGCCGTGACACTCGGTCTGGCGGCGGCCGGCAAGTTCGCGCCGGCCAAAGTCCCGCTCTTCCTCGCTGCCCAGTTTCTCGGCGGCGCCGCGGGCGCCGCCTTGGTCTGGCTGTTCTACAAAGACCATTATGACGTCAGCACCGACCGCGGCGCAATTCTCGGCACCTTCTGCACCGGACCGGCGATCCGCAACGTCGCTCGCAACCTCCTGTGCGAGGTGATCGGCACGTTCGTGCTGGTCCTGGCCGTGTTGCACGCCAGCGGAATGAAGATCCTCTCGATGGAGGGCGAGACCAAGGTAGGCATGGGCTCGCTCGGCGCGATCCCGGTCGCCTTCGTCGTGATCGGGATCGGCCTGTCGCTGGGAGGGACGACCGGCTACGCCATCAATCCGGCCCGCGACCTCGGACCACGACTCGTCCATTATCTCGCGCCCATACCGAACAAGGGAACGAGCGACTGGGGCTATAGCTGGGTGCCCATCGTCGGCCCGATCATCGGCGCGCTGCTGGCCGCTCTGCTCTGCATGTTCTGTCCACCCGCCTGATCGCAGGATCGGAAGGTCTTCCCGTTCTCCGACGCCGGCACTCTTGGGGCGGGTCGGCCTCTTCCTGATTCAGGGACAGACAAGCGTGTCCGTGCCACCCGTTCTTACCGCTTCTCTTTGACCGCCGTGCGGTAGAGCCAGAAGGTCACGCAGGCCAGGAGGATCACGCCGATCAGCCCGCCCAGGGGGACGACGCCCTCCCAGAGGGGCATTTCGATGTCCCTCGCCTTGAGGATGACGATCGGGATCGCGACGAGAATGCCCATGAGAGCCTCGCCCGTGATCAGGCCGGAGGCCATGAGCAGGCCGCGACGTTCGGAGGCTTCCATCGCCGGGGTAGCGCTCTTGCTCTTGCGGTGATACATGCCCACCGCCATGCTGACCAGACCGCCCACGAAGATCGGCACCGACAACTGGAAGGGCAGATAGAACCCGATGGCGACCGCCAGGACCGGCGTGCGGAACGGATACTTCTTGGCCTGCAGGTACACGTCCAGGGCGATAATCAGGACGGCCACGAACATGCCGCCGATCACGTACGCCCAAGGCAATCCGCCTTCGAAGACGCCTTTGGCCACGGAGGCCATGAGGTTGGCCTGAGGTGTAGAGAGGGCCTTGGGCCCGGCGCCTTCCATGCCCGCGAAGCCGTAGGCCCCTTGGAGCAGGATGAGCACCGGGGCGATGACCAGCGCGCCGGAGACCGTGCCGACCATTTCCATAACCTGTTGCTTCCAGGGCGTCGTGCCCACGAGCCGGCCGCACTTGAGGTCCTGCATCACGTCGCCCGCAATGGCGGCGGCGCAACAGACCACGCTGCCGATAATGATCGCGGCCGCCGGACCGTTCTCCGCCGCCTTGCCCATGAGCAGCACCAGCAGCAGCGAGGAGACCAGGACCGTGGAGACCGTGACGCCCGAGATGGGGTTGTTCGAAGAGCCAACCAGACCGGCCATGTAGCCGGCCACCGCCGCGAACAGAAAACCGGTGGCCAGCATGACCACCGCCATGACCGCGGAAATGTGCACTTGCTGGACGAAGTGCTGGTAGACCAGGAACAGCGGGACCACGGAGCCGACGATCAGGAAAATGATCCAGCCCATCGGCAGGTCCCGCTCGGTCCGCTCGATCTCGCTCTGGCCGTCCTTGATATGCTTGTAGGCTTGCAGGCCGCTGGTCATGCCGCTGAGGAGGGACTTGCGCATGCGGAAGATCGTCCAGAGCCCACCGACGAGCATGCCGCCGACGCCGACGTAACGGGTCTTGGTGGACCAGAGCTGACTGGCGTAGTCGAGAGCGGACATCGCCTGTCCGGCGTTGTCGCCGGAGGCGTAGGTCGGCCAGTCACTCGCGGCGGCCACGATCGGAATGGTGACAAGCCAGTTGGCGGCGCCGCCGACGAAGATCAGGACCGCAATGTTCAAACCGACGATAAAACCCACCGACAGCAGCGCCGGGCTGAGATTCGAGCCGAAGTAGGCGATGGAGCCGCCCACGCGGACCGCGCCCTGCATAATCTCAGGCCAGATGCCGATGGCGTTAGCGCCGACTTTGAACAGCCCGCCGGCGACGGCGGCGCGAACGATGTACTTGATGCCGGAAGTGTCCTTGCGGCCGGTTTCGAGCACCTTGGCCGTCGCGACGCCTTCGGGGAATTGCAGCTTCTGCTCGATGATCAGCGAGCGCCGCAGCGGAATCGTGAACAGCACGCCCAGCAGACCGCCGAAGCCCGCAATGGTGGCGACCCAGACGTAGTGGAACTCGTCCCAGAAGCCCAGCAGCAGCAAGGCCGGCAGGGTGAAGATGACGCCCGCCGCCAGGGACTCGCCCGCCGAGGCACAGGTGCCGATCAGGTTGCACTCCTGGATCGTGCTGGTCCGGAAGAACCGCATGATGCCCAGGGCCATGACCGCTGCCGGGATCGCCGCCGAGACGGTCATGCCCGCGAACAGACCCAGGTAGGCGTTCGCCGCCGACAGGAGCACCGCGAGAATCACACCAAAGAAGATCACACGGATCGTCAGTTCCTGCGGGGCGTTGTTGTTTTCACTCATGAAGCACCTGTCTCCTAAGAACCGTCGTGTTGCTCACCGTCCCACGCCGCTATGTCTATTCGGCGAGTTCACCGTCTCTGTCTTTCAGCAGTCTACTATACATCTTCAACCTGCCTTCCAGAAGACGCTTGTCGGGCAGATGCGTCATGTATTCGGCCACCTTCATCCGGTGCGGGCCGTGCCGCAGGAGCAATTCCACATGCTGCCGCCGGGCGGAGGTGCAGAGGACCAGCCCGATCGGTTCGTTCTCGCCGGTGCGCCGGTCGTGCTCCTTGAGCCAGGCGAGATACAGGTCCATCTGCCCCTTGTCGGCGGCAGTGAACGTGCCGATCTTGAGATCGATGGCGACCAGGCACCGCAGGCCGCGGTGATAGAAGAGCAGGTCCAGGAAGTAGTCGTCCTCGTCCACGCGCATGGCGTACTGCCGAGCGATGAAACAGAAATCCGTCCCCAACTCGGTCAGGAACTGCTCCAAGTTCCGAACGATCGAGGCCTCCAGGTCCTTCTCCGAATAGGCCCCCTTGAGCCCGAGGAAATCGAGGACATAGGGGTCTTTGAAGATGTCTTCGTATCGAACGACCTCCGTCGGAGCGGTTTGCTCTTCCTGAGCCACCAGTCGATGGGTGTCCTTGGAGAGTGCCACTCGTTCGAACAACCCGCGATCGATCTGCCGGCGAAATTCTCGCTTTGACCACCGCTGGCTGGCTGCCTGCTCGAAGTAGAATCGTCGTTGTGTCGAATCAGAGATGCCCAAGAGCATCCGGTAGTGAGTCCAGCCGAGGCGAAAGTGCTTCCGAAAATCGATGAGTAGCCTATCGGAAGACGATTCGTTAGCCACTGGCTGGCAAATCTCTGATTCTGCGAATTTGCTAGCCACTGGCTGGCAAATCTGCTCGTGCTGTGATTCCCCAGACAGTGCCTGGAGAATTGTGTGGGGCGAAGATTTGTTAGACGGTGTCTGGTGAATCTCAAACGATTCGAAGAATCGTCGCATATCTTGCAGATTTGCTCGCGAATAGCCCGAGCCATACTCCTGTGTTAACACCCCTGCCAATTCCCGCAACAGCGCTGTGCCATACTCCGCACGTTTCTCATTCTTCTGGATATCCTGAGCAATGATCCGCCCGATGTTCCAGTAGAGGCTTACCATCGCCAGATTGGCGGTCACCGAGACGTGACTGCGGGCAGCCTCGATCAAGTCCCGTATCTCCGTCGCCACCCTGGTGATGGCGAGAGCGGGACCGCTTCTTTGCACGAGACGGACGTTCTTCTTGGCGCTGGTCTTCTTCTTGGCCGTCATGACTATTTCACGAACTGCTCGACGAAGTACTTGGCCGTCAGGGGCTCGCCCGTGGCGCGGTCGATCATCTGATTCCAGGGGTACAAATCACCGGCCTCGAAGACCTTTTCTTTCAGGAAGCGCCCGGCCTTCTTCTGGCCGACGTAGCTGATGTCCTGACCCTTCTTGACCTTGAGCACCTTGGCGGTCAACTGGTGGTGCAACTGCGAGGCGAGCAGTTCGCCGAGCATGTAATTGTGGTAATAGCACGGGGCCGCGGCAAAATGGATCTTGGCGGCCCAGTCCGGGCTGTTCCGCTCCGGCGGCCGCTTCACCAACTGGTACTTCTCCACCAGATCCCACCACAGCTTGTTCAGATCCTGGTCGGGATTGGCGTAGAGCTGCTTCTCGAAACTGTACATGACCATGTCCCAGCGGGCGAAGATGAGCTGCTTGAGCTGCATGTACCTGCCGCTGACCTTCTCGATCTCGGCCCGCTGCGCGTCGGAGAGACCGAGCATCTGCTGCATCCACGCGGGGTTGCGGCTGAGCCGCCCGAAGAACATCGCGATCGCCTCGGTCGTGAACGGATGGGCGGGCGAGCGGAGCAGGTACGGCGAATCGAAGTCGAGGTACTTGTCGTACACGCCGTGACCCAGCTCGTGCAGAACCGTCTCCATCCAGGTCTCATTGCTCTTGATGTTGCACAGAATCCGCACGTCGCCCTCGCGGTCGATGTGGGTGCAGAACGCATGCGGGTTCTTGCCTTCCTTTTCATAGAGATCGCTGTGGGCCAGGATCGCCTCGACGGGCAGACCAATCCCCTGGTAGAACTCGGCGGCCAGCTTCTCGATGTTCCTGCCCTCGTAGTAGACGTCGAGGTCCAGGTCGTAGACCATCGGCGTCTCCTGGAAGAACGGGTCGTGGTAATGCCAGGGCATCAGCTTCTCGGGCGCGACGCTGTACTTGGCGGCCAGGATACGGTCCAGGTCCGCTTTGACCTTGCGGAACGGCTCGTTCGTCAGGTCGTATAGCTCGGCAAAGATCTTGTCGAGTTCCTTCACGTCCTGCTCGCCGGTGGCCAGGGCCATGGTGTGATAGTTGTCGAAGCCCAGTTTGCGGGCGGCCTGATTGCGGAGCTTCACGAGTCGGACGAGATCGGCCGCCACCGCCTCGCCGACCTGCTTGCTCGCCAGCCAGGCCTGCTGTCGCCGGGCGGAGTCGGTCTCGTCCTTGAGGATCTGCTTGATCTCGTTGTCCGTGACCTTGCGGCCGTCGATGCTGCCGCGGAAAGTGCTGAAGTTCTTCTCGATCTCGGTGCCCAGCTCAACGATCTGCTTGAGCAGCTCCGGCTCGATCTGATTGGCCAGATACGCGTTGTGCAGCACGGTCAGTTGCCGGGCCAGCAGCTTGTCCTTGACCTGCCCGGAATCCTTGAGCTCCTTCAGGAAGGCGAATTCCCTCGCGTCGCTGTAGATCTTGCGAATCTGCAGCGTCAGCTCGCTCGAACGGTCGTACGCATTCGGATCGCCCGTCACCGCCGCATCCCACCAGGCCAGGTTCGCCTGCTTCTCCAAAGGCTTGATCTTCTCGACATGTGCCGCAATGAAACCCTTCAAGGCTTTCTCCTTTGCATTTGTTGCGTACCCGCGCGGCGCAACCACCGCCACCGCCAACGTCGCCACCATCACCAGATTCTTCATAGCTTCATACTCCCTGATATCTCTGATATCCCCAGCAGAATCGGTGTGCGGAGCACACCCTACCGCTGACGCCTGGACGAGCGAACCATCAAATACGCTGCCGACAATCGTACTCGGCCCCTGATGGTAGTCTTTTCGCCCGCCGAGGCGGTTCAGTTCGAGTTCGCCGTGCGATTCGGATAGGCCGGCTTCTGCGGCCGCTTCGGCGGATTCTTCTCCAGCAACTGCAGAACGACGCTGACTGCGGTCTCCAACTGCGGATCGCGCCCGGCCACCAGTTCGTGCGGCGCGTTTTCGACCTCGTAGTCCGGATCGACGCCGTAGCCCTCGACCGCCCAGCCGTCCTCTTCGTACATGCCGAACGTCGGGGCGGTCACGGAACCGCCATCGATCAGTCGCGGATTGCCGCTCATGCCGACCAGGCCGCCCCAGGTCCGCGTGCCTACCAGCGGACCGCAACCTGCCTCGCGGAAGTAGTACGGGAAGGCATCGCCGCCGGAGCCGGACCAGCCGTTCATGATCATCACTTTGGGTCCGGTGTGGGAAAGGGTCGGCGTCTGCCAATCCCGGTGATCCCGCCGGGCCCAGTAGTTGTAGGTCGGCCGCCGGAGCAACTCGACGAATCGGTCAGGAATCTGCCCGCCGCTGTTGAATCGCTCGTCGATGACCAGCGCATCTTTGTCGAACTGCGGCCCGAACTGGCGGACCAACTCGTTCTGGCCGTTCTGGCTGGTGTCCGGCACGTAGACATACCCAACGCGCCCTTGCGTCGCCTGCTCGACCTTCTTGCGATTCTCTTCGATCCAGGCGAGGTTGCGGAGGCGGAACTCGCTCGACATCGGCTCGACCAGCACGTCGTTGGCGTCGTTCACATCCGGTGTGGGACTGATCGTCAAGCGCACGACCTCGCCGGCCAGGCCCTGAAACGCGGCCCAGGGGTCCAGGGACGTATCCATCGGCCGGCCGTTGACTGCCAGCAGGTAGTCGCCCTCATTGACCTTCACGCCCGGCGCCCGCAGGGGCGACCGGGTCTCGGCGTCCCACGGGGCACCCTCGTAGATCTTGCCGATCCGATACGCGTCGTTCCGCTCATCCAGTTCGAAGTCACAGCCGAGCAGACCGACGGAAAGGCTCTCCGGCCGCTCCATGTCCCCGCCGCCGACATACGTATGCGAGCAGTTCAACTCCGCGATCATCTCGCCGATCACATAATTGAGGTCCTCGCGATCCACGATGTAGGGCAGCAGAGCCCCATACCGCTGCTTCATTGCCTCCCAGTTCACGCCGTGCATACCGGGATCGTAGAAGAA
>Ga0209163_1002839_pt1 | contig 13711 bp, 15 predicted proteins | sample MTBAKSrepl2MetaG_FD_187457 | JGI IMG/M metagenome (GOLD analysis project Ga0209163, IMG submission 187457) | Enrichment culture microbial communities om Arthur Kill intertidal strait, New Jersey, USA, that are MTBE-degrading - MTBE-AKS2 (Arthur... | ecosystem: Environmental > Aquatic > Marine >...
AGAAAACTTGGCGAAGGTTGTAGTGCTCAAACAGGCTGCCCGTTACAAATCCTTTGAAAGGGATTTGGTTTGGGGAGAGATAACAGCTTATGATGCGGAGAAAAATCTCTATATCGAAACAGAACCTGTACCTGGGGAGAAGGTGATCGCCTGCTGCCCGCTCAACCGGGTGGGTGTTCACGAACGGAATTCACTAGAATTCGCTATTGGCCGGCAACGTGCCTTTTATCTCCGAAAGATCGAACCGGTTATTCTGAACGGCACTCCTCGACTGAAAATCGTGGTAGACCGGGTTTCCAAAACCCTGGTTGAAAAATTGCTCAAAAGCCAACTCGGTTCAAGGGGTGAAAAGATTCAAATCCGCTGCGTCAAGCGGTATGTCGGCCACAAGAGCATGGTCTTGACCACGAAGCGTCTTCCCAAATCGGCTATTATCGCGGTTGACCGGGAGCTGAAAGAACGGGTGCAAGTCAAGATCGTCAAAACATTGCCTGCAGGATGATGTTTAAACGCAAATCAAAGGAGCCTTGGACCTCCATCGGTACCGGGGTTCATCTTGATCATCCAAAAACAATCCTTGAACTTGGCTTTCCCGATTCTTTCCGCAAAGGGCATTTCTGGTGCTTCGGCACCACCAGGGTGGGCAAGACCAGGATCATGGAACACATCATTGAGCAGGATATCCGCAAGGGCTATTCTGTGGTGGCAATCGATCCCAAGGGAGACATCGACCTTTTTTCAAAGATCACCCAGGTTGCCGCCAAGACAGGCCGTCTTCATGATTTGATGCTGATCACCCCTATCTTTCCTCAATACAGTGCCATTCTTGACCCCCTTTCGTCCTATTACATGCCGGAAGAACTGGTGGCCCATATCACGGCCGGGGTTGCGGTAGGTAGAGAGCCCTATTTTTTCGGAGTAGCCTACGAGGTAAGCCTGGTTGTGGTCCAAGCTCTGATCATGCTGGCTGAGGAGGCCGGAAGAAAACCTTCCTTCAATCTCAACGATATCAAAAATCATATCAGCCATGAGGATCTTGAACAGCTCAAAGAAAAAATTGATTATCTCGATAATCCTGAAGCGCAGCAGCTTTCCCGGGATATGCAGAAAATCCTGAGCACACCGGCCGATTATTATTCCAAGGTAGCAAGTTCGCTCAGAGTAGCCCTTACCGAGTTGACCTCCGGCAATGTCGGCAAGATCATCGGCAAGGCGGATGAAAACCGTTTTGTCCGGCGCCTGGAAGAAGGCAAGGGTATTATCCTGGCGGTGCAGTTGGGATCACTTCTCACCAAGCGTGCCGCCTACACTGCCGGCAAGGTCATCATTTCCATGATCCAGGCCTTTGTCGGCCGGGTGTATTCCAGCGGCAAAAATGTCACGCCTACCCTGGTCCTGCATATCGATGAAGCTCAATCCGTGCTCTACCACGGCATTGAGGATCTTTTCGCCAAGGCCGGCGGTGCCGGAGTATACATCCACGGCTATTGCCAGTCCATCAGCCAGCTGTATGCCGAGGTGGGTGATGACCGGGCCAATACCATCCTGGACAACTGTAATACCAAGCTGTTCATGCGGGTCCCCGACGCCCATACAGCAGGCTATGTCTCCGAACATCTCGGTGAAGAAAGACGGTTCTCTCCGATTATCTCTCTTGGGGGCGGGCTCTCCATCCGCGAAACCGAGGAGACCAGGATAAAGCATACCGAGATCTTGAACATGGCCCCCCGTGAGGTATTCCTGAGCACCTATTCTGGCACCTATAAAGGAAAAACAGCCACTGTGAATGATCCCACTCTTAAAGTCATATTCCCTGACTTGGCCACAGAAAAATTAAATGAACCAGAAACGGAAGCCGAGGGGGAGTAATGCATCTGTTACAGGAATGGTTTGACGCGATTGGATTCTTGATTGATTTAGCATTGCGGCTGTCGCTTTTCCTGTTTGCGGTGGCAGCCGCTGTATTGATATTCGGCAGGAAGAGAAAAGTGGTCACAGAAATATCCCTGCATAATCTATCAAAATTATGGACCCAAAAAGGGACACAGGAGATCCATATATCTAAACTTTCCCCTCTCTGGCGTGATGAAAAAACAATTGCCGAACAGGACCTGCAATTACCTGATCTGCAAAACTCTCGGGCGGAAGCATTTTTGAATTCCGTTTTGCAGGGACCATTTTTTGAAAAAGCTCCCCTCCAGAAAGCTGCCTGCGCTCAGATCCTAAAACTCCTTGATAAGGAGGGAAATTGTCCGTCAGTAGTTAACCTGAAAGGAGATGTGGAGGGGAGTTGGGATGAAAACACCTATCAGATCCTCGCTCGGACCACGCTGCTCGACCACTCTCTGAACGTTGCCAAACAGGCAATACAATTGCTGAGCGAAAGCGAATCTTTCCATGTTATTCCCGATACCGTAGTTGCCGCCTTGGGTCATGATTTGGGAAAGCTTGAGTCCTCTCGTGGCTACCTGTATTCCGTTGGTGAACATCCACTGACTGCCGGCCGCCCCTTGGGAAAGATTGAAGAATTCTTGAAACTCCCGAGGAAAAATGAAATTGAGCGAGCCATCAAACTACATCATAAGAGACCCGAGGGTCTTCTCGGCAAAACCCTTAAGAAAGCAGATCAACTAGCCAGACAGAAGGAACTGGAGGAGAATGTTTGCCGGCTTGAAGAAAAATCAGGGTTAGTTGAGAGCAAACCTACTTTACCGACTCAGGAGCTAAAAAATGATAGCATTGCAATGGAATCAACTGGATCTTCTACGGAGGCTACGGAGGAAAAAGCGGCTGCAGCCTGGCAAGCCCAAGCAGATATTTACGGAGAGAGCGGGGAAAAAATCAAAGCAACAAATGTATCGGATGTTCCAAAACTTATGGATATCTCCCACTGGTTCGATTCAGATCAATTCCTGGAGGGAATAAAACCCTACATCAACAAAATGTTCGGCCGGAGATTTATGGCTTTTTCCATGTCGGACGGCTACGTCTATTTTCAGGCCAAGGTGCTTGAAGAAGTAGCCCGAAAGCAAGCGGAAAGGGCTGGATGCATGGAGATTGCTACCATGGCCCAGAAAGATCCAACCCTGCAGCGGGTGCTATTTACCATCGTCCACCAACTACGTCGGGAAAATGACACGATCGCCAGAGGCCTGATCAAGGACAATTACTTTGGTGGTTATTTCACTGTCACCAGAAAGATTGGCGACAGCATGAAAGGGTTTTACACACCCTTCCATGCTGAAGTTTTTGGCTCGATTGCCGAGATGGAGCAAAACAAATCCGATATCCTGCGCAATATTCAATCAGTTAAACCGTACATGAACGATGAGACTGCGGAATAAATCATTACTCAATTGAAGTATTACTATCAGTAACCTCACTTGGGAAGATTTGCTATTTCGTTGAGATTTGTTGAGGCAATCTGAAACTGTCTATACCCCGATCATGATCATGAAATGTATATTCTGCATACATTGAATGTCATCCCGTACTAAAGCAACCAGCTCTTTCAATTCCAAAAAAAATAATTAAAACAGCATGTTAGGATATTTTCAGTCAAGTGGCACGATTCTGGCTGTTACGGAAGCAAGGATTTATACATCAAGTATGGAGGGAGGGTGAAGGCATGGAGGAAAAAACAGTGACTAGGTCAACAATCAAAATCATACGAATCATCGCTTTATTTATAGGTATTATTATCCCCCTGGCATTATCCGGGTGCGCTAAAACAGTGCCAGTGCATGGTCGAAATGCTAAGGGTGAGATACAGGAAAAAAACATATCAACGAGTGGCTCTTATACCTTGTCAAAGGCTAACCTGGAGGTAATATCATTCCCGATTACTGCTTCGTACTACACACTTGCTGCATTTGAAGAAAATATAGTCGCCGGTATGGTTTTCACAACTTTTACAGTCGCTATCTCTGCTGTCGGTATAGCAATACTTCCAGTCAGTTTTGTTTCAGATACAATCATGTTACCACATACTCTTTCGCAGGATCGACAACCATTCAGTAATGTTGAATAAGCTTGTATTCAGTTAAGGTTCTCACTGAGTATACGCTCGCTTCACTAACCAACAATTTGGTTCGTATACTCGCAGAACATCTGCAACTTGAACATACCCCTGAAATAATAACGAAATTGGTGTTGGTAATCTTACGAACATTGAATCGAGAACGCCATTTTACAACTTCTTGCTCGAACTTGAGCGTTTTTAAGCTTCATCCCAATCATATGGGTGCTTGCTCATGCGTTGCCTCTCTACCAGCCGCTTGATGGAGAATTACAATAATTTCATTAAGATTGATCTCCGCCTCAGAAGCGGCACTTTTTAGACTTGGCCATGGAACTCTGGGAACGGCAAACAGAAGAAGAACAAGCACTCGGTAACCTTTTTCCTTCATAAGCTTGAGATTCATGAGGTCTTTAATCAAATGCTTTTTATCAAGCCGGCACTCGACTTCAACGACGACAGTGTTGTCTTCATGACGCCCTGGAGTGTGGAAAATAAAATCAGGGTTTGGTTTTTTTCCGTCTAAAAAGTCGGGGTTTCCGCGTTTGTCTGGTTCGGCTGTGAGTGTAAGATCACTGCCATTCAGGGCGATACGGAGCTGATGATAAAGCTCGTAGCAATAGACTCGTTCCCGTTTTATTGGACGATCTTTACCCGCCACGGGAAGCAAAAAATAGTTGGTGCTGATCCGACTGGTCGCAGTTTTCAGTGCATGCAATATTGTCATATATTCTGATGCATTATCGAGTAATTCAAATAGATGGTTCTGCCTTAATGTAGTAAACTATCGTTTAACGCACACACCATACAATCGACCAGATTCTTTCAAACATTTCGCTCCAATACCACAGTCGGTGTTGAACTGACATGTGTCGCCCACAGATTCGGTAATATCGAGAGGATCTTTGTAAGGTGCACTATCATTATTATTGCCGGGATTCATGCCTCCAACGCATATACCCTCTAACCTGCCTGCTTCTTTGACACATCTGCTTCCAATATCGCAATCTGTGTTAAACTGACAGGCCATGGCTGAATCATAAGACAGGATTGCAGTTAAAACAGTTAAGTATTTTACAATATTCAAAATAATCTCCTTTAGTGAAAGTGAAAATGAGGTCTAACGCATATCTTCTTGCAATAAGTATAAAATATATTTAAATGTTATACATAATTTACATATAGAATTATGTCATAATTCTTGTTAAGGATAAATTCATAATAACAAATATGAAAGAATATCAGGCAGCTTTTACAAGCTCAATTTGTTTTTTCGCGATATTCTGAATAAGGAAAAATGCTAATATGCATGAAAGAAACATTGTGAAAGAAGAACCAATGGAAATAACGGTTAACTCCTTTATACCCTCAATCGTTTGCTCTGTATGTAATGATCTTACGGCTGTTCTAAATTCGTAATTTCCTACAATCGCAGCAATTATAAACGCGGCCCACCATATCCAGAGTAAATTACTTCCTTCTTGTTTTTTCCATTCTGCGGGATTGCTGCTTACCTTGTAGATTTCTTTCATTACCTGGTATGGCCGAAATAAATTAAAAATAGGAATAAAGTACCACCAAAAAGACCAACTCGGCGAGAACCGCATATCTTTTGCTCCAAAACCATGGCAGTTGTTATTGGCTCTATAAACCCACATTAAGAATGATATTGCGGTAATTATATATGCTATTATGTATATTTTTCCCACCAGAGCAACTCGCTTATCATTTTTTTCTGCAGCTTCGATGCTTATATAATCCGAATTGATCAACTTTAATTGTTGCCAGTCAAAATATATGGAAATGAAGGCAACACCAGCTAAAATCACTAATATGGTCAACAAAAACGTCGTTAGTCCTTCTGGATTATGGGTGTAAGTAAAATTACTCTCTTTCTTTTTCTGATTGACTAAAGGCGGTTTTTCAATTTGTTGAGGCGTGGCTTTATTTGTTTCCCGAATGTCTGGAATGGGCTTTAGTTCGTCCTTTAAAACTGCAAATTGAGCAAAAGGTTCTGGATCTCCACACTTCGGGCAATCCTTGCTCCATATAGTGATTTCTTTTTCACAAACCTGGCAAACTTGAGTGGTTGATATTCTGCAGTTCAGGCATTTTACAGCTTGGTCTGAAATCTGCTGATTGCATGATGGGCAGGAAAGCAACTTCCTTAGAATAGGTTTTTTTTCTTCGGCATGTGCAACATGATTGCCACAGTTCTCGCAGTATGACATTGAGGGTGAGAGTCTTGATCCGCATTTAGGGCACTTGTTTATTGTTTGCTCCATAGTTACTGGAGCAAAAGGATTTGGGTCTCCACATTGAGGGCAAACTTTACTGTCAATAGCAATCTCATTTTTGCATAAACAACATTTTTCCTTTAATTTTAATTCGCAATTAGGGCATCTTATTGCCCGTTTTGAAACTTCTGATAAACAATCTGGACAGATTATTAACTTGGTGTTACGTCCTTCTTCCATTTTTTTATTTCATTTCTCTGGCAGAGAATTCTTCAATTAATCATGGAAAATCTTAACATTATATCCCTATTTGCATGCCCAAGGACTTTCACTACAAAGTATATCCAATAACTTTTGAGCCTCTTCGTTACCTTTGCGAGCAGCTTTCAGCCACCATTCATATGCCATGATTTTATTCTGTTCCACCCCTTTATTACCGTAATAGAAAACGCCAAGCATCACTTGAGCATTGGCATGATCCTGTTCGGCAGCTTTCTTGCACCAGGCAAAGGCTTCCTGATAATTCTGTTCTACCCATTCACCATTGTAGTATCTCCTGCAAAGAATATACTGAGCAAAGGGATTATTCTGTTCAGCAGCTTTCTTAAACCATTTAAAGGCTTCTTGATAATTCTGATCTATTCCCTCAGAAAAATAGTCAGCTAGGATTATCTGAGCACCTTCATTTCCCTGTTCAGCTGCTTTCTTTAACCATTTAACGGCTTCCTGTTTATTCTGCCCTACTCCAAGACCATTAAAGTACATCATACCAATACCTGCCTGAGCATCAGCATCTCCCTGTTCGGCAGCTTTCTTAAACCATTTAACGGCTTCCTGGTGACTCTGAACTATTCCTTCTCCAATATTGTATATATAGCCTAATTTCACTTGAGAATAGACATGTCCTTGTTCGGCAGCTTTCTTGTACCATTTCACGGCTTCCTGGTAATTCTGCTCCACCCCTTCTCCTTTATAATACATCCCGCCAAGATTAAACTGCGCACCGGCATTTCCCTGTTCGGCAGCTTTCTTGTACCATTTCACGGCTTCCTGGTCATTCTGCTCGACTCTTTCACCCACATCGTACATCTCGCCAAGAATCAACTGCGCATCGGCATTTCCCTGTTCGGCAAGATGAACAAGTTGAACAAGAAAATCTCCTTGTTCAGCTTTTTGAATGTATTCATCTAATGGATCATTTTCTAACGATTTCTTAACATCACTTGTTGGGGTCTGTTCTGTTGAGTCGCTTTTATTAACTTCTTTTGTGGTAGTAATCTCTTGTTGTTGAGCATTTTTAGTGTCTTGATTTCTTAATACATCTGCGACTCCGCCATATACACTGGAGACACTAAAAAAAATTATTGCCAAAAAAAATAGAACACTATTCACTGAAATATCTTGCATTCTCCCCCCTGCCAGATTGAGGTGTAAGTTCTTGTTTACACAAGCGGTTAAACCGCAAGTCTCGATTGATAGTTGTCCCAAATCAGTTCGCCCTGTTATTCAATTCAAAAATCTACCCTCCTCTTCATCCCAAAAGCGAGAAGAAGAGTTAGCGCTTCTATTTCCATTTGTCAGGCAAAACAATGCTGTTGGCCATCATGAAAAACAAGGGTTTAAAGCTTTCCATACGAGGTGCCAAGTTAGGAACCGTCATTGGGTCAGTGGATACAGCACACTGTAACTGAACCATGGTAGTACCGTAGATAAATATGTATGAAATTACCTGGCTATAAATGGTTGCCCCTGCTCTCTCTTGCCTCATTGAATACTCAAGTATTCCAGCAGGCAAGCTTTCAATTTTGGTCGACTCCGCATCCACAAATACTGCTCCCTGAGGTACCATTTTTTTCAATTCATTGGGCGCGAAGAACTCTTGAAGTTCACTCTCAGGAACAACAGTGCCAGGTGGGAGAGGAAGACTCTTAGTTATTATTAATACTATTTCAGATCCTTGTCCCCCATCGCTGTGGAACTTTTGTACTATGTTTGGCCTCTCACCTTCTTTTGCAAGCCAACTACGCGGGTAAGATATGGTCATATTTATCCCCTTTGATTTGGGGTGACCTGATGTAGAGAACTGTATGTAATTACCATCGATAAATTCTTTCGCAGCTGGTGTGGCAGCGAACACTAAGTTGTAATGAAACAGAGCCAAAAGAAAGACGAGAGTGAGTGTACGTTTCAAACTTTTTCCTCCAAGGAAGGCGACATTTCTTAGACGCTCTTTATTCTTCGATAATTCGATGCCTAATGAATCCGATTACAGGCTGCAATGTAGAGCAGTAAAATTGGCGCAGACGGAGCAGCTTGTTGCAATATTATCTTTGATTCGCCTGTAAATAGTTGTTTGCAAACTCTTTTACGCTCAGCTGGATCGCCTCTAATGATTGGTTTATTAAAGAATCAGAAGGGCCTGTTATCATTCGATTGGTTTCCCACGTGGTAACAAAATATGGGTCAGGAGAATCTGCTTGCCCGATGGTGCGAGTCAAATAGGCGTATTCTTCAACTTGAAGTCTGATTCTTGCAAAATATCCTTGCCGCCTACCTGAAACCGAATATTCAAAATGGGCCTCATCTATTACACTGAGTGCGGCGCCTTGGGTTTTATATTCTTCTTGTGACAAAACCTTAATGCCGTATTGCCTTAGCATTAATTCAACTTCTGTTTGAATTGAGCTCGCGGTCAACCCAGAGGTCTCACAATCCTTCGAAGGATAAGCAAAAACTCGTACTCCTGAAATTCCTTTCAAAGGATTTTCCTCTGCCCAAGCAGGAAATGAAAGAAGTAAAATAAAACCAAGACAGAATGCGATAATAGACCTCATCAATTTATCTCCTTTAGTTTTGCTTTAGTATATTCAACAGCAACTGGAATAACAGCAATGTACTTATCTGCTAAAACGACCCTTTGGTAATATGATGAACGAAAGGTTTAGGAATAAAATCAATATCCTCATTATTATATATCTCATTTTATTTTACATAAGTCATATTAGTGTCCCTCTCGGGGATGGTTGAAACCCCTCGCCTTTAGGCTAAGAAAAGTTTAATAAAATGACTGTAGGCCATGCAGTTCATTAAGGGTCGTTCAGTTAAAAGGCTCAGGATCCCCACATTGAGGACATTTTTTATTCCAAACAGAGATTAGGCTTTCGCAAACCTGACAAGGTAAGGTCGTAGGGTTATTGCAGTTTGGACATTGTTTAGCACGTTCTGAAATTTGACGTTGACAGGCAGGGCATGGAAACCGTTTTCTTGTGTGTTCAAATTCTCTTGTTTCTGTGCCTGGTAAGATATAAGCACCGCATTCCATACAAATTGGGTCTACATGAGTCTTATCTGCTCCACATTCAGGACAGAACAATTTGTTGTTCTTTTTGTACTTTCTTTCTTCAGCAAAAGGCTCTGGGTCTCCACAAACAGGGCAATCTAAACTACTCGAAGAAATTTCGTTCTTACATAAAGAACATTGCACCTTTAGCAAAAAGTTGCATTTTGGGCACTCCTTTGCGCGTATAGAAACTTGAGATGAACAATTTGGACAATTTATTAGAAGAGATATTTTCTTTTGTGCCTGATTTGATTCTTTTTTTAAGTGTTCAACTAACTGAGGGAAATACTTAATTTTATAAGTAAGATCACTATTATTAGGCTTAATCTCTGAGTTCTTGTTCAATAAGCCTTTTTCCCAAAGAGAATAAACATGCTCTTTTGATTGAAGTTCCTGTCCTTCATAAAAAAACACATATTTTGAAATCTCACCTTCATCACTATTAATTTTTCCCATATTTGAACATTTTGGACATTCTGAAGCAAATTTTGAATACTTATGTTGGCAGATTTTGCAGGTAATTAATAATGACGCTGATAGGGAATCAGTGACCGGATTTTCAGTGGATGTATCTCTTGGCTCAAAAATGGATTCCAATTCAAGCCACTCAGAGAATTTTTTCCACTCTAAATCTTTGCTGTGAAATATTAGGGTATTTTGATTAATTGCCTTTCGTTTAAAAGCTCCCTGTAACTCTGAGATTGAAAATGGACCTAACAATTTTTTATCAGCATTTGTATATTTCCATACTTTGTTATCACTTAGTCTTTGTTTGTTTTCGATGTGATGACTTTTTTGATTAATAATTTCTCTACCATTTTTAATTGTGGATTCATCCTGTGATTGTACTAATTCAGGTTTATCTATTTTGAATGCTTCACTCTTTTCTTCTTTGTTCATTCCATACACCTTGTATGGGAGGTAAAAAATAGCAATCATTGTACCAATATTAACAGCAAAGGTAAAAATTCCGGGCTCTAATATTTCTTTCGTAATTCCACGAATTAGAGCTGCCAATACAAAAACACCAACAAACGTAAACGCTGCATAGATCAATGCTTTCATTTTTTCTACTTTTCTCTAGTCATTATAATATCCATCCTGGATGATACAATTTGGCTTGTTTTGCATGATCCCGATCCTGCAATTTTTTGCGCCGCCTTTCGAATAACACTCTTCATTCCAATCCCGGATCGCCTAGACGAGAGTCAATAACGACTTTTTGTGCAAAGGCCGATGAAGCTATCATAAACAAACAAATTGGGTGTTAAAAAATACAATAGGATCATGGAGTTGCATGCAATATCCATTCCTTTGCCGATAAATATAGCAATCAATAATTATTACAAATTGTTATTAGATAATTGTAACCTGCTGAATAATAAAAAAATCCGATAAATCTGGGATATGGCCAAATGAGCTTGGGGATTTCACCAATCGAGCGCGATGGGTTGATGCGTTGGTGTTGAATAACTGTTTTTCACCTTGGCAATATCAACTTGATTGTAAAAAAAGGAAGTTGAGGTTCATCGTAACTCCACGTAACAAAGATAGTCAGAAACTGCTCTGACTTCTATAAGAGTTGTCAGATCTGATTCTGTTTGCTCCATTTTTCCTGACACTTTAACCACTCCTGACAATATAATTCCCAAAATCCCCACAAAAATCCGCAAAACTTTTTCTACCTCTCAAGTTCTCCCCAGTAGATCTTATAAAACCAGTACCATCAGGATTTATTTCAAAAAGATGTCATCCCCCCGGGAAAATACAGATAGAGGAAATTATAAATTTTATTCTACAAGCAAGTGAACACAAACTATGGCACGAGGAAGAGATAACGCGAAGGAAACAAACGACACCAACGCTCAAATCATTACCACTGATGCCGGGAGAATCTATCGACCCAGGAATTTGCTTAACGCCATTTCCGAGATCCAGCAGTTTTATGTGATCGAGTGTAAAGGCCAGAATATTCCGGCTGAGTTTCTCACCTTGGAACGGACACTTGATTTTTTCAGGATCGGGGTGACAAGTGGATTTCACGAAGGAGTGGCACTGGCCTTCCTGTTTCCGTTTTTTTACTTTTACCTTTTCCCTTTTGTTCTGCCGGAACTTGATATGGTCAGTCGAATCCTGTTTGGAATTGTTCCGTATCTGGTTCTGATCATCAACACCCTTATGTGCTCGTATATCAGCTGTTATTACGTCGGCAACATAACCAGGAAGAGCATTAACTCTCTTCTTCTCGGCAGGGCCATGTCTCTGCTGATAAAAGCTTTCCTGCTTTATGTGATCTACATGATTATTTCCAAAGTGAGCACACCGACAAATGTTTGGAAGGCGGCCCAATTGTTTGGCACCAAGGCCGCAAACATTTATTACGGGTTCTTAGAGATTAAACCGTTTCTGCTGCCGGTTGCAACCGAAAGCGCATTGCTTATGCTGGCAGCAGCTATTTTTCCATACGGTTCCGTGTATCTCCTGGACCTGTGGAATCGCTACAAAATCAGAAGGAACGAGAAAATTATTTCAGCCTAAGAGAGGGAATTCTATGAGTGAACAGAAAGACACCAAACCAACTTGGCAGGAGATCCAGGAACGAAAGATCAACATGGTCAAGGAGCGCGGTTCACGGGTTTTAAAAATCAACTCACCGCTTGGCTCGACCCTTTTCAATATTCTACGGCAATTCGATATGGCATATGCCCATTTCAAGGCCCGGTTGGGTGAAATGAACGGAATCTCCCATGAGGAAGGCGAAGAACTGATGGCTGAAGGCCGGCAGATTGTTATGGACTTTTCCAACTACACTGCCAGGTTGAGCAAAAGGATCCGGTTCAAATATTACACTCCCCGTGAGATCAGCGAATTTATGGGGGCGTCAGAGGATAAGAATGATGAGGTAGAGTAAATGTTAATGAATGGAACCATCCATTGGGAACAGCATAGTCAGAAACGAAACAAAATAGTTTATTTCTATTTAATTATTGAAATCTCATATGTTATTATCAAATGGTCGAATTAACAGACGGTCTGGTGCCTTATCGGCTTTATTATTGGCCGAAAAGTTGGTTGGGCTGAATATTGGATTAAATAGGGCATATGTGAATGGAACAGAAGCAAGGTATCATTGCTATCCTTGACGCGTTAGGGGCAGCGAGTTATGGCGATCAAGAGATAGCCAAATTCTTAGAATCGCGCGAAAGGGTGTTGAAGATTCTTCAGGATAAGGTTCATACCAAAGAGGTGAGAGGACTGATTGAACAAAGCTCAGTCTCTACATTTACCTTCAATGACACGGTACTTATTATCTTCTGTACACCTGCGCAACCTTCCCTGGAGGACACTGAGCACTTCGGTTTACTTATGAGAAAATTCATGGTCGATTCTTTGGCGCAAGGTATCCTGTTTCGGGGGTCTCTATCAATTGGTAAGTTCTATGTTAGTGACGAATCGAATACAGTTATGGGTGAGGCCGTGACCGATGCAGCAGCTTGGTATGACTCAGCAGACTGGATGGGGATAAACGCAACTCCGCAGGCAACAATGATAATGCAGGCCCTCATCGAACAATCAAGTGGAAACCTTGACCGCATTTTTGTTGACTACGATGTGCCTTTTAAGGATCGTGCTTCATTATCACTCAAGGTGGTCAATTGGCCAAAAGGTTTCTATGTGAAAGGCGTGCAACCAATCACTACGGGTGAAAAGAGAAGAGCAAAGTGTCTCACTCTGTTAGCTAATCATGGTGTGCCAAAAGGAGCGGAACAGAAACACTTCAATACTTTGAAATTCTTTGACCATTGCAGTGACCTTTGGGCAAAAGAAAGGAGGAGAAAAAAAACAAAGGACAAGTAGGCTAACTCGATTGATCTTGAAGCTGTTTAATTATCATCTCAATCATTAAGGTTTTCCAGTTAGTGACCTGCTATCTTCCACCGACCATAGAGATGGAACCCAATGTTTGGACAGCCTGAGAATGAGTTTAGCTAGTCGATCTTGAAAAAAGCCATTTTTAGGCGCAGAAGACCAGTTTCTTTCTGTGCCATTCCGGGGCATTCACTCCGAACACTCTCCTCAGCAAGAACAAAAGAAGAAAAAAAGAAAGCAGATCCC
>Ga0209163_1002857_pt1 | contig 13660 bp, 20 predicted proteins | sample MTBAKSrepl2MetaG_FD_187457 | JGI IMG/M metagenome (GOLD analysis project Ga0209163, IMG submission 187457) | Enrichment culture microbial communities om Arthur Kill intertidal strait, New Jersey, USA, that are MTBE-degrading - MTBE-AKS2 (Arthur... | ecosystem: Environmental > Aquatic > Marine >...
GCAGTCCACCAACGAGGAACTCACCACCTCGAAGGAGGAGATGCAGTCCATGAACGAGGAACTCCAGACGCTCAACGCCGAGTTGCAGGCCAAGGTGGACGAGCTGTCACGGGCCAGCAACGACATGAAGAACCTGCTCGAAAGCACGGATATCGCGACCCTGTTTCTGGACAAGGAACTCCGCGTCCGGCGGTTCACCACCCAGGCGACGAAGATCATCAAGCTCATCCCGGGCGACGTGGGACGACCCATCAGCGACCTGGTTTCGGACCTGAACTACCCGGCGCTGGCGGCCGACGTGCGGAACGTGCTGCGCTCGCTGGCCGCGACGGAGAAGGCGGTGGCCGCGCGCGACGGCCGCTGGTTCACCGTGCGGATCATGCCCTATCGCACGCTGGACGACCGGATTGACGGCGTGGTGATCACCTTTGCGGACACTACTACGGCCAAGACGCTGGAGGCGCAATTGCGGGACAAGCAGGCCGTCCTGGAAGAGCGCGTCGCGGACCAATCCGCCAAGCTGGACAAGGACAAGAAGGGCTCGCAGACGGATGCGCTCGCGCGCAACCGTGTCGAGAAGCGCACCGGAAAATCGCCCGGGTCCCGCAAGACATAGGAGGTCATTCCGTGGAGAGAAGACCGAACAGCTCAGGCGACGCCGAACTACGCCGCCGCGCCGAGGCCCGTCTCAAAGAGCACCACAAGAGCGCAGGCCCGCCCCGAACGGACGCCGACACGCAGAGGCTCGTCCACGAATTGCAGGTCCACCAGATCGAACTGGAGATGCAGAATGCGGAACTCCACGAAGCCAGGGACCAGATGGAGGCGATGCTGGAGAAATACACCGATCTCTACGATTTCGCCCCGGTCGGCCATTTCTCCGTCGACGACCAGGGCCTGATCCTGGAGGTAAACCTGACGGGAGCCGCCTTGCTGGGCGTGGAACGCTCCCGACTGATCAACCGCCGCTTGCCGCAGTTTCTGGCTCCACCGAGCCGGCCGATCTTCCTGGCCTTCCTGGAAAGGGTATTCACAGAGCCCGGAAAGCAGGTCTGCGAGGCGTCCCTTCTGCACGAGGATGGCACGCCTTTCTGGGCGAACCTTCAGGCTGCGTCTGCGGCCTCCGTCACGGGCGCGCGGAAATGGTGCCGGATGGCCGTCACGGATATTACGGCTCTCAAGCGGGCGGAAGAGACGATGGGCGAGCTGACGGCGACGCTGGAGAGCAGAGTGGTTCAGCGGACCGCAGAGCTGGAGCATCGGACCCGCCAGCTTCAGAAGCTGGCGCTGGAGCTGTTGCAGGCGGAGGATCGTGAACGCAAGCGACTGGCGGATATCCTGCACGACGACCTGCAACAGCAGCTTGCGGCGGCGAAATTCCACTTGGGTCTGCTCGGCAGACGGATCCAGGGTGACGCTTCCTTGCGAGAGGCGATCGACCAGGTCGATGCAATGATCAAAGATGCGATCGCGAAGTCCCGCAGCCTCTCCCACGAGCTCGGTCCGGCCCTGCTGTACCACGGCGATTTCGGCGAAGCCATCGAATGGCTGGCGAACCAGATCCAGGCCAAACATGGCCTGGCCGTCCACGTGGAGGTCCACGGTCCGGGCGACGTGTCGTCCAATTCGATCAAGGTGTTCCTGTTCCGCACGGCCCAGGAGGTTCTGTTCAACATCGTCAAGCATGCGGGAGTCACGGAGGCGGCCGTCCGGCTTCGGTGGTGGCATGGGCGGTTGCGGTTGACCGTCTGCGATCACGGCCGAGGCTTCGACCCGAAGGCCCTGGGGCACACGGGCGCGTCCGGGCTCTTGAGTATCCGTGAGCGGGTCGAGTTGCTGGGCGGGCGCATGAAGATCCGCAGCGCGCCGGGTCGAGGCAGCATCTTCCTGATCGCCGTGCCCGACGGCGATCCATCCGTGATGGTCGCAGCAGGAGAACCCAGCGGAGAGGAAGAAGCCGTCCAGAGCGGAGCGGGCAAGCCCGCGAAGCGGGCCAAGGAAAAGAAGAGTTCGCAGACCGATGCGCTCGCGCACAAACGTGTCGAGCAGTGTACCGGAGAAGCGTCGGCGTCCGCCAGAACATGAAAGGTCTCGCCATGCAGAGGAAACCGAACACCTCAGGCAATGCCGCCGAATTGCGCCGCCGCGCTGAAGTCAGGCTGAAAGGGCAGCTCAAGAGCACGGCTTCGCCCCGAAGAGACGCTGACACGCAGAGGCTCCTTCACGAGTTGCAGGTCCACCAAGTTGAACTGGAGATGCAGAACGCGGAACTCCAGAGCGCCAGGGACCAGATGGAGACGATGCTGGAGAAATTCACCGATCTCTACGATTTCGCCCCGGTCGGCTATTTCTCCCTTGATGACCAAGGCCTGATCCTGGAGGTGAACCTGACGGGAGCCGCTTTGCTGGGTGTGGAACGATCCCGCCTGATCAACCGCCGCTTGCCGCGTTTTGTGGCCCCGACGAGCCGGCCGATCTTCCTGGCCTTCCTGGAAAAGGTATTTGCAGAACCCGGAAAGCAGGTCTGTGAGGCGTCCCTTCTGTACGAGGACGGCACGCCTTTCTGGGCGAATCTTCAGGCCGCGTCTGCTGCCTCCCCCAGGGGCGCGCGGAAATGGTGCCGCGTGGCGGTTTCAGACATTTCCGCCCTCAAGCGGGCACAAGAAGCGCAACACCGCGTGGAGGCTCTGGATGCCGCCAACCGGGAGTTGAAACAGGAAATCGTCCGGCGGAAGACGGTGGAAAAAGCCCTCAAGAAAAGCGAGCGATACTCGCGCCAGTTGTTGGCGGAGTCCCTTCAATTGCAGAAAAAGTTGCAGCATCTGTCCCATCGAGTGTTGCAGGCGCAGGAGGAAGAACGAAAGCGAATCAGCCGCGAGTTGCATGATGACGTCGCCCAGGTCTTGACGGCAATCAGTTTCCATCTGGCGGTATTGAGTAAAGAGGCTACTATCCCCAGCGGCAAGGGCGTTAAGAAGAGGCTCGCCCACATACAGCGGCTGGTGGAACAATCGGTGGACATCGTGCACCAATTTGCCGGCCAATTGCGCCCGCCGGTCCTGGACGACCTGGGGTTGATTCCCGCTCTCCAGTCCCATGTGAAGGACTTTGCCAAGCGGACGGGTCTGGCCGTTCACTTCGCACCCTTCACGCGCGACCGGACGAACCTCTTGGACGGTGACAAGCGAACGGTGCTCTATCGCGTCGCCCAGGAAGCGCTCGCCAACGTGGCCAGGCACGCGCAAGCCAGCCGGGTGAGCGTGAGCATCCGCAAACTCCGGGGCGTCATTCGCATGGAAGTGGAAGACGACGGCAAGTCCTTCGATGTGCCAGGCGTATTATCCCGGAAGAGAAACAAAGGCTTGGGGCTGCTCGGCATGCGCGAGCGAGTCGAAATGGTCGGCGGCCGCTTTGTCGTCGAATCCTCGCCCGGCAAAGGCACGACGATCCGCGCGGAGATCCCCTTCGGCAGTGGCGCCCGGGTGTAGATCTCTCAGAAATTCTACAGAGGCGGGTTTTATGAAACGAATCAGAGTCCTGCTGGCTGATGACCACACGATCGTCCGAGAGGGGCTTCGGGTATTGCTGGAGGCGGAAGGGGATATCGAAGTGGTTGGCGAGGCGGAAAACGGCCGCCAGGCCGTTCAACTGGCCAAGAGACTCCACCCCGACGTGGCTCTCATGGACATCGCGATGCCGTTGCTCAACGGCTTGGAGGCCACCCGGCGAATTGTGAAAGCCATCCCCGCCACCCGGGTGCTGATCCTCTCGGCGCACGGTGATGACGAGTACATCCGACGGGCCATCCTGTTGGGCGCGGCGGGATATCTCATCAAGCAAACGTCCGCCGAGTTCCTGGGCCGGGCGGTCCGGGAAATCCAGAAAGGAAACACCTTCTTCAGCCCGTCCATTGCCAATCGCGTGCATAGCCTTTCTTTGGGGGCACCAGATGGGCGCGGAGCACCCAAGAAGAAAGTGGCCGACTTGAGTTCTCGCGAAGTGGAGGTGCTGCAACTGGTGGCCGAGGGCAGGGCCAACAAGCAAGTCGCACAAGAGCTTGGCATCAGCATCAAGACGGTGGAGAAGCACCGGCAACGTCTCATGAGCAAGTTGGACCTCCACGACACCGCGGGGCTCACCCGCTACGCCATCGCCGCGGGGATCATCGAAAGCCGCGTCCAGAGGACCATCATCTGACAACTCTCGGGAGTCTTCTCCGTCGCCGCTCGACGATATGACGTCCCATGGCTCTGAGACTGGCCATAAGGACCAGAACCGTGAGAAAAACGACGGCAGGCCACAGGTTGTCGGATGCCAACGATTCGGCCAATACATGGAGTACAGCATACATTCGGCGAACCTCCTCTATGAATTACCGTGTCAGATCCGGGGGTACCCTGGTCGGATCACCCTTTCGGCGCACCTTCAGGCGAGGGATTCGGTTTTCGGTAGTGATACTTTTCTTGTCGAATCGACTCGTTCCAAATCGCCTTGGTCTGCTCCTCGGAGCCGCGGAACGGCTTGTTTGTGCCTCGCGACTTGCGGTATGCACCATTCGTCATGTTCGACATCCTGCACCTCGAATCCGTGGTGCAGTCCCCTCGGAAGGCCCTCTTGGACCTTCGCCGGAACTGCCCACGTCGGCTATGGTACGTTGATTGGATACCCTCCCAGCCGGGCTGGGACTGTCGTCTCGTCACTGCAAACGCCTGGAACGTTACCCAATTCCCAGTTCAGCTTTCAGTTGCGCTTCCGCGTCGCACCAGTTCTCCTGGTCATGATCGGGTGAACACCCGCGTGCCAGCCAGATGGCCCTTGCCCGTTCCGCGATCCGGTCATGGCTCAGTGCCACCGCTTGGGGGGACGGACCCGGTTCCGGGCCCATGCGACGCTTCGTCGTGTTGCCCTCCGTCGTGCGAAGCGAGACGGTACTTGCGCCAATGCCCCGCATGCCGGTGTCCGTCATCCGTGCGGCAGTTCCGTCGGTTGTCTTGCGAATCTTCATCGATTCTCCTTCTTGCCTCACGAAGAGGCACTGATAGATGTCATCCGTCGGCAGATTGTCTACACAGATGTCCATTCTTCTGCCTCTTTCATCTGCGTCAAACGCTGGTCTTGTGAGGGCGTGTCAAACCAGAGAAATGAATCGGGAGACAGGTCTTGAGGCCGGCGATGCTGTCTTTGGCAAACGATCGTGCTTCAAGGCTTCATCAAGCGATCATCCCGGGTTCATAACAACACTGAACCATCACGTATTATACGTACGCGCGGAGTGTGCACGCCAGCTATTTTTTAATTTGTGTCTCCAAAATCTTTACAAACCCCGCTTTCGGGCTGCAAATCGGGATCAGCCACAAGAAATCTGCTCTGCTCCAAACAAATCGGTCCCTGGGCGGGTATAAAGAGTGGCACACACACGTTTCAGGACGGATTTCCCATAATGAAGGGCCGATCTCAGCAGGACGGGAAGTATGCCCCGGGAGGGCGCGACAGCCTATGATTCCGCTCAGCAGCGACGAGGAACGACTTGCCTTGGACGGTTGCCCGGATCTGACCCCCGCGGAACAGGCGGCTCTCAGACCTCTGGAGAGGCTGCCGCCCGAACCGTGTCCGCCGGAACTGGCCGAGCGTACGGTGCGGCGTCTCTGTGCGATGGTCCGAGAGGAACAATCACCGGTACCCACACAGCCCCCCCCTCTGTGTTCGCATGATATGAGGGATTTCTGGTTATGTCTGTCGAGCAATATTCTAATGATGTGATCGCATCGCAAATGGTAGTTGCAGTGCGTGCGTCTTTCTGATGCCTTCGAGACGTTCGACAGCCGTCAGGCGGCCGTCCTGCACTTGCGCCCCAGGATGCTTACTGACCCGTCGATTTTGTGGTTGTCGTCGGACCGGCCTTCCCGTAGAATCTCCACGGTGCTCGCCACGCAACGATCGAACATCTAGAGAGGCTTGGAGACATGGTGGATCATGGAAATCGATGATACCATTCAGACGCTCACCAAAGTCCGTCAGTCCATCGACACGTGGGCTCCGAAGGCCACTACCCGTCCTGACGTCCTGATTGCCGACTTGAACGACCTGTATGTTGCCTCCGCCGAGAATCGCGACTTCAATGAACTATTCGAATTTGACGACGTCGGAAGTCCCTCTATAACGCTCAGCGTCAGTATCGAGGTGGATTTCGACCTTCACACAGTCATGGAGAACCTGCGGACGAGACTGCACGTCATGCAGCCCGGCCGGGCGGATGAGATCGGGAAGGCAGGCATTGTGTGGTCTCAGGGGCGTTACGATTTCGTGTACGACCAGGATTCAGGGGCTCTGCGAATATCACACAGGTATAGCCACAAACGGGTGGATACGAAATCCGTATCCAGCATAGTCAAGCAGATGATTGGCTATGCCATGGACTACCTGGAGGAAGTCAGGGCATCCTTGAAAGAGAATGCCGACACCCCGGAAGCGGAGTAGCCTGCGACTTCACCGAGAGCAAATAACGGCCGTCAAGTCTTCTTTCCCCTCCTGGTCCTCCAGGATCGGGAAGGGTCGACATCTCCGTCAGTAACGGAGTGCGTGCCATGCGATTGTATCTGATCAACCCCTCCAACCCGCTTGTCAGTATCCTCAAAGTTAAGGCAGCCGGTGGAACCGGTATCGCGTGTGGAAACCGCTGAGCCTGATGGTGTTGGCGGGTCTAACGCCGGCGGAGTGGGAAATCTCGATCGTAGATGAGAACCTTGGGGTGCCGGACTACGCGGCCATGCCTCGGCCGGACCTGGTCGGCATTACGGCGTTCACCTCGCAGGCAAGCCGCGCCTATGAGGTGGCCCGTCACTTCCGGCGTCTCGGCGTGCCCGTCGTCATGGGCGGCATTCACGCCACCATGTGCCTGGACGAGGTCTCAGAGCGAGTGGACTCGGTCGTCACCAGGGAAGCGGATGGCGTCTGGCCGGAGGTCCTGGAGGACATTCGGCAGGGCCGTCTGAGACACCGATAAGACGGGGGGGTCGCCGAAATGACCGATGTCAAGCCTGCCCGGCAGGATTTGCTGTCCACGGGGTATGCCTTCGGGGCCATCCAGACCACACGCGGCTGCCCCCGGAGTTGCAGCTTCTGCAGCGTGACGGCGTTCAATGGCGCCCGTTATCGCCAGCGACCTGTTCCTGATGTCGTGCGCGAATTCCAGTCGATTCGCGAGAGACGTGTTCTGGTGGTGGACGACAACCTCATCGGCACTCGCCCCGAACACATCGCCCGCGCCAAGGATCTGTTCCGCGCGTTGGCCCGGGTGAATCGGCGCAAGAAATGGATCGCTCAAGCCACCATCAACTTTGCCGATGACGAAGAACTCCTGAGGCTGGCCGCGCGGGCCGGGTGCAGCGGCGTCTTCATCGGCTTTGAATCCCCTTCGCCGGAAGGGCTTCAGTCGTATGGCGGAAAATTCAACCTTCTGAAAGGACGGGATATCCGCGCCTCCGTGCAACGGATCCAACGACACAACATCCTGGTGGCCGGTTCCTTTATCATCGGCTTGGATGCCGATCAACCAGGCATCGGCAGACGAATCGCCGAGACCGCCAACCGATACGGGGTGGATCACCTCAACGTGCTGTTTCTCACGCCGTTGCCCGGTACGCGCCTGTGGGATCAGATGAAATCGCAGGGCCGCATTCCCCTTGACGTGTTCCCGGAAGACTGGAAATACTGCACGTTGACTTACCCCGTGGCTCGCTACCAGCCTCTGGCTCCTTCACTGCCAACGTACGAATGAATCAACAGCTTCAGTCAGGGCCTCGTTGTCACGGATCGGGTTAAACCCAGCCACCTATGGTCGGGTCAAACCCAGCCAGTGTCCATTGTCATTTCATACACGTTCTGCCTTTGCCACGCAAGTGGAGAAAAGCGTCAGAACGGGGGCCAGGAGACGCGCCGAACTGGGGGCCACCTAACCCGTACACCATAGCATTCACAATGACGCTGTCAACAAGATCCTCCAGGCTCACCCGTGATGGCGAGCGGTCCGGTCACGCTGATGCCTGCTTGTCCTTGCCCTTGTCCAGGCTGGACTTGAGCCGGTAGCGGTCGGCAAAGAGATCTTTCGCCCCCAGGTCGAAAACACAGATGTCGTCACTGAGATCCAGCGGCTCTTTCCCACGAAAGCCAAGCAACGCCGCCTCTTCCATCGGATCATTCAGCAGGGCGAAGGCTGTTTCCTGACCACTGGCGAAGTGGATCAGCCGGTGGTCTGGATCAAGACGGCAAACGGGCCGTCCCATGAGCATGTCGCCTGGCTCAAGGACATGCTCGAGACTACCGACAAGAAGCCCGGGCCTTGGGAGGTGTTCTCGCAGAACGACCCGGACCGGATCGTGCTGGCCCAGTTGCGGGGCGCCATCTCCCTCCAATCCCACCTCAAACAGATCGCCCTCCCGGACAATCCAGAGGACTGGAAGACCCTGGTCGAATCCGCCCCCGACCCGGTGACCGCTCTCACTGTACCTCCGAATCCAACCATAAGGCAATTCCGGCGTGTTCTGGCCAAAGCCATGGCCACCGGCCAGCTTGAAATCCACGGAGATGGCACTTTTGCCCTTGCCTCTTCCAGCGACGAGGTCATGCCGCTCGGCAAGAGCCTCGACTCGGTGGAGCGCGTCCTTGGGTGTAGATGGCCTGAACTGGTTTTTGTCGAAACGACCTTTGGCCGCGATCTCGTGGTCGATGAGGACCGAATCATGGCCATGCTGGGCGAAATGGGCAAGCAGGTCCTCGCTGATTCCCCCAATGATCCCAGGATAGTCTTGATCGATCCGACGGCCGTTGAGGAGTGCCGCATCCAGGCGGAAATCCTGCTCCCCCGGCTTCGCCGCATCCGAAAAGCCAATCAAATCAAGGTTTCACAATGGCACACGGTCGATGGATAAGACGGCCAGATGGCAGCCTGGTCCGGCCCAAGCCGGACAGGCTCGTCACCTTCCTCGCGGAGCGGGCAGCACTTGAGCCGCATCTTCCCCCGCCAGGATCGCCGGCGAATCTCCGCGCGGAGCCTTCCGGCCAGCCGCGTGGGTACAATACAGGTGCCTTCGACATGGGAGTGCTCCATGGGGCCGAGGTGACCCAGATTGGCGCAGGATCCGTGGGGAGCCACTTGGCGTATGGATTCGGCCCGGCAGAACTACGCCTAAACCTCTTGGATTGGGGAACCGTGAAGGCCAAGCATACCGAGCATGGCCGGACGATCTATGATACCACGCAGATAGGCATGAAAAAGGTTCACGCCGCCAAGCAGAAGCTCGAGCGTGAATTCCCCGGCACAAAGATCAACGCCTGGCCCTATAGCACAGCGGAAGTCCCGGACTGCGAATTCAAATCCATGTTCGCCCGTTCGCTGGTGGTGATCCTTGTCATCGATGACGGTCCCGAGATCCTCCGCTTGGCGGCCCTCGCCTATCCGATCACAGAGCTCATCCATGCGGCCATGCACAGGAACGGCGACAGCGGCCACATCGTGGTCTCGGTCCCGTTTGCCACGCCATGCCTTCCGTGCACGCTCGGCATCCGTCAGGCCGCAGACATTCGGACACTTGCGAGCGAGCCTGCAAGTAGTCTCGATATCATCCAGATCGCAGAATACAGCGCACGCATGGCCCTGGACATCGCTCACAGCAAGGTCACCGGCCGCCGGATCAGCCGTTGGGATACCGCAAAAGACCTTATCTACATCACCAACACTCGCGAAGAACTGAGCCCGGATGGACCGGGTGTGCACTATGAGACCAGCCAGAGGCGGCCTGGCTGTGCCATCTGCAATCGCCAAATGCCGTCGTAGGAGACTACCATGATGAATGCCTTAGCCACAAGACCGACGCCCTATCCTTCCGTAACTCGAAGAACGCAGTTGGCCACGCGGGCCCTGACGTCACCTATGGTGCTCGAAGAGCTACTGGGCCAACTGGCCCGGCTCAACGCGAAGATCACCGCACTGGAGCGACGATCCGCGCAGCCGATGGTGATGCCGCCCGCGAGCTACCTGCCCGTGCAGGTACGGCCGGTGGAGTACGACGAACCCGTATCATCGGCGCCTCCAGCCCCACGGCAGCTCAAGGTGCGACGCAGTAGCCTTCTGGACATCTTCGATTGACCCGCAGGCGGTAGGGAGAGAGGCGTCCCCTCTCTCCCCTGCCGCCCTTTTGAAAGGAATCCGGCCATGAACCAAAGACCGCCAGACGCCGTGCAAAGGCGAAATGCCCTCTTGATCATCGGCGCCATCATCGCAGCGGCCGGTAGCCTGGTGGAGCCGGGCATCCCCGCGCTGTTCACTACGCAACGCGGAGCGCTCCACATCGTCATGGCCATCGCAATCGGCGGTCTCTTCGCTACCGGACTGACTCACGTCGGCGAAACGGCACTCAGATCACCCATCGAGCCCTGGTACGCAAGACCCGGCGCGCCGCTGTTGATCATGTTGATGAACGGCGGGGTCATCATCGCCTGGATGCTCGAACAGAAGATCGTCCAACAGTATGGGCGGACACCCTCACCAGAGGGCGTTGTTCGTCTACTGACGTGCATCGGATTGGGCATGATTCTGAGCACGGTACTCAATTGGGTGAGCTACGAATAGCGATGCTGCGGGAGAGCCCAGAAGGCCAACCATTCACCTACCACTCTGGTTCGAGCCCATGAGCCACCAACTACCCTTTGAATCGAGAATCTATCATGGCTGGTCGGCCGTAGCCGGCATCGAATCCGAGCAATCGAAGAGGTCCTCTATTGCTCGGCCGCAGCGCCCTTGGCTGCCACGGCCACGGCTGCCCCCCAGGAGGTTTCCGGCCCGGCAACTCCGAAAGAGAAGAAAGCCCTCCAAGTACAGAAAGGAGACTCTATGATTACCTATAATCGCGCACGTCGATGGCGGAACTTCCTGCTTGCCGTCGCAGTGATCGCTCTGGTGCTTGCCTGGCTCCAAGGCTTCCGTCTCAGCCGCGCTGTTGTTTCTCGATTGGATAGGACAGTTTCGTTGTTGATTCTCACCGCTTCGCTTTACGCGGCGACGGGCATACGGCAGATCGCCGGACAATTCTCTGATATGGCCGGGGAGTCTTGGTACGGTCGGGCCACGGCCGTTGGTTACATTGCCATCATGCTGGCCATCATCATGGGCATGGTTCATTGGGTCACAGAAGTGTTCTTCAGTCCTTATTTGCCTGGGCTCTCGGCACTGGAACAACTCGTGCTTTTCGGGGTCGGATTCACAGTGGTATGGATTATTATCGGGGATTGGCCGCGCGGCAAGAAACTCTCCGCGTGTACCACCGTGCCTACGCCCATACCGCCCGACTATGGCTCGATCAGCATGCCTGAGCCGCAGATGAGTCCGCCGCCAGAAATGGACCGACGGGAGAGAGACCAATTGTCACAAACAGCCGAATCACCACGCAAGTGAAAGGAACTTTACCATGTCTCAGAAACCCAACTCCAAGCCCATCAAAGACTTCAGGGCCGGCAATATCCAAGCCTCCATCTGGCGGAACGACTCCCAGAAAGACGGCCGGAACATGACCAGATTCACTGTGCGGCTGAGGAAGCGTTTCCGCAAGCAAGACGGCGGCTACCATGACACAGAGTACCTCTTCCCCGACGACCTGCCGCGCGTGGCCTTGGTCGCTCAGAAGGCCTTCGAATACACCACCTTGAGTGGGAGCAAAGACTCGGGTGAATCAGCGTCACCCTGACATCGTGCTCTGCCTCGACGCAGTGGCCTCATCGAGTAAACCATCACAGCGAAGGGGTCTCCACATGACCAAGGACAACGACATCACCCCCGAGTTGAGAGGCGAGTACCTCGGCGCGTTCGGAGCGATCGTGTGCAAAAAGTGCGGACAGTCCTGGTTGGAAGAGGCTGTGCCCGAGATCTGTCCTCAATGCGGAACCCGGCTGGTGCCCCAGGCGGGAGAGGGCTTTGGCCCCCTGCTGAACCTGATGGAATTGTTGGGCCAAGCCGACCTGATCGTCCGATGCCCCTTGTGCGACTTTCGCTTTCCCGGGCGATTGACGCGGCCCCAGTGCCCACGGTGCAAACGGCCGCTCAATCACGCGCAACCAAGGGACACTCTCCTATCGAGGCTACGCCAGCGAATCGCCGGCTTCTTCTGAAGCGTCTCCAGTCGCAGACGCCGCTACCTGGGAAAGCCCGTCCAGGGAGGGATGGGCTTTTCTTCTATGCCGCGATCGCTGCCTGTGCCGGGGCGATAGCCATGTCCATCTCGTTGTCATCCTCTCGCGTAATGGCCTCCAGGATCTGCGAGGCGGTTCGCTGGATTCGCTCGAGCGACTGCATCAACGTCTTGCGGTCTCCCTGATCCTGATACAGCTGGATGTAATCACAACTGGCCGTGTTCGTATCCAGCCCGACGCCCTGGCAGACAACGTAGGCCACAGCCTCTGCCTCGGTCTCTTTGGTCTTTCTGTCGCTGGCTGCATCCTGTTCGCCCTGGTGCAGTAGCTCATGCGCCAACTCGTGCACCATGACTGAGAACTCCCCCGCCGGGCTGAGGCACTGTTTCAAGAGAATGGTCCCGCCGGTTGACACGCCCTCTGCCCGGACCAGGGCACCTGTACGCTCCAGCTTGATACCTCTCTCGGAGACGAATCGCTCCAATCGATCGAGATAGACGCCCGGGTCTCCCCTGGCTTGTGCGAACTCCGGCAAGGGCCTGCCTTCCGTCTGACTGACGTCGAACACGTAGGCGGTCTTGAACGTTCTGACGATCTCGTCCTCGTCGCCGTCTTCGTCGTCGGTTACCGCTGCTCTCTGGCGATACACAACGGGCGCCATGATGGCAATACCATGCTCGCCCTTCTTTACGCGTCGTCCCAACCGCTTCCAGGTCCAAAAACCCGCCACGTGAGTCGCTCCCGGCCTTTGCATCTGAATCGAGATCGCGTTGCCCAGGGAGTAGTTGTGGAATCGCCCCATCGCGCGAAGGTACTCCCTCAAGCTCTCGCTCCTGCCGGCTTCTACATCCCTGACCAAGCGATCAAACGCCTCGCAGGCAATCCTCCGCACTTCCTCTCGTTTCATTTCGATCACCTCACGCCGCCGATTCGATCTCGGCCTGCAGATCTGCTATGGCCTCACCGGCGATATGGTCACACCGCAGGCAATGGTGGCCGATGAATCGGTCTTCAGGTTTTGTGCTCTTGCACAAAGGGCATCGTTTCATGTTTGGTCCTCTCCCTGGCTTACCTCTGATGGGCAAGCTCAGCCTCGGAACCGGGGCTGAGCTTGCCGTCATCACCCGAGCGTTACTGTGGAACCTCTGTGCCATGGAAAAATCACGCGGGGGCAAGGCGGTCGTTATCCGATCTCAGGAGGGATGTGCAATAATGGGGATGGAAGGACAAACAGAAGCAGGTGGCTCTGCGATCAAGTACAGGGCACCATGCTCCGAAGATGTGGAACACGAGGTGGGTACAGGCTGCCATGCTGGCGAAGGAGCACCACAACGTTGAACGTGTCCCCACGATTGACCGGGACGAATGCAACGTTCGCAGGGATCTCCTTGCCAACCTGCGGCAGTTCTTCGGCATGCTCGAGGGCGCATGCAAGCCCCCCGATTCCGCCAGGCGATGCCGGCGTGCCATAGACCTCGAA
>Ga0209163_1002858_pt1 | contig 13658 bp, 10 predicted proteins | sample MTBAKSrepl2MetaG_FD_187457 | JGI IMG/M metagenome (GOLD analysis project Ga0209163, IMG submission 187457) | Enrichment culture microbial communities om Arthur Kill intertidal strait, New Jersey, USA, that are MTBE-degrading - MTBE-AKS2 (Arthur... | ecosystem: Environmental > Aquatic > Marine >...
GCGGAAGCCGGCCCGGTCACACCGTCCCCCCCCGCGAAAACACCCGTCATGGAGGTCTCGAGAGTTACCGGATCGATCGCAATGGTGCCGCTGGGAGTAAGCTTCAGATCCTCCGCAAAGGCCGAGGTCTCGGGGACCTGACCGATCGCGAAAATGACCGCATCCGCAGGCATTGATATCGTCTCCTTTTCATCGAGAGGGGGGCGGAAATTCCCGTCCCTGGCGCAGGGGGAGAACCACCTCGCCAGCAGCACCTCGGATACGCGGCCTTGCTTGCCCACAATGCGCTCCGGCCCGCAGGAGAAATGGAACTTCACCCCTTCCGCAAGGGCTTCCGTGACATTGTCCAGATTGGCCGGAATATTGGCTCTGTCTTCCAGGCACGCCAGATCCACTTCTCGCGCGCCGAGCCTCAGTGCACAGACCGCGGCATCCACTGCCACATCGGTCCCGCCGATCACAAGCGTTTTTTGTCCGAGCGGGGTGGACTTCCAGGATTTCACGGCCCGGAGAAAGTCCAGCCCCCAGTAGACCCCCCCGAGTTCCACACCTTCCACCTGCGTTCTCTGGCTCTTCTGTGCCCCAAGAGCCAGGAATGCGGCCTTGTACCCTCGAGCGCAGAGATCCTCGAGAGAAAGGTCTTTTCCGCGGCCGATCGTGGTCCTGCACTCGAATACGACTCCCATGGCCTTGAGCTGCCGGATCTGTTCGTCGATCAATGTTTCCGGCAGTCTGTACTCGGGGATGGTTGTTCTGGCCATTCCGCCCGCCTTGGGACCCGACTCGAAAAGGGTCACCGGGTACCCCCTCCGGGCTAGAAAATGGGCGCAGGAGAGTCCTGCAAGCCCCCCCCCGACGACCGCCGTCCTGTGCAGGTGACGACGCGGCGGGGGTTTGACTTTTCTCCTGGAAAGGTGGTCCCCCAGGAACTGTTCGATGGCATTGATGTTTACGGACTCATCCACCTCACGCCTGGAGCACCGACTCTCACAGGGGTGAGCGCAGATCCTCCCCGTGATTGCGGGAAACGGGTTCGCATCTCTGAAAAGCTCGGCGGCTTCCTGTATGCGAGACTGCTGCAGGAGATAATTGGCGGCTCTGATGTCGATGCCGGCCGGACAAGCGAGTCGGCAGGGAGAGCATCCGCTTTGACGGGTATCCAGCCGAAAGACATCCAAAGCGCAGGTTTTGAAGCAGGTGCCGCATCCGGTGCATTTCTGAAGATCGATTCGAGTGATCATTGTACGACCCCTGATTCGGCCTTTGGATCCGGTCGCCGGTTCTCTCCTTCAGAAAGGAGACAGCTACGGTTCATAGGTTGAGCTTTTCCCGGCCCTCACGATTTAACCAATGGAGTGCAAAAGATCTGCCAGATAGGAATACATGACATCCCAACGATTTCATTGGCTAAAATCGATTTGCCACCCAGGGAGGATGCATGGACCGTTGTGTCGGAAGGGTTACACCCTATTGGAGGAATCACGCCAAGGGGCTTTTATTAGAGAAGAATCAAGATGCGGGCGATTCTGACTCACTCTGTGTCGAGAAGGTTACACTTGGAGAGCTTCCGGTAGAGGCTTTTCCGGGAGAGACCCAGCAGCGCAGCGGCCCTGGTCCGGTTTCCCTTGGTCTGCACCAGGGTATTTCGAACCATCTCCTCCTCGACCTTGCTTATGGCCGTTTTCAGATGGCCCGAGCCGACAAAGGACAACGAGCTGGGCATCCCCCCGGATGGGTCCTTGTGATAGATCAGGTCCAGTGTACCGATGGTCAGGTAGCGGTGGATGGTGTTCTGAAGCTCACGCACGTTCCCGGGCCAGTCGTATTCGAAGAAGGCTTTCATCACCCGGTCCGGGAGGAAGGTCGCTTCGCTCCCCGGCTGGTAGAGGGAAACAAAGTGCTCGACCAGCAGGGGGATGTCCTCCTTTCGCTCCCGAAGGGAGGGGAGCCGGATCGGGATCACATGGAGCCTGAAGAAGAAATCCTCCCGCACCCGTCCTGCCGAGACCTGCTCTTTCAGGTCTCGGTTGCTTGCCGCGATGATCCGGGCATCGGTTTTTCTGGCTTCGGAGCTCCCCAGAGACGTGTAGCTGCCGTTGTCCAAGGCTCGCAGGAGCTTTGCCTGCATGTTGGGGGAGAGCTCCGCCACCTCGTCCAGGAAAAGCGTCCCCTTGTCGGCAAGGTCGAGAAAGCCTTGCCTGTCGGCAAACGCCCCGGTGAAAGCCCCCTTCTTGTGGCCGAAAAATTCGCTCTCCAGCAGCTCCTGCGGTATCGCACCGCAGTTCACCGCCACCATGCAATGCTCCCTGCGTTTGCTGAAATCATGGATGGCCCGCGCCACGATCTCCTTTCCCGTTCCCGACTCGCCGTAAATGACGACACTCGCATCGCTCGCTGCCGCCTTGATGATGATCTCATAGATATCCTGCATGGCCGGGCTCCGGCCGATGATATGGCCCAGCTTGTATCGCTCCTTCATGGTCGACTTTAAGGTGAGATTTTCCTGCCGGAGGGTGTCAGCCTCCTTCTGCATGGCCATCTCCCGCCTGAGGCTTTCGGTCATGTCAAAGAGGGTCGAAAGGATCGCCGGGCGACCTTTCCACTCGATCTCCTTGGGATGACCCTCCAACCAAACCTCCTTCCCATCCCGGGACAGGTGGGGCCAGCGCGTTATCCGTTCGTGTGCCTTTCCATTCAGGATGAGCTCGCAGTTCCGGATGAACCGCTCCCGGTGTGTCTCCCCGATAAACTCCTCCGGCCTCTTACCCGTAAAAAATTCGGGGTTCGAGTACCCGAGCAGAGTCGCGAAAGACTTGTTCACCATCGCCCACTTCCCATCCTGCACCAGCACAAACCCGTCGGAAAAATTCTCTGCAAGGGTGAGGTACTCCTCCTGCGACTTCATCAAGGACTCCTCAGCCTTTTTCTGCTCGGTCATATCGATAAGCGTTTCGATTGCACCCCGGGCTTTGGCCTCTTCGTCTAAGATCGGGACCGCAATGAGATGAAAATATCTTTCCTTCCCCCCCACCCCCTGAAAATAGGCTTTTGACTCCCAGGCGTTCGGCAGGAACGACGATTTGACCGCTTGGTTGGTACCGAATGCCCTGAGAATGAACGTTGGGTCCTGGGTCATGACCGCATCGGCCAGAGTCGGACGGCGACTGTGATAGAAGGGCTCCCATTGGCGTGTCGTACCAAGCATTTGCCCGGCCGGGTACCCCGTCAGGAGTTCACAGGCCCGGTTCCACAGGATGATCCGGTGTTCCCCATCGAGAATAAACTGAGGGACGGGAGAGACATCGATAAATCGAAAGTGCGGCATGAAAATCCTTTAGAAGGAGAGACCTCCTGACGGCTGTCCGTTTACCTGCCATGGTGTTGTCCTGGGTATAGTGCAGACCGCTTGTTCAGGTTAGCCTTTGCTTCGGCTGAAATCAAAGATTTTTGTCAAGATAAGGAGATAAGGTTTGAGGTCTTCGGTTCTTGGAAGTTTGGGTGTGCAGCTAAGATTTGACTGGTGCTCGTCGACAAAGGGCAGGACCTCACTTTCAACATGTGAGATAAGCGGGATAACGTTCGTGAATTTTTGACTTGTTCTCCTCTTTGAATAGAAGGGGTGAATGCCACGTCAAGCACGGATAGATACGCCAGGGGCGCTACATCATGTGATGTTTCGGGGAATCCAAAGGACCGCGATTTTCCGTGACGATAAGGCACCGCCCGGGGGCCACGGGAACTGATTGATGCTGCACCGGATATTACGAAAACAGCCCTTCAAAACAGCCTATAATGCGTTTTTGACGGTAAAAAGGCGGTTATTCACTAAGGATGGCAAGAGCAAAGCGACATCCAATCCACCAAACCTTTCAACCAGACCTTTATGGATCGCAAGAACCTCATCGAGAGTGAGGTGGTGAACGATCTTACTTGGCAAGGAGTCTCCCCAGTTGCTCGTTTTCTTCCATTGAGTCCTCAAGATACCTGAGCACCACGGGGCGCACCCGCCGCCGCTCCACATACTCACGAACTGCTTCAGTCAGTAGCCCGGAGACGTTCTGATGCGTTTCATTCGCAAGATCTTTCAGATCACTCCACACTTTCTCTTCAATCTTTGAACTGATCTTTACTGAAGGCATGGTTTGTCTCCCTTTGTCTTGACAAGTCAAGATATAGCCAGACACTGCTTCTGTCAACAATTTACGGCCTCATGAGGGGCATAAGCTCATGGACGATCCCTGTTGTCCTCCTCCTATTAGGCAAGGAGGAGGGAGAGAAATGACCGACTCCAAAGGCTTTCTCTCCATCAGGCCCCTTATATCTCACGATTGAAGGTCGGTTGTGTATTGCGCGGCTAAAGAGGCTGCAAAGAAGCGGCCGCTTACTTCTCGACGGCAATCACTCCGACGCCTCATTTGCTTCATATCACCTCGGAGAAGGTCGTTCACCACCGAGGATCGATCGAGGCTTGGAAGCGATTTTATCCATGAACGCTGAACTTCCTCATCGAGATAAATGGGAATGTTCAGCTTCGCATCCGGTTGATATCGGAAGGAGGGACATTTCGTGAAGGGGAATCTCGCATGTCCCGTCTACAGAGATCCGGAAGCGCCTTGTCTTGAAGGAGGGCTCGCCATCGGTCGCGGTGGGCGAAAAGGACACTGCCCATCAGCAGTTCATCGGGGTTAAGCGTCCGCCCGACCGTTTCGTTGGTCTGTAGCCGCAGCCCAAGGCCTGATTTTGGCGAGCTTCGGCCCCAACTTGCGCTCTGCAACCTCAGTGTCATATGCAGCCTGGGCGCGCAACCAGTAACCGTTCGACAGACCGAAAAACCGGCATAAACGAAGGTCGGTATCTGCGGTGATAGAGCGCTTACCGGCAACGATTGCGCTGATGCGCTGAGCAGGAACTCCGATCTCCTTGGCTAGACGATATTGGCTCACCCCCATCGGCTTGAGGAACTCCTCTTCCAGCAATTCACCGGGGGTCACGGGTTTGACCTTGCTCATGATTGACTCCTCAAGGGTAATCTACGATCTCAACTTCCTCTGCACCCGCTTCGGTGCGATTCTCTCGATGTTCAGGAACCGCCTCACGCGTATCCCTTTCGAGAGCGCTTCGGTATCGGCACACTTGAACGATATGATCATGAGGCATAGTAACGCGTGGCGTTACCAACGTCAAGCGGGATTATGATTGTATCCGCGAAGGCCCAGGTTTCGCCTTGGTTCTGCGAAACTGTGCAGACTGGATCGTGTGGAAGCGCTTGCTCAAAGGGAATCTTCAGTCCTTCGATCGGGAGCGTCGAACAACGGCGGCCCGGTCCCGTTTTTCACCCGAGGATCTCCTTCAAATCGTCCTCCGGAGGGGAGATGGGTCGAATGTGGAATTTTTCGACCATGTAGCCGAGCACGTTCGGAGTGAGAAAGACGCCACCGGCATGGTCAGCATGGTTTTCGGGCTCTCCGCAGCCCTGATGTCGCCGGTATTGGCCAGCCTGCTCCTCTATTGGGGCTACGGTTCGACGACTCGGATGGTCAGTCTCTTCAGTCTGGGCACCGGACTGCTCGCCGCCTGGTTTGTCCGCATGCCCCGGACTGCCCCGCTCGAACCCAGGCATGCTCCAATCGCAGGGATGATCCAGGGGATGACCGTGAGAGAGGCCTTGCAGACCAAAGCCTTCTGGCTGCTCTGGTTCGCATGGGTCCTGGCTGGCGCAGGAGGCATCGCCATGGTGACCCTGTCCACGGCCTTCGGCCATTCCATGGGGCTCGACGCGCGAGAATCCGTCTTCCTCCTGACGGTCTTCAACATCACCAATGGATTGGGGCGATACCTGAGCGGCCATGTCTCCGACCGGATCGGCCGGAATCAGACCATGAGTGTGACATTCCTGGCTGGAGGCTGCGCTTATGGATTGTTCTCCTCCGTGGAGGGATTGCTCGTCTGGTCCATTCTTGCCGCTCTTGTGGGTCTTGCCTTCGGGACCTTGTTCGCAGTGTCCGCCCCCCTGGCGAGCGACTGCTTCGGGATGAAGCACTTCGGCGCCATCTTTGGACTGGTGTTTACGGCCTATGGCTTTGTGGCCGGGCCCTTCGGACCTTGGTTGAGCGGCTACGTGCTGGATGCGACCGGCGGGCGCTTCGATCAGGTCTTTGGGTACCTGGGTGTGTCATTTCTTACGGCCGCCGTGTTGATCTGGTTTGTAAAAAAGCCGCATAGCGCATAGGGCAAAGGGCATAGCCAACCCAAAGGGACGCAAAGGGCATGGCGCATAGGGCATAGCGCAAATGAAGTTCAGGGTTTTCCAATTGAAGCTCCCTGCAGCCCCGCTAGCCCACCCTCCGCAGTTGAACTCTAAAATCACATGATTTTGCCGGTGGTCCTCTGCAATTCCATAGCGAAATCAAGCCCTGATTTGCAGAAAGCTGATGTAGTGCAGAAAACCCCCTTGAGGAGGGTTCCGGTTTTCAAGTAGTGTCCTGCACATGTATTTGCGTCGCCACTCAAAGAAGGTTGATGGTGAAGATTATGGCTACTGGTCGTTGGTGGAGTCGGTCCGGACCGCCCGAGGCCCCCGCCAAAGGATTGTAGCTACCGTTGGGAAGCTTCCTGGCCTTGATAAGGAAGAGCGAATTGGATGGGAAGAGATCCGACGGATTTTGGATGGCAAACCTGCACAACCGAGTCTATTTGAAAAATACGAAGAGCCTCCAGCATGGGCTACGGTCAACATCAATAGGGTGAGTGTGGAGCGGTTGCGCCATTTTGGTGATGTGTATCTTGCGACATCACCTCCACCTATTTTGAGGGCACCACGGAGGGCAACCATCAGGCCAGGAGAGGGTACAGTCGAGACAGTCGTCCCCATTGTCCTCAGGTCTGCATCGGGCTTGTGGCTACAAAGGAAGGGTTACCGATCGCTTTTGAGATTTTTGATGGTAACCGCCCGGATGTGACCACTGCACAGGAAATGGTCCGGATGATGGAGTGCAAGTACGGCAAGGCGAACCGTGTATGGGTGATGGATCGAGGCATGGTGAGTGAAGAGAATCTGGAGTTTATGCGAACCTCGGGCGCACGGTATTTGGTGGGCACTCCCCGATCCCTCCTGAAAAAGTTTGATCGGCACCTCTTGGATAAAAGCTGGGAGGAAGTGCAGCCAGGGGTCGAGGTGAAGCTTTGTCCATCACCGGAAGGGACGGAGGAGACCTTTGTACTCTGCCGCTCCCTGGGACGCAAAGAGAAGGAAAATGCCATCCTTGATCGCTTCGTGACCCGGCTCGGGGACAAACTTGCGAAAATGGCCGAACGAGCTGAACAGGGCAAGATCAAAGACAAGCAGAAATTGGAACGGCAGATCGGACGTCTTCTGGAAAGGAACAGCAGGGCCGCCTCCCTCTTCACAGTCACTGTCGTCGACAGGGAGGGTCAGGTTTGTATCGACATTAAAAGGAACCAAGAACGTTATGAGTGGGCCGTGGAAACCGGCGGCAGTTATATCTTGCGTACCAACTGGACCGAGACCGATCCCAAGGTTTTGTGGAGCACCTACATCCAGCTCACAGAGGTGGAAAACGCCTTCCGCACCACAAAACATGATTTGGGGATGAGGCCGATCTTCCACCATAAGGAGGACAGAACACAGGCTCACATTCTGGTGTGTTTTCTTTCCCTGGTGCTGTGGCGAACCCTGCAGCAGTGGATGAAGGCATCAGGACTGGGGAGCGCTCCGAGAAAACTCTTGGAAGAAATGCGAGATCTGAGATCGCTCGATGTCCTCCTGCCTGCAAGGGGACAAAACCATCAGGCTTAGAGTGGTAGCAACAGCCCCACAGCCACTAAAGGTGCTTCTTCAAAGAATGAAAATCCCACTCCCAAACAGGCCAAGAATAGTCGAAAATGTAGTGCAGAAAAATGCCTCATTTTGATCCTAAGTATCTGTATTTGCTATTCTCGAAATCTGTAACTGCGGAAGATGGGCTAAAGGTCGAAATGTCTTAGAAAGCGACGAGGGGTACCAACTCCGAGAGGGTGCGGCACCGTATAACGCTCCTTTCGGGGTTCAAAAAAGCAATATAGACGCTAAAAACACCTATTTCTGGGACACTATTATCAGATAATCAAGAAGTTAATGGGCGACCCCGGGCAACACAAGGCACCATAGCCCTGATTATGAAACGCTCTAAGTGTAGTTTGTAAAGGATTGTCCCCTAATGCTCCGAGTCATACTAGCCGGATAGACCATACGGCTAGTACGACGGGACAAGGGCAACGGTCATGGGAAGGGGAACGTTTCTAGTCTAATCCATACTCCTTCCACTTTTTTAGCACCAATGCCCTTTGCTCCTCGGAGACTTTATTCACAGGCGGGTAGAAATCCTCGTCCCAGCCTTCTTTTCTCCCGTAATTCCAGTTTTTGGTCGCGTCTATGATGGTCCTAGTAAAAGTGACCCCTCCGGTCAATGCCGGATCCCGTCTTTCCGCCCGGACGCTCGGATCCGTAGGAATGGTGGGCATTTCGGGCAACACGATCACATCGTTCTCCGAGGGATTCACCCTATAATCGATGGCCCAGGAGATCGATTCGTAGTTGAAAATATCGATGTCGTCATCCACTACGATGATGTTTTTGCAGCTCTGAAACGGCAGGCTGGAGCCGACCAGCGTCATCGCGATATGCTTCCCCTGACCGTTGTAGGTCTTGTGGATCTTGAGCACGACCGTGGTCTCGCAGCTCGGCGGCATGAAGCGCACGTCCAGCAGACCCGGCACCCCGGACCTTTCCACCGTTTCCCATACCATGGCGGTCCAGACGATGTTCATCATATTGGCCCCCTCTCCGCGCTGTCCTGGGAGAGCGCTGGCCAGGGTGCTTACAAAGACGGGATCGTTGCGGAACGATACGCAATCGATGTTCATGACCGGCTTCTTCGTGTCTCGCCATGAGTAATATCCGGTGTATTCCCCAAAGGGGCCTTCCAGCTCATAAGTTGCAGGGTCGGCGGACATGGTGCCTTCGAGAACGATCTCGGCAGAGGCCGGGACTTCCAGGTCGGAAGTCTCGCACCGGACCAGTTCGACCGGTTGCTGACTGATACTGCCCATGACGTCGTATTCACAGGTGTCTCTAGGGACCGGTGCGCATCCGCAGAACGCCATGCTCGGGCCCCAGCCGATGACGAGGGCAATGGGCATCACTTTCCCTTTGCCGGCATATTTGCTGAGATGCTGCCCCCCGTGAGACATGGGGTTCATGAACATCCCCAGTCGGTTCTTGTCCAACACCATCGCACGGTAAAGACCCAGGTTATGGATCCCATTGTCCGGGTCCCTCGTCACGACCCCGGCCAAGGTGCCGATGTATCTCCCCCCATCCAGATGATTCAGTCGCGGCACCGGAAAATCCAGGACATTGATCTCTTTTCCCTTGACGATATTCTCTTTAACCAATCCGGATTTCACGATGATCGGCTTAATCCCGTTTCTGAATCTCTTTCTGAAGGTATTCACCAATTCCTTTTGATGGCTGTCTTTCGGCAGGCCGAACATCAGGGAGATCTGCCTGTTGTTTACTAATGATCCGGTGAAGACTTTCCTACAATGGGCATTTTGATAATCCTTGATGTTCTCGAACAGCAGCCCTGAAAGGCCTTTTTGCCTGGCGATGGCGGTTGCTGATCCGAGTTCCAGGTCCCAATCGACCTCGGTCTTGACTCTTTTAAGCTCACCTTCAGATTCCAATCTGCTCAACCACTCGCGGAGGTCCCCGTTGCTCATTTTTTGTCTCCTTTGTTATCTGAAAATCTTTCTGGAAAAGGAATGCGCCTCACCCTGAGCGATCCGCCTTCGACTCGTCACTGGCCCGGCCGAATGGCGGCCCCCCACTCGGGGCCGGCTTCCTTCGGCTGGAATGTGAAATCACCCACGCCGATTCGGTCTGCCTTGTGCCTTGTACTTGCACCCGATCAACCTCCCATGAGGCCGGGAAGGAGGAGGGTGATCTGGGGGAAGGCGATCAGCAGGGCGACATGAAAAACGTCTGCGGCAATAAAGGGCGTGACCCCTTGGAAGATCGTCTTCATGGAATAGCCCGAGATCCCTTTGATCACATAAGCATTCAACCCGACCGGGGGCGTGATGAGGCCCATCTCCGTTACCCGTGTGACGAGGATGCCGAACCAGATGGGGTCGAATCCAAGCTTCATGATCACGGGGAAGAAGATGGGGACCGTCAGCAGGACGATGGCCATCGAATCCATGATGCTCCCGAGCAGGATGAACAGGACCAGGATCATGCTGAGAATTACGTAGCGGCTGGCCGGGATGCCGGCCGTGAACTCGGATACTTCGAAGGGGACCCTCGACACCGAAAGAAAGTACCCGAGGATCATGGCCCCCATGAGGATCATGAAGATCATACCCGAGCTCCCAACCGTGCTCACCAAGCTCTCCCGGAATCCCCTCCAGGTCATTTTCCTCTTCATGACGGCAACGAAGAAGGCCCCGAATGCCCCGAATCCCGCTGCCTCGGTGGGAGTGAAAAGACCGAGGTATATCCCTCCGATTACGATGACAAAGAGCACAACAGTCTGCCACGTTTTTGTAACGGCCATCAGCTTTCCCCGAAAACTGGTACTCTCCCCTTTCGGCCCCAGGTTCGGGTTGATGAAAGTCATCAACCCGATAGTGGCGATGTAGAAGACGGCCTGAAGAATCCCGGGCAGGAAGCCTGCCAGGAAGAGCTTGCCGATCGACTGCTCCGTGATGATCCCATACAGGATAAGGACAGTGCTCGGGGGAATCAGTATGCCAATCGTGCCCCCGGCCGCGAGACAACCGCTTGCCAGGGAGGGTGCGTACTTGTATCGTTCCATCTGGGGAAGCGCCACTGCGGCCATAGCAGCGCCGGTGGCCACGCTGGATCCGCAGATCGCCGAAAACGCCGCGCACGCCGCCACGGTAGCCATGGCCAATCCCCCGCGGAGATTGCCGAGCAGCTTATAGACCCCCGCGTAGAGTTCCTCACTCAGGCCGGCTTGGGTTGCAAAGGCGCCCATGAGGAGAAAGAGCGGTATGACGCTCAGGTTGTACTGCATGAAGGTCTCCAGAGGCACCGACTTCAGCAGCCCGAATGCCGGACCGATGTCCCCTTTGACAAAGGCAAAGCCCACTACACCGACCACGGCCATGCAGGCCCCGATCTGCATCCGGGAGAAAAGAAGGAGCACGAGCACGCCAATTCCAATATAGCCGATGGCAACGGGGCTCATTTCCGCACCAGCCTTCCTGCCATCTTCACCGCATCGGAGATAAAGAAGAGGGAAAAGAGAATGAACCCGACGGCGACGACCCCCACAAAGGGATACTGCGGGATGAAAAGCACTGTCGAAGTGAGCTGGGATTCCCACATCTCGATCGTAGAAAGGATGTTCTGCCACGTAAGCAGCACAAGAAAGACAACGGTTACCAGGTTGGTAAGTACGGCAAGGATGTTCTGTAGCTGTTTTGGCAGCCTGTCGAAAATAACGTCCACCACGATGTGGTCCCGCTTGTATGCACAATAGGCGACTCCGATGGACACGGCGCAGGCCATCATCGACTCCACGATTTCGTAAGCTCCTATAATAGGTCTTTTCAGCGCATAACGGAGGACGATATCTGCCACTGTAATGAACATCATGGCCGCGAGAAAGACCGCTGCGGCGGCCACAAAGGCCCGAAGGAAAAAGCGGTAGGCCTTAATGAACCGGTTCATGACCGTCCCCTCGGGAGGGGCCTCGACCCGAGGCCCCTCCGTGACAGCGGCTTGATCTTCTGCCGAAACGCTCATTGAGCGCCCTCCTTTTGAACAAACTCCAGGACTTTGCGGGCATCGGTGTATCCCTTCGACTCCATTTTCTTGATCCACGCCTCCCACACCGGCTTGACGCCGACGTCGATCCAGCGCTGCCGCTCCTTTTCGGGCAAGGCGTAGAGGTTGAGCTCATACCCTTTCTCCTTGGCAATTTGGGGGACCTCTGCCACAGCCGAATCGAAATAGCCACGGCCGAAGAACTTGGAGCCCTCCATCCCGCTCAGGCCGGTGACCGCGTCCTGGACATCCTTCGGCAGGGAGGCCCACTTTTTCTTGTTGATCGCCACGGAAAAAGGAGCAGCGCAGAAGGGCACATTGGTCGTGACGTATTTTGCCACTTCGTAGAGTCTGAACCCCGGGATCGCTTCCCAGACCGACATCATGCCGTCAATGGTGCCTTTCTGCATGGCGATGTAACAATCGGGCATGGAGAGCGCGATCGGGCTTGCACCCAGCGCCTTCATCGCGTCCACGATAGGACCGCCTACGGTTCGGATCTGCATTCCCTTCATGTCTTCCAGAGTTTTCACCTGCTTCTTACTGGTTTGAAGCATAAAAACGTCGCTCGTGTAGAAGATGAGGATATGGTTGTCCTCGAGCTCTTTCTTGACCTGAGGGAAAGTGCTGTAGAGCTTCCACAGGACTTCCGACCCTTTTTCGGCGCTCTTGAAAGGAAGACCTGGGAGGGAGATCACTTCGCTCAAAGGCGCCAGACCCGTGTAAAAGGTCATGGAGTTCCAGGACATGTCTGCAATCCCATCTTTCACCGCAGTCCAGTTCTTGTTTCCCTTGGCCAGAGTCTGGTTGGGATAGATCTGAATCTTGACCTTCCCCTGGGTAGCCTCTTCGATCTTCTTGGCCCAGATCTGGGTAGAGTGCATGGGACCCCAGCTCGTGTCCGGGTTCTGATCGCTCAGGCTGAGCGTGATCGGCGCCGCCAGGGTGACGGAAGCCCCTATGAAAACGGACGCAAAAACGAGTGCCATCAACATTCCTATTCTTTTCATTGCTCTCTCCTCTTCCTTTCAACGTTTAATGGTTCTGGGGTAATTGAACTGGTCCATGTAGAACCGGTACGGCTTGATCCTGTAGCGTTCCACCGGAACCGATTCGGTACGGAAAGCGATCGCCCCTTCCTTCTGCTCTACGATGATCCAGCGGAGCCAGTCGGCGTCGTCATGATCAGGGAAATCCTCCCTGAAATGCCCCGCCCGTGTCTCCTTCCTCATCAGGGATGCTTTCAGGTAGATCTCCGCCAGAAGGGCTAGGGAGCGGGCCTCCACCAGCTTCAACAAGTAGTGAGCGTCCGGCGCGGTCATCCTGGGCAAGGCTTCCGCCTTCACCTCCTCCAGGCTGTCGAGCGCTCGGGTGAGGCTCTTTTCGCTCTTGATGATGCTGACATCCCAAGGTGCGATGATCTCCTGCACGGCACGGACCACATCCTTGGGCAGGATACCTTCCTTGCCGAGCGGGGTCGCGATCTTCTTCAGCGCGGCCATGCCGGAGTCCAGGTTGAACCGCGTCTTGCCGCGGGAGGCCGCAAATTTTCCCGCGCTCTCACCGGCTTCATATCCGGTCACCGCGGCGATGCACAGGGACCACCCGCCCATGTACACGGTGGGATCGATGCTGCGCGCCCTTCCGGCGGTAAACAGCCCCTCCACCCTGGTCCGGCCTTTGACATCGCTCAAAATGCCGCAGAGAGCCATATTCACCTGGGGCATCCACTCGATCCTGTCCTTGAAAAAATCTATGCCGATATCGAGGAGTTTCATATCGTTGGACTTCATCCAGCCCCCGG
>Ga0209163_1002863_pt1 | contig 13630 bp, 4 predicted proteins | sample MTBAKSrepl2MetaG_FD_187457 | JGI IMG/M metagenome (GOLD analysis project Ga0209163, IMG submission 187457) | Enrichment culture microbial communities om Arthur Kill intertidal strait, New Jersey, USA, that are MTBE-degrading - MTBE-AKS2 (Arthur... | ecosystem: Environmental > Aquatic > Marine >...
TGTCTTACTGGTTCATGAGCTTCATCAGATCGCGCTCCTCGGCAGAGATGTGTCCGGTCGGATTCCTCACTCCCCGCGTCGTCATCTTCTCCCTCTTGATCACCGGTGCCGGCACGCTGCTGTTTGAATTGCTGCCCATCTGGCATACGTGCCGAGTAAACCTGATTCCCCTGATCAAAGAAGGTCGCAGTCATCCCTCGCACAGGGGCCCAAGACGCTATGGGTTCTCCGCCTTGGTCGTCTTCCAGTTGGCCATGGCCCTGATCTTGACCGTGGTCGCGGGTCTCTTGCTGCGCAGCTTCCTGCGCGCCACAACCGCCGACCTGGGTTTTCAGAACAAGACGGTCCTGCTGGCCCGACTGCAACCCCATGGGAATACGGCACAGAATCAGGCCTTCTTCGAGGACCTGATCGCTCACGTGCGAACGCTGGCGGGCGTCCGGACGGTCGGCCTGGGTCTATGGGCACCGCTGGATACCTCGTGGGGCGGGCAGGAATACAGCGTATCCCTGCCCGGAGACAGCCGACCCGAAGACGACCGCAGCCAAGTAGTTCAGGCCAATGTCGTGACCGCCGGCTATTTTCCCGCAGCCGGCATCGCTCTCGTAAGAGGTCGCGGTTTTGCCGAAGAAATGCGGTCGTCGGAGTCCGGGCAGGTCATCATCAATGAGGCTTTCGCGTCTCGTTTCTGGCCCGACACAGACCCTGTCGGCCGCTTCATCCAGATACGGGACCTGGACCGTGACCATTCCGCAACGGAGGTCGCCCAGGTGGTGGGCGTGGTTCGAGACGTCCGAGATCGGCACATCTATAAGATGCCGGACCCGTATCTCTACGTCCCATTGGCGCAGGCGCGGGCAACGCAAATGACGCTCCTGGTGGAGACTCTGGGTGATCCGCATCTGCTGGCCGGCCCGGTGCGAGGCATCATGCAGCAGTTGGACAGCGGCATGCCGGTGTATCCCATGACAACCCTGTCGGAGGAAATCGAGCGGCGGACAAGCAGCCGCGCCGCCGATGCCAAACTGATCGGATCGTTGAGCCTGATCGGAATGGCCCTGGCGAGCATCGGCCTGTACGGCGTCGTCGCCTTCACAGCGAGCCGGCGGACCCACGAACTGGGCATCCGCATGGCCCTGGGGGCGCGATCGCGGGACATCCTGCGGACGGTGATGGGCCAGGGACTGAGACTGAGTCTGATCGGCCTCGGCCTGGGCCTGATCGGATCGTTGGCTGTCAGTCACGTCTTGCGGGCTCTCCTCTTCGGAGTCAGTCCGCTCGACCCCGTGGCATTTGCAGGCTCGTCCCTGGTCGTGATGGGGACCGCGCTGCTGGCCAGCTATCTCCCTGCCCGCCGGGCGGCGAGAACCGATCCGATGGAGGTGTTGCGCTACGAGTAGGAGACGCCTATGGAGACACTCTGGCAGGACATCAGGTACGGCTTACGGATGCTGGCGAAGAATCCCGGCTTCACCGTCGTCGTGGTGGTAATCCTCGCAGTGGGCATCGGCGCCAACACCGCGGTCTTCAGTGTGGTCAACGCCGTGATGCTCCGCCCGCTGCCGTACAAGGACTCCCATCGCGTGGTGACCTTCTGGGAGCAGACCCAGTGGGGCGACAGAGGCATCTCACCTCAGGATTTCCTTGTCTGGCGCCAGCAGAACCAGGTATTTGAACGGATGGCTGCATACGGTGCCCGCTTCCCCTACGTCACAGGCATCGACCGGCCCCAGAAGGTGACCGCCTTCGCTGTTTCATCGGACTTGTTCCCTCTGCTGGGGGTTCAGCCGCTGCTCGGCCGCACATTCGTGGCGCAGGAAGAGCTGACGGGGAACGATCTGGTCATCGTCCTGAGCCATTCCTTCTGGCAGAGCCACCTCGGCGGGAGCCCGGACGCCATTGGCAAGACCCTGTACCTCACCACCGACAGCATGAATGCCGATGGAACGCGGAAACTGAATCGTGAGGGCTATTCGGTAATCGGGATCATGCCGCGCGACTTCGAGTTTCCCTTCGGGCGTCCCGCGCCGTTCTGGACGCCCCTCGTGCTGGAAAGCGACGGGACACAATGGTGGAGCAATAGCCCCGTGCTTCGCGTGCTGGCGCGTCCGAGGAAAGGCGTCACACTGGAGCAGACGCGTGCAGCGATGGCGGTGATCGCGGACCGCCTGCGCGAGATGGACCCGAAAGCCGGCGCCGAGCGGACCATCGGCGTGGACTGGTTCCTGAACAGAATCCTGAGAGGTAGCCGCAAGTACTTGCTGTCCCTGCTCGGTGCGGCGGGATTCGTGCTGCTGATCGCCTGTGGCAACGTCGCCAACCTGTTCCTGGCCCGCGCCACCGTGCGACAGCGAGAGATCGCGATGCGGGTGGCGCTGGGTGCCACGCGCGGCCGTGTCATCCGCCAGATGCTCACCGAAAGCCTTCTGCTGGGCCTGGGCGCCGGCATCTTGGGCTTGGCGTTGACCTTCTGCACAGTCAAGGGACTTGTCCACCTGTGCCCCTCGAACATCCCGCGCCTGCAGGAGACACGCGTGGACCTGTCGGTCCTCGGCTTCACGCTGGCAGCATCGGTGTTCACGGGCCTACTGTTCGGTATGATGCCGGCCTGGAGAGCCTGCGACATTCGCGTGAGCGAGACCGTGAAAGAAGGCACGGGCCGAACCACAAGCAGCCGTAGGTGGCGACGCCTCCACGGGGGCCTCGTCGTCTCCCAGCTTGGACTGTCCCTGATCCTGCTCATCGGAGCCGCCCTGCTGATTCGCAGCCTGATCGCACTGCAAAGGGTAGACCTGGGCTTTCAACCGAAGAACGTGCTGGCCGTCCATATCGATCTGCCGGAGGCTAGGTATCCCGAATCGCACCATTGCCGGGCCTTCTTCGAGCCGCTGCTCAGGCGGGTGCAGGCCCTGCCCTATGTCCGCTCCGCAGGGTTGATCACCGGAGATTTCGACCTGGGCACGGGCGCAATGACGGTGGAGATCTCCATCCCAGGCCACTCTTCGGAAGGCCCGGAGCCAGAACAGTCCGCCAAGTGGGCAATTGCCACCCCCGGCTTCTTTGAGGCCATGGGCATGCAACTTCTCAAGGGGCGGACCTATGCGGAACAGGGGGAAGTAGCGACCGTGATCGATGAGAACCTGGCCCATAGACACTTTGCGGACATCGATCCTATCGGGCAGAGGATCAACGTCGCCGGAGCCGAGTCCACCATCGTCGGAGTCGCAAGCACTCTCAAGGATTTCCAGACCCTGGACCCGACCTACGGCGCAGTCTACATGCCCTTGGACTCCTATGTCCCCGGCCAGATGGTTCTCGTTGTGAAGACGGACGGCGATCCCATGCGCCTGGCCGGTGCGCTCCGCGCGGAGGTAGCCGCCTTGAGTAGCGAGGAGGTGATCTCGAAAATCGAGCCGGCCGGGGCAACGCTCGCTCGAATGCTGGCGCCGCGGCGGTTCGTCATGATTCTGCTGAGCCTCTTCGCCGGCGTCGCCCTGATTCTCGCGACCGTCGGCATCTACGGCCTGCTCCAGTACAGTACGACGCGGCAGACACACGACATCGGCATCCGCATGGCCTTGGGCGCGAAGAAGACCGACATCCTGAAAGCCGTGCTGACACACGGATTGAAGCTCACGCTTGTCGGCGTGATCTGCGGCCTGGCCGGCGCGGTCGCTCTGACGCGGGTCCTGTCCAGCCTTCTGTATGACGTCACGCCCACGGATGCAGCAACTCTCATCTGCGTGGCTTCGATTCTGACGAGCATCGCCCTGATCGCGAGCTATGTCCCCGCCCGCCGGGCCGCGCGGATCGATCCGATGGTGGCGCTGCGATACGAATAGGAGAAGACGCATGGATACGCTGTGGCAAGACATCAGATATGGGATGAGGATGTCGGCGAAGAATCCCGGGTTCACCGCGGTCGTGATTATCATTCTGGCGGTGGGCATCGGCGCCAATACGGCGGTCTTCAGCGTCGTCAACGCGGTGATGCTTCGTCCCCTGCCCTACCAGGACGCTCACCGGCTGGTGTGCATCTACGAGCACACGCAGTGGGGCGACTTCCCCCCTTCCCACGCGGCCTTTCTCCTCTGCCGGGAACAGAACGGAGTCTTCGATCAGGTCGTGGGTTTCAACAATGAGCAACCCTACGTCACGGGAATCGATAAGGCCCGCCAGGTCCGGGCCGCCGCCGTTTCCATCGACCTGCTTTCCCTGCTGGGTCTTCAACCCATGTTAGGCAGAGGATTCCTGCCTCAGGAGGAACAGCAGGGCAGTGATCGCGTCGTCATCCTGAGCCACGCCTTCTGGCAGAGCGATCTTGGCGGGACGCCGGACGTGATCGGCAGGACCGTGAACCTCGACGACAAGAGCCACACCATCGTGGGGGTATTGCCCCCGGGTGTCGAGCCTCCGCTCGGCAAGCCCGCGGCACTCTGGAGGCCTCTGGTTCCTCCTGCGCCGGACCCCAATTCTCCGTTGGGTGGACTGGTGTGGACGTGGGCGCGTCTGAAGAAAGGGGTCACGCTGGAACAGTCGCGTGCGGCGGTGAGCGTGATTGCCGGCCGCCTGAAGGCGTTGGATCCCGAGATGGACCACGCCCTCACCGTCTTGCGGCCCTTGGACAGATTCCTGACGGGCAAGCGCAGGCCGCTGTTGCTGCTGCTGGGGACAGCAGGGTTCGTGCTCCTGATCGCCTGCGGCAACGTGGCCAGCCTGTTCCTGGCCCGCGCCGCCGTGCGCCGGCGTGAGATGGCCATGCGTGCAGCCCTGGGCGCATCACGAGGACGCGTCCTGCGCCAGATGCTCACGGAGAGTCTTCTGCTGAGCCTCGCCGGCGGCGCACTGGGTCTTGTGCTGACGTTCTGTACGGTCCACGGACTGGTCCGCCTGTGCCCCACCGACATTCCCCGCCTGAGCGAGACTCGTGTGGACGCGCCGGTCCTGGCCTTCACGCTGGCGGCATCCTTCGTCACCGGCCTGCTGTTCGGCGCCGCGCCCGCCTGGCGGGCTGCGGGCGCTCGAATGACCGAGATGCTCAAAGAGGGAACGACCCGCTCCACCGCCGGACGCGGAGGACGCCGGCTCCACGGTGGTCTCATTGTGGCCCAGATCGGCTCGTCTCTGATCCTGCTCATCGGCGCCGCCCTGTTGATCCGCAGTATGATCGCCCTGCACGCGCTGGATCTGGGTTTCCGACCCGAGAACGTGCTGGCCGTGACGTTCAACCTGCCCACGATGAAGTACCCCGAGCCTGACCGTTGCCGGACCTTCTTCGAGACGCTGCTGCCGCGCGTGCGGGCCCTTCCCCAGGTTCGCGCGGCCGGACTGAGCCTGAGCGAACTGGGTCTGGGGTACGCAGGGTACGCCGGCGTCGGCGTCCGGGTCCCCGGCCGTGCCTACGCCGAAGACCATAGGGATCCGACCCTGCTCTCCCACGTGAGCGCCGGCTTCCTGGAAACCCTGGGCGTCCCACTGCTGCGCGGACGCACCTTCACGGAGACCGACGTCCATGGTGAGGGGGCGGGTATCATCATCGATGAACACTTGGCACACAAGCTGTTCGGCGACGCCGATCCCATCGGCCGGCAGATCGATTTCCCGGACAGTCATCATGTAGTGGTGGGCGTGGTCGGCACGGTCAAGGACTTCCAGCACTTGCAGCCGGACTGGGGTACGATCTATACCCCGATACCACAGAGCAGTTGGATTGAGGGGGCGGTCCTCATCGTGAGGACCGAGGGCGACCCGATGCGCTTGGCCGACGCCATTCGCGCCCAGGCGGCCGAGATGGAAAGGGATGAAGTGATTCGCAGGGTGGAGCCGGTCCAGGCCATGCTGTCGGGCATGCTAGCGCCGCGGCGGTTCATCATGATCCTGCTGAGCCTCTTCGCCGGGATCGCCCTGATTCTGGCGACGGTCGGCGTCTACGGCCTGCTGCACTACAGCACGACCCAGCAGACGCGCGAGATCGCAATTCGCATGGCGTTGGGCGCCGAGAGAGTGAAGGTTCGCCGGATGGTGTTGCGCCAAGGACTCCGGCTCACCCTCCTGGGGGTCATCCTGGGTGTGGCCGGAGCTATCGCTCTAACGCGGGTGCTGTCGAGCTTCCTGTATGACGTCACCCCCACGGACCCACCAACGCTTGCATTCGTTTCCCTCATCCTGACCGGCATTGCCCTGCTGGCAAGCTACCTCCCCGCCCGGCGCGCGGCGAGAGTCGATCCGATGGAGGCGCTGCGACATGAGTAGGGCGCGCTGTGCACACCAACGCCGAGCAGGACAGAACGCGGATGCGGTGGTGGTGTGCACGGCACACCCTACGAACGGACAACCGATAACCGGGAACGGGGAACTGGAGTCATGCAATGATGGCACTGTGGCAGGATGCTCGATACGGGTTTCGGATGGTGACGCGGAATCCGGGCTTTGCGGCTGTGGCGATGCTCACACTAGCGCTAGGCATTGGGGCCAACCTGGCACTGTTCGGCGTCCTCAATGAAATGCTGCTGCGGCCCAAGCCGGTGCCTCGGCCGCACGAACTGTGGGCCATCGTGCCGGCCGACGAGTCCGGCCAACAAATCGGCGCCCTGGTGTACCGGCCGTACTATGAAGCCATTCGTCGCGAGGGACGCCTGTTCCAGGATGTAATTGGCTATGCGAGCATTTACCAGAAGCTTCGCACGGACGAGGGAAGTGAAGGCATTTGGGCCCAGTTGGTGGCGGGAGACTACTTCCCGTTCCTCGGTGTGGTCCCGCCGTTGGGACGCGGCTTTCTCCCGGAAGAGAACATGCAGACCGGCAGGTCTGCCGTTGCGGTGATCAGTCACGCCTTCTGGAAGAATCACTTCGGCGGGACAAGCGATGTTCTGGGCAAGACGGTCACACTCAACGACACACCCATCGAGATCGTGGGCGTCGCTCCCCCGGGATTCGTGGGTCTGGATTGTCTCCAGCCTCCCTGTCTGTGGATTCTGGCGAACATGGAACCGGTGCTGGAAAAGAAATCGGCGAGTTATGAGATTGTGGGCCGACTGGCTGAGCCAAGACTGGCCAAGACCATCGAGGAGCACCTGACACCGATCGTGGCCGACGTCACCAGGGGGCTGATGGCGTCCGAGTTTCCGCAATTATCCCTCAGGGGAGTCTCACCGTTCACCCGAATCCGGCTCGAACCGATCGGCCGGGGGCTATTGGGCACGTCGCGCATGAAGCCGAAAGTCGTTTGCTTTCTACAGTTTGCGGCCGTGGCGACGGTGTTGCTACTGTTGATTGCCTGCGCCAATGTAGCCGGCCTGTTTCTCGCCCGTTCCTTGCAGCGTTGCAAGGAGACGGCCACCCGTGTAGCCCTGGGGGCCACGCGTCTCGACCTGATGCGACAGATCGTCGGTGAAGGCATCCTGATCGCGGCTGGTGGTACCGTTGGTGCGCTGCTGGCGTTTTCATGGGTGAGTCGAGCGATCATGGCATTTGCCGATTGGTGGTCCGGGCCCGCTCTACGTCTGGTGCCCGATGGACGCGTCCTGCTCTTTGCGGCGGCGACCGTCCTGGCGGTGGGGATGGGATTCAGCCTTCTGCCGGCCCTCCAGGCGAGCCAATTCAATCCCAGCAGCGCTCTCAAAGACGGCCAGGGAACCGGCCGCAGACGACAATGGCTGCGCCATGTCTTGATTGTCATACAGGTGGCGGGATCGCTCGTTTTGCTGTGCGGTGCCACGCTGTGCCTGCGCAGCATGGGCAAGCAACTGGCGGTAGACCTGGGGTATCCCCACGAGCGGCTCGCGCTGGCGCCGCTGGACCTGGAGCGCGTCGGCTGCACCAAGGACACGTTCAAGCCGCGACTGGCGGAGATCCTGCGCCGGGTGAGACTGGTCCCTGGGGTCGAACAGGTATGCGCGTCACCCTACCAGCCCCTGGTCAGCGGAGTGGGGGTCCTCGATACGGAGTCATTTGAGCCGGAAGGCTTCTCCGGCAGCAACGTGAACGTTGCTTTCCACGGCGGCATTGGGCCGGGCATGTTCGGTGTGATGGGGATCCCCATGTTGCGCGGTCGTGAGTTCCAGCCGGAGGATGTTGAGGCCAGCCGCCGCTACATTGTCGTGAGCAGACGGTTTGCGCGGCGCTTCTGGCCTGACCAAGATCCGCTGGGAAAACACGTTTATCAGTGGGAAGTCATTGGCGTCGTCAGCGATGCAACGCTTTGTCGCCACGACGATTGGTTGGAAGCGGAGTTGTTTCTTGTGGCGAACCAGGAACGCTTCCTTCATCCGGCCCTGTTGATTCGCACCACGGGGAACGCACAGCGCGTGCTGGGCGCCGTGCGCGCCGCGCTCGGTCGCATCCACCCCAGGCTGATGGATGGGGACGCGCGCAGCTTGCGCGATGTTCTCAAACACGATCTGGCCTTTCAACACACGGCCTTGCGAATCCTGTCCGTTCTCGGTGGCCTGGCGCTCGTCCTGGCGGCGGTCGGCACCTACGGCGTGATGGCCTATGTGGTCAGCAGCCGGACACGGGAAATCGGCGTCCGTTTGGCGATCGGTGCCACGCGCGGCGATGTGATGTGGCAGGTCCTGGCCATGGGGTTGCGCTTGGGGCTGATTGCCGTCGCCATCGGCGTTCCGTTGTCGCTCGGTGCCGCTGTCGTCCTGCGGCGCAGGATTGTCGGCGTCAGTCCATTCGATCCGGTGTCCTTCGTCGCCGTGACGACCGGCGTTCTGGTGGCCCTGGTGGCCGCCTGCTGGCTACCCGCTCGCCGGGCGGCCAGCGTCGATCCGATGGAGGCGCTGAGATGTGAATGAGAAGGAGTCGGCAGTTGACGGTTCCCAGTTGGCAGCAGAAGTGGAAAGCCGTGAACTGTGAATTGACAACTGAGAACTGGAGTCATGCAATGACGACTTTTTGGCAAGACCTTCGATACGCCGTCCGCATGTTGCGAAAGAGCCCCGGCTTCACCGCCATCGCTCTGATCACCCTGGCGATCGGCATCGGGGCCAACACGATTATGTTCAGTGTGGTCAATACGCTGCTCTTTCGACCGCTGCACTTCAAAGACCCCGATCGCTTGGTGCGCTGCGAGTTTGACAAGTTCAATCTCGTCCTCTATGCGGGCTATGTCGACCTGCGTGACAATAACCCGGTGTTTAGTGATCTCATCGCCAACAGTTATTACGGTGGAGTGCCCGCTACCCTGGTGAGAGACGGCAGTGTCATGCAGGTGGCGCCGATGTTCGTCTCGGCCAACTACTTTACTGCCCTGGGGGTAGCACCCCTCTATGGGCGGACTTTCTTGCCGGAGGAGGAAGTGGGCGGTGCCGAGCCGGTGGTTGTCCTGAGCTACCGAACTTGGCGGCGTCTGGGGGCTGAGCCCGAGATCGTGGGCCAATATGTGCGTGTCAATGGTGCGCTCTGTAGAATCATTGGCGTTGCACCAAAGACGTTCACCGGCACAGCCGTCGTCAGTCCCGGCGTCTGGTTGCCTCTGGGTACGGGCGGTCTTGTGCGCCGCTACTATCAAGAGAAGCCGGAGAAGCCGGAGAAGCCGAACGAAATATGGTACTATCCGCCATCGGTCTTAGTGGGACGACTCAAACCTGGCATGAGCATATCTGAGGCGCAGGCACGGCTGCAATCCATGCTCCCGCGCCTGAAGCAGATTTATCCCCAGCGGTTCGAAGAGACGCACATGTTTCGCCTCCGGCCGTTGCCCAGACTCAACGCCGGTGCTGCCGACAATGACAGGTCCACATTGGATCGTATCAGCCTGGGGTTAATGGGAATCTCCGGGGTCGTCCTGCTCATTGCCTGCCTGAACCTGGCGAATATGATTGTCGTTCAAGGAGAGGGACGCCAACGGGAAGTCGCCATCCGTGCGGCCATCGGAGGGGGGCGTTTGAGGATCGTGCGGCAGTTACTTGTCGAATCGCTTCTCTTGGCCGTATTCGGAGGGATCCTGGCGGTGGTCGTGGCCCTCTGGGGCATCCGGGTTCTCAAGCTGTGGGCGGCGATGGGCCGGCTTCCCATGCAGTTGGGGGAGGCCGTCGCCTCGGGAATCGCGCTCGACGTTCGTGTCCTGGCGGCCACCTTGAGTTTCTGCCTGATTGCTACCGTGCTCTTCGGACTGAAACCGGCCCTGCGCCTATCGGGGCGCGATCTCTGTAGGGACCTGAAGGAATCCGGTCGAGCTGTACTTCAAACCACGCGAACAAGGCGGTCTTTCGTACCACGCGGCCTGTCGGTGCTCTGCCAAATGGCCCTGTCTGTCGCGCTCGTCATGACCGCGACCCTATTGGCTCGGACCGCGTTGAGGGCCGCTGGGGCCGAACCAGATTCTGGCCTGGACGGCAAGGTGGTCGTCAGCGTGGAGCCATTCGCGGGAGGTTACAGCATTGCCCAAGCAAGACAAGCCTGCGAGACGTTGGCCGAGCGGTTGAAGGAGGTCCCTGAGATTCAGGCGGTGGGCCTGTCTCGTAAATCTCCTGTGGACCTGGGGTGGTGGCCCTGGAGCCACGAAAGAGTCGTCGAGTATGTGCCGGGCGGAGCAGACGATGCGTCAGGCAGCCTGTTGACGAAGGAGCTTCACGAGTACGAGGTGAACGGCGATTACTTCCAGGCGATGGGAATTCGGCTCTTGCAGGGTCGGCCCTTTGGCCCTCTCGACAGCGTTCCTGATGCAGAGCCAGTCGTGATCATCGATGAGGTTCTGGCCCGCAAACTCCGGCAAGATGGCAGTGCCCTTGGCTGTCTCATCCAATATGGCACTGACGGGTTATCGTCGCCCCGCCGAGTGGTTGGAATCGTACCGAACCTGCAGAGCGTTTGGGGCAATGGGCAAGTCCAGCCCCACGTCTACAGGCCAATCGAAGCCCACCACATGCCCGCATCCATCCATCTGCGAGCGGCACCGGGAACTGAGGCCGCGCTCATGCGAAGCATCGTCGCGCGCATTCGAAAGATCGATCCTCGTCTGCCGGTCCTCTCGGTAGCATCTCTGGCGGACCGACATCGCAATCATCCCACCGTATTGTTCACGAGAGTCGTTGCCCGACTGGCGGTGATGTTCGGGGTCATGGCCCTGTTCCTGGCCGGCCTGGGCCTTTACGCCGTCAAGAGCCACATGGTCGCTTCGCGGACCCCTGAGATTGGCATTCGCATGGCGTTGGGCGCCACTGGGCGGGACATTCTGACCCTGGTGCTGCGCCAGGGCGCAACCTCGACGCTCATAGGGCTGTTAGTGGGCTCGCTGCTGGCGATTGTCATGACGCGGGTGATTCGCAGCGTGCTCCAGGGCATCAGTACCCTTGATCTCGTGAGCATCGTTGTCACCGTGGTGGTGCTCACAGCGACTTCACTGCTGGCCAGCTACCTCCCGGCGCGCCGGGCGGCGAAAGTCGATCCCATGGTGGCACTACGATGTGAATAGGATAGGAGTTGCACGATGTCGGCATTGTGGCAGGATCTTCATTACGCGGGACGAATGCTGAAGAAATCGCCCGGATTCACGGCGATCGCGCTGATCACTCTGGCGATCGGCATCGGGGCCAACACGGTCATGTTCAGCATGTCCGACCTGCTACTGCTTCTTCGGCCGCGGAACGTGAAGGACCCCGAGCAGTTGGCGTTCTGCGGGATCCGCAATGCACAGTTCTCGTGGTTTCCGTATCCCGCGTATCTTGCCCTGCGTGAAAGCGGGCTGGCCTTTCGTGATCTGATGGCCCAGGACATCGACGTGGGGGCGTCCTTCACCTTGGCCCATGGGGATTCGGCCCGGCAGGTGCGGGCAATCTATGTCTCGTCGAACTACTTCTCCTTCCTGGAAGCGGCGCCGGCGCGGGGACGCGGGTTCCTGCCCGAGGAAGAGCAGTCGGGCAGTGCTCCAGTCGCCGTCCTGAGCCATCACTGCTGGCAGCGGCTGGGTCACGATCCGAAGCTCGTCGGCGAGTTCGTGAGCATCAACGGCACCCGCTGCCAAGTGGTCGGAGTGGCGCCGGAAGGCTTCACCGGCGCCACGCTCATCGGCTACGATCTGTGGCTGTCGCTGGGGAGCTACAAGACGGTAGACACGTTGCCCCGACGGCATCCCCAACGGGAGTATCCGTCGCTCCACCTCGTCGGACGACTCAAGGCGGGCGCGACCCTGCCCATCGCCCAGGCGCAACTGCAAGCGCTGGTCCCCCGTTTCAAAGTCGAGTATCCCAGCGAGTGGGAGAACTACTCTGCGTTCGATCTCCACCCGCCGGGCCGATTCGCGGTGACAGGTGACTATGAAGAGATGCGTCTGACGTTCGCCCTGTTCAGTCTGGCCCTGATGGCCGCGTCCACGATCATCCTGGGGATCGCCTGCCTGAACTTGGCGAACATGCTGATCGTGCAGGGAGCCTCGCGTCACCGCGAGATTGCCGTTCGCCTGGCGCTAGGTGGGGGTCGCCTGCGCATCATCCGGCAATTGCTCATCGAGTCCGGCCTGCTGGCTCTACTGGGAGGAGCCCTCGGCGTTCTCCTGGCCTTCTGGGGCATGCGGATTCTCGACGCCCGGATTGCGGCCGTCCCGGATAGCTGGGTGAGGGACCTCCAGCCGGGTCTGAACGTTCGGGTCCTGGCCGCCACCCTGGGCGTATGCCTGATTGCCCTGCTGCTGTCCGGTTTGAGCCCCGCTCTGCGGCTGTCCCAGCGGGACATCGCCGGGGAGATCAAGGAATCCGCCGGCCGCGTGGTGGGGTCCCTGCGAAAGAAGCGGACCGCCTTCTCGGTGGCGGGCCAGATCGCTTTGGCGGTGGCGCTGGTGCTCAGTGCGGCACTGCTGACGCGCAGTGCTCTGCAAGTAGCCCAGCCGGACCCGAGGTTTGCGCTGGAGGACAAGCTGGTGGTGCAGATCGATCCGCTTTCCGCCGGGTACGACCGGGCTCGGAGCGTCCAGGCATACGAAGCCCTGACAGATCATCTGGCATCCCTGCCGGACGTGCCGGCGCTGGGGACGTCGTCTCGATTGCTCTTCACCGGCGGTGGGAAGGGAGATATCTGTGAATATCTGCCGGGGACGCAGGAAAAGGGATCCCGGAGGCTTCTTCCGCAGGAGGGCGCCGTCATCAACGTCGGTCGGGACTATTTCACCGCGTTGGAGATCCCCCTCTTGCGGGGGCGACTCTTCGACCGCCTGGACAGCGTCCCCAACGCGGAAAGGGTCGCGATCATCGACGAGAGCCTGGCGCGCAAGCTCCGCCCGGACGGCAATGCGCTCGACTGCCTGGTTCAGTTCGGCCTCTACGGCAGTTATGTCGATCCTTACCGCGTGGTCGGAATCGTCGCCAACCTGCCCGGGGTCCGGGAACGGGAAGTCCTCTCGCAGATGTACACCCCCGTCGAACCGAATCAGGTATCCTCCTGTCTCTATTTGCGCGTCGCGAACGGAGGGCCGGCGGACCTCCTGCGGCCGCAGATTGCCGCGGAGATTCACCGGTTCGATCCGCATATCCCGATCCTGTCGGTGGCGACGCTCGCCCAGATACGCCATGACAATCCCTCGGTATGGCTCGCGCGATTCGGCGCCCGCCTGGCGCTGACGGCCGGGGCGGCGGCTCTGTTCCTCGCGGCATTGGGCATCTACGCAATCAAAGGCCACATGGTCGCTTCC
>Ga0209163_1002868_pt1 | contig 13591 bp, 13 predicted proteins | sample MTBAKSrepl2MetaG_FD_187457 | JGI IMG/M metagenome (GOLD analysis project Ga0209163, IMG submission 187457) | Enrichment culture microbial communities om Arthur Kill intertidal strait, New Jersey, USA, that are MTBE-degrading - MTBE-AKS2 (Arthur... | ecosystem: Environmental > Aquatic > Marine >...
TGATGCACAACCCGATGAGGGCCAGGCCCGAGTGGCTCGTGTAGAATTCATTGTCAGATTGTTCAATAATAAATCGTTTCATTCGGTCACCTGCCAAGTGAGTTTTTATGACAGGTGTATATTGCAACATTTTATGATAAAAATCAACATGTTAATTGCTATTTTCGACCAAAAATTACTGTTGTTTCGTCACGGATTAAGGGGGAACTATGAAAACAAAGTCTCAATTTAAGGCCGGGATGTTTTTGTTAGAGACATTAACTTCTGGCATGTATAACGATCCTTTGGCCATTTACAGAGAATACATTCAAAATGCTGTTGATTCGATTGATGCTCTGGAAAGCAGTTTCATGGATGGTGTTGTGGTGGAAATTGATCTTGACCCTTTTAACAAGTCTATTCGTATCTTTGATAATGGTTCCGGTGTAAGTACAAAAAAAGCTGAAAAAGTTTTAAGTAGTATTGGAAGCAGCGAGAAAATGGGGTCCTCTCAACGTGGATTTAGGGGAATTGGGCGTTTAGGTGGTATTGCTTTTTCAGAGGTAGCAACATTTAGAACAAAGGTAAATGGTGAAAAGTTTGAATCTATTCAAAAGTGGGATTGCATCAAGTTGAAAGAGCTTCTGACAAATCCGGACCATGCAAAAATGTCTTTAGAAGAAGTATTCGGACAGGTGGCACAGTATAAAAAAGTTAAGAGTAAACTAGTGGAAAGAGATAGTTATTTTGAAGTTCTGTTGGAGGGGGTGCAAAGTTTCAGGAATCATATTTTCGATCTTCACAAAATAAAAAAATATATTAGTGAAGTCGCTCCGGTACCTTTTGATCCGAACTTTTCATTCGGGGAAAAAGTTACTGAGCATCTTCAACAAAACTTATCTTCCTATAAAGAATACAAAGTTATGGTTAACGGTGAGCAAGTTTATAAGCCATATCAAGATACTCTTGCTATAACAAGTAAAGGAAGACTTGATGAGGTGTCCAGTGTTAGATTTTTTAACATTGAGAATAATGGCCGATTGTTAGCCACTGGATGGCATGGTTTGAGAAGGGATTTGTTGGGAGCAATTCGTAAGGGTAGTGGAGTAGCTGGTATTAGAGTAAGAGCTGGGAATATTTTGATAGGTGACTCTCATTATCTAGACCATTGTTTCAGGGAAAACCGATTTAACAGTTATGTTTTAGGTGAAATTCATATCAATTCTTCAAAGTTAATACCAAATAGTAGGCGTGACGATTTCGTTGATAACCATGAAAAAGGAATTTTGTTTAACACGATAGAAAGGGATATTGGTTTGCCAGTATCAAAAGAAATCAGGAATAGATCGAGAATAAGTTCTCAAGAAAAACCTAAGAATGGTAAAAAAAATAAAGCTCCTCAAGAAATAAAGGATGTTGAAGAAACATACGTAATGGATGAGCTTTCAACAGAGTTATCAATGAACCCATCGCAAAAGCTATTGAGTAAAGTTTTGGAATCTTGCAAAGGGTGTGAAAAGCTAAAAGCTATTATTTCAGCTGAAAATCTTAACTAAGCTTTTCATAAAAAAGCCACAAATTCATTTTTTCATAAAAGAAAAAGTGGGGGCAGAGAGGGGGAAAATCTGTAGTGCAACAAAAAAGGGATTTAAGCATAACGCCTGAATCCCTTTCTATTTCTGGTGGACTGTCAGGGATCCGAACCCCGGGCCAATTTGGTTAAGAGTCAATTACAGTTTGGAAAATAAAATAATAATTGTGTGTCTACTTTGCAAAAAGCGGGTATAAAAGCGGGTATTTGTTCGAAACACATCAACGTGTAGTATTATTAAATACCTGTAATTTTTTTTTAAAAGTAAATTGAATGTGACTCCGACCTCCGCACCAAGAATAATGTCGGACCGGTTCATGACATGACCCGGCGGTGCCTGTCCATCCGTCTTGACCCTGGCTGCGAAATTCCGGCTGTCCGGATTTTCAGGCGACCAGATCTGGTCCAGGATGTTCTGCGTGACCGGGGCCGCTATGTGACGGCTGCGTTGACCATCGTGCGGGCCTGGATCGAAGCCGGTCGCCCGATAACTCCTTGCAGGTCGCTTGCCGGATATACCGACTGGTCCGACCTGTGCCGGCAGCCGCTCCTCTGGTTTGGCTGTGCCGACCCGACTGTCTCGATTTTCGAGGCCATGGTGGAAGACCCGGACCGGGAGACTCTGGGGCGGCTATTGACCGCCTGGCATTCGGTATTCGGCAGGACCGCGACCATGGTGCGGGATGCCGTTAAGGACGCATTTTACTACTCCGATGATGATCACGTTGGATTACGGGAAGTGCTCCGTGACATTGCTGATGAACGGGGAGAGATCAATCGCCGGAAGCTGGGGTGGTGGATACGACGCCACTCCGGACGCATTGTTGATGGCCGCCGATTTGTCCGTTCCAGCGGCAACCGGTCAGCAGAGGCATGGCAGGTGGAGGTGGTGGAATCGGTTTCGCCGGTTTTATCGGTTTCAAACCAGCTGACGGAAAAAGTGTCAGCGGCAGTTCGGGGAGGTGAGCTATGCACAAACGATATCCCAAGCCCCGGCTGATAAAGTTCACCGCAACTACCAGGTGGAAGTGATCGCCAAGTTATTCCGCATACATAATAATGTCGAGCGTATCTATTCGCCAGATCGCCAGCAAGAACGACATCACCGACGGCGCAATCCGCAAGCGAGCAAAGAAGGAACAATGGCCCCGCGACCTGGCCGAGAAGGTCAAGGCAAAGGCCGCCGATCTGGTACGCACTGAGGAGGTACGCACCCAAGTTCGCACTGAAGTTCGCACTGAAGTTCGCACCGAAACGCCGACCGAACGGGAATAATTAATGAATGAATCAAACGTAGCTACTTCATTTTTTGAAGGAGGCCGAACGGCATAGCGACCTGTCGGTCGAGGGTGCAGCGAAGCCTTGAACCGCTTCGAGATCAATATCCGGTAACGTGTTCAAGGCCTTTCATTTTCAATAGGCATCGCCTTCAAACAGTACCTTGCCGGGCAGAAGGGACAGCGGTCCGGGGAGAATCTGAGCAATGGCAACCCTGCATTCCATCCTGGTTCAGCTCAAGCATCTCTTCCGGTGGCTGGCCATGCAGCCGGAGTACAAGTCACGGATACAGTGTTTGGATGCGGAATGTTTCAACATGTCCGACAGGGATACACGCGGGGCAACGGCCCGGCGGCAGCAAAAAGTGCCGATCCTGGAGCAGATAAAGCATGTTATCAATACGATACCGGGCAGCACGGGTATTGAGACACAACCGTTCCCTAGTGGTCCTCATTATCCTGCCCGGCGCCTGACACCGGGCTATTGCCTTAATGAAATCGAAGCATGTCGACCTGATTGTCGACTACGTCAATCAGGATGCCCGGAAGGTAAGGACGAAGTTCAGCCGATTAGGTAATTTCTTTTGTATTTACGATAAGTTCCCCTCCTTTCCGGCAAATTGAGATTGCTGGGTGCGATCTCAATCCATGTTTGACTTCAAATCCCCCCAAATCGTATACTTGAACCATTAGGGCGGCAGCGGATTCGCCCCGTGATGTGTACCATAGACTTGGTATTCTTACTCGGTGATGCCCGACATTTGTCGTTTTCCACCAATATCCTGGAGGGGTTGAAATGAGATTTGTCACGCAATTTGCTGTTGTTCTCGCTGTTTGTTTATCCATTTCCCTCGCCGTTGCCCAGAACAAGGTGGTGGTCATTCCTCTTGGCGGCAAGAAATGCACCAGCCCCATGGAAAACAGCTTCACCAATTCCATCGGCATGACCTTCAATCTCATTCCTGCCGGGACCTTTACCATGGGCAGCCCGGACGGCAGCGGCGACGAACCGGCTGAACCTGGTCGATACTCGAATGAGACCCAGCACCAGGTCACTCTGACCAAGCCATTCTACATGCAGGTCACGGAGGTGACGCAACAGCAGTGGCAGGAGGTCATTGGCATCAACCCGGCACAGAGCAATCGGGGGGCCGAATATCCGATAGAATATGTCAACTGGTACGAGGCGGCTTATTTTGCCAATGCGCTGTCGCAGAAGGAAGGACGCAGTCCATGCTATACCCTGCCCGAATGTTTTCCTGAACCCGGAAATGGCATGGTATGCATGGGGGTCGGTATCACCGTCAACTGCACCGGCTACCGCCTGCCTACAGAGGCCCAATGGGAGTATGCGGCCCGGGCCGGCACTGTCACCGCCTATGCCAATCCCATCAGCTTTGATGCTACCAACGTGGTAACAGGGACCGGGTTTAACTCCAACCTGGCGGCCATGGGGTGGTATGTATGGAACAATACAATAAGCGGATATACAGGCGGTACCAAACCTGTGGCCCAGAAGCAGGCCAACCGCTGGGACCTGTATGACATGCACGGTAATGTCTATGAATGGTGTCAGGACAGGTATGCCGACTATCCTGTTGGTTCTGTTACCGACCCGCAGGGTTCAACTGACGGTTCAAGCCACGTGGTTCGTGGAGGCAGTTGGAGCAACGAAGCCACGTACGAACGTTCGGCGTACCGGTCCGACGCTTTTCTAGGCTACCGCTTCTACGACCTGGGCTTCCGGCTTGCCCTGCCTCAAGGTCAGTGAGCAGGTTTGCGAAGCGGAGGGTGTTTGCGACGGTGTGGTTTGTTACGTGGAGTTACGATGAATCTTCAGTTCTTAAATTTATTCTCAAGTTGAGATTGCCCGTACTAAGGTTTTGTCTTTTCCGGACCTCGGGAGGCAGCTGTAAGGCTCTGTACGTGTGATATTCTCCAATGAATATTTGGATACTATTATCACGGTCTGAATCCGTTACAACCAATCGCTTATTTCAACTGACAGCTGTTTGACGAATTTTTGCGATATCTTTCAAGGGCGGTGCGCCAAACAGGCGGCTGTATTCGCGGCTGAACTGGGAAGGGCTCTCGTACCCGACCTGAAATGCTGCGGTTGCGGCATCCTGATTTTCGGTAAGCATTAACTGCCGTGCTTCGTTTAAACGCAGTCTTTTCTGGTATTGCAGCGGACTCATGGCTGTCACCGCCCTGAAATGATGGTGGAAGGTCGAGGTACTCATATTGACCAGCGTTGCGAGGTCATCGATCCGCAAAGACTGTGTGAAGTTACCCTTCAACCAATCGATTGCCTGGGCTATCTGTTGACTCTGGCTCCCCATCGCTGCAATCTGGCGCAGTCGCAGACCTTGATCGCCCACGAGTAACCGGTAGATGATTTCCCGCTGGATGACCGGTGCGAGGACCGGAATGTCCTGTTCATCTGCAAGCAAGTCGATCAAACGCTGGACGGCATTGAGGAGCGGTATTGTCACCTCGCCAGTCGCCATGCCGCGACTCGACTTCTGTGTCCGGGGCGATGGAAGACGGCTGTCCGCCATCAATTGAGCTATCTCGCGCTGATCAAATTTCAACCTGAGCCCCAGGTACGGCTTTTCCCGGCTCGCTTCGATAATCTGCACCACAGTGGGCAGATGCACTGACGTGATCAGGTAATGGTGTGCGTCATACACATAAGTGTCATCTCCGAGCAGTACACGCTTGGCCCCCTGCGCGACCATGCAGATACTCGGTTCGTACATGCCGCTGATCGGTTCTGTCGGTTCGTCTCGTCTGAAGAGTGACAAGCCGGGGATCGCTGTTGTATGTAACTCTCCCATATCAGTACATCGGGCAATGCTCTCCCTTAAGCCCTCAAGGGCAATTTTCATTTCACCGCTTTCTTTCTCTTGGCTATCAATCTGTTTTTTCATAATTTTCTCCAAATAAGTGTTGAAAAAACTATAACCAGCCAAGTTCGCGTTGGCAATAATAATGCTATGTGCTGCAGGATTAGGCAAAAAACAGACAGAATTGATCTACCTGTTTTTGGACTTTCAGGTGTATGTTTTAATCACAACAAGATGATCAGGACCATGAACCAGATACCGATTACCCTTCAACAGGAGCAAGATCATGAATAGAACGAAAGCTTATTCCGCCGCCAGTTCTACCTCACCGCTAACACTCGATGCGATTCAACGCCGCACCCCAACTGAACGCGACGTGCAGATAGAGATTCTCTTCTGCGGTATCTGCCACTCCGACCTCCACACGGTGCGCAACGAGTGGAGCAGCATCATGCCCACGGTCTACCCCTGCGTGCCAGGCCATGAAATCGTCGGCCGGGTCACCAGGATCGGCACCAAAGTAACCAGGTTCAAAACGGGCGACCTGGTGGGCGTCGGCTGCCTGGTCGATTCGGACCATACCTGCCCCAATTGTAAAGATGGTCTGGAGCAGTTATGTCCAAACCAGACCCTTACCTTCAATTCCCCGGATAAACATCTCGGCGGCGTTACCTACGGTGGATATTCCGAACGCATTGTCGTCGATGAACACTTTGTGCTGCGCGTTCCCGTAAACCTCAATCTTCCCGGGGTCGCACCGCTGCTTTGTGCCGGAATCACGACCTACTCGCCAATGCGCCGTTGGGGCGACATCAAAGGCAAGAAGGTGGGCGTGGTCGGGCTCGGCGGTTTGGGGCATATGGGGGTCAAGTTCGCCCGAGCCTTCGGAGCCAAGGTTGTGGTTTTCACCACCTCACCGGACAAGAAAGAGGACGCGCTTCGCCTTGGCGCCCATGAGGTCGTCATCTCCCGCAATGGTGATGAGATGCAGAAGCACGCCGGCAGTTTCGACTTCATCCTCGACACCGTCGCCGCAGATCACGACATCAACGCCTACATCAACCTGCTCGGTCGCGACGGCAACATCACCCTGGTCGGAGCGCCGGAGAAACCGCTTGCCGTCTCTGCCTTCGCCCTGCTCTTTGGTCGCCGCAGCCTCTCCGGATCGATCATCGGCGGCATTCCGGAGACCCAGGAGATGCTCGATTTCTGTGGCGAGCATAACATCACCGCCGATGTAGAGGTCATCCCCATTCAGAAGGTCAACGAAGCCTATGAGCGAATGGTTAAGTCGGATGTCAAGTATCGTTTCTCCATCGATATGGCATCTCTGAAATCAGAATACAATCAACAGAGCAAACAATAGAATGAGGAAATACAATGCCCCGCTTCAACACAATACCGTTGTTATTAGCAGCAATGATCAGTATTTCAACAGCAGCAGCAGCCATGGCCGCGGACTATACACTCAATCCGTATACTCTGGTTTATGACGGTGCGATTTCCGAAAACGTCAAAGGCCAAGTCAATATTCATCCCGTCACTTATAAACTGAACGGCATTGACATTTCCGCCAACGTTTATACACCCGCCAGCTATGGCCCAGGCCGTAAATTTCCGGCGGTGGTGGTGGCGCACCCCAATGGTGGCGTGAAGGAGCAGGTCGCCGGCTTATATGCCCAGCGTTTGGCTGAACTGGGATATATCACGATTGTCGCGGATGCGGCCTTTCAAGGGGCCAGCGGAGGTCTGCCCCGCAACGTGGACAAGCCGGCAAACCGGATTGAAGATATTCATGGCATGGCTGATTTTATCACGCAGTATGCCGGGGTGGATGCCGGCCATTTAGGCCTGCTTGGTCTCTGTGGCGGGGGCGGCTATGCGTTGAAAGCGGCCCAAACCGACAAGCGTTTTAAAGCGATTGCCACCTTGAGCATGTTTAATTCCGGCCGGGTGAGACGAAACGGGTATATGGACTCGCAGATGTCCACCATGCAGGAGCGTTTGCAGCAAGCCTCCGATGCCCGTGCCCAAGAAGCGGCCGGCGGCGAGATTATCTATGCCGCCGATACCAGGCTGACCGATGAACAAATTGCCAAGTTGCCGTTTGATCTGTATCGCCAGGGCTTTGAATACTACTGGCAGACCCACGCCCACCCAAACTCAACATTCAGATACACCATGAGCAGTCTCCTCGAGTTAATGAATTTCGATGCCGCCACCAATATGGACCTCATCAACCAACCCTTGCTGATGCTGGCAGGCAGCAGGGCCGATTCCCTGTATATGACCCTGGATGCCTTCAAAGAAGCTCACAACTCCAAAGAAAAAGAGTTGTTTTTGATTGACGGTGCAACCCACATCGAAACCTATTGGAAACCGCAATACGTGAATCAGGCCATAGGCAAATTGACCCGGTTTTTCGACAAGGCACTGAAGGAAGGTGCTAAATGATGAAAAGACAAATGAGAAAGTTACTTGTTGCGCTCATGGCTTCGGTCAGCCTGAGCCTCTCCGCCTGCGCCGTCACTCAGCCGGGCGGCAGACTTGAACCACTAGTCATTAAGGAGCAAGGCAGTTTTGCCGTCGGCGGTACGGTGATCACAGTCCCCGGAACGTTCGATCCCATAAAGCAAGGCGCCTACAACCCCAACGGCGTCAGCCCTGAAGGGCAAACCCTGCATGGTGATCATGCCTATGTCTTCTATCAGGTACCGGAGAACGCCCGAAAGCTGTCGCTGGTATTCTGGCATGGGCACGGAGAGTCCGGGAAAACCTGGGAAACCACCCCTGATGGGCGTGAAGGGTTCCAGAATATATTTCTGCGCAAGAGATACCGGGTGTATTTGCTGGATCAGCCTCGACGTGGTCGTGCGGCACGCAGCACGGAAGCGACGACGATTACGGCTACACCGGACGAACAGCTGTGGTTTGGTATTTTCCGGCTCGGCGCCTGGCCGGAATTTTATGAGGGTGTTCAGTTTTCCAAAGACCCGGAGGCCCTGAACCAGTTTTTCCGGCAGATGGTCCCCAATACAGGTCCCTATAACGCGAACATCAATATCGCGGCCGTCTCGGAACTGTTTAATAAGATTGGGGAAGGCATTCTCGTCAGCCACTCGCAGAGCGGGGGGCCAGGCTGGTGGACCGCCATCGACAATGACCGCATTCGTGCCGTCGTTTCTTTTGAGCCGGGCGGAGATTTCCTTTTTCCGGAAGGCGAAGCGCCTGAGTCGATAAAGCTTGCAGGGCGAACCGTCACTCCGCCCACTGTACCTTTGGCGAATTTTATGCGGCTCACCAAAATCCCCATCATCGTTTATTACGGGGATAACATTCCCGAGCAATCCTCGGAAAACCCCGGGCAGGAGCAATGGCGTGTCTTCCTCGAGGTGGCGAAGGCGTGGCGAGACGTCGTGAACAGCCACGGCGGCGATGTCACCATCGTACATCTGCCCGAGATCGGGGTTCGCGGCAACACGCATTTCCTCATGTCGGATCTGAACAATGGTCGGATAGCAGACCTGATGTCCGACTGGCTGGCGAAGAAAGGGCTGGATTAAAGGAGACATGGCTATGAACATCAACTTTTTACCCCTGCTGGCAGGTCTTTTGTTCGTGGTGTGCTGTGTGGCCGCCATTTCCCCGGCCCAGGCCGAAAATACCGGTGGGTTGGATGCCCGGCAGGAAGCGATCGTTCCCATCGCGGCCTTTACCGCCAGCGGCGAACTGGAGAAATTGAAACAGGCCCTGAATGAGGGACTGGATGCCGGTTTAACCATCAACGAAATCAAGGAAATCCTGGTTCAGCTTTACGCCTATGCCGGATTCCCCCGCAGTCTGAACGCCATCGGCGCCTTTATGGAAGTTCTTGAAGATCGGCAAAAGAAGGGCATTCGGGATGAAACGGGCAAAGAGGCCGGTGCCTTTCCCGCCGATAAGAGTCGCATGGCATTGGGGACGGAAATTCAGACGCGTTTGGTGGGAAACCCGGTTGCCGGGCCGATATTCACATTTACGCCCGCCATCGACCGGTTTTTGAAGGAGCACCTGTTCGGAGACATCTTCGGACGCGACAACCTGGATTTTAAAAGCAGAGAGATCGCAACACTATCGGCGCTGGCCAACATGACGGGACTCTCCCCCCAGATGGCGTCTCACTTCAAAGCCAGCCTGAATATCGGTCTGACCCGGATGCAACTGGAAACGCTGATCTCCGTTATCGAAGCCAGGGTCGGCCAATATCAGGCCGATAACGCCGCCGCCGTGCTGGCCACGGTACTGGGCAGCGGTCAGGCCGGGGACAAGGCTGGGAAAATCACCGTCACCCACACCGGTTCGCAGCCACCCGGCAAAGGGCCGGCTGCATGGTTCACCGGCCCCGTCAGTATCGATACCCCGTTTAAGGCTCCCGAACCGTCCCATTTTCATGGGGCCAATGTCATCTTTGCCGCCGGTTCGCGCACCGCCTGGCATACCCATGAACTTGGCCAGCTCCTGATCGTAACCTTAGGCGCCGGCCTGGTGCAACGCTGGGGTGATCAGGCCCAGACAATCCGCCAAGGGGATGTGGCCTGGATCCCGCCCCATCAGAAACACTGGCACGGGGCGGCACCGGACAGCCCGATGACCCATATCGCCATCGTCGAAGAGTCCAACGGCAAGTCCACCCAATGGCTGGAAATGGTCAGCGATGAGCAGTACGGCGCTAAGTCCGAATAAGGGTAAATAAAGGAAAAGGAGTTAGAAAATGAAAAAACGTGAATTAGGCAACAGTGGCCTGGAAGTTTCAGCGATTGGTTTTGGTTGCATGGGGCTAAGCTTTGGCTACGGACCGGCCACAGACAAAAAAGATGGAATCGATTTAATTCGTTCTGCCGTTGAGCGTGGGGTGACTTTCTTTGATACGGCAGAATGCTACGGTCCGTTCATAAATGAGGAGTTGGTTGGCGAGGCACTGGAACCAGTCCGTGATCGCGTGGTCATCGCCACTAAATTCGGCTTCAAGGACGGGGACTCGCATCAACCCTTAGACAGCCGGCCGGAACGCATCCGGCAGGTTGCCGACGCATCGCTCAAACGCCTCAGGACGGACCACATTGATCTGTTCTATCAGCACCGGCCCGATCCGAACGTGCCGATCGAAGACGTCGCTGGAGCCGTGAAAGAGCTGATTAAGGAAGGAAAGGTCAAGCACTTCGGACTGTCAGAAGCCAGCGCTCTGACGATCCGTCGTGCACATGCCGTTCAACCAGTGGCAGCGCTCCAGAGTGAATACTCCCTTTGGTGGAGGGAACCCGAGAAGGAAATTCTCCCAACGCTGGAGGAATTGGGTATCGGCTTTGTCCCGTTCAGCCCGCTGGGCAAAGGCTTCCTGACCGGTAAGATCGACGAGAAGACCTCATTCAGCAAGAATGATTTCCGCAACATAGTACCCCGTTTCTCGCAGGAAGCGCGCAAGGCGAACCAAGCCCTGGTAAAGCAGATCGAAACCATTGCGGCGTCCAAGGGTGCCACTCCGGCCCAGATCGCCCTTGCATGGCTTCTGGCCCGGAAACAGTGGATCGTACCGATTCCCGGTACCACAAAACTCCATCGCCTGGAAGAGAACCTTGGTGCAGAAAACGTGGCGCTTACGAAAGAAGATTTAGACAATATTGAAAGCGCCGTTTCGAGAATAGAAGTGGTTGGAGAAAGGTACCCGGCACATCTGCAAAAACGAGTCAATCGCTGAACGAATTGATTGCCACTGCAAACCCCAACCAAACAGCAATCCCTTTCATGTTGACCTTCTCTGCGGTGCGCCGGTCAAAACCGGAAAGGTGTAGTGAATGCAAGAGTCATACTGTGAAGAGCTAGCCCCTCACACAGGCCTCGAGTCATGCGTTGCAGTCCGTAAGGGCTGGGGCGAAGCGTTGACAGAGGTACGTATGGGCCGAGTATTGAGCCGTGAAACAGTACTCCAGGGTGCCGACGTTGTCGCAGAGACGGAAGGCAATATCCTGCATACCGTTATGGCAAGGTGTGCAGGAGCCCTGCGCGGTCTGAGACCTCGTGCACGTACGGAAACACCTTTCGCGGGAACCGGGAGATCCTGTGACCGTCTATGGATATGGGTACCATAGGCCGCATTGTGAAGTCCAAGGACGTACGGCAATGATGTACGGTTGCAGGAAGTCGGACAGCTCCGTAGTACCGGAGAAATCACCGAACAAGTCCTGTTCTATGCGGGATACGGAGGTGATGGAGGGAAGGGGGCTGGCCAAGGGGAATCCGCTCAAGCAAAACACGCCCCGGACACAGAGCCGGACCAGTGTGCCAAGTGCGTTTGCGCGGATACGTCAATCGATCAACAAGAACAGGAAGCAACAACTCACCGCCCTCTATCATCATGTGTATGCTGTTGATAACCTGCGTACATCCTATTACGCGCTCAAGCGCAAGGCCGCTGCAGGCGTCGATGGTGTGACATGGCAGCAATACGGGGAGAACCTTGAGGAGAACCTGAAGGATCTGTCTGAACGTCTGCAGAGAGGAGCATACCGGGCAAAACCAGTTCGTAGGACCTACATACCCAAACCTGATGGTCGGCAGCGACCGATAGGTATCACTGCACTTGAGGATAAGCTTGTCCAGCGGGCAGTGGTGGAGGTGTTGAACATTGTCTACGAGCAGGATTTCTGCAACTTCTCATATGGTTTCCGGCCAGGCCGCAGCCAGCATATTGCGCTGGACGCGTTAACTGTCGGGATCATGACGAGAAAGGTGGGTTGGGTGCTCGATGCCGACCTTCGTGCCTTCTTTGATACCCTCAGTCACGAATGGTTGATCGCATTTATCGAGCACCGCATTGCGGACCGGCGCATTATTCGGCTTATCCGGAAATGGTTGAAAGCCGGTGTGCTGGAAGAGGGGAAGAGGATACGCAAGGAAGAAGGGACAGCGCAGGGAGGCAGTATCAGTCCACTTCTGTCCAATATCTACCTGCACTATGTCCTCGACCTGTGGGTTCAATGGTGGAGAAATCATCATGCCCGCGGAGATGTCATCATCGTGCGATATGCCGATGATTTTGTTCTGGGCTTTCAGTATCGGTTCGAGGCGGAGTGTTTTCTTGCAGAACTGCAGCAGCGGTTGGCTCGGTTCAAGTTAAGGCTCCACCCTGACAAGACGCGCCTGATCGAGTTTGGCCGCTATGCGGCCAGCAATCGCGAGAGGCGTGGTGATCGGAAACCTGAGACCTTCAACTTTCTTGGCTTTACCCATATCTGCGGTAAGACGAGAAACGGAGTATTTACGGTATTCCGCAAGACGATACGGAAGAAGTGGCATGCCAAGCTGAAAGAGGTTGATGTCGAACTTCGCCGGCGGATGCATACCCCGATTCCAGAGCAGGGGGCGTATCTTCGAGCAGTGATTGGCGGGCACATCCGTTACTATGGTGTGCCGCTCAATAGTCGTGCTATTTCATCTTTTCGCCATGCTGTCCATAGGCTCTGGTTCAAGGTATTATGCCGTCGTAGCCAGAAAACACGGATAACTTGGGATAGAATGGGAAAGCTGGCTGAACACTGGTTTCCACCAGCCCGCATATGTCACCCTCAGCCCTTGAACCGATTTGGCGTTATTACCTGAGGCAGGAGCCCGGTGCGGTAGTTCCGCACGCCGGGATCTGTGCGGGGGGTATCAGGCAACTGGTATTCCTACCGCGACAATATATTTTTTGAATACGATTCCAGCCATGTCTGACTGGAAAAAAAGCCTATGTATCCTAAATTCCCGGTTCATTGTAACGAGGCAGGAGGTTTTACCGCAAACTTCTGGTAAAGTTCCCTCTGCCTTTTGGTTATTTCACCAACCTGCAGTCGCTGACCCGGTACGGCAAAGCATTCGAT
>Ga0209163_1002871_pt1 | contig 13578 bp, 16 predicted proteins | sample MTBAKSrepl2MetaG_FD_187457 | JGI IMG/M metagenome (GOLD analysis project Ga0209163, IMG submission 187457) | Enrichment culture microbial communities om Arthur Kill intertidal strait, New Jersey, USA, that are MTBE-degrading - MTBE-AKS2 (Arthur... | ecosystem: Environmental > Aquatic > Marine >...
CGGGATCGGGGCCGGGGTTCCGGTTGCCGATTCCGGCGCGGGTTCGGATGCCGTGGGTGGCCTCGCGGCGCTCCTCGCCCTTGCCGAGTCGGGCGCCGGGATGGACGGCATCACAGTCACCGTCGGTGGGGTGACGATCCAGCTCACCGACTCCGGGACGGCCCTCGACATCATAGCCGGCATCGCCGCCCATGCGGCGCTCGCCGACGCCGTCGGCGGGAACGACGCGGCAACCGTCACGGCCTCCGTGCCGCTCTCCGACTCCGGGGTCGGTGTGGACGCCGCCGCCGTGGCAAGGCTCATCCAGATCATCGACGCCGCCACCGGGTCCGACGGCTTCTCGATCGCCGCCGCTTCGTTACTTTCCGAGGCAGGCCACGGCGCGGAGACCATATCCGCCGCCGCGGTCGCGGCGCTGGCCGAGGCGGCGTACGGCTCGGACGCCGTCAGGGTGCGCGCAGAGGCGGAGGCGATCATCGTCAAGATACGCATGCGGGCCCGGGTTCCAGGGGCCTCCATGACTCTCCGGGAGCCGTCGGGACGGCCGGCGGCACGGGTTCCAGGCGTGAATATCAGAATCATCTGATGGAGGAGATCGATCATGCACGAGCACATTCATGGTATTGATGCGGCGCGGGTCGGGGCGCGGGTGCCCCCCCTTTCGGAGTGCGGTTTCTGGAGACCGGTCTGGAGGATCGGCCGCTACGACTCCGAGCGGTACGAGCGGGAGTGCAGGGGCCGGGCCGAGGCCGCAGGCCTCCATCTCCTCGCCGCCAACCAGTGGGCTGAGCGGTGCCGGGCCTGCGCGAGGCGCGGGGATGCGGCCGGGGCGGCTGAGGCCATGCGGCGCGAAATGGAGGCCCGGGGCCGGGCCGAGCGGGTCACGGACCGGGTCCGGGCCCGGGCGGAGCGCATCTCGGAGCTCGAGGGGAACCTGCTCCTCAACGAGGGCATCAACGAGATGTGGAACCTGATCTGCGGTGGCACGGCGACCGCATACAGCAACGCCAACGCCTACCTCGGTGTTGGGGACAGCAACACGGCCGCATCCGCATCGCAGACGGGGCTCCAGGCCGCAACGAACAAGGCCTACGCGGCCATGGAAACCGGGTACCCCACCTACGGGACCAGCCAGAAGGCCACGTTCCGGAGCGTGTTCGGGACGGCCGCGGCGAACTTCTCCTGGCAGGAGTTCACCATCATCAACGGGGCGGACGACACGGGCGACAACATGAACCGGCTCGTCTCCGACCAGGGGACTAAGGCGGCAGGCCAGACCTGGACCCTGGACCTCGAGGTGACCCTCTCGTGAGCGTGAGGACGGTCGTCAACGAGCGGGCGCGGTTCGAGGTGGAGATCGTGTTCCTGGACGCGGACGGGGAGCCGGCAGCCCCGTCCGCGGTGGAGTACCGGATCGACGATGCCGGAAGCGGGACGGAGATCCTGGACTGGACGTCCATCGATCCGGCGTCCGAGGTAACGATCCCGGTGACGTCGGAGCAGAACAGGATCCTCGATGATGCCAACCAGATCGAGATCCGGCTCCTGACGGTCAGGGCGGTCCTCGGGGCCGACGCGGAGCTCCCGGAGGAGTTCGAGTGGGCGGTGAAGAACCTCCGGATGATCCCCAAGGAGGAATGAATGGCGCTGAGACTCTACTACGGCTTCTGCATCGCGTTGTTCCTGCTGCTCTGCGGCCTCGCGGCCCTGGTCATGGCCGGGGAGTACGAGGTTGCGGTGAGCTGGGAGTACGCCGACCCGCCGGCGGATCTCGCCGGCTTTAAAATCTACGGGGAAGAGGGCCAGATCCTCGAGGTCCAGGACCCGGCCGCAAGGACCTGGTCCGGTACCCTTCCCCTGGACGACGGGGAGAACACGGTGTCCATGACGGCGGTGGACCAGGCGGGCCAGGAGAGCGAGCGGAGCGAGCCGGTGAGCTTCAACCCGCCGCCCCGGGGCCGGCCCGGCATCACGCTCCAGCTTGTGATAGCGAGGTAGGGGGCGGGGAAAGCCCCGCGAAATAGCAGGAGGACGGCGGAAAGCGGCCCGGAAGGGCCGCTTTTTTTGTTAAAAGCTCATGGCCTCTCTGCCTGCCGCACTATTCTGTTTCAGAGGATCTTATGCCCCTTGACACGAATTTTCATAATTGCTATGGTGCAAATAAGCTATTGAGCTTATGGGTTGCGGGAAGAAATAGCCGAGAGACAGGAGGAGATTATGGACAGATTCGGTCCACGGGTCCGTGAATTACGAGAGCGAAGGCGGAAGCGATTGAAGGAGTTGGCTGATGCGCTGGGCTGGTCGACGGTTTACGTCTCCGATCTTGAGAGAGGTAGGCGAAATCCGCCAGCGCCCGAAAAGATACATGAAATTGCGGAGTTTCTTGACATTAGGGTTGATGAGTTGCTGGATCTTGCCAATGAGGACCGCCAAAGGGTTGAGCTGAATTTGCTTCAGAAGAGCCCGAGACAGGCTAAGGCGGCTCTTATGTTGGCACGTTCGTGGGATGGTCTGAGTGATGAAGAGGCAGACAACATCGTGAAAGTCCTTGAAAGGAAGCATTCGAAAGGCTCATGACTCAACGAAAACTCCCCCCTGTGCCTCCCATGTCATGGTATGACATTGGACGGCGTGCGGATACGCTACTGGCACGCGTCTATCCTGAGGTTTTGAGAAAACCTCAGCCCGTCCCGATCGATGATTTCCTCGAGCAGGAACTGAGAAAAATTTTCAGCTTCGAATACGAGGTCCAGGATTTGAGGGGCGATGAGGGACGGGTCGACCCGGTTGATAGACTCGTGATACTCGATGTGGCGACATATGATGGACTGCAGCGTGGTGAGGGCCGGGCCAGATTCACCACGGCCCATGAAATTGGCCACGTCGAGCTCCATAGCAAATATTTCCAAAAGATTTTACGGGATGGAAGAAAACCCATGCAGCTCCGCAGGACTCGAATAGAACCATTTCGTGATCCTGACTACCAGGCCGATGCCTTCGCCGGAGCATTGCTGATGCCTACTCATCATATGATTCGACTGGTGGCTGAAGGCAAGGAGACGGCTGAACTGGCTGAGATTTTTAGTGTTTCAAAGCAGGCAGCGCAAGTCCGCAAGGCAAAATTGCCATTATTTTTACCTAAGAAAGCCCCTTGGTGACGCAACACCATGGGGCTTTTGTTACCCCCGAAATCCAAACCGTGGGCCCGGCTCGGGGGACCTTGGCATCAAAGTTGACACCAAGGCAACGATATTCTTTATCTAGCTAGTCTACTTATCGGTGTCAAGGGTGGCCGAATGAATGGAGGAACCCATGCGTATTATACGTTTTGGGAGAACCATTGTCATTCGCAGGGTTACCCGAGTCCGTCGTGCAGTCCGGATCGTTCGGGTACGTCGGATCCCAGTTCCTTTGGGCCGGTAGGCGCCAACCTTTGACGGAGCCCGCTGGCTCCCTGGGGAATGGTCTCACATATCCTTGAGGCCGTTCCCCATCCCCCCCTCATCCCCCCGTCAGATACCTCGCAAGCTGCTCCCTGATCCCCTCCATGTCCTCCGCCGGGATCACCATGAAGGGCCGGGGCGGGATGTCCCCCCAAGGGGCCTGGGCCTGGCGGCTGTGCTCCCGGACTGTCACCATCCTCGGCTTCACCGGCCGCCCGAAGGCCTGGGTGATGGTCCGCTTGTGGCTCTTCACCCGGGCCGTCCCCTTCCAGAGGCTCCCCCGTTTCGCCCCGAAGTGCATGAGGGCGGCGTAGACCACGTTCGTCCCGGCCTCGGCCCGGTCCCGCGAGCTTCGCGGCGTGATGGAGGCGGAAAGGCGCCTCGTGTCCATGAGCGTCTGGCCGTGCTGCTCCAGGGCCCGCCGGCTGGGCCTCCACCTGGCGGGCCTCCCGCCCTCGGCGAAGTTCCGGTCCACGCTCGCCGCCATGGCCCTGGCGATCTCGGCCATGACCGGCCGCATGTCGTCCATCCGGGCCCCGATCCGGCCGATGAGGTCCAGCACCCCGGCGTCGTCAACAGTGATGGTGATCATGGGCGCGCTCCGTCATGGAACTTGTCGCGAAATTGCCTTCATTGCTGCGGGGGGCCGATGCCGACCCTTGCCCCTTCACTCGGCACGATGTATATTTGAGGTGCTTCCGGGATGGTGGCGGTGCCGCCCATATCATGCCGGGAGGCGGTCTCCGGCACCGGGGACGCAGCCCCTTCGGGACGTGGGTATCAAGGGGGGCCACCCCGCCTACCGGGTATCCATGGCCTGGGTTGTGGACCGGCCCAGGCGTCATCTCCCGAAGAGCAGCACGCCCCTTCGCTGCTGCTCCACGTACCTGAGATCGGGCCTCCCGTGCGTGAACGGCGTAAAGGCCGTCACACCCTGAAACACCCCCCTGACCACCTCGAAGACCGCAAGGCCCCCGATCCGCTCCCTGTCCTCGGTCTTCCAGAGGCCGATGTAGCGCCTGGCAAGCCTGATTCTCCCCGTTTCGTTCTGCTGCGGCGTGAGCCAGATCTCCCAGGGCTCACCAAGCATCTCCTCGATGAGCGGGATGCTCTCCCCGTGCCCCGGTTTCCCGAATTTCCAGGCCTCGGCAGCCCCTGGGGTCTTGTCCGCCAGGAACGAGCGGAGCGAGAGGATCACGGGCTCGCCTGCCGCGTCCGTCACCACCTTCTCCTCCCCGTAGCGGCGCAGGAATTCGGCCTTGTAGAAGGCGTCCGCCGCGCCGGTGGGAAGGAGCATCTCCGCGTCGAGGTCAGGGATGTCCCCAGGCCGCACATTTTCGATGGCCCGCCGGCGGTATCTCTCCGGGCCGGGGAGATCCGGCATGGCCTTCCATACCCCGCCGGTCTCCGAGGCGTCGACGATTCCCCCCCACACGGTCTTTCCCGGGTTCTGCATGAACCCGGGGTCCGGGATGAGGGGGCGGGCCGGGAGCTTCGAGCCGGTCCTCGGGTCCACGGGCTCGACCAGGGTGCCGGTCGGGTCATCGGTCTCCACCTCGATCCCGCGCCTCTCCACGTCCCGTGGGGAGAGGGCGGTCACGATGCAGCGGCACCGGTAGCCGTTCGGCGGGTACCAGGTGTCCCAGACCTTGCTCTCCGCCGGGAAGACCCTGCCGTCCATGGCGAGGTGGGAGGGGCGGGTCCGGGAGTCGTTCACCGCGTCGTACTGCCAGTAGGGGCGGGCCGCCGCCCCCTCCATGAGCTGCCGGTACCGGCCGACGTTGTAGGCGGTCTGGATGTTCGTCCGGAAGATGTTGTCCACGCGCCAGGAGCGGAGCCCGGTCCAGCCCCGGCGATCGAAGATCTCCCGGCAGCCCCCCTTGAAATCGGCGTACGCGGTGCCGCTTCCGAGGGCGTCCGCAAGGGCCTGGTAGACCGTCGCGAGCTCGTCCCCCCGGGCGATCCCGGAGACGGCGAAGGCCATGGTCTTCGCCTCCTCGGAGAGCTTCGCGAACTCCCCCGGCGAGAGGAGGACCTTTTCCTCCCAGAAGGCGAGGGCGTCCTCGGGCGGGACGGGTTTGAGCTCGATCATTTCTCCTTGCGCCCCCCGGCCGCCCACTTCCCGAAGAGGGCGGCGTTCAGGGCACCCCGCTCGAGGGCCTCGGCCATCCGGCCGCCCTTGAGCGCCGGGGCGAGCTCGAGGACCCGGAGCATGGCCTCCTCGTAGCCCTCCGCCGCCTCGATCTCCCGGAGGAAGGCCGCGGCGTTCTCGTCCGGCTCGTCCCCGAGCAGCGCCATGGCGGCGTCGGCGAGTCCTTCCACCGCCTCCTGCTCCCCGGTGAAGCGCGTCTTCGCGCCCTGGGAGGCCCTACGCGCCGCGTTCGCCTCCAGGGAGGCCCCATGGGCCCCTGTTCCGCCCCGCGCCCGGCCACGGGCATTCCAGGCCGGCTTCCGGAGGGCCACGAGGTCCGCCAGGGTCTCGTCCCCCTCGGCGGCCCCGGGGATCCCGAAGCGCTCCCTGATCCACCAGAGCGGGATCTCATCGAAGCCCGCGCCGACAAGGGCCGTCACCACCTCGGAGAGGAGCTTCAGGTCCTCGGGCTCGGGGACCTCGATCCGGAGATACGGGAGGGTCTTCTGCGGCCCGAAGTTCAGCTCCACGAGGGGCTTGACGAGCTGCCGGTTCAAGGAGCCCGCGATGAGCCTCGCGTCGGAGGCCAGGATGTCGCGGCGCACGTCTTCGTGGACCTTGCCGAGGCCGTACGAGCCCTTGCCGTCCGAGTCGGTGGTGAGGGTCGCCCCGAGGATCGCCTTGCTGATCTCCTTCCCGGCCCAGTCGAGGAGGGCCTTGTGGGGCGAGGCCCCGCCGCGCTGGACCACGTCCACGATATCCACCGTCATCCCCTCCGGGATGATGACCGCGGCCTCGGTGGCGATGGTGGAGACGGCGTCGAGGAGGAGGTCCTGCTCTGTCTTCCCGGTCCCCAGGGGGTATTTCCCCACCCGGAGGGGGATCCCGAAGCCCTCCACGAACCGCGCCCAGGCCTTGGTGGAGTAGTTCCGGAAGAGGAAGAGCCAGGCGAGCACCCGGTAGAGGGCGCCCCGGAACGGGGACCCGCTCCTCGACGGGTGCCGGTGGACGATCCACTTCCCGGGGAGGAGCTCGGCCCCGTCCATGGTCCCGTCGGCGATGCGGAGCCCGTCGGTGATCACGACCCCATCCCGCTCCCACTGGAACCAGGCGAGCGGCCGGTGCTTCGCCTCCCGCACCGCGGCGCCTCCACCGGAGATGTCCCAGAGGAGCTCGGTGCAGGAGACGCCCTTTCCGATCCCGTCCGCCGCCGCCATGACGAGGTTCTCGATCCCGAGCGCGTCCAGGTTCTCCTGGACGTATTCGGCCATCCGCGCCTGCCCCGCCGAGTCGTCGTACGGGAGGCAGCCTGCGTCGAGGCCGACCACGGCCCGCTGCCGCTTCCCCATCTCGGCGTAGATGTGGGCGTCCTTCTCCTCCATGTCGTCGAAGAGCCTCGCCTGGGCGGCGAGGTCCCCCCTGGCGGCGGAGGAGAGGAGGGTCGAGAGGCGAGATGCCGACAGGGCCTTCGCCGGGGCGAGGTCCGCGTAGGAGCGCACCCCCATCGCGTCCGGGCCGCCCTGCTCCCCCCCGAGATCCCGCTGGCGGATGGGCCTCCCGGCCCAGTCGTAGAGCTGCGTCGTCCGTGCCATGTCAGAACCCCCGTTCCTTTCCGTAGCCGGCCCCCCGCCGGTCCGGCCGGGCCTGGAATTCGATCCTGGCCGCCGTGTAGGCGATCCGGAAGGCGATCTCGAGGGCGTCCGGCCCGTCGTCGTGGTCGGCGATCGGGTAGTACTCGAGCTGCTGCAGGAGCGCGGTGTGGGCCCGGTCCAGGAGCAGGACCCCGTTTTCGATGTGCGGGGCCAGGGACTCGATCCGGATGTCCTTCCCCACGCCCCCGGTGGGGACGCCGATCGCCGGGACCGGCGTTCTCGCCTTGAGCCCCTCGGCGACGAGGATGTCCTTGAAAAACTCCTGGAACGCGACCTCCTCGATCCCCCACCGGACGCACCTGTACTCCCTCTGGAGGGCGATGATGGTGCCGATCGCCCGCATGGGCGGCATCCGCCGGATGATCGATTCGATGTCGTAGACCTTGTTCGTCGCCGGGTCCCGGCCGAGGATCTGTATCCCCGTCGGGTCCCCGCGCTCCTTGCCGAGGGCCGGATCGACCCCGCCGACGTGCACGAGGAGGGGCGGCCGCTGGACCCAGAAGTGGAACCTCGCCGGGTCGAAGATCCGGCTCTCCTCGTCCATCGGCTCGTTCTGGAGCTCGGCGTTGAACGAGTTCCTGTCCGTGGCCCGCTCGACCATGAGCCGGTAGAGGGGCTGGACGCCGGGCCAGAGGACCGCAGCGCCCCGGTCCATCTCCGCCCGCATGGCGTCGTAGAACGCCCGCGCGCCGGCCTTGTCCCTGGTCTCATCCCCGCGCCAGAGCCGCTCCCACTCGTCCCAGAGGTCCATGCGGTCCGGCTGCGTGACGAGGGCCCGGAACTTGACGAAGCGGAAGTCGCCCCGCTTCCTGATCCGGGCCATCAGGCTGTCGTAGTGGAGGAAGGTCCCGACGTAGAGGATCTGTTCCGAGTGGTCTGGCGGCCCGAGAAACAGGACCGTATGCGTGAACCAGTGCTCGAGCTTGTTGCGCTGGTCCTTGGTCTTCACGTTGTCGTCGTTTTCGAGATCGTCGAGGAGGATGAGGTCGGGGCGCTTCCCACGGTAGTTCAGGCCCCGGATCCTCTTCCCCGCGCCGGCGGCCATGAGGCGGATCCCGTTTTTCGTCGTGCAGACCTCGGCCTGCCAGATCCTCCCCGGGCCGCAGATCTCCGGGAAATCGTCGGTGATCCTGGGGTTTTCCTCGAGCTCGAGCTTCACCGCCTCGATCGAGAGCTTTGACTGATCGAGGGTGTCAGAGATGATGATCACGTTGTGGACGTCGCCCCGCGCGATCCGCCAGAGGGTGTAGACCCTGGTCAGGAGGCTGGTCTTCGCGTTCCCCCGCGGGGCCGCGATCTCCATCCGGTCCCCGGGCCCCCAGACAGGCGCGTTTTCGTCCACCCAGTGGTGGAACGCGTTGGTGTCGTCGTCACCGAGGTGCGGGAAATAGGTCTTCCGGAAGAAGCCGTACTCCGCCCGCGCCCGCGCGATCCGCTCCGGCCTCCCCGCGTCGGCGAGCCGCGTGATCTCGGCGATCCTCTTCTTGAGGCCGGCGAGCTCGTGATCGAGATCCCGCCTGGTGAGGGTCCTTCTTCTGGCCACCTACCGGATCTCCTGCTGCACGGCGGCCTTGATCTCCTCCAGGTGGTCCATCAGGTACTCGATCACCCGGTTCTCGTTGACGGAGGCGGCGTGGCGCGCCAGGGCCTCGAGGGTCCTGGCCACGATCTCCGCGACGGCGACCTCAGGCTGGTCACGCTTGGCCGCGTTCATGAGCTTGTAGTAGGAGTTCGAGTAGCGCTCGAGGAAGCCGAGCCGCTCCCTGGGGTCGGAGACCTCCTGGAGGGCCGGGAGGTCCTTCTCGAAGGCCCCGAAGAGGGCGAAGAGGAAGACCCTGTGCTTGTTGTCGAACTCCTCGTCCCCGAGGCTCTTCTGGAGGCGGAGGCGGTCCCAGTCGATCCCCTTCGCGGCGTCGGCGCTCCGGTACCGGAAGACCGTGGCCCGGCACTTGCCCACCCGCGCCGCGATCTCCTCCATGGAGAGCCCGGAGACGTACAGGTTCCGGGCGATGTCCTTCCTGGAGCCGGCGCCCATCTAGCCGCCAGTGATGGTCTTGAGCTTCAGGATGAGGAGCGTCAGCGCCCCGCCGAGGGCCCCGAGGCCGCCGGAGCGGATCTCCATCCTCCGGAGGCGCTCGGAGTAGCCCTTCTGGTTCGCCCTGATGTCGCAGATCCCCTCGTGGATGCCGTCGAGACGCCCCTCTATCGCCCCGAGCGCCCGCATGACCTCGTGTTCGTCGTACCCCATTGGCATTCATCCTCCCGCGCGCGTCGCATTCGGTCTCACTATATCCCGCAAGGCGCGGGAATGGTTCGGAATAGAGGCAGCCGCGCGCAGATTCCGTGTCTCCAGTGAGCTCCCTTGGCGCGCGTCCCTCCCCGGGGCCGTACAATGGCGGCATGAAAGGCTATCCCTTCGAGCGCGAGATCGGGGCGGCGGCCGGGTTCTTCTGCCTCCCCGAGGCCCTGGTGGCCGCCGTCTGCGAGGCGGAGAGCGGATTCACGCCGTGGGCCGTCCGGCACGAGCCGGCGTTCAGGGCGCGCTACGTCCTGCCGTGGCTCGGGGCGAACGCCCCGGAGGCGAACCCACTCGAGGTGGAGCTCCTCGCGAGCTCCCTCGGGATCATGCAGGTCATGGGGCTCGTGGCGGTCGAGCTCGGCCTGCCGGCCGCGAGGCTCACCGAGCTCTTCGTCCCGGAGCGGGGCCTCTGGTTCGGATGCCGGAAGCTCAGGCAGCTCGCCAGGCTCCACGGGGGGCGCATCCAGGACGCCGTCTCCGCCTACAACGCGGGGAGCGTCCGGCGCGGGAGGGACGGGCGCTACTCGAACCAGGCCTACGTGGACAGGGTCACGGAGCGGATGAGGGCCTATGAAGCATAAAACGCGCACACTTCCGGGCGGCTCCTCGCGGAGCTCGATCCTCCGGGAGATCAACATGGTCCGGGACGGGGACTCCATCCTGGTCATCCCCCTGGGGGATGTCAAGGGCAGGGACGGCCGGTACTGGGAGTTTCCGGTGGAGGACGCGGAGGCCGTTGTCGAGCGGATCAAGGCCGACGCCGTGGACATCGTGGTCGACTTCGGCCACGGGTCATACTTCGGGGAGCAGCGGGCCGCTGGCTGGCTCGCGGCGGAGAGCTTCGAGGCGGCCGAGGACGGCGTCCGGGCCAGGGTCGAGTGGACCGATGCCGGCCGCGCGGCCGTGGAGTCGAAGGAGTACCGCTACCTCTCGCCCACGTTCATCTCGAACGGGAAACGCATACTGGCCCTGGAGAGCGTCGGCCTGGTGAACGTGCCGAACCTCGCCGACCTCCCGGCCCTGAACAGCATGGAGGATCAGATGGCAGGCGAAAACGAACGGGAACTGAACGAACTCAGGGGCCGCGTGACCTCCCTCGAGAGCGCGAAGGCCGAGCTCGAGCGGCAGGTGAACGCGCTCAAGGCCGAACGAGAAACGGTGCTCCTCGAGCTCAACGAGGCGAAGGGCGAGCTCGCCAGGCTCCGCCAGGAAGGGGAGAAGCGGGAGATCGAGGAGATGGTCGAAAAGGCCGTCTCGGAGGGGCGCATCGCCCCGTCCCAGCGGGAGACCTGCGTCAAGATCGGCCTCTCCTCGCGGGAGACCCTCAGGGAGCACATCGACAAGAGCCCGTGCGACTTCAGGAAGCTCACCCTCGAGACCAGAGACCCAGGGGCCGGCGGCGGCATCGACGAGACCACGCTCCGGGTCGCCAACATGATGGGCCTTTCGGCCAAGGACCTCCAGGGGTCCGGGGCGCAGAGGCAGGCGTAGGAACCGAACCGTCAAGAGAAACTTGGAGGTTGAGAAATGGCGCTGAGTGCTGACAAGAACACCCCGATGAAGGACGGCCAGCTCGTCGCTCTGGCCGTGGCGGCCGACGGCGTCCTCTACGCCGGCGGAATGGCCGCCATCGACGGCGACGGCTACGCGGTGGCGGCGTCGGACGCCGCAGGGCTCCGGGTATTCGGCAGGTCCGAGGAGCAGGTGGACAACACCGGAGGCTCGGACGGCGACCTCACAGTCAAGGTGAGGCGGGGCAAGGCGTTCCGGTACGAGAATTCCGCGACCAACCCGGTGACCGTGGACGAGATCGGCCGCGTGGTCTACGTCGAGGACGACGAGACCGTGGCGAGCGATCCCGGGACCAACGCCGTCGCCGCCGGCACGTGCGTCGGCGTGGACGACGACGGCGTATGGGTGGAGCACGGCGCGCTCATCGGCGCCGAGGTGGCGGACTCCACGGCCTCGGACGTGGCCGGGATCGTGGCCGACCACAACACGCTGCTCGCTGCCCTGAGGGCCGCGGACATAATCGCCAGCTAGGCTGCTGCGGGGAGGTGACTGACAATGCTGCTCAATCAGGCTGTACTCGAGGCCCTCAACACCAGCCTCCAGGCCCACTTCCGGAACGCCTTCGATGGCGCCCCGTCGCAGTGGGCCAAGGTGGCGACCCTCGTCCCCTCCGGGGGCAAGGTGAACGACTACACCTGGCTCGGGAAGTTCCCGCGGCTCCGGGAGTGGATCGGCGACAAGGCTGTGGATTCCCTCGCCGCGCACCGCTACACCCTGGAGAACAAGGACTACGAGGCCACCATCGAGGTGGACAGGAACGACCTCGAGGACGACAACCTCGGGATCTACGCCCCCATGGCCCAGGAGATGGGCTACTCGGCCAGGACCTTCCCGGACGAGAACGTGTTCGCGCTCTTCGCGGCCGGGACTTCGAACCTCTGCTACGACGGGCAGTATTTCTTCGACACGGACCACCCGGTGGCCGGCTCCGGCGTCTCGAACAACGGGGCGGGCTCCGGCACGGCGTGGTACCTGCTCTGCACGTCGAGGCCCCTCAAGCCCCTCATCTACCAGCAGAGGAAGGCCCCGGAGTTCGTCCGGCAGGACGACCCGCAGTCAGACAACGTCTTCATGCGGAAGAAGTTCCTCTACGGCGTCGAGGCCCGGGGGAACTTCGGCTACGGCTTCTGGCAGATGGCGTACCGGAGCGCCCAGACCCTGGACGCGACGTACTACCCAGCGGCCAGGGCCGCCATGATGGCGTACAAGGACGACCAGGGCAGGCCGCTCGGCCTGATCCCGAACCTCCTGGTGGTCCCGCCCTCCCTCGAGGGCGCTGGGCGGGCGCTCCTGGTGAACGACCGCGACGACGCCGGGGCATCGAACCCCTGGCGCGGGTCCGCCGATCTCCTGGTGGTCCCGTGGCTCGCGTAGGGTGACGCAATGACCGAAGGCATGAAATCCACGGAATTCTGGCTGGCCCTGGCGGCCCAGCTCCTCGGGCTCCTCGGGGCCTCCGGGGCCCTCAACACCGACCAGGCGACCGAGCTCACCCGGGCCGCGACCCAGATCGCGGCCGGTATCATGGCCGGCGCCGCCGCCCTCGGCTACCCCATCTCCAGGGGCATCCGGAAGGCGGGGAGGCGGTAGGCCGTGGCCTACTCGACCGTGGCGGACCTGAAGCTCCTCCTCCCCGAGGAGGAGCTCCTCCAGCTCACGGACGACGAGGGGGCCGGGGTCCTGAACGAGGCCAGGGCGATCGAGGCCATCGACCAGGCGGACCGGGAGATCGACGGCTACGCCGGGGTGGCGAGGACGGTCCCGCTCTCCCCGGTCCCGGGCCTCATCGGGAACCTCTCGGCGAAGATGGCGGTCTACCACCTCTTCTGCCGGAGGAGCCGGGTCCCCGAGGTCTGGCAGGGGCACTACGACAACGCCGTCAGGCTCCTCACCCGGATCGCCGAGGGGAAGCTCACCCTGGGCGCGGCCCCCGGTGAGAGCGCGGTCCCGGAATCGGCCAGGCCGGCCTCGGTGACCGTGGATCGGATCTTCACCGCCGAGGCCATGGACGGATTCTAGGAGGCGCCATGAAAATCTGTTTTCAGGCTCTCTTCGCCCTCATCCTTGCGCTCGCGATCGTCCTTCCGGGCCGCGTTCGGGCGGGATCCGCGCTTTTCGACATCGACTCCTGCGCGGAGTTCCGGGAAGGGCGGCTCCTCGTCCACGACTGCGCGGTTGCGGGCAAGCGCTTCGACGTGGTCCTCGAGTGGAACGCGGAGTGCGGGTGCTTCGTCCTCGGCGACTGGCGGGAGATCGAGGAGACCCCTGCGCTCCCCGGGTTAGGGGAGCCCTGCATCGAATTCTTCAGGCCCTGCCTGGAGGGCCTCGTCTGCCGGGACGGGAGGTGCGCCGAGCCCGGAGCCGGCTCCGGTGGAGATGCCGGCGGGGGTTCCGGGGCAGGCGGGAAAAGCGGCGGCTGCTCCTTCCCCGTCGGGCACCCGAGCTACTGCTTCACGTGCGGCCCGTGCGCCGAGGGCGAGG
>Ga0209163_1002874_pt1 | contig 13569 bp, 15 predicted proteins | sample MTBAKSrepl2MetaG_FD_187457 | JGI IMG/M metagenome (GOLD analysis project Ga0209163, IMG submission 187457) | Enrichment culture microbial communities om Arthur Kill intertidal strait, New Jersey, USA, that are MTBE-degrading - MTBE-AKS2 (Arthur... | ecosystem: Environmental > Aquatic > Marine >...
CTTAAGACTGCTAATCATTGATTATTATCAATATGATATTATTTATATTCATAATATTCCTCACTCAGTATTGCCCTTAATTCACAAATTTAAAAAGATGCGAAATATCTATATACATTGGCATGGAACAGACATACATCCTCAATCATGGCTTCAGAAAATATTGAATAGTATAACATATTTGGTTATTCCGAAAAGAGCCAACCATTTAGCACCATCAGATTATTTTGCCAATAGAGTTAGTAATACTCTAGGTATTAACAAAACCGATGTCATAATTTCACCAAGCGGGGGAATTGATACAACTATATTTACACCTAAAGCAAAAAAAAGACGTAATATTATAATATTAGGTTTTGCATCAAGTCTGAAGAAAGAAAAAGGGATCGATTTTGTTGTTAAATTGATGCATGAAAGTGATTTAATAAAGCATCAAAGTGGATATAGTATTAAATTAAAATGCATTAAATATGGAATAGATAAAGATAATTACTCTAACGAGCTATTAAGAAATGAAAATGAAGTTTGCCTGATCGAGCCAGTTCCTAAAAAAGATATGTATAAGTTTTACCAATCTATTGATTTACTTTTATTGCCCACTAGGATGCATGAAAGTCTCGCTCTTGTTGGTCTTGAAGCAATGAGCTGCAATGTGCCTGTGGTTGGTACAAATGATTTTGCTATTAAAGAATATATTATTAATGGCATTACTGGTGAAAAATTTAAAAATGGAAGTTACGAGGATTTTTATAAATCAGTCAAAAAAGCTCTAAGCAATTTATTAAACTATACACCAAGAAAACTAGTTATTTCAAAATATAGCGAAGAATACGTTGTTAATCAATACAAAAGATTGTTTGGAGCATAATTGAAATGTAATAAACCGAAAAATAAGGTTTATCTTACGGGGTTATTGTTCTAGGCCATGTAGATAATGTCGAGCTGCATCTTTGCGGAGACAGGATTATAAGCTTCGATGATGGCAAAAAGGTTTTCTATTATTTTTTGGACGGGGGGCCTTGAAGTTTTTTGGTAGTGTAAAGATTTTGTCGCTTTTTTCCGCAGTGCCCATTCATGTTTCAGGCTGTAAGAGTTTCCATCTGTTCTTCCAGTTCCTGGTCTTTGAGGAGATCCATGTTCAGGTAACGTTTCTGTCCCCAACTAGATCCGGCGATATGACGCAAACTAGCTGCACAAAGCATCAGAGCGGAGTGACCGTCGGGGAAGGCCCCCACGACCCCGGTTCTTCGGCGGATTTCCCTCATGATCCTCTCCAGAGCGTTATTGGTCCGGATTCGCCACCAGTGCTTTTGAGGAAACCGGTAGTAGGTCAGGGTTTCCTCCATGCCTGCCTGCAGCGTTTCCGCCGCCTTGGTGAGCTTCATGCTCTTGAGTTTTTGGATGACCGCTTTGGCCTTGTCCCGAGCGGCTTGGAGGTCCTTCAGCAGCGATTTCAGCGCCTGACCATTGTGAGTTTGCTGTTCGATCGTCTGCCCGAGTGTTTGGACACGCTCTGGAAGACGTCCGGGATGCGCCCCGAGTACACGGTTTGCGGGTGGAAAAGAACGCTGGGTGCGGATGGATGTGGATGTGACGGTTTTTGACAATGCCGACACGAAGAAAGAAGGGGCCGGGTTCACCTATAATAAGCGGTTCGGATTTGCACCGATCTTTGCCCACCTCGATGGGGGCTGGATAGTCGGTGCCCAACTGAGGCCGGGAAGCGCCCACTCCTGCTCCGAAGGGACCGAGGGATTTTTCTTGAGCAGCGTGGATCGGGCCCATGCCATGGTGGAAGAGGTTCCCGTCCTGGTGGTGGCGGACAGCGGCTTTGACAGCCAGCCCCTGATTCGGGGGCTTCACGAGAAAGATCGGACCGACTTTGTGATCAAGCACAATCTGCGCAAGGAGAGCAAGGAGTCCTGGCTGGAGATCGCGCGGGAGAAGGCCCACGAGGTCAAGGAGTTCGCCGGCAAACGGGAATCGGGCAGGATCTACAAAGGGAGCGCCTTTCGGAAAGTCCGGGGCCTCAAGGAACCCGTGCGTATGGTCTTCGAGGTGACCGAGGTGCTTCAGCAGAAGGGGCAGCAGTTGCTGGTTCCCGAGATCCGGGTCTGTGTTCTGTGGACAAGCCTGGAACTTCCCGAGGACGAGGTCCTGAAGATCTACCGGGACCGGGGCATCAGCGAGCAATACCGCGCCGAGTTCAAGACCGAGATGGACATGGAGCGTCTTCCTTCGGGGAAGTTCGTGGTGAACAACGCCTTTCTTCTCCTGTGGATGCTGGTATACAACATGCTCAAGGTGGTGGGGAGTGACATGGTCTTTGCCCGTGCCCTGGGTTTGAAGAAGGCGATGCGTCGCCGGATGAAGACGGTGATGCGGTCTGTGATGCTGATGTGCGGGAGGATCACCCGGCACGCCCGCCAGCTGACCCTTCGATTGGGGTGCCCTGGTCCATGGTATGGGTCTTTCACAGGGCTTTTCGGCCGCTTGAGAGCGGCCTGAACCAAAAGCGAAAGGATAACCACAAAAACAGGCAGGGCAACGGGAGGAGTGTGCGCAAGACCGTAGAATCCAAACACTCTGCGGCGGGATAGGCGCTGAGGTTGCTTTCTGCCAGGTAAATACGGGCGCTGAGTTTACCATCGGCTCGATTTTTCTGCCCGCGACGGCCAACGGGCGGCTGTCAATAAAGTCAACTCACGGATTCAGGTTGTATAGCCCTCGATCACCAGTGATTGGATGTCTTAGATCCTGGGAAAAAATAGGCGAGATTATATCTTGATTTGCGGGATGCCCAAAAGGTCTCTCGCCTCTCTTGGGCTACATACCTCCCTGCCTAAATCTTTTCCGATCCTAGCGACTCGAGCAACTAGTTCTCCATTGCTTTTTGCTAAAACACCCTTGCTATAGTAAGGATTATCTTCGAAACCCACCCTTGCGTGTCCCCCTAGAAGAATTGACTGTGTCACCGCAGGAGTTTCTGCGGGGCCAATTCCAAGAGCGGTAAACATGGCATCTTCAGGCAATTGATCTACAAGGTGAAACATATTCTTTGGACTGAACGGCGTTACATGCTCAATTGTCCTCTCCATTCCCATACAAAAACCGATCCAATAGGGTTTTTCAATAAGATTTTCTGAAATAAGATAACTAGCTTCTACCAATCCCCCCACTGTGTAAATCTCTAATTCGGGTTTGATTTTTCTTTCTTTGAAAATCCTTGCAGCCTTGTCCACAAAAGCTCGGGTCCAAAGAAAAATTCTTTCGGGATTTCCTGCAAGAACTGAAACTCCGATGTCAAGGCTCGCCATTTCGGGGTTCGGTTCCACCGCATCTAAACCTCGGTTAACCGCCCCAAACAGTACTTCCGGGATACTCTCCAAGTCACTCTTACCTACTTGTTCGGGTCCACGCCCTGGTGAGATGCTGTGCTGTATGATGATATCGCAGCCCTTCTCACGTATCAGGCGATCTACTTCAGCAAAAACCTTTGGGTCGGATGTTGCATTACCAGCTTCATCACGGCAATGAATATGAACGATCGATGCACCTTCGTTCCAAGATCGCACTACCTCTTCGGCTATCTCATCCGGTTTTAGAGGAACATTTGGATGTTTATCTTTTTTCAGCCAACTCCCAGTCGGGCAGACGCAAATAATTAACTTATCCGTTTGTAGCATTAAGCTAATTCCTCCCTTAAAGTGATAAAGCCAAGCTAACGCAACTCTTTCATCTGATGCCTTGATCCTCTAGCAACAAATATGCCAAAGAATAGTGGCCCATTCCGCAAGGAATTCGGGCGGTTGATGTTACCTTTCCTATATCATTTGCGAGATATTTTATATCATAAATGTTATGCTTGGGAGTTGAATGTTGCTGGTAAGCTCTGAGAATGGGACGGACGGCAGTGGACCCATATCGTAGGACAGACAGACCGGATAGATAAACTCTTAGTCCATGGTGTTTTGGAGGCATCAGGCCGCCTACGAGAACCTCTTTGGGATGCAGGTTATCTGTAAATATAACGGCGGTGCTTGCCGGTCACATCGAGGTTGGTCTCGGCCACCGATGCCATTCGGCAGGCCATCAGGTATCTGCCGCAGGCCCTTGCCAACTCCGCCCGTTTGTCCTCGGAGCTCATGCCCGAATCGGCCACAAACGGTGCACGCCCCGGTTCCACCCCCGCAGAGGAAGTTACCATTCAATCAGCATAGGCTTAGTTATGGTATTTTTCATTCCATTTGTCGATAATGTCTTAATTTCCTAAACAAAGTCATGTAGCTTATTCCCAGTCTCCTAGCTGCCTCTGACTTGTTCCCAAAACAATTTTTGACTGTATCATTTATTATGTCGGCCTCAACCTCTTTCATGCGTTTTCTCAATGACTGAGAAAGATTATGGCTTGGCTTGACATCGACAACATTACGAGGAAGATGCCGATGGAGGATGGTGTCCCCCTCGGCAATATTCATGGCACGCTCTATACAATTCTCAAGTTCCCTTACATTACCTGGCCAATCATATTCCTGCAAACGAGTCATGGCCTTAGGATCAATTTCGCTTACCAGTTTACTGAATTGGTAACTAAAACGTGCTAGGAAAAAATGGATTAATGGTGGAATATCTTCCCTGCGATCGCGAAGGGGTGGAGTTTTAACATCCACAACATTCAGCCGATAAAAAAGATCCTCGCGAAAATCCCCTTTCATCACAAGGGATCTCAAGTCCTGATTGGATGTACAGATTACTCGGATGTTGATTGGAATGCTTTTCGTCGATCCAATACGCATGACTTCTCGTTCCTGAAGAACTCGCAGCAATTTGGCCTGCAAATTCAGGTCCATCTGGCTAATTTCGTCCAAAAGAAGGGACCCTCCATCAGCTTCTTCAAAAAGACCACGTTGCCCTCCTTTACGAGCTCCAGTGAATGCCCCGTCTATATATCCAAAAAGAGTGCTATCTATAAGGCTGGAGGGTAAAGCGGCACAATTGACTGCCACAAAAGGTTTGCTCTTTCGCGTGCTAGCATTATGGATAGCTTGCGCGAACAATTCTTTGCCCGTCCCGCTCTCTCCCCAGATCCAAACAGGGGATTGGGTTTTGGCAGCCTTCTTGGCGGTTTCTATAGCGAAGCTAATGCATTCGCTACCACCGATAATGTCGTCCCATGAATATCGAGCTGTACGTACCTTTCTTACTTCCTTCAATAATTCATGTCCTTTTAGAACAGTAATGGAGTTATTAAAACCAAATCCGAAATAACTGGTTAAGGGTATCCGTACAGCGATAGCGCCAGGGAGCAGATGGGACGGGCCCACGTGAGGCCTTCCAGTGAACATTGCGCGACGGCAGCTTTCATATGTCTTTCCTAGGGAGTCGACATCCGGCTCTCCATTCGGAAAAACCGCCTTTAAAAACTGCCCTTCTCGGTTAAAAATCGCCGCTTCTCCACCAGCTACCTTGGCAATGAGAGGAAGAGCCGACTCTAAGCTACGAACTAATTCTCTTTCCCGCGCGGCTCTGTCCACGCTGGAAACGATGAGAACATATTCGCCGAGCCTCACTGCACACATGCTACCAGTTCCATGTTGTTCATCGGACTCTTCAAAAGCAACGCCTTCTGTTTTCGCCCGTTGCACCAAGGCCGACATGTCCCCGGAACTATGAATACGTTCTTCTCCATCTTCATCAACAAAACAGATAACACTTCCAGTATTATCAAATAGTTGTATCTTGGCTCCGGTTATGCGTCCAATGGATGGCAGCACACCGAGTAAATTGACAAGAAGGCGGTCTTCGATGATATCGTTCTTAGTAGATCGTGGGTGAAGATTACCCTTCATGATTTGCCTCCAATTTTTTGGTTCTTCGACGCGCAAAGTGGATTTCGGAAAAGCCGCCAAAGAAGCCGTGATGCCTCATCCCTGGCCGCAGGCTGGCACGAGCGCCAAGACTGTCAAGGCCAACCCCCTTTGGGGTTGGCTCCGCCAAGCCTTGACAGTCTTGTCTGACTCGTGCCCTGCAGAATTGCGGGCGATGGGCGAGGATGCCTCCGGCGGGGGCTCCGGACAAGGATGCTCCGCTTCATCGGGCCGCCCTCTAAATTCCACTTCAAACGTCGAAGAGGCAATTTTTTGAAGAATGACCGTTATGCAGTTGAGAGATAAATGGCTATCTCAAAATTGTTATATTTATTATCATAATCAGAGTTCCTATTGCAAAATATTTCTTGCCATCCGAGTAAAAATCATTCTCCCGTAGATTGATAAGTTGATCACTGGAAACCAATCTCAACCCCCGGTCTTTCTGTTCATCAAAAAAAAGTGGGGGCCTTCAGTTTGACAGCTGAAATTGCGGATTCCTATTGATTTTAGTAGGTTATGGATTTCAAAATGTCCGTTTTCGTACTACAAATCCTGTAACTGCCTGATTTTAAGGAAGGAAATTTCGAGCTACCGGTAGATGGCCTTGTAGTCATCTTTGAGTGCGGTAATCACAGGGGTCTTGGCGGAGTTCAAAACCACTTCCCCGGCCTTGATCTGCCTCAGCTTCTCAAGAGAGGTCCGGGTTGAGATCTTCAAAGGCTGAAGACGTGATGTCAAATACCGTTCCATTTGAAGCGCCATTATGCAGAGGAAGATATGAGCCCGAATCCGGCGCTTGGTCCAGTGGTACATGGGACGAAGCTTGAGTGTGCTCTTCAGGCAACGGAATCCACACGCTATTATTTGAAGTTCCTTGTAGCGATTTATCACCTGGTCCGGGGGAAGATCCATCAACGTGGTCTCCACAATGAGCTTTCCGTCAATGAGTTTTTCCCAGCTCCGAGCCTGGGTGTCGGATGTCACCCTGAGGCCATCATGAGGATTCAACTCGAGCTGGTAGTAACGCAGGATGTCGTGTTTTTTGAGGCTAGTCCCTCACCTGGATGAGTGCACCTTCCGGAGTAAGAGGCCGGCCCCTGTTGTTCCCTTCCCGTGCCTTGCGGAGCCGGGAACGGATATCCTGAATAAAGACGTTGGCCTTTTCCATGGCCGCCTCACGGCGCTTGCGCACCAGGGAGGCTGTATGGGGGTCATAGGCCATCACAAACTTGACACCATCACGCCTTCCCTCCCGGAACTGCTCCCCGGCATGGGGATCAGTGTCAAGGGTATCGTGAGTGTCTGTGATCAAGGGCTTTATCTCATTGCTCTTCTTGAGTCTATGGCAGACTATGAAACCCAGATCCTGTTCCAGGAGGTACTCCAGGTTCTCCTCGCTCAGCATGCCTCGGTCACCGACAAAGACCACCCGCTTCAGGCCGAAGCGATCCTTGAGATCGCCTACCACCTCCCGGACTGTGCTCTTGTCCGGCGTGGCTCCGTGAAAGACGTGGTGGCACAAGGGGGTCCCATCCCGGGTCATGACCATGCCGATCACGACCTGCCTTCGGTCCGGACGATGGTCCCGGCTGTAGCCATAACGTCGGATGTCTTCCGCGACAATGGAGTGATCCCCTTCGAAATAGCTCGACGTGATGTCGTAGAACACAAGGTCCAACTCCTGGTGAAAGAGCGTCAGGAGCCGGTTGGCGACCTTCTTCTCGATCTCTTCCTTGTGATCGATGAGCCAGTCCATGGCCCGAAGGAGGTGGTGGTACTCCACCTCATATCGGTTGATACCCGGCAGATATACCCCTTCAAGCCACTGCAGCAGTCCAAGCTTGCTCGTGGGGTCGCAGACGCGGTTGACCACCATAAGCCGGATGTGGGCCTCCAGGTCGAAGGTCTGCCCGGTCTCCTTGGCCTTCTGCTTGAGGATGGTGCCGATCTTGAGCTGCTTCCAGATTTCAAGGAGCGCGAAGACATGGCCGTAATCCCAAGCGCACTCCAGAGAAACATCTGTGGCGGCGGGGCGGCCGATGGCTTTGCAGATCCCGTTGATGATGTTGTCCACGTCGCGGTCGGTGATGCGGTCGACCTGGCCGAGGTGGGCGATGATGCGGGTGATGGGGTACTCGCTCTTCTTGGGGTCGCGGTAGGACTCCACGATCTGTACGGAGCGGTAGGTGCCGTGCTTCTGCTTGCTGGTGACGACGCGGATGAACATAGTGCTACATTTACTAGCATATAATTATCACTATGTCAAGCATTTTAATGAATCAATGATTCTGATTACGTACTACTTTTAGGGCATTTGTGAGTAGTATTATCCTAGTAATTTCAATACATCGTGCCTGAAATTTTTGCTCGAAGTGTCAAAGTTGAGGGGCACTACAAAGTAAGGCGGTTCAGTTGCCTCGATCAATACCTGGCGATGTCTTTTGCGCAACTCACTTACCGCGAGAGTCTGCGGGACATCGAAGCCTGCCTGTGTGCCCAGCCTGATCAGCACGGCGAGGGCTCTCTACGTCAACGAAGACTTTGGCGTCGAGCTCGCTCAAACCGTCTATGCCCTCGACTCCACCACCATCGATTTGTGCCTGTCCGTTTTTCCATGGGCAAAGTTCAGGCGAAGCAAAGGCGCCGTCAAACTCCACACCCTCTTGGATCTCCGGGGCAGCATTCCCTCCTTCATCTACGTAAGCGACGGGAAGCTTCACGACGTCAATGTCCTCGATTACCTGATCCCGGAGCCAGGGGCGTTTTACATCATGGACCGGGGATATCTCGATTTCGAACGCCTCTACCATCTCAATCAGTGCGCATCGTTCTTCGTGATCCGCGCCAAGTCCAATCTCAAGTGCCGTCGTCTGTATTCCAATCCCATCGAGAAAGAAACGGGGCTGAGATCCGACCAGATCGTTGTGCTGACTGGCTACTACTCTTCTCGTCGCTACTCCGCAAAACTCAGGCGCATCAAATACCACGATGCCATCACCGACAAGACACTGATCTTTCTGACCAACAACTTCGTGCTTCCGCCGCTGACCATCGCTCAGCTCTACCGGTGCGGATGGCAAGTGGAGTTGTTCTTCAAATGGATCAAGCAGCACCTTCGGATCAAGTCATTCTTCGGAACCACCGAGAACGCAGTCAAGACCCAGATATGGATCGCCGTATCCGTCTATGTACTCGTGGCGATCATCAAAAAGCGGCTCCATTTGGAGCTCAGCCTATACACAATTCTACAGATCTTGAGTGTCACCGTTTTTGAAAGAATGCCGTTAATTCAAACGCTTAGTGAAGCCCATTACAAAGAGGTCGGACCGCGGCTGGATAACCAGCTGAACTTATTCAGCTAAACGTTGGGACACCAGTGACGGGAAATATAAATTGGAACTGATCACTTTTCACTAAAGTTAATAAGTTAGCAGGCTTATAGGTCGATACTGCCAGCAGAGATCACTTGGATTCCTGTTCCCTGATTCCGCTAATAACTGCCTTCATGCCTAGCGGAAGTTGTTTCCTATTGGTTGACGAGATAACAAACTCGAAAAAACTTTGAGCAGCATAAGGAAGTTCGTATTCATTCAGGTATGCAACATAAATTTCCAAGAGCAGGGTAGTTTTTTCGATAGAAATAGCAACAAGCTGACCATCAGCGAGCTCTTGTTCAACGGCTCCTCTGACCACAAAAGATAGTCCTTTGTTTTGTTTAACCATTTGTTTTATAAAATCCATATTGCTCGTTTGAGCGACAATATTTGGTTTTATATTCCATTTTAAAAAGTGTTTCTCTATAAGTTTTCTAGTTCCAGACCCTAATTCTTTCATTATAATAGGCGTATCTATTAAATTATAAAAATTTATGAACCCTTTCTCCGAAAAAGTATGATTTGGAGAAGCAATAAGTACAACCTCTTCAACCATTAAAGGTGTGAAAGTTATATCAGGATCGTTTTCAGTTTTAGCTACGATAACTAAAGAATTTTTAAACTCAGTCAAGCTCCTGCACATATCCGATGAACTGCCTTCATCCAGTTCAATTATTACATTTGGGCATTTTATCTGGAAAATGGATAGTAATGGAGGAATAAACCATCGAGCATAGGTTTTAGTAGTTCCTATGCGTAGAGATCCATGTCTGAGGTTTTTCAACCCGATTATTACCTCCTCCACTTGTCGCTCCAATTCAAAGATTTTCGCAGCGTAAATAAAAACTTTCTTACCTTCATCTGTAAGGAAAACCTTTTTTCTCTTTTTGACGAAGAGCCTGAGGTCGCAGAACTCTTCAAAGCACTTGACTTGTTTTGATACGGCAGGTTGCGTCACGCATAACCTTTCAGCGGCCACAGAAAAATTCAGAGTCCTAGCCATTTCATAAAAGGCCCTAAGCTGGTTCAGATTCAGCATACAAAGCCCTCTAACGAAATCCTTCTCAGATGATGAACGCGCTCTTACAGGATACTAATTTGTTTTTTAAATAGTAGGATACCCAAATACATCTTTGCGCGTCAACAAGAAACGCACAATAATATGTGGTGACTAGGAATAACTCGTTGGGTTCAGAGTGATGGATAAGTAGAAGTGGAGGCGGATGGATGGGGCATTTCGAGGATCAGGAATGGCAAGGGGCTTTTCTTCAGGCATAATTCGCCTGTGCCTGGGCAAAAAACACTTTCAGGGCTATGCCGACCAGTCGATGGGGAACCCCGGCTCTATCAAAACCGCTTCCCAGGTAAAGTGTAATGCTGTATTGCTCTTGAACACTGGCTATTCCAGACCCCACTGAATGTGCAGCATTCGATAAAGGATACGCGGCATTGTACGTACCAAAAAAACTACCTAATGACGCTCCAACCCCCCCTATCACCCTAACACAGTTCCCAGAAACTTCGCGATCATCCGCATCTGATCCTCGTCTGCTGGACCATGTCCAAAACCTGCTCCCGCCCTTTCGCCAGTTCTTCCATACTCAAGATTCCGGAATACCTCTCCCAGGTCCTGACCATATCCTTTTTCGCTAAATCTGCATTCTGGACTAATCCGTTTTCCAACCGGTCAGGAACTTTGGAGTAGATAACATAAAATATTTTTGATTGAGGATATCTGGGCTGACTTCCTCACCCATTGAAATTCTCTTTGCTGACAGCTATACTAACGACCTGGCAGATCCCGATTAATTCATAAAAAGGCGTTCGAATGAATATATATACAATTGGCTTTACTAAAAAAAGCGCCCGGTATTTTTTCGGCATATTGATTCAGTCTAATATTAAACGCCTCATTGATGTTCGATTGAAAAATAATAGCCAGCTCGCCGGATTTGCTAAAAAATATGATCTAGCTTTTTTCCTCAAACAAATTTGCGATGCTGATTATATTCATTTAAATATTTTGTCGCCTACCCCTGAATTATTGACTGGTATTAGAAATGGAACTATCTCTTGGAATGAATATGAATCGCGTTTTAATTTACTCATGGATGAACGGCAAATAGATACGCGCATTGATAGAAAACTTTTTGATGTCCCAGCTGTTCTTTTATGCAGTGAGCCAACACCCGAGAAGTGTCACAGAAGGCTTGTTGCTGAATACCTAAGCCGCAAATGGGGGTCCGTTGGAATAATCCATCTGTAAAAACAGACGAAAGGCGATAAAAACTGCTGTGGCCTGTATTATCCAGAATCAAGACACTCTTTTGGCTGTAATGGGGATTTATACTGACCATGTCCTCTTTCGTCAAACCTGCTTTCTGGACCACGCCGTTTTCGAACTGATCAGGAACTTTGGACCAAATTTACCGGCACATCTTCCTTTTCAAAATTCCCAGCCACGTATTCAACCCATATCCACATAATCCAACTGGCACACACAACTGCACCGAGAAAGGTTCAATCCCACCGCTTCCCAAATCGTTCGATCTTCCTTACACAGCGCGATTGTGCAATCTGATCGCTTCCGGATTTCACCCATGAGGTGCTGAAAGATCTCGACCCTCTCCGAGGCGGGAAAACTATACTTCCCCACTGCGGGCCTCTTCCTTCCCGGAACGGAACGCGGAGAAAACATGGGTTCCATACCCTCTACCATGTCACGCAATTCTTCACGGGTCGAGAAGATGGAATTCCTCATTTTATAGAACCCCTCCTCGAACCTGAGAGTCCCGAGCGTCACCCTTTCCGGCGAGACCTCATCGAATATTTTCTCGACCGTTTCAGCATACGCCTCTCTCCAACCCGGGCCCGGCACAATGGGATCGATCCGAATCCTGACCGGATAACCTGCCTCTTGGACCTTACGGGCGGCACGGAGTCTTCTCTCAAATGTCGGAGCACCAATCTCGAATCGCCGGCTCACTTCCGAATTGTTCATGGACCAGGCGACGATGGTATGTCCGTTGTGGCCAAGATCAAGTATATCGTCCACATTGTCGCTCTTGGTCAGCATGTACAGGTATCCGTTTTCCGTCTGGGCAAACCAGGGAATGAACTCCCGGGCGGCTCCGGTCAGGTGCTCCATGGCCAGGGAATCGGCCAGTTCTCCACTATTGAAGATGACTTTTTCGGTCGTCTTTGCGAGCCTCTTTCGAAGCTGCTCTTGAATCTTGTCGTACTCAGTGTGAACGGTGATAAAGGGGAACGCGGCGCGATACGTGAGTTTCAGGTAACACCAATCGCATTGATAGAAACAGCCGTTGCTGGCCAGTTTCAATCGCTCGAATTCAGGGCACATCATCCTCTCATCAGGCATGGTGAAGGTATCCACAGCAGGGCCGGCAGAGGTGATGTGCAGGATCTGTTTCCCGGCCAATACTTTTTCGAGCATGGTTTCCGGACCCACCAGGATGTCCGAAGCGCTCACGACTGTCTTGGATTTGCTGTCATCAATGAATTTCGTCGGGATATCCGTGCAAAGGGAGCGGATCCTGCTGGTCACGGGGTCATGTTCCACTTTTCTATTGATGATGATTTCTCTTGGTTTCCACATCTGAATTCTCCTTTCTGATTCTATCGGCATCAGGTTCAAAACCTACAGGATCTCCATCTCCTTGATCCCTGAATCGAAGTCCACGCCGACATTCTCAAGTCTCCTTCTCTTGAGTTCCCTGGGATCCGTCAGCACCTCACACTCACAGGTCAGTTTCCTGCCAAGATGATCTTCCAGCATATCCTTCACGATATAGAAATCATAATCGTGCTTCTCGGAGACCTTCCACAATATGGCGAACGGTTTCCAGTCCGGGTTACGCCGGTCGTGCGCTTGGCCGCATGAGTAAAAAATAAAATCCTCCCGGCCGATCACACGGTTCTTGGTCAGGGAGTTCTTGAGCGCCTCGATGTATTCCATGAAGAACGCCATGAACTTGGAATCCTGCTCGAGATCGCAAAGGGTCTTGTTGGGTTGCACTATGACGTTTGCGGTGGTCATTTCGGGTTCCTCCTACTGGTCGTCTTTTTGTATTTTGTTCTACGTGATGGGCGCAATCAGGTGACAGGGACTCAAAACGGATTTCAGTCCCCATCACCCAACCGCTTTTCTCTACTCATCTTTTTCTTCACTCGGTGGTACCTCTGATTCGAAACCTGGAACTGCCACTCCCGGAATTTCGTACGTATACCAAGCGTGGCCACATCCACCGTCCTCTTCGAGGTGACTGATTTTCCTTCGCTTCATGACTACATCATTTTCATATGGG
>Ga0209163_1002886_pt1 | contig 13497 bp, 8 predicted proteins | sample MTBAKSrepl2MetaG_FD_187457 | JGI IMG/M metagenome (GOLD analysis project Ga0209163, IMG submission 187457) | Enrichment culture microbial communities om Arthur Kill intertidal strait, New Jersey, USA, that are MTBE-degrading - MTBE-AKS2 (Arthur... | ecosystem: Environmental > Aquatic > Marine >...
CAGAGGCCCAGGCGGACGGCATTACCCCGGCGGAGAAAGTAGGGACGGGCCACAAAGACAAGGGTCACGAAGAGAAGGATGAGGATGGAAAGGAGTGCAGCAAAACGCTTGAACCGGAAACCCTCTCTGCTCATGGAGACCATCATGACCACCCCAACCACAACGCCCAGCATGGCCGCATCACTCTGTGAAAAAAAGACAGACAAAATAAAAAAGACGATGAGCCCCCAGTCGATCCAGGGGAGGAAGAGGGTCTTTTTCTCCTTTTTCAGATAGAGAAGGATGAGCAGCCCGATGATAAGGACAGAGGCGTAATTATTGCAGATCCCAAGAGGGGTATCCAGCCGCGCCGACCGGTCGGCAAACCCCAGATAACGCAGGTGCGGGATCATTCTCAGCCATCCCAAAACGGACGTCACGAAAAGGCCTCCGATAAAGAACTTCACCGCCTGACTCACCCTGATAAGATGTTTTTTCATGAGAAAATAGGCAGTGAGAAAGATCAGAAAACTCCCCCAATATTTTTCCGCTTCGCTGAAAAAGCGTCCTGTGTTCACAGCTTGTGTCAAACCCAAAAGAAGGGTCCCTCCCAGGACAATGAAAAAGAGTCCGAAGAGAAGAGATGTCCTGTCCCATTCCAGTTTGCGGTCTCTGAAGATCCCGTAGATGAGGAGGAGTAAAAGCATGATCATTCCCGTATAACCTAACGGAAGTTTGAGCATGCCGAAGATGAAAAAAACGGCAAGAGCGCTGTATCGAAAGACTTTTATCAGCATAGGGCCTCCATTTTCACAAGTATATCTGAAACTCCTTGAACATCAAGCCCGGTTCAGCGTCCCTTTCCCCTGAGCATGGTCCCAAGAGTCTTGGCTGCGATGAGGGCATCCAGAAGAAGGCTGCGGTTTTTAATATAATAGAGGTCATACTCCAGTTTCCGGCAGGCATCCTCTAAAGTAGCCCCGTAATCGTAATTGACCTGGGCCCACCCGGTGATCCCGGGACGCACAATATGCCGAAACCCGTAAAAGGGGATCTTCTTCTGATACTCCTCCACAAGCCTGGGCTGCTCGGGCCTGGGGCCGATGAGGTTCATATGTCCCAGGAAAATATTGATAAACTGGGGAAATTCATCGATGCGCAATTTACGTAGAATCCGGCCCACCCGTGTGATCCGGGGGTCGCTTCCCGACAGAGGATTCAGAGGATGTTTTTCAGGGTCATGCATGCGCATACTGCGTAATTTATAAATGGGAAACTCCCGGCCTCCAAGCCCTATCCGGTACTGAATGAAGAAGACCGGACCATGGTCATCGATCTGTTGAAAAAGAACAGCCAGGAGAATCACGGGAAAAGAGACGATCATTCCCGTCAATCCCAGAATAATGTTGAGCACCCGGCTGACAAACCCGTAAAGGGTGATGGATTCTTCCTGCTCCCGGATCAAACGAAAAAGGTAATAGTAATAATCTTTGTCCATGTGAACAACGGGGAGCTTCCGCGAGCAGACCTGGACGATCTCATCAGAATAGGCCAGGGGGATCCCCTTCTCTTCGGCCCGGGCAAAGACATCGAAATCCTCTTCCTCCGCCCGGCGGTCCCTCGCAGAAATGAGAAGAGCGAGGTCTTCGGCGTACCCGTCGGCAAGACAGGCTTTGGTTCCTCCGAGCACAGGGAGTTCACGGCCTTCACCGATCCTCACTGTCTCCCCTTTCCTCTTCTCCTCATCGTAAAGGCCCATGAGTTCCAGAGAACATTGGGGACTGGACAGGATCTCCGCTGCCACAAGATGGGCCATTTCTCCGCTGCCCCAGAGAGCGGCTTTTTTCCCTTTACGACTATAGACGATCATACCTAAAAGAAGCGTCAGGAGGGCATAGAACCCCAGGAGAGTACTGTTCTTAAGAAGATTGATGGCCATATAGATGCTTGTGACTTTAGGGAAGAACCGGGCAGCCATCATGAGCGCCAGCGCATAGGCCCAGGTCTTCAGTGCGGTGACCGCCACATAGCTGCGCCTGCGCACTATCCCGAGCCGGAAAAAGCCCTGCAGATAGAGAAGAAAGACCCAGATTCCCGTGTAAGCGATATAATAGTGGGGAAACTTATCCCAGATAAGTTCTCCCGAAAAGAGCTGGCGAAAAGCCATCACAGCGGGTATACCGCTGGCTGAAAGAGCGAAAAAAAGAAATCGCTCCAGCCTTTTACGCTTTTTCCCCATGAGTCACCTCCCGGTAGACTTCTTCATACGCTTCTACATAGGCCTTTGTTGCCATGGACGGTTTGACTCTTTTTTCAGAAGGAGCAAAGACAGCATGACGCCTCTCCAGGAGCGCAGCACAGCGGGTTCTGATCTCATCAGTGCGGCATCCTTCAAGCCATTGGACTTTGTCATACCCCTCAAGGGCCTCCGGAATCCCTCCGAAAGGCGTCGTGACGATATACTTTCCCCTGGCCCGGGCCTCCTGGACTGTATTGGAGAGAGGTTCGTCCCAGTTGGCCGGGAAAAGGAGGATGTCACAATGATCTCTGTAGATCTCTTCCCGGTCTGTATAGGGATGAAAGACGATATTGCCAGGCCCCGAGGCTCTCTTCCTGAGAGACTCAAGATACCCCGGATCAGACGATCCGAAAAAATGAAGTTCTGCTCCCCTGATACTCCTGAAGGCGTCGACCATCTCCCCGATCCCCTTGCTGGGCACCAGGCGGCCCAGGTAGGCAAACCTTAAGGGACGGCCATGGTCCTTCATTTCAGGGAGCGTCTCCGGGAGAGGACAGGGATTATAGATCACACGTTTCACAGGCACTTTGGAAAAATAACCCTCACGGAGATGTTTATCCAGGGTGGCCCGGCTTACAGAACAGACAGCGCTGATCCTGTCCGCATCTCTCTTCTTGTTCCAGGTATAAAGCTTACATTTCAACGCCTGCCGGCTCATTCTTTTCCCCCCGTGCACCATCAGTGAACGTGCACAGAGAAGATAATACTCACGTAATGTATGGACCACCGGAATACCCATACGTCGGGCAGCAGCCATGAAGTCAGTGGAAAACCCCGAGATGCAATGACTATGGACCACGTCAGGCTTATACTGGTGAAACAGCATCATAAGCGCCATGGTCATGGGAAAGTTCTTCATATCGACCAGTTTCCATAAGAGCCGCAACGGAGCTCCTCTTCGCCGGCCGTCATGGACCCAATAAGCATTACGATGATGAAGGACTCTGACCTCGACTCCGTTATGGACATAACTCCTGTCTTCCGGCCCCACACGGACCACTGTGACTTCATGCCCGTTTTCTGTCAGACCTTGAGTCAGAAGTGATGTCGTATGCTCCGCTCCTCCGATGGAATCAGGCGGATAGAGGCTGTTGAGCATCATGATCTTCATTTTCCCTCCTTCACAGAGCTGACAACCCTCCGGGCGATGAGTTCCAGCTGTTTCCTGTTATAGTGATACTCATTTCCTTCCATGGAATACTCATCCTTGAGGAAATGCAAAAATCCGCGGACGACATCTCTGTCCGGAGTGAAGTTTTCAAACGCTTCAAGATCATCAGCCAGTGTCTCAGGAGATCCCTGAAAAGCGATCCCCCCTATAGCATAAAAAGCCTGCCCGATACACATCACTTTCTTCCCCAGTGAGATGGCGTCCAGCCCAACGGTAGAGTTGATGGTCACTACGCCCAGGCTCCTGTCGATGAGGTCATTGATATCCCCCTCTGCGAGGATGACGGCCTCTTGATCATCACGGTATTTCTCACGCAGTTGCTCATAGGAGACCGCCCCCCGGTCCATGGGATGCTCTTTAAAGACCGCTGCGGCCCTCTCTTCCGGTGGACGTTTCTTGTTGAACTCTTTCACAGCCCTGATGACATCCTCAGCCATGGTTTCCATATCCCGATAGGGAGAGTAGAGGAGTGTCTGAGAGTCATTGACCACCTGAAAGGGGATGAAGAAGAAACGTCGGGGTAATGTCGCCGGTGCCGGCTCATGTCTTCTCTTCCCGTAAGCCGCTTTGAAACGTCTGATATAATCACGCAGCCGCATGACCTTGTTTTCAGGAGCATTCAACCCCGATATCTTACCGGCCTTAAAAAAAAGCAGAAAAAGAGCAATGATCAGATTTCGTTTTTTTGTGGAGACCGGGGAATCAGTCTGTTCGCTGTTCACCCGTCTCTCTGTGGAAAAACTGCGGTAAAAAGAAGTATCCCGGGACACCGAGTTAGACGCATTGACTCCTTTTGGATCCATGGTGATGGTATTGGGCCTGAACAAGCCGAGTTCAAAGACAAACGCGGGGATATGAAGCCGGCGGGCTGCTTCCAGGGCGTAGGCATGCTGCCAGCGGGTATCATTATGACAGAGAAGGATCCCGACCCTCTCCTCTTCCAGATAAGCTTTCATGGCCCTGTAGTAAGCTTTGAAAAAATCCAATTCTTTCTTCGAGAGCGGCCTCTTTTCAAGCTTTTTGATCCGGGCGGAATAATAGGTCTCCAGCTCAGGAGCATCCCCTTCTGTGGCAAACTTTTTCATGAGTGTGCGCCAGCCTGTCCGGGGTAACCCTCTCATAAGATAAGAATCACCGGGATGAAATGTGATTCCTGTCACAGAGAAGCCTTTCTCCTGAAGGAGGCGTCCAAGGTCTCTGAAGAAAAAGGAGTAGGGGCCCTGGAGAAAAAGAGCCTTCGTCTCAATCGCCATCAACATGCTCCCTGTAAGCGGCTAAAAGCCGGGGATTATGCTCTTCTACCCGGTATTTTGCCTTGGCCTCTTCTGACGCTCCTCGGATCCGTTCAAAATCCTCTTCTGTCAGAGAGAGGAGAAGGCGGCGGAGTTCATCGCTGTCAGACTCATCCACGGCGTATCCGATTCCCTCTTTTTGGGTTCTTTTCGCCAGGTAGGTCCCCCGGGAGACGATGAGGGGAAGCCCCAGCTCGATGGCTTCATAGAATTTATTGGGCATGAGGACAAGCGCATTTTTATCGTCGGTGTCATAGGCGCAATAGATCACATCCACCATGGAATAGTATTTCCACAAACCACCCGAGGGAAAGATCCCGTGATAAGTGGCTTGTTTGTATCTCTTTAGCAGTCTTTCAAGCTTTTTCTCATCCTGTGTGAATCCTGCCAACTCCACCCTGAGTCCCGGCTCTCCTTCCACAGCATCGAGAAGGGTCTTGATGGTATTCAAATAACGCATGTTTCCGAAATATCCTATCACAAGGGGTTTAAAATCGCGGAGGTGTTTCTGGTAGCCGTCGAGGACTCCCGGAGCCACAAGACATTCCTGATAGACTCGGGGAAGCGCAGAAGCGAACTTCTTATAATAAAAATCATAAAACCCCTGTGACGTGAAGACCACCAGAGAACATTTTCTGATCCATCGTTTTTCTTTCATCGCACTGATTTTTGCAAGAACCTTCTTCCACAGGCTCTTCCCTCTGGGAAAGATGGCCGAAGGAAGGTCGGCCACTTCATAGACGATCTTCACGCTTCGGTCAAACCAGAAACGGTAAATTATAGCCGTCATGAGCCCCTCATACCGATAAGCATGGATGATGTGCGGCTGTTCGTGGTTCAGTAAACTTATCCCCTGAAAAATAAAACCCCAGTACCCGAAAAGGGTCTTCAGGCGCATCCCTCTGCTCCGTCCCTTTTTCCTGATGTAAGTCCTCTCCACACCCTTCATATCAGGCTCAATGGATTCATTGAGCCGGTCCCAGTAATAGAAGACGACTCTGTAATGCTCCCGAAGAGCACGGACTCTGTTCATCATTCTCGGATCCGGTACGGAGGGAGAGATCATCATTATCTTCTTCATTCCAACTCCTCCCATTGACGACTGGTGCCGGTGATCTTGCCCCAGCCTTTCTTAAGCATGCCGAAAGAGATATTGATATAGGGGTCCTTCACAAGGACCATATATAATCCGTAGATAAGAAAAGAGAGGCTGACACCCAGGACAAACGTCCTGTAAGGCCCGTATCCCATCGCCTTGACCCCACTGCAGACGATGAAGACAAAAAGACTCCCGGATAAATAATGGAGGCTTTCTCTTTTAAAGAGGCTGAACCTGATAAGCCCTCGGGCCATCATATATTGCAAGAAGAAAAGTGTCAGATGGGTCATCACCAGCACAGCTGTAATCCCGTTATGCTGGTAGAGAGGGATAAAGAGGAAGTTGAGGCTGAGGTTGACAACCGCTGCAACGCTACTGGCGATAGTGATCCGCCCCTCCCGGCCTGTGGGAAGAAGGATCTGAAGAGAGAGGAAGGCATTCATGCTTTCCAGGATGATAACCGGTGCAATAAAGCGCAGAGAGAGAGCGCCTTCCACGAAATCAGCCCCTCCGAAGACATGGAGGATCTCCGGAGCCAGAATGATGACACCGGTCACAATGGGAAAACCCAGAAAATAGATAAAGTTGATCGATTTTTCAGCCAGGCGCCGAAAATCCTCATGCATCCCTTTTTTGAAATAATAAGCCAGCCGGGGAACAAGGACTGTGGACAGAGATATCACGATACTTGTGGCCAAAAGAGCCAGTTTTTTATCTACATTATAGAAGGCCACATTTTTGTCGCCGCTTAAAAACCCCAGAAGGACCAGGTCGAACCGCGTATAAATGCTGGCGACAAAAGCAGCAAAGAAAAGGGCCAGAACAGGTCTCATATGCTTTTTAAAGGAAAGTCCCCGGATCCTGAGGCGGACATAAGCCCGGGAATGGATCATGTTCACAATATGAGCTCCCACGGTGGCAAAGACTGTGATCCCGGCATAGATCAGGTAGTGTTCCGGCTTCAGGACAAAAAGAAACAGCGCTGCTACGGAGATGACTTTAAAGACGATACTTCGCAGGGAGATGTAACGGTAATCCTCCAGGCCTGCATAGAGCCATTCCACTGAAAAGGGATTCATGAAGACGATCCCGCCGACGATAAGATAGAGAAGGGCCTCATGCTGCATTTTGTCAACAAGGAAAAAACAACTGAAATAGGCGGCCAGGGTCACTGTCATGGCTGTAAAATTGATCCAGAAAAGTTCACTGAAGACCCGGTTGAGCTCTTCTGAGTCATCCCTTGCACGGGCACACTCGCGTGTTCCGTATTGGGGAACTCCCAAGCCGGCAAAGATGGAGAAATACATGGCAAATGAGATGGCCAGATTGACTTTCCCCACATTTTCCGGACCCAGGACCCGCAGGACATAAGGGTAGGTGATCAGGGGGAACAGCATCCTCAGTCCGATCAAAAGGGAGTTGTAGATATAGTTTTTCTTGATGGATTGAGTTTTAATGTTCTTATTCATGGGGAAGGCTCTTGCCTACAGCGATTATTTTTCGGTAGAGGTCCTGGAACTCAAGCGACATCTTTTCTGCTGAAAAATGACGCCGTACCCCCTCGGCTGCAGTTTTTCCCGCGGCCTCAGCCTTCTCCCGGTCGGCCTGGTCCAGGAGGCTGGACAGATCCGCTTCAGTATGAAACAGACGGCCTGCATCAGGGCAATGATCCAAAATATGAGCGTGAGGAGGAATATCCGAAAGCAATACAGGAAGCCCGCAGGACATCCCCTCCAGGACGGCATTGGGAAGCCCTTCAGAACGGGAAGCGCTCAGCAAGATGTCAGAAGCCTGGTACCAGGGCAGAATATCTTCCACCGGCCCTGTGAGAAGAATATTCGGGCGTCCCGCTTCCACTGCTTTCAGAGCATCTTTCATCTCACCGGCCAGGACAAGGACCCCCTCATCGCGCCACCGGCTCCTCAAAAAGGATCGGATGAGAAGCGCAGGATTTTTCCGTCTTGACAAGACTCCGCTGTAGATGAAGACGAGCTTATTCTCATCCAGCTCCAGCTCTTGTCGTCTCTTCTTCTTTACATCAGGAGAAACCGGTTTAAAAAAATCGGTATCCACGCCGTTGTCAATATGAAGAAAAGGGATCCCCGTCTTCTCTCCGTATCGCATAGCCACATAGTCGGAACAGGCTACGGGAATGCAGATCTTTTTCATATAATGAATATGGAGCTTTGCCACCGCTTTTCCCGCAAGCCATCCGAAGCGGTGGATATACTCATCTCCGGGGTAATTCCGGACAGAAGAGATCACCGGGATCCCTTCCAGTCCTGAAAAAAGGCTGTCAGCCCGAAGTCCGTGAACATGGATGAGATCCGGAGAAAATTCTCTGAGGATACTGTCCCGGATCTGTCTTTTCTGTGTAAAAAGTTTTACCTTCTTCACCGGAACCGTATAAACTGGGACACCCATCTCACTGAAGAGGGGTTCCATGGAACTTTTTTCTTCTTGTGAAAGCCTGATCACCACAGGAGAAAACCTATCCCGGTCAAGGTAGCGGAGGACATAACTCAGCTGGCGGACAGGGCCGCATCGTCTTAAGGATGAGATCACAAAAAGAATCTTTGTCTGCATCATATCTCCTTAAAATCCCATTATAACGATTTTTCGGCAAAAAAAAAGCCCCTTTTCAGGGGCTTTTTCCGTGTGCAGACGCTTTATATGCAGATCAGTCGTTATCCCAGCCCATGGGGCCTTCGCCCATACCGGGACGCTGTCCCTGGCCGGCGCCCTTCTGAGGCCTGTGGCCGCCCTGGCGCATCATCTCCATACCGAACCCGAAGAGATCGCGTTCCTCTTTTGTCAGGCTCTTCATGATGGTCAGCTGCTGATCCTTGTGGATCTTCCACATGTCATCGCGGTTGGCCTTCTGGTCATCCATGATCCCGGAGACTTTCTTCCAGTCAGGATTGTCTTTCATCATCTCTTCTTTGAGAGACAGCGCAAGCTTTTCCTGCTCCAGGCGCAGTTTCTGTATCTTTTCACGGTTGGCTTCAAACATCTTCTCATGCTGCTCAACTATCTTGTCCCTTAACGCCTGCATCTCGTCGTGCCTTTCAGAACGGAATTCGTTTCCGCCCGTCATCCCTCCGCCGTTTCCGCGGGGGAAAGCCATAAGAGCGCTGACACCGATCAATACCATCAAAACTAAGACCAATGATTTTCTCATAATACACCTCCGTTTGTTTCTGTATTCACTATAGGGACAAAATGTGGAATAAATATGGAGAGGAGAATATTTGTTTTCACCCTTGTTCCGGCATCCGGCCGTAAAGAGGCCGGATGCCGGTAGGGCTGAACACATCCTATTTCAGAAGAACCATCTTTTTCGTAAACCGTTCTCCGTCGATCATCATCACGGTATAATAGACGCCGCTGGGACACTCGTTCCCCCGGCTGTCACGGCCGTTCCAATGGACTGTATGGAAGCCTGACGGCTTCTCTTCATTCACAAGGGTGATCACCAGGCGGCCCCTGGCATCCCTGACATCCAGGGTGACCATTCCCGGCTCCTTCACTTCGTAGGGGATATCCGTTTCGGGGTTGAAGGGGTTCGGGAAATTCTGTTTCAGCACTGCCGTCTTGACCTGGGGAATGAATGTCATGGTATCATCCTTCACCAAGGCGTACAGGCCCGAAGTTCCGAAGAAAAGATGTTCGCGGCTATAATCCTTGAGGATCCATTCACCGCCCTCTTTTTTCAGCAGAGCCCCTTCCTGCCCGTAAGGGTTGACGATACTCATGGCGCCTTCCCCGCGGTCGAACGCTGCCTGGAAAAGGAAGGCCCCCTTGACGGGAGGTGTCTCAAACAGAGCGGGACCGGTGAGGAGAAGCCGGCTTCTCTCTTCAGCTGTGAAGATCAGGCCTGCATAACTCATGGATGCTCCGTCATAGAGGTCACCCACACCCAGAGAGAGGGTATCATAGAGAACTCCGTCATAGGAAACAGCGACGGTATGGGTCCCGTTGCTGAACATCACATCATTAAAGGATGTCCCGCTCTCCCAGCGTGCAGCATCTCCCGTACTCTCCATGGCATAGATTGTCGCTCCGCCGTCGATGGTGATCTCAGCATCAGCAGGATCCATGCTGACACCGGCTGCTAAAGCATAGACCTTGGCATGCCCCCAGATCACATCGTTGGGGATGAGATACGAACTGATCCCGTAGACATCCAGAGAAGCCGTATTGCTGTAGTCGGAAGCATTGAGGCTGTTGACAGCCCGGACTTTAAAGGTGTAGCTTCCCGGAGTGAGATCGCCGATTTCCAATGTGGTGATATCGGCTCCTGTCGTGGATCCGAGATAATCATAGTTGATCCCGTTGGTGCTGTAGACGACTTCAAACTTATCCTCATTATCGGAATTGTCCGTCCAGGAGAAGAGGACTTCTTTCGATCCGTTGTTCTCTGCTGTCAATCCGGAGGGAGCCGTAATGGGGCGGACATCGGTCAAAAAAGAGAAGGTAGCGCTCCAGGCTCCGTCTCCGTAGCTGTTGCTTCCGCGGACACGCCAGTAATAGACTGTATACTCACTCAGGGAGACAGTGACACTGGATGTGGTCCCTGTTTCCGTTGCGCTATAGGCCGGGCTGCTGAAATCGGAATCATCATCCACTTCCACATCATACGATGTCGCCCCTATTGCTGCTTCCCAGCTCAGATCAGGCGACAAGGCCACTCCCGTCGCTTCGTGAGCAGGAGTATCCAGCGTGACAGCCCCGGGAACCCCGGGAGTCACAAAGTCAAGTGTTGTAAAGGGAGACCCCGCTCCACTTCCGTCCACAGTCTGCACGCGGAAAACGGCTTGTGTGGCCACCTGATCTTCGGGGAATTCCAGGATCCGCATCAGACGATGGCCCGCATTTCCGTCTCCGCTTCGTCTCCGGTCGCCGGTTTCGGAATCAGCCTCTCCGCTGATCAGCTGATCATCAGCAGCACCGTCTGCTGCAGCATTATAGGTGAGCAGGTCGGCAGGCGTCTCACTATCGGACCCCGCTTCCCAGGTAAACGTCGCTGTGTACTGGTCCATGGTGACGTTCGGGTTAGCCGGTGCAGAAGCCACAGTGTTTCCGGGATCCATATTATTGATATAGACAGTGGTGGTCATACCCCCTGTCTGGAGAAGATCCAGGTCTCCGTCTCCGTCACAGTCGCCCCAGCGCATATGCCCGTCGGGAATGGGCAGGATGTTGTGCTGGTCAGCGGCAATGGCCGAAAACATGCCTGACCCGTTATTGTCATAGAGAACGGTCACACTCCTCCCGACGATATAACCACTGATGAGATAGTCCACATCCCCGTCATTATTGTAATCTCCTGTAGTCAGGTCATTTGCCCAAATATTGATCGCCGGAATCGGTCCGTCGCTCTCTGTGAAGACATCACCCCCGTCATTGCGGAAGACCACTTCCTTGGCATTGTTGATAAGGATCAGGTCGGAATCACCGTCTCGGTCATAATCCATCCAGCACAGCACAGCACTACTGGACGAGGGCGATTGTGTCCCGGAAAGAAGGGTGAAGACTCCCTCTCCGTCATTCCGGTAGATCCCCGAGGCCGCAGAGCTGTAGTATCCGTAATAGGCCAGGTCCACATCCCCGTCCCCGTCGTAATCGGCCCAGCGCGCCTGGCCTTCATACACATTGGGAACAGCAGGCGATACTTCCGAGAAGTGCCCTGTCCCGTCATTGACCCAGATCTTCAGGACCATATCGTAGGAGACTCCCCCGGCCAGGAGCACATCCAGGTCTCCGTCATTATCATAATCTCCGATATCAAAATTGCTGCGGTACGTGTCCTTCAGTCCCGGGTCAGTCTTTGTAAAGACAAAGCCGCCTTCATTTTTATAGAGATAGGTCACCTTCGCCATCGAAGGGAGCATCCCGTTGAGGAGGATATCCATGTCTCCGTCATTGTCGCAATCAAAGACCACGAGGTCTCCTTCAAAAGCTCCGTCATAGTCGCCCCCGGCCTGGGAAAAGTTTCCCGAGCCGTCATTAGCGAAGACTTTCATCACAGACTCTTCATTATGGACGCCGGTCACCACAAAATCAAGAACCCCGTCATTATCGAAGTCGGCCCATTCTCCGGCGGCTTCCTGCAGAGAGACATATCCCCCGGTGAGGTCCGTGTAATCTCCTGAAAGGTTTTCATACACTTTCGTGATATGGTTTCCCACCATCCAGATATCGGGGTCACCGTCAGAATCCGTATCGGTCCAGGCGGCTTTTGTATAACTCTCCGCACAGTCGATCGCCTGATCGTCTTGTGTATAGACACCAGTCCCGTCATTGAGAAAGAGCTGGGCCTGGCCGATGACCAGGTACTGGCCCAGGAGAAGCAGGTCCAGGTCCCCGTCTCCGTCGTGATCCTTAAAGAGGGCTGCATCATAATCCTCCCCGGCAAAAGCGGGATTGGTGATCGCCGTGAATCCCCCGAGGCCGTCTCCGGCATAAAGGACTGCCTGCTCATTGGAGGATGAATCCCTGCCGGTGATGAACAGGTCGAGGTCACCATCGCCCGTGACATCAGCCCAGCGCACGGCGCCTTTCTGGACATTGACCAGTGTCGCCACCACATCGGTAAAGACATCGCTTCCGTCGTTCCGGTAGACCCGCGAAGTGTATCCCCCTGATGAGCGCACTCCGATGATCGCCAGGTCAGGATCCCCGTCGCTGTCGAAATCGCCCCAGTCAGCATCCACATAGGTGCTGTAATCAAGGAGAGGCATGACCTGGGTAAAGGTCCCGTCCTGGTTGTTCCGATAGATCTTGGTGCTGTATCCTGAGGAGTTGCTTCCCGAGAGAAGAAAGTCTGCATACCCGTCGTTATTGTAATCAGCAGCCTTCAGTATGCCGTAGGCCATCCCCTCTACGCCGATATCCACAAGCGTGAACATATTGGCGCCGTCGTTTCTGAAGACATAGGCCTTGTACTGGGAAAGGACGTTGCTGAATCCGGAGACATAGAGATCCACATCCCCGTCATTGTCATAATCCGCCCAGTCCGAGATCCCGTACATAAAATTATCGATGGACTGAATAGGCCCTGAAAGGAGAAATCCTCCATCGTTTCTGTAGATCTCGATGAAAAAGTTTGTCGGGCTACTTCCCCCCACAGCCAGGTCGTCGTCTCCATCATTATCGTAATCCCCCCAGGAGAGGCTTTGAGGGTCAAAGCCGTTGAAGGGCTGATAAGAGTGCTGAGGCACATAATAGGCCACCGGAGCAGCAAAAAGAGCCCCGGCGAGGACACAGGCCGTCAACAAAAGAAAAAAGAGCTGCCTTCTCATACTATTCCCCCCTTAACAGGCTCTGCAGGCTCAAAGCCTTCTCATCAGTGGGATCTAAAGCCAGGGCTTTTTTGACCTGTCCCCATCCGTCGGGGTCGTTGACCGCCGAGCCTCCTTCATTTCCTGCCGTTCCCTCCATGATATAGGCTTCTGCAAGGATGTTGTGGATATCCACGGCATCCACAGAGTCATCATGCCCATGGACCCAGCCATCTGTCCCGGTCCTGTGCGCCGAGAGTTGAGAGATCGCCTCGGCCTCATTGTTTTCCATGAGGGCGATGGCCCCCAGACCCACATTGATCCTCAGATCCGTTCCCGACCCCAGAGTGGCTGCAGAAGTAAAAGAGAGCTTC
>Ga0209163_1002896_pt1 | contig 13443 bp, 12 predicted proteins | sample MTBAKSrepl2MetaG_FD_187457 | JGI IMG/M metagenome (GOLD analysis project Ga0209163, IMG submission 187457) | Enrichment culture microbial communities om Arthur Kill intertidal strait, New Jersey, USA, that are MTBE-degrading - MTBE-AKS2 (Arthur... | ecosystem: Environmental > Aquatic > Marine >...
GTTTTTTCCCCTTCACCGAGCCCAGCGCCGAGGTGGACATCGGCTGTCAGCTTTGCGGCGGCCGTGGCTGCCGCACTTGCGGTTTCACCGGCTGGGTCGAGATTCTCGGGTCCGGCATGGTCGATCCTGAAGTCTACAAATTTGTCGACTATGATCCGGAAGAAATCAGCGGATTCGCCTTCGGCCTGGGTATCGAACGGACGGCCATGCTCAAATACGGGATCGACGACGCGCGGCTGTTCTTCGAAAACAACCTTCGTTTCCTAAGGCAGTTTTAATTCCCGGAAAAAGGACATGCGAGTTACCTATAACTGGTTGCGGGATTACGTTGATCTGGACCTTTCCCCCGAGGACTTGGCCGAACGCCTGACCATGGTCGGCCTGGAAGTTGAGGAAATCGAGGACCGATACACTTATTTGGATAAGGTGGTCGCGGCCAGAGTGGCCGCGGTCGAGGATCATCCCCGGTCCAAACATTTAAAGGTCTGCCGGGTCGAGACTGACCGGGACTCTTTTCAGGTGGTTTGCGGCGCGCCCAACGTGGCCCCCGGTCTGCTTTCCCCCTTGGCCCTGGTCGGGACCCAACTGGCCGGGGGGCCGGTCAGTGAAGCGGAGATTCGGGGGGTTCATTCGGTCGGCATGCTCTGTTCCGAGGCCGAACTGATGGTCGGCCCGGACGCCGACGGCATCATGGTCCTGCCGGAAACGGCCCGGCCCGGACAAGGGCTGAAGGAAGTTTTGGGCCTGGCCGACTGGGCCTTCGAGGTCAGCGTCACCCCCAACCGGCCCGATTGTCTGTCCGTCATAGGCCTGGCCAGGGAAGTGGCCGGCATCCTGGGCCAAAAACTGAAGTATCCCAAGATCGATTTGATCGAAGCCGAAGAACGGATTGAAGACCAGACCTCGGTGACCATCCTGTCGCCGGACCATTGTCCCCGATACGTGGCCCGGGTGATCCGGGGAGTCAAGATCGGACCTTCCCCTTTTTGGATGGTCGACCGGCTGGCCGGCGTCGGCCTGAGATCGATCAACAACGTGGTCGACATCACCAACTTCGTTTTGATGGAAGTCGGGCAGCCCCTCCATTCCTTTGATATGGAAAGGCTGGACGAAAGGCGGATCGTGGTTCAGACGGCCAAGGCCGGCCAGCGCTTTGTCACCCTGGACGGGGTGGAAAGAATCCTCGGGCCGGAGATGCTCCTGATCTGTGACGCCCGCCAAGGGGTGGCCCTGGCCGGAATCATGGGCGGGCTGAATTCCGAAATCGTTCCGGAAACGGCCAATGTCCTCCTGGAAAGCGCCTATTTCAATCCGGTCGGCATCCGGCGGACCTCCAAGACCCTGGGCCTGTCCACCGAAGCCAGCTTCCGTTTTGAACGGGGCATCGATCCGGACGGCTGCGTTTTCGCGGCCGATCGGGCTGCGGCGCTGATGGCCGCCCTGGCCGGCGGACGGGTTTCCGCCGGCGTCATCGACGCCTACCCCAAGGTTCAGCCCAAAACGGTTCTTTCCTTTTCCCCCACCGGGTGCAATGCTTTTTTAGGGACCGGCTTCGAGCCGGAGGCCATGGTCCGGTCACTCGAAGGCATCGAACTGAAAATTTCCGGAAGCGGCGAAGACCTGGTCGTGGATGTCCCTAGTTTCCGGGTCGACTTGACCAGGGAAGTCGATTTATTCGAGGAAGTGGCCCGGCTGAGCGGCTATGATCAAGTCCCGGCCACTTTACCCCCGGTCCGGGCCGAAACCCTGCCCCCCGACCCCTCCCTGCGTCTGCGCAGTGAAATCAGGAACATCCTCGAAGGCTTGGGTTTGTCCGAAGTAGTCACCTACAGCTTCATCTTCGAAGGTTTTGCCGATAAGCTCAATCTGCCTCAAGATGACGAGCGCCGTAAGACCGTGCGGATCATCAATCCTCTTTCCGATGAACAGAGCCTGATGCGGACCACCCTGGTCCCCAGCCTCTTGGAGACGCTCAGACGCAACCAAGCCTTCAAGGTCGAGGACGTGAGCATTTTTGAAATAGGCAAGGGGTACTTCCGCCGGGACGGCCAGGAACTCCCCGACGAAAGACTCCAGGTCGGCGGCTTGATGAGCGGAAGCCGAACCGGCCTTTCCTGGTATGATCAGAGCCGGCCGGTGGACTTCTATGATGTCAAAGGCGTGGTTGAGGAGTTGCTCGACAGCCTGAAAACGGCCGAACCGGTTTTCGACCGCCGGGCTTTGCCCGCCTATTACGATGAGGCCGCCTCGGCCCGGGTCTCGGTCAACGGAAGAACGGTGGGCTGGTTGGGCCGTCTGGCCCCGGCCGTGGCCGCCTCATTCGATTTGAGGGAAACGCCTTTCATTTTCGAATTGGAGCTGTCGCCGCTTCTGGACATCAGGCAAGCTGTGCCGAGGTTTTCCACGCTGCCCCGTTATCCCTCGGTGGAGAGAGACATCGCCCTGGTTCTGGACCGGGAGATTGAAGCCGGGCAGGTCCTTGAATATTTCGGCGGCCTGGGCGAGGAATACCTGACCGATGTGGCCCTGTTTGACGCATACGAAGGACCGCAGGTAGGCGAAGGGGCCAGGAGTTTGGCCTTTCGCCTGACTTATCGCTCCGGAGAAAAGACCCTGACCGATGAAGAAGTCAACGCCGTTCATCAGAGGATAACGGAAAAACTTATCCAGACCTTTTCCGCCAAGCTGAGGACTTGATTTTCATGGACAAAAAAGTATTGACCAAAGCCGACCTGGTCGAAGCCGTCCAGAGCAAGGTAGGATTTTCCAAACAGGTCACCGCTGAGATCGTGGATGATCTTTTTGAAATCATCAAGGAAACTTTAGTCAAAGGCGAGAGCGTCAAGGTTTCCGGCTTCGGCAATTTTGAGGTCCGGGAGAAGAAGGCTCGCCGAGGCCGAAATCCCCGGACCGGGGCGGAAATAATTATCTCTCCGCGGCGCGTTCTCAGTTTCAAGCCCAGCCAGGTCTTACGCCGGGCCGTCCGGGAAAATTCCTGAGCGTCGGGGACCGCGTCCGGGATGGAGGACCAACCGGCATGCCTCCCGAAATTCCCGACAAGGTCTACTTCAAGATCGGCGAGGTCGGTCAGATCGTCGGCGTCGAACCTTACGTCTTGAGATACTGGGAAACCGAATTCCCTCAAGTGCGGCCTGACCGGGCCGCTTCGAAGCAGCGGCTTTATACGAGGCGGGACGTGGAACTCCTCTTGGAGATAAAACGTCTTCTTTACGAAGAGGAATACACCATCGCCGGGGCCAAGAAAAAAATAATCGGCCGGAAAAAGCCTCCCGAGACCGGCCCGCTGAAACCGGGTCATGAAATCCTGGTCCAGGTCAAGGAGGGCCTGATGAATATTAAAAGGCTCCTGGAAAAGTTCTAAACCGTCCCTGGGCACACTACCGGATAGCCGCAGGCTCCGGATCAACCTTCACGTTCTTGTTCGCCTTCAAGAACCCCCCGTTCGTCCTCGAACGACAAAATTTGGATTTTAATGGTCCGGGCCGCCGTGTCAATAACGGCGTAGGTAGGCGGGGCGCCTTTTTTGTCTTCCGGCTTAAGATGACCGGGGTTGACCCACAGGACACCCCCCCGCTTTTCGATGGCCGGCAGATGGCTGTGGCCGAAAAGAACCAGGTCCGGCTTTTCCCGGGCGGCGATCACCGCCGGGTCTTCGTCCTCGGGTAAATCATTCCGGTGGGGGGCGTCGGCATGGGTCAGGAGCAACTTGATTCCGCCAATTTCGGTCAGGATTCGGTTGGGGACGGCCGGGTCTTGATAGTAATGACTGAAGACCCCCGGCACGCGCAGCACCTTCAGACCGGCTTGCAGCAGAGGTTCGGCGTCGTCATAATCGTCGCCCAGGTGAACGGCCCGGCTTATTCCGGCTTTGACCAGCCGGTCGGCCAAACGGGCCACGTTGTCCGTATAACCGTGGCTGTCGCTGATGACCGCGATTTTCATGATTGGACCTCCTGAGGCATATAGAAATTTGAAATTTTTCAAAAAAACGGCCCAGCGGCGATGGGACCGCTTGGGTGGTCAGCCGGCGCTTACCGGGTTATAATAACATAGGACTCCAATTTCGGCCAAAATGAGCCGGAGAGCCGAGGACGGCGAAGACATCAATGGTTGGTTGTTTTCTTTTCGGACTGGAAAAAAACGAGCTTGGGCGGAGGTTCCCGTGACATTTTCCCGGCTATCCGACGATGAACTGCAAGACCAGAGTATCGAGGCCCTGGCCGGTTTGGTTCAGGCGCGGACTGGTCTGGGCTGGGGGCCTCAGGGCAGGGCCAAATTACGCCGGGGGATCGAAGCCAGGATAAAGGCCCTGGCCTTGGGCGGCGCGGCCGCCTATCTCGGCCTGATTAGTGAAAACCAGGCCGAATGGAAAAAATTGATCCCTTACCTGCCTGACGACCGGACCTCTTTTTTTAGCAATCCGGCCCAATTCGAGGTCTTGACTTTAGGCCTTCTGCCGGATTTGACGCTGCGCCGGGAAGAACGGCGGTTGGTTCTGGTCAGTGCCGGCTGTTCGACCGGAGAAGAGGCCTATTCCCTGGCCATGGTCGCCCGGGAAGCTGGTTTGGTCCGTAAAAATTGGCGGGTGGACCTTTTCGGCGTGGATATAAACCCCGAAGCTCTCGAGACCGCCCGGACCGGTCTTTATCCGGCCTCGGCCTTAAGCCGCCTTGCCCCGAGCAGAATTCAACGCTGGTTCCGCCGAAGCGGCGGGCGCTTTATGGTCCGGGATGAGCTTAAAGAAATGATTTCCTGGGGCGTATTCAACCTGGCCGGTGAAGACCCCTGGCCCTGGCCCGAACTGAAAGCCGGGGTGGATGTGCTTCTGATTCGGAACGTTTTGCTGGGTTTGTCCCCCATGGCCGGCAAGAAAGCGACTGCCCATCTGGCCGAACTCCTGGCGCCCGGAGGCGTGCTTTTGATGAGCCCGGTGGAAGGTTTGCCTTACGGCGCCGACCAATTTGAAGCCGAACGGTGGGGCGGGGTGATGTATTGGCGCCGGCTGGTTGAAAAATTCAAGGTCAATCCCGGTCATCCCAGCCGAAAAGCTCAGAGAGGCCTCGATCCTGGTTCAAAGGACAAGGATCGGCCGTCCGAGCCTCCACCACTGTCGAAAAGAACAACTGCCGAATTGAAAAAAGCCGGCCAACTCCTGGTTCAGGGGCGACCGGACCAGGCCTGGCCGGGCTTGGAGGCGGTTTTAGACCAAGCGGCCCCAAAAGGCGAACTTTGTCCCGAAGCCCTGGGCCTGGCCGTGCGCGGCCACCTGGTTGGCGGACGATGGGCCGAAGCCCGGGACCTGGCCGAACGGATCATCAGCTTGATCGAGGACAGAGTTTGGACTCATCTTCTTCTGGGTGAAGCCTGGGCCGGAGAGGGCCGAATCGTTCGGGCCCAAGGCGAATGGGCCCAGGCCGCCGAAATGATGACTCGGACCTTGGATTGGAAAAACGACCCTTATTGGCGTCTGGACCCGGTTTACGGCCGGGCCGACCCGGCCGAACTGGTCCGGCGGCGGCTGGCCGAGCTGAGTGACGATAACGGCTGAAAGGAACTTTTATGCCCGTGAAAATGAAAGACCTGACCGACTTGCTGGCCGATGAAGACACCGGTTTCAGAGGTTATATCGCGATAGTGGGCGCCAAGGTCATGGGTCACAAATATTTTGGGCCGGACCGCACCCTGGCCCTGAACTTTCTCCATAACACCGACCTCCCCGAAGAAGAGGACGTGTTGTGGTGTTACGTTGAAAAGGAACGGGGCTTGGCGCCCCGGATATATCCCGTCGTCTCCAAACCCGAGGAAGACGAGCCCTGAAGCGGCCTGTGGCCGTCGTTTCAGGGCACTCTTTCCGTCATGGCCGCCAGCCACCGATGAACCGGCAGCATGGTTTCATAGCGCCGGAAGCAGAAGTCAACCAGCTCGGGCGAGTAAAACTCGTCCGGGATTTTAGTTTCCCATCCCACGTAAAAGCCGTCGTATAAAAGCAGTTCGGCGTTCTTATGATCGGGGTCGAAGCCTCGGGGCGTCTTTTTATAGTGTTTCCCGCCGAAATATAAATCTCCGCCTTTGGCGGCCCGGTCAAGGGCCTTGACCAGGGCCGGGCCGTGTTTGGGATCGACCACCGACTGGCGCCAGACTTCCAGCATGGGTTTGGGGAAACGGTAGAGGCCGGCTCCGAGCATCAAATCGGGCGGTTCAAGATGAAAATAAAAACCGGAACATTCCATCCGCGGCCGGGTCCCTTCCCAAAACCAAAGCCCCAGGTGGGTCTTGTACGGGGTTTTGTCCTTGCTGAACCTGGTGTCCCGGTACAAACGGAAGATAGACTTGTTCACCCTGGGGTCGGCTTGAATCTTGGGGGCGATCTGCTTCAGGCGCCGGCCCAGGGCCAGCACGAATTCCCGGGCCGGGGCCTCGACGTTATGCTCATAGTTCCTCCGGTGTTCCTCAAACCAGGTTTTATGGTTATTGGCGGCCAGTTCCGCAAAGAACCGGGGACACTCTCTTGGAAAACCTGAAAAACCGCCGACCTCGGTCATTGGCTGCTCCTCCAAGTTCGAAAAATAAGAATACCGTTCGGCCGGCGGCCTGCCGGCCGTGTTCAAGTGATTTGCCCGACCAAACGGGACGCGGCCACCAGTTCGGGCTGAAGCACGTCGATCAGGGCGTAGTCCAGACCGGCCCCGGCCAGCACGGCCAGATACATCTCTTCGATCCGGACCGTCACCTTCCGCCTCAGACCGCTGCGCAGATTGGACAAGCCGGCCATGGTCCGGACGCTTTCCTGGAAGACGGCCCCACAGGAGAGCAGCCGAATGGCCTTGGTCGATTCGGCCGCCTGACCGGCGGCTTCCGGCCAGCTAAGGTTGGGCAGGACCGGATCGAAGATGAGTTGCTCCTGGGACAGTCCGGCGTTTAAGGCGTGCTCCCGGAGTTCGATGGCCAGGGCTATTTTGTCATCGAGCCGAAAAGGCGCGAAGGAACGGTCATTGACCAGGAGGATGATCAAGTCGGTCTTATTTTCAACGGCCAGCGGAAGGATTTCTTTTAGTTTTTTTTCTTCCAAAGTCAAGGCGTTGAGGATCGGCGGTTGCCGGCACACGGCCAAGCCCCGAGCCAGGGCCCCCGGATTGGGGCTGTCCAAAACCAGTCGGAGGGAAGTCGCTTCCTGCACGGCTTCGACCATGAAAGCCATTCGGTCCTCCCGGCGCTTGGACAGATAGCCCGGATTGAGGTCCAGCCACCGAGCCCCGGCCTGTTCACACCGCCGGGCCAGGTCCTGGAGCGGCCGGGGGTCGAGTCTGTCCAGGGCTTCGGACACCAGGGGATTGAGGGCATGAAGGTTGTCGGCGACCGGAATCATAGGCGGTTGATCAGGGCGGCCGCGAAGGCCGCGCCGAAACCGTTGTCAATGTTGACCACGGTTACACCCGAAGCGCAGGAATTGAGCATGCCCAGAAGCGCGGCCAGTCCGCCGAAGCTGGCCCCGTAGCCCACGCTGGTGGGCACGGCGATGACCGGCTTGTCCACCAGGCCGCCGACCACGCTGGGCAAAGCCCCTTCCATCCCGGCCACCACGATGAAGACCGAACCAGCGGCCAGTCGATCCATCTGGCCCAGGAGCCGGTGCAGTCCGGACACCCCCACGTCCGGGAGGTAATCTGTTTCATGGCCCAGGAACCTGGCGGTAATCAGGGCCTCTTCCGCCACGGGTCTGTCACTGGTTCCCGCGGAAATAATGACTATTTTGCCTCGGCCCTCCGCCTGGGGTTCCTGGTGAATGATGGTCAGACATCTGGCCCGGGCCTGGTATTGACCTTCAGGGAATTTTTCCAGAACCAGGGCCGCATTTTCCGGCGCAAGCCGGGTGATCAGGACGTTGTCGCCCCCTTCGATCAGCCTGGAAGCAATATCGATGGTTTCCTCCGCGGTCTTGCCTTCCCCGAAAATTACTTCGGGGCAGCCTTGACGAAGGTGCCGGTGATGATCGATGGTCGCCCACTCGGTACCTTCAAAAGGCAGGTTTTTCAAGGCGGTCAGGGCTTCGGCCACGGACATCCGGCCGGCGCTGACTTTTTCCAGAACCTCTTTGATTCTTTCGGCATTCATCTCTCGGCCGTTTCACTCCGACAAAATTTCGAGCCATCCTAACATCGGTCCTTTGGTCTTGCCAATCCAAAAGCGGGAAAAAGAACTTAAAAGCCGATCGAGAATGGTTCCGGTCGTAAGACCCTTTTGAAGTGAATTGACAAACCCGGGGCGGCCGTTTATTTTCCCGAACATCTTTGTCTTATCGGCCGAATCAAGTTATATTAAAAGAGGCCTTGAGACGCCGTCCGGGCCCGGGGCGGGAAACAAAAAAGCCGTCAAGCCGGACCGGCCGGGGCCGTTGGTTGGAAAAAGCGGACCGGGCTTTGACCTTCAAGCAATGAGATAAAAAACTCAAGGGCGGGGAGAGGAATGGCCGAGTTTAATGATTTGAAAAAAAGGCTCGGGTTTCTTCGGACTGAAATCGAGCGGCATAACCGTCTTTATTACCAGGAAGACGCGCCGGAGATATCCGATTACGAGTATGACCAACTCTTCCGGGAGCTGAAAGAGCTGGAAGAAGCCCATCCGGAGTTGATCACGCCTGATTCGCCGACCCGGCGGGTCGGGGCTGAACCGGTGGAAAAGTTCGCCCCGGTCGAGCATTCCGTGCCCATGCTCAGCCTTGAGAATGGTTTCAAACCGGGCGACCTGATCGATTTTAACGAACGGATCAAGCGTTTCCTCAAAACCATTGACCAAATCAGTTGCCTGGTCGAGCCCAAGATAGACGGGGTGGCCGTGGAGCTGGTCTACCAAGCCGGCCGACTGGTTCAGGCTTCGACCCGAGGCAACGGTTACGTGGGCGAGGAGATCACGGCCAACGCCAAGACTATTTTGACGGTCCCCCTGGCCTTGAACGACAGGAAACGGCCCATCCCCGAGCGCCTGGAGGTCCGGGGCGAGGTCTACATGCCTCTGGAGGAGTTCAATCGCCTGAATCAGGAGAGGACGGCCAAGGACCTGCCCGCTTTCGCCAATCCGCGTAACGCGGCCGCCGGATCGCTTCGCCAACTGGACCCCCGGATCACTGCCACCCGGCGATTGAACATCTTTTGTTACGCCGTGGCCAGGCCCGAGACCTTGGGGGCGGCCACTCAATTGGAACTGCTCCAGGCTCTGCGGGATTTCGGCCTGCGGACCAACTTGGGGGAAGTGGCCGTCTGCGCCTCGGTCGACGAGGTCATGAATTATTTTCAAGAGATCGACCGCCGGCGTCACGAGCTGCCTTATGAGGTCGACGGCGTCGTGATCAAGGTCAACTCCCTCGACCTCCAGGCCCTTTTGGGGTCCACCACCAGGAGCCCGCGGTGGGCCCTGGCCTACAAGTTCTCCCCCCAAGGGGCCGAAACCGTTGTTGATCGAATCGAAGTCCAGGTCGGGCGGACCGGGGCCTTGACCCCGGTGGCCATCATGAGACCGGTCAACATCGGCGGGGTGACGGTGAGCCGGGCCACGCTCCACAACGAAGACGAAGTCCGGCGCAAGGATGTCCGGGCCGGGGACACGGTGGTGGTCCAGCGGGCCGGCGATGTCATCCCGGAGGTGGTCCGGGTGATCCTGGACCGGAGGCCGCCGGAGGCCGAGTCCTTCGCCATGCCCAAGACCTGCCCCGTCTGCGGGTCCGAGGTAGTGCGTCTGCCCGGCGAAGCGGCCCATCGCTGCCCCAATGCCTCCTGCCCGGCCCAGATAAAAGAAACCCTGTTCCATTTCGGCTCGAAAAACGCCCTGGATATTGACGGGCTCGGCCGCAAACTGATTGATCTATTGGTGGACCGGGACCTGGTCCGCAGTCCGGCCGATCTTTATCGTCTGACTTTGGATCAACTGGCCGCCCTGCCGCGTTTGGCCGACAAATCAGCCCGGAACCTGCTGAACGCCTTGGCCGGGAGCAAGGAGACCACTCTGGAAAGGTTCATTTATGCCTTGGGCATCCGGCATGTCGGCCAGCATCTGGCCCGGGTCCTGGCCGAACACTTCGGGGACCTCGAAGCCCTTCGCCGGGCCGGGGTTGAGGAATTGGAGGCCATTCACGAGGTCGGCCCCGAAGTCGCTGGAAGCATCGTCTCCTTTATGTCCAATACCCGGAACCGGGAGCTCATCGACGACCTTCTCGGGCCGGAGATCGGCTTCAGTCTCCGGACCCCGGCCGGAGCCGGCGGGCCGACGCCTTTGGACGGCCTGAGTTTTGTCCTGACCGGGGCACTGGAGACCATGACCCGGGACGAGGCCAGGGACCGGATTACGGCGGCCGGGGGTCGGGTGGCCTCGAACGTCAGCCGCAACACCGATTTTGTGGTCGTCGGCGCCGAACCGGGGTCGAAGGCCCGGCGGGCCGCCGAGTTAGATGTGAAAATGATCGGCGAAAAGGAGTTTCTAAAACTTCTGGGAGGATGAGACATGGCCGAGGCCAGAGCCCATGTAGTCGTTTCCGGACTGGTTCAGGGCGTCTATTTCAGGTATTCGACCCGGGAAAAAGCCAAAGACCTCGGCTTGACCGGTTGGGTCAGGAATCTGCCCACCCGTCAAGTGGAAGCCGTGTTCGAAGGCGAAGAGGCCAAGGTCGAGAAGATGATTAAATGGTGCCGACGGGGACCGGCCGGGGCCAGGGTGGACAAGGTCGAAGTCTCCCGCGGCCCGGCTCAAAACGAATTCCCAAAATTTGAAATTGTTTATTAAGTCTCTAAATCAAGGGACCGGCCTGAAGACCTGGCCGCTTCAATGCCCGGGCCGGTTCCTGTTCTTGACACTGCGGAGTCTTTCCGGATAAAGTTGGACAATTTTTTAACGAAAAGAGACCTGTCATTATGATGATTAACCGGCGTTTGCTATCGGGCTTGGGCCTGACCCTGGCCCTGATAATTTTCTTGAGCGGGTGCGGCCTGTTCGGACGCACCAAAAAGACCGGCCCGGTCGGTGCCCTGAAAATGAAAGTGGCCGTGGCCCCTTTTGATGACCCTTTTGACCTGATGGAGAAGGAGTTGAGCAGCAAGGCCGCCGCACTTCTGGCCAAAAACCTGGATGAATCCCGGGATATCATGGTCATCCCGCCGGACGAAGTGCAAACGTTTCTGACGGCCAAACAAATGCCCACGCCCCTGACCCAAAATTCGGCCGCCCTGATCGGCCGGAGCCTGGGCGTCAACGCCGTGGTCATCGGGGCCCTTTCCGAATTCAGCCAGGTCCAGGAACGGACCGGCTGGCTGCGCTGGCTGACCTTCTGGAGTAAAAAGAAGGATTTCATCAAGGCCGTCCTGGTGGTCAAGGTGGTGGACCCTGCCCAGGGCACCATCATCGCCGCCGACTCCGGCCGGGGCATGACCGAGACCGGTCAAAAAGAAGAGGACCTCTGGATGGGCAATCCCAACCAGGGTTTGGACAAGTCCCTGGTCAACGCCAGCCTGGAGAAAGCCGTCCAGTCCTTGGCGGAAGGCATCGCCCAGGGCTTGAAACAGTTGGCCTGGCAAGGTTTCATCCTCGATGTTTCCGGGGACACGGCCTTGCTCAACGGCGGTCGGGACGTGGGGATCAAGCCGGGCCACAGGTTTGTGGTCTTTTCGGCCGGGGAAAAATTGACCAACGCCGCAGGCCAAGTGTACATCATCCCCGGACCGGTCAAGGCCCAATTGCAAGCCGAACAGGTTTTGGAAGGAACCACGAAACTGAGGATTATGTCCGGGGAGGTCCACCCCGGCGAAGCGGCTCAGTACACCGAATAAGCAAAACTATCGCCTACTTTACTGAACCCGACAAGGACGAAGCCCTCTCGACCATTTCCCGGGCCGCTTCAAGGGTCTTGGCCGTGAGGGCGACTCCGCCCAGCATTCTGGCTATCTCGACCGTTTTTTCGTCCGCCTGGAGAGGCCGGATATCCGTGACCGTCCGCCGGCCGCGGACTTCCTTGTAAACCAAGTGATGGTTTTGGCCGAAGACGGCGATTTGCGGCAGGTGGGTGATGCAAACCACCTGGTGGAATCCGGACAGGTCCTTGATCTTGCGGCCGATGACCTCGGCCACGGCCCCGCCGATCCCGGCGTCCACTTCGTCGAAGATGATGGTCTGGACTCGCTCCTGTCCGGCCAAAAGGCTTTTGAGACAGAGCATGACCCGGCTCAGTTCCCCGCCTGAGGCGATGCGGGCCAGGGGCTTGAGCTCTTCACCGATATTGGGCGAAATGAGAAACTCGACCTGGTCCCAGCCCAGCGGTCCGGGTTCAACCTGATCCGCGCCCGCCGAAAAGCTCACGGCAAATTCCAGGCCGGGCATGCCCAAGGTCCGGAGTTCCCTGGCCGCGGCCTCGGCCAATTTCAGGGCGGCGGCCCGTCTCTTTTCACTCAGTTCCCGGGCCAGGGTCTTGGCCTGTTCCCCCAATTTCCCGGCCTGGGATCGGAGACGCTCCCGCTCCCGCTCCAGGTCCTCCAGATGGTCCAGTTGCTCCGCCGCCCGGCGGCCGTAACCGAGGACGTCATCCAGGGTGGGACCGTATTTGCGCTTGAGGCGGCTGATCAGGTCCAGCCGGTCTTCTATTTCTTCGAGACGTCCCGGATCGAAGGTGATTTTGTCCAGGTGTTCCCGCAAGGTGCGGGCCGCATCATCCAATTCGTGGTAGGCCCCGTCGATCTGGGCCAGGACGGCCGTCAGCCGGTGGTCCAGGCTTACGGCCTTTTCCAGATCGGTGCGGGCCGCGTCGAGCAGTTCCATGGACGAACCGGCTTCGCCGTAAAGCCGGTCAAAGCTCCCCTTGATTAGACTGTAAATCTTTTCGGCGTTGCGGACCAAGCGCCGTTCCTGCTCGATCTCCTCATCTTCGCCCGGTCTCAAACCGGCGGCTTCGATCTCCTGAACCTGAAACCGGGTCAGTTCAGCCTGACGGTGTCCTTCTTGGAGGTCCCTTTCCAGGGCGGCCAGCCGCGCTTTCAATTCGGCCGACCGGCCGTAAACCTCGGTCATTTCAGCGCGCCGGGGCCGGAGGCCCCCGAATTGATCGACAAAAAGAAGCTGCCGCTCGGGATCGAGCAACTGCTGGTGTTCGTGCTGGCCGGACACCGAGACCAGATCGCGGGTCAGGGTGGTGAGTTGAGTCAAGGTGGCTAGAGCGCCGTTGATATAGACCCGGTTCCGCCCGGCCCTGGATATGACCCGCCGAAGAACGATCTCGTCGCCGGCGGGCAGGCCGAGTTCCTCCAGACGGCGGCCTAAGGCTGAGGGGTCGGCCGGCAGAAACAAGGCCTGGACCTCGGCCTCGTCGGCCCCCTCGCGGATCAGCTCGGTGAAGGCCCGTCCGCCCAAGATCAAATTGATCGCCCCGACGATGATCGATTTGCCGGCCCC
>Ga0209163_1002900_pt1 | contig 13435 bp, 13 predicted proteins | sample MTBAKSrepl2MetaG_FD_187457 | JGI IMG/M metagenome (GOLD analysis project Ga0209163, IMG submission 187457) | Enrichment culture microbial communities om Arthur Kill intertidal strait, New Jersey, USA, that are MTBE-degrading - MTBE-AKS2 (Arthur... | ecosystem: Environmental > Aquatic > Marine >...
TTTCCGCAAGCTCAAGGACTCTGACCTGAACTGAGTCCAGGATGGAGTCCCGGATGAAGGCGGTCGCGCCAAGGATCTCAATGCCGATCAACTCGCCCTTGGAATTAAGTTCCGCCGTGATATTCGGGCTGACCTCAACACTGCCCGCCTCCGGTTCATCCGATATGGCCAGATGAAGGACGTCGTCCTTCTCGAAGTAGGCCAGGCGTGCTTTACTCATTCCTTAACCTCCCTGATCTAAGTCGAAAATCGATTTGTTGACGGCTGGTCGCGTGAATGGTCACGGGCGTCATGGTGTCACCCTTCTGTTCATACGGAATCATGACGAGAAGTTTACCATGTCGGCCAATGACGGCCACACGACCTGTCACCGTATCTATATATCGCTCGGAGGAATATCGCAGAATATGCTCGACCGTCTCAAAATCGTAACCGCGTAAGGTCAGGCGGTAATTCATGTAGTCGGTCCAGACAATCTTGGCCTCCTCCATCTTCCTTCCTCATCAAAAGAATAATTATACCATCTGTATAATTATGGAAAAACCGACCATTTCTTTTTCGTTGCCGTCCCTAGTTGAGGATTTCCTCAGGGTCAGGTCTCCGGCTTCCTCTTCGGCTTCATATTTTTTCGTTGTAGCTTTATATGATAATATAGCGTAATCATGGGAAAAGGCAAGGGAAATTCGGAACGGTCGACTTGATCTCCCGGCCCGGAGAACATAGAGGCCGGCCGCTGAGTCCGGTCGTTTGTAAATTCCCCGGACGGTTTGATTGAAACGTCCGTTCGTTTCGGTTATATTGAGCAGACGGAAACTTGGACCCGTGCGTGAGGCTCATTTGGGATAAGGAAATCAGACAGGGACTGACAGTTCTTGTCTGCTTTGAACACTTTATCCAAAAATTTTCAAGGATCGGGCTAAATCGCCGAAGACCGGCTACGGAGGTAAAGACGGTGACCAAACCGGATTTAACTAAATTTTTTCACCCCCAAAGCATCGCCATTGTCGGGGTGCCCCGCAAGGATTACCGTTTCGGGGGGCTGAGTTTTATGGATAAGTTATTAAAGGCCGGCTATCCCGGCCGCATCTATCCGATCAACCCCAAGGCCCAGGAGATTTTGGGTTTCAAGGTTTATCCCGACTTGTCTTCCCTGCCCGAGGTCCCGGACCTGGCCATGGTTTCGGTGACCGCCCAGCAGACCATCGGCGTTCTGGAAGAATGCGGACGGCTGGGCCTGAGGCACATCCATATCCTATCTTCAGGGTATAACGAAATCGGCACGCCGGAAGGCCTGGAACTCGAGGCCCGGCTCAAGGCCGTGGCCAAGGAGTATGGTCTTCTGGTCATCGGCCCCAACTGCATGGGTCCGTACTGTCCGGCCTCCAGGCTGACGCCCTGGGGAGCGATTCCAGGAATAAACGGCCCTTTGGGCCTGATTTCCCAGAGCGGCGGCCTGGTCCAGAGGTTGACCGAATACAGCGCCTCCTTGGGGCTGGGCACGGCCAAGGCGGTCAGCATGGGCAACGCCACGGTCCTGGATGTCTTCGACTACCTGGAATACATGGCCGAGGACGAGGCGGTCAAGGTCATCGGTATGTACCTGGAAGGCATCCCGGACGGACGGCGGTTAATGACCATGGTCCGGGAAGTCAACCGGAAGAAGCCCATTGTCTTTTGGAAGGGGGGCGCCACCGAGGTAGGGGCGGCCACGGTTTCCTCTCACACCGGGGCCATGGCCGGGCAAGGCTGGCTCTGGGATTTTTTCTACCGCCAGACCGGCGTGGTCCACGTCCGGACCATGGACGAGTGGGTCGACGCCCTGATGGCCCTGGCCTGGCTGCCCGCGCCCCAGGGCAAAGGCGTCTTCCTCATGGGCGGGGGCGGGGGCAACAGCGTGGCCAACGGGGATTTTTGTATCGAAGAAGGTCTGGAAGTCCCGGCCCTGTCCGAAGCCACCATGGCCGTCCTTCGCCGCAGTGTACCCCAAGTAGGCTCCATTATTGGTAATCCCTTGGACATGTGGCTGATCTTCATGAACGCCGCCCATACGGTCGAAGTCCTGGAAATGGGTTATCAGGATCCGGCCGTGGACATGATCGTGGTGGACACCTTGATCGTCAGGAAGAGTTTCCACATGCCGGAACAAGCGGACCCCTACCCCGAGACTATTGAATATTTGAGGGAAAACGGGTTAAAAAAGCCCACGGTTTTCACCGTGGATTCCGAGGGGGGCGACCCGGAACTGGCCGCTCGGGGAGCCAAGCTGAGGGCCGAATTCGGCCGGGCCCATGTCCCGGTTTACCCCACCTTTCAGCGGGCGGCCCGGGCCTTGGCTCACCTTTACCGGTATTACGCCGATTTGAGATCGAGTTAGGGGCGGTCCGGGCCGGACCAGCCCCCGATATTCTGAAAGACCCCTTCCGGGTTTACTTGGTAAAACGGCGGCGGAGATGGTTCAGCCCTCACTCCGCCTTGGGCGGGCAAGCCCGGCCTTCTCCCAGGGGGAGAGGGATATTGGTAATTCCTTTTCCCTCTCCACCATTTTGGGGGAGAGGGCGAGGGTGAGGGGGTTTCCAACATTTCCTAATAGCTCTCCGCCTTTACTTGGCAAAACGCCGGCGGACGGTCTCGGCGTGAACCGGCAGACCTTCGGCTTCGGCCAGGGTCAAGACGGCCTCCTTGAGGTGAGCCAGCCCTTTTTCCGACAAGTACTGGAAGGTGGGTTTCTTGAGGAAATCGTCCACGGACAGGCCGGAGAACATCCGGGCGCAGCGGCCGGTGGGCAGGACGTGGTTGGTGCCCGAGGCGTAATCCCCGGCGGCGATGGGGGCCCACGGCCCCATGAAGATGGACCCGGCGTGTTTGATCCTGGGCAGGACGGTCCAGGGGTCGGCCGTGACGATCTGCAAGTGTTCGGCGGCGTATTCGTTGACGAAATCGACGGCTTCATTCATGTCCCGGGCCAGCAGGACGGCCGAGTTGTTTTTCAGGCCCACTTCGATGATCTCCCGGCGGGGAATGTCGGCCAGAAGGTTTTTTATACCCTGGACCACGGCCGCGGCCAGGTCCTGGTCCGGGGTGACCAGGACGGAAGCCGCGTCAGGGTCGTGTTCGAGTTGGGAGAAAAAGTCCCAGGTCATCAGCCTGGGGTCGGCGGTCCGGTCGGCCAGGATCAGGCCTTCGCTCGGTCCGGCCGGCGAATCGATGTCGACCTGGCCGAAGACGACCATCTTGGCCGCGGTGACCCAGCGGTTGCCAGGGCCCACGATCTTGTCGACCCGGGGGACGGTCTGGGTGCCGAAGGCCAGCGAACCGACAGCCCAGGGTCCGCCGATCTTGTAAACGGCTTCGGCCCCGGCGATGTCCGCCGCCACCAGGACTTCGGGCACCACGGTCATGCCTTCGTCCGGCGGGGTGGTCACCACCACCCGTCCGACCCCGGCCACCTTGGCCGGGATGATGTTCATAAGCACGCTCGAGGGATAGGCGGCCCGGCGGCCCGGGACATAGGCCCCGACGATGTCCAGGGGCCTGGTCAGGCGTCCGGCCAGGATGCCGGGGGCGATTTCCACCGACCACATGTCTCTTTCCAATTGGGCCTGGTGGAATTTTCTGATGTTGCCGGCGGCGAATTTCAAGGCCTCGACCACTTCCGGCTTGACCGTCTTATAGGCCGCCTCGATTTCTTGCGGCGAGGTCTTCAGGTCGGCCGGGGTGATGTCCTTTTTGTATTTGGCGTAATGCTGGAGGGCCACCGCGTCGCCGGTTTCCTTGATCCGGGTGATGGTCTCCCGCACCTCCAGGAAGACCGCCGAGACGTCCTCCATGGACCTGGTCAGGATTCTGGCCCGACGCTCCGGACTTAGTTCAGTCAGCTTTTCCATCTCGATCATCTGGTCACCATCTCCCTCTTTTTTCCAAAATTTTTCTCCCATTAGCAAAAGACGGGCCGGTCATCAAGCAAAAAGCCCCACCTTGAGGCCGTGTAGTTTTCCGCGACGCTGGCCCGGCCGGTCTGGTATTATAATGAACATGGGAAAGTCGGTCCATGTCTAAAAAAATTATCATTCTGGTGCTGGTTTCCTGCGGTCTGCTCCTGGCCGGGGTCTGGCGGATGGCCCGGCATCCGGCCGGGCCGGGAGACCTCGAGTGGCTGGCCCTGGTTAAGGAAAACGGCTGGGCGGCCACGGCCGACCTGGGCGGCTACCGGCTTTATTATCTCGAAGGGGGCCAAGGCCCGCCGGTTTTGCTCCTTCATGGTTACGGCGATTCGTCTTACTCCTGGCATCGCAATTTTCAGCCTCTGATCCAGGCCGGTTTCCGCGTCCTGGCCCTTGATCTCCCGGGTCTGGGCGCTTCGGAAGTGCCGCCCGACTTCGATTTCACCGCCGAATCCCTGGCCCGAGAAATCATGGCTTTCCTTGACTACAAGGCTTTGACTCAAGTCCATCTGATTGGAAACTCTCTCGGCGGACACCTGTCTCTGTATTTGGCCTATCATCATCCCGATCGGGTGGGCCAAATCGTCCCGGTCTGTCCGGCCGCCTATCTTGACCGCCGACGGGCTTTTCGGGCCGCCTTGATCAAGGCGCCCTTCCTGGCCGAAGCGATCAGACCCTTCTTCGGTCCCTGGAGCGTCAGGCTTTTCCTGCGGGAATGTTTTTTCGATCCGGAGCTGGTGACCGAAGCCGTCGTGTCCCAAAGGTCCCAGCCCCTCCAGCGGCCGGACCTGGCGGTCAACCTGGTCAAGCTGGCCCGAAACTACTTCTCCACCGGCTTTATCGAGTTGTCCCGGAATTATAAAGCCCTGACCACTCCGGTCTTACTGGTCTGGGGTGCCCACGACCGGGTGATCGATACGGACCGGTTCGCCGAGCGTCTTCACGGAGACCTGCCCGGTTCGCGGCTGGTCATCATCGACCGGGCCGGACACGTGCCCCACGAAGAGCGGCCGGAGGTCTTCAACGATCTGGTCATTCGGTTTCTTCGAGACGGTGATTAACCCAGGTCCGCAGGGCGTCGCCGGTCGAGGGGAAGGCCAGGTGGTCCCAGGGAATTTCGTCGGGCCTGAACCAGCGGGCCTCGAGGGATTCCCGATTGGGCCGCAAGGTTCCTGCCAGGATTTCCACCTGGTAGATGGCCACCACGATGGGGTACCCGGAATAAGAATAGAGGCCGAGCAGGGACCCCGGCCGGACCTGTAACCCGGTTTCTTCCTTGACTTCCCTGGCCGCGGCCTGCTCCAGGGTCTCGCCTCGGTCCACAAAGCCGCCCGGCAGACACCATCGGTCCCGGGCCGGCGGCCGGGCCCGCCTGAGCATCAGCACCCGACCGTTATTGACGACCAGGCCGCAGGCGGCCACCTTGGGATCAGGATGGACGGTCAGGCCGCAGGCCCGACAGACCGGACGCTCACCTCCGTCAGGCCCGGCTTTTCTGGTTTCAAGCCGGGCGGCGCACTCAGGGCAATAGCGGAAATTTATTTCTCCGGACAATGGCGGCCGGTCCAGGGGTCAAAACCATGGAATCAGGTTGAGGTTGAAGAAAAAAGGCCGGGCTTGGTCCCGGCCTTTTTCCGCGAACCGACGATAAATCAACAGGACTCCTGGAGTATCTCGGACAGGTCCCTGATCTGGAGTTTTTCGTCCAGGTTCCTGGTCTTGACGCTGTCTTCGAGCATGGAAATACAATAGGGGCAGGCCGTGGCCAATATTTCCGCGCCCGCGTCGGCGGCTTCCTGGACCCGCAGATCAGAAAACCGCTGTTCCGGCTCCGTTTCCATCCACAACCGGCCGCCGCCGCCCCCGCAGCAGAGAGAAAATTTGCGTTCCCGTTCCATGCCCACCATTTCGGCTCCGGCGGCCTGGAGCACTTCCCTGGGATCATCAAATATTTCACTGTGGCGGCCGAGATAGCAAGGATCATGATAGGCGGTCTTTTTGCCGTAACCGCCCGGTTTTAATTTGCCTTCCCTGACCAGTCGGGCCAACATCTGGCTGGAATGAATCACTTCGAATTCACCGCCCAGGTCCGGATACTCGTTCCGGAAGGTGTACAGACAATGGGGGGAGGTGGTGATGATCTTTTTGACCCCTTTGCTTTTAAACAAAGAAATATTGCTGCCGGCCAGCTTGCTGAAGCCTTCTTCGTCGCCGATTTTACGGATCGATTCACCGCAGCAGCTCTCTTCCACGCCGATGACCCCGAAAGACACGCCGGCTTTTTTCAACAGATCGACCATGGCCCGGGCGATTTTGCGGCTGCGCTGATCGTAGCAGGAGGTGCAGCAGACGAAGAGCAGATATTCGGTCCCCTCCTGGAAAGTCGGCACGTCCAGACCCTGGGCCCAGTCCATCCGCTTGTCCCTGGGCTCGGACCAGGGATTGCCGTTGCTGTGGCAACTGCCGGTCACGGTCTTGAGGGCCCCGGGAATAGCCCCGGTCTCGGCGATAATCGAGCGCATGGACCTCATAATGTCAATGATTTTTACCCCGCGGGGGCAGTTGATCACGCATTTGTTGCAAGTAGTGCAGCCGTAAAGAATATCATCGGATTCATAACCTTCTATGCCAAGTTGTCCCATCCGGATCATCTGCCGGACATAGAATTCTCCGCCGACCTCGCGCCAGGGGCAGAGGCCCGCGCACAGACCGCATTGCATGCACAGATTGAGGTCTTCGCCCCCGGTCAGGACAATGGCCTGGTTGACCTCGTAAAAAGGCATTTGGGCCATGGGCTAGCTCCTTTCCGTATATTTTCTCTTCAACATGAGTTAATCTTCTCAAAAGCCTGAGAATATGCGGTTTTGTACTATTCCGGCCCGAGTCTTGTCAAGAAGGAATCGGGAAAAAGGTTAGAGGACGAATCCGGAAAATTCAAATGACACCATCTTCGATGAGCCGGTCGAGAATCTCGGGTAGGGAAACCCCTGTGGCGGCCAGGCCCCTGAGGCCGTAATGCATGTTGGCCTCGAGCATCAGCCAGCGGTTTTTGTGCCGGCAGACGTCCAGTCCCACGTCGTCGAAGCCGCAGCGTCGAGCCGTATCCAAGGCGAAGGCCAGACCTTCTTCCGGGACGTTTTGCCGGTCGATGAATCCGCCTTGAGCCAGGTTGGCCTTGAATCCCCGGCTCGGGATCAGCCGCCAGTAAGCCGCGGCCAGGCGGCCGGCGATGACCACCACCCGCAAATCCTTTTCCAGAACCAAGTATTCCTGGATGTAAGCCGTTTTGGTTCGGGCCAGGTAGTCTTGCAAGTCTCCTTGGTTTTTTATCAGATAAACCCCCCGGCCCTCGCCGAGGCCGCGAGGTATTTTGGCGATAAAGGGAAACGAAAAGTAATTATTGATGTTTTGACTTTGCCGGCCGTAAAAGAGGCGGGTCTCCGGGTGGGGAATATTCAGCAGCGAAAACAAGGTGGTCTGCCTGATTTTGTCGCCCAGATAATAATACTGTCGAGGGGAGGGGAAGACTTTTTTGCCGGCGTCGGCCAAGGATTGAGCGTAGAAGCCGGTCGGATAGAGTACTCTGGAAGCTCGGATGAGCAGGTCTCGGGAGACGGCGTCATAATCATTCAAATTGGGTTTTACCCCTAGGATGCGGACGTGTCGGCAGCCCCGCGGCCTTGAACTCAGGGCAATGCGCTTCTCGGTCATGGTCGCCTCCTTTTCCTCGAATAATTTTACCCCAGGCTCTGTCCGACGTTAATCAAAGAGTTTGAAACAATTTGACGTTATTAACGTGTTTTTTCCAGCCTGATCGGTCCGAACCGGTAATCCGCCTCTTCGGCCGTCCGTGGCCGATGTTTTGACCTTCAGCGTAATCTTCGTTTGACACCCCGGAACCTAAACGGTATCATTTTTCCATTATTATTTTAATGAGGTTTCAGTCCAGTGGCCGAACTTCGTCGTTATTTGCGCTTGGCTAAGGAATACCGTGTGGAATACGGACCGTTTCCCCTTTCCGGCCGGGACGAGGAACTTCGAACCAGCACCATCATCAACATCGGCGGCGGCGGACTTTTGTTTCGGTCGACAGAGGATTTCCCGGTTGGACGTCACCTTATTCTCAAAACATACATTGTCGGCTGGCGGCAGGACGGCCCTGACCTGGTCGAAGCGGACGACCCGGCCCAGGAGGCCCGGATAACGGCCATAGCCGAAGTTTTAAGGTCGGAATACGATCCCGGGGAAGGATGCCACCACGTGGCCGTCCAATTCCTTGGTCGGATTTTAACCTGATAGTTTTTCGAGGGACAATCATGGACGAAAATCTTCCGGTCATCCAATTGGAGCTCAACGCCGGGGTTTTCAGGATAAAGACCGGCGAAGCCGTTTACCAGATCACGGTCAAACCTGAAAGCAGTCTGACCAGGGTGGTGGAAAAAGTCGTGGAAAAAGAGGCGGCCCAAGAAACCGGCCCGGCTCAACCCGCCCAAGACGGCGACTTTCGAGAAGACCGGTTTTACCGGGAAATCTCCGAGGAAATGTACGCGGAAATCGGCGGCCTGGCTCGCCAGATGTCCTTGTCGCTTAAGGATATCCCCGGGGAGACCTTCCGGGCCGTGGACCTGGAGAAGACCGGGGTCGAATTGGCGGACGCCAAGGATCAGCTCGAAAACATCGTCCAGATGACGGAAAAAGCCACCATGGACATCATGGATTTAACCGAAGCCATGGCCAGGGACTGTCAGGAAATCAAGACCCATCTGGACAATATCCAAGGTCTCGATTTTCTTTCCGATCAATCCGCAGCCCTTGATTGGGAAGAAGCCCCGCCTCAAACCCCCTCGCCGAACGAAACGGGGTCTTCCTTCGAATTCTTGAACGGACTGCTGGCCCAAACCAAAAAGCTGAAAGAGCTGGTCGAAGGACTGCCGAGAAGCGGGGAAAAAACAAAAGAAGTTCCCGGAGGGACCCCCGCGGAAATGCCAAAGGTCACCTCCTATCGGTTCGACCTGGACGTGGTTTTCCAGACTTTGTACGAACTCTGCACCAACGAGACGGTCAAAAGCCACATCAAGGCCATGAGAACTGAGCAGGAGGCGGCTTTCGAGGCCGAGACGATTCAAAAAGCCCTGTCTGATTTGGCCCCCACCGTGGAGCGGGAGGAAGATTTTTTCAATTTCCAGATTCCCGCCGTGCTCAAGGTTCTCTTTCAGGGGGCTCGCAGCGACAAGCATAAGCAGGTAATCAAGAAGATGAATCAGACCGCGGCGAATATCTTTCTTGATTCCATTTTGCCGCTTGAAGGCCGGATGGAAGAAAAAGTGATCGCCGAACAGAAAGCCGCGGAACCGGAAGCGGCTCCGGCCCAAAGCGGCCTTTCTCCGGAAAAGATCGAAGAACTGCTGGTCCTGATTGACGAGAACGTCAAGGTCCTGGAAAAAGAGATCGAAAGCACGGCCCAACCGGCGGAAGGACCTTCATTATCCGGCCCGAACCCCCCGGCTGAATACACCTACGTCAAAAACGACGATCGGGAGACCATCATCAACGAGATCGAGCAGTCGGGGGAATTGATCGGACAAATGACCGCCCAAGTCACCCGGATCATGGAAGCCTTGTCTTTCCAGGACTTGTCCGGTCAGAGGATTATGAAGATCGTCGGTCTCATCTCCCAAATTCAGGTTCAGCTCCTCAGCCTGCTCGTTTCTTTCCGGGCTAAAATCAAGAGTAAGGAAACGGAAAAAGAAATCAGGTCGGTCAAGGAGACCGAAAGTCTGGCTCAGGAGGAAGTGGACAAAATGTTGGAAAGGGTCTCCGCCCCCGCGGCTCTGGCCGGACCCGACGGAGCAAGCCGACTGGACCAGGACGCCGTGGACAACCTGCTGGCCGAAATGGGTTTTTAAGGAGACCGGCGACCTTTTTTTTGACCGCCCCGGAGCACCAGCCAAAATAAAACGGCGCCGCCCATAAAAGCCGCCCCCAGGCCGGACCAAGGTTTTGACTCGGCCTCCGGCGGCCCCGGACTGACAAACTCGTACATGCCTTCGCCTTTGAGGCCTTGGGCTTCCACCAGGACCTTTAGGCGGTGAATCCGGCCGTCCGTCTTGATTCGTCCGGCGGGAAAGGTCAAAACGTATTGATTTTTCAATCGTTCGGCCAAGGCGGCCAGGCAGGAGGGCAATTGGTCGGGATGAGCGACAAAGAAATAAGCCCCGCCGGTGCCCCGACTCAGTTCAGCCCAGGAGGCCAGGGCGATGTTGTCTTCGGAACCGTAGCCCACGGTAAACAACTCGACGCCTGATTCCAGAATTCGGGCCGCGGCGGCGGCCGGAGTGAACAATTCATCCCCGCCGGCGCCGTCCGTCAGAAAAATCATGACCCGCCGAAAGAGCTTGCGGGGAAAAACCGGTTTGGAATCATTCAAGGTCTTCAGCCCCAGCAGGAGACCTTGAACCGGTTGGGGCGACCCGCTGACCGGTTCAAGGGCCAGGGCGGCGGAAGAAAGCAGCGCCGGGTCACGGTCGGGACCGGCCACGACCCTGGGCTGATCCGTGTAGCTGACAATCGCGCCGGAATAAAGAAAGCCCATCCGAGTGATGAAGCCGTCCACGGCCCGGCCGATCATGGTCAAGGAAGTGGGGGCGTCATCACGGTGATCGATCAGGATTACATATTCAAGGTGGCGGTCGGTCGTAACGAAAGGTCGAACCGTGGGGTGACCCTGGTTCAAAACTCCGTCTTCCTCGATAAAGAAATGGTCATCGGTCAAATTTTCCAAAAATTGATCTTTTTGATCAGTCACGGTGACCAGGACGGTCATCCAGGGAGGGTGGTCGGCTTGAAAGGCCGCCTGTTCAATTTCCACCACGCCTCGGCCCCATTCCTGGGCCGGTCCGGGACAGGGCCGGAAAAGAATCAGGAATATCGAAAGCCAATAAAGCCAACTCGGGCTGGGTGACATAAGGCCGTCCACTGGAATCGAATTTGTCGATTACTTTAGACAAATATGCTTGCCCCTGACAATAATAATCCCGCTCCGGGGGATGAACCATTCGGATTTGAGAAATAATGATTTAGTCCGTTGACTTGACGGAACGGCCTGGATATAGTCGGGAACTTAAAAATAATTTTGGACAGGAGGGAAGGAGTTTTGAAAAAGAATGACGATGTAGTGATAGTGGCCGGCGCCCGAACGCCCATCGGTGATTTCGGCGGCAGTCTGAGTTCCGTCCGCGCTCATGAACTGGCGGCCCTGGTAATGAACGCCGTGATCGAACGGTCCGGTCTGCCCAAAGACATATTCTCCGACGTGATCTTCGGGGACTGCATCCAGTGTCCGGACGAGGCCAACACGGCCCGGACAGCCATGCTCAAGGCCGGATTTCCCCATGACATTCCGGCGACGACTATTCAGCGGCAGTGTTCGAGCGGCATGCAGTCAATCATTTTCGGGGCCCAGCAGATCAAGTGCGGGGATTCGGAGGTGGTCTTGGCCGGCGGGGTCGAATCCATGAGTTCAGCCCCTTACGTGCTCAGTACGGCCCGTTGGGGCCAGCGGCTCCGTCACGGTGAAATGACCGACGCCATGTGGGAGGCCCTGCACTCGGGCAGCCGGGTCTTGGGCGAGCCTTTCATCATGGGCCAGACCGCGGAAAACCTGGCCCGGAAATATAATATCTCCCGGGTGGACCAGGACGAAGTGGCCCTGCGCAGCCACAACAACGCCGAAACGGCCGTCAAAGCCGGCCGGTTCAAGGACGAGATCGTGCCCGTCCCCGTGCCCCAGAAAAAGGGCGGGCCCAAGATGGTGGACACCGACGAGCACGTCCGTTTCGGCCTGACCATGGAAAACCTGGTCAAACTGCCGCCTGCCTTCGCCAAGGACGGCACGGTCACCGCCGGCAATTCCTCGGGTCTGAACGACGGGGCCGCGGCCGTGATCGTCATGCGCCGGGACAAGGCCCAGGAACTGGGTCTTAACCCCATGGCCAAGATCGTCGGTCACGCCGTGGCCGCGGTCGATCCCAAATACATGGGCTACGGTCCGGTGCCGGCCACCCAAAAGGCCCTGGCCAAGACCGGCCTCGACCTGAAGGACATCCAGCTCATCGAACTCAACGAAGCCTTCGCCGCCCAGTACCTTTCCGTGGAACGCGGCTTGGGCCTCAACCGGGAGATCACCAATGTCAACGGCAGCGGGATCGGTCTGGGCCATCCGGTGGGCTGCACCGGGGCGAGGATCGTCATCAGTCTGATTTATGAAATGGCCCGCCGGGACCTGACCACCGGCCTGGCCACGCTCTGCGTGGGCGGCGGCATGGGCATGACCACGATTATCGAGAGGGACTAGGTTTTTTAAAAACCTGAACCGCAACAGGTCAATTGATTTTTGACTTTCCGGGGCATGGACGGCCATGCCCCGTCCCTTTACTATTTTACCTGTTTATGGACTTGACAAGCCCTTGAGCGGGAATATAGTTATAACCGGATTTGGGTTTATCGACCAAAACAATCGGCGGGGCGGAATAATTCTCAAAATCCATTCCCAAAAGGGCCCCAGAGGATTGAGACATGGAACATGATCAAAATCTTGGAACTGCCGATCCCTCATTGATCCGGGATATGCTGATCGGCTCCGGATATTCGGAAAAAGCCGTGGATTATTATTTAACCAAATCAAATATGGGCAGTATCCCTGAAGCCGATCAGGTCACCGCCATGACCGGGACCTGCGGCGACACGATGAAGGTCTTTCTGAAAATCGATCACGGCCGGATCGAAGACGCCAAAATCCAGGTCTTGGGCTGTCCCGGGGCCGTCTCTTCGGCCATGGCCGCTCTTGACTTGATCAAAGGCAAAACCATTGAAGAGGCCCGCAAGCTGACCGAGGGGGACATCTTTCGCACCCTGGAAAGCCTGCCGGTCCAGAAACATCATTGCATCAGCCTGTCGGTCAGGACCGTCCAGAAGGCCCTGGAAGACTATCTGGGCCATAACGGCGGCGCCCCTAAGGAGGACCACTGATCATGCCTCTTTTTGAATATCTTTGTCTTGACTGCGGTAAGGTGACGGAAATTTTGGTCTTGGCTTCCGGCGAGCAAGCCCGATGCGGGGCCTGCGACAGTCTTAACGTGAAAAAGCTCATCAGCGCGCCCTCTTCCGCCTCGGGTCTGGCCCGGACGGGCCTGCCCGGCCCTGGGGACCACACCTGCTGCGGATCGGCCCCCGGCCAGGCCGCCGGCTGCGCCGGCCCCGGAAGCTGCTGCGGCAAAACCGGGTGAAATAAAAGGAAACTCCCGCCTCGACCCTGCTTGATTTTACCCGAACGATAATATACCCTTAATGTCCGGTTCCCGGCCGCGGCCGGAGCCGGATATTTCCGTTCAGGAGCCGAAAAGATGACTGAACTGAAAGCTATGTACCGCCGGGTCATGGATGATCATTTTCCCGAAGAAATAAAAATCGTTTTGGGCGAAACGACCCTGGTCTAC
>Ga0209163_1002902_pt1 | contig 13403 bp, 10 predicted proteins | sample MTBAKSrepl2MetaG_FD_187457 | JGI IMG/M metagenome (GOLD analysis project Ga0209163, IMG submission 187457) | Enrichment culture microbial communities om Arthur Kill intertidal strait, New Jersey, USA, that are MTBE-degrading - MTBE-AKS2 (Arthur... | ecosystem: Environmental > Aquatic > Marine >...
TGCTCGATCGGCGAGGTTCCAACAGGGCCAGTGTCGCCTTGGCGAACAGGACGGCTCGGATCGCATGGAGCATGCTGGTACACGGCACTGAGTACGCCAACGCGGCGTGATCGCACATCTCTGACAAGGCGTGTTCCTTTAACCCGGAACCACTTGCCACGGAATTGACGGCCAAGGATAGGGACAGATTTTCCCCACCGAGGATGCCAAGAAGAGGAGGATGAGACAAAACGGTCGGACCAGCTTCCGGGGACCCTGCTTTCAACGGTGGCCTTTAAGGTCGAAACAGCGATGAGGGACGGAAGCGCGGATATACCATCAGGGCGCTGCCCACTCGGCATGATGCCGGATATACGTTTGCATCCAACCATTTCTGTCTCAGAACTCTTTCTCTTGACTCCAGGGCTGGGCCATATACGGGCTGATAGAGGCGGGAGAGACCGAGAAAAAAAGAAGACGTTGGTTCCAAAACGGACATTCTTCTTCGTTACACCGCCGGAGCGGTGTCACGAGAACCGGGAACACAGACGTTTGACGCCCCCCCGGCGCCAGGAGAAATGCGCATCCCATAACCCGAACGCAGTGGTCGATATGACAAGAGAAGAGAGGGACGACACGTCATGGGGTTCCGGACACACAGGAAGGAGACGCGGTATTCTCGACAAGCGCAAGGACGGTCGGCAGGGTCGCATTCCTCCTGAATGGAACCCCCGCGGGCTGCTTGCGTTTTTCTGCGGGAGTATGGTAGTCTTCCCGAAATCCGGCATGTACCGGACCGCTTTCCGCACATGGATGGAGAAGACGGAGCCCCTCGCGGGGCGCCCCGCGTACATACGGCATCCGGGTTCCCGTAACCGAATGGTTGGCAAATCGTTGAAAAACACCCTTTCGAGCAGGCTGGTCAAAAACAATGAGATGCTAGGCTCGTAAATCCCGAGGAATGAGGCGTACCCAAAGTACGCCGCAACGACGAAGGAGGAAGCGTCACGCCGTTGGCGTGACAGGAGGCCGCGTTTATCACCAGCCTGTTTTCACTCCCCGAATGCGAAAAGATGAACGTGGAGGTTCCGGTATGAGCGTTGCGGGAAAAATGATCGCTTTTCTGGAGCGATCTTCCTGGATACGACAGATGTTCGAGGCGGGCAACCGTTTGAAGGCGGAAATCGGGGCCGAAAACGTGTTCGACTTCAGCTTGGGAAATCCGAACCTCGAACCGCCTCCACTGTTCCGTTCCGTGCTCGAATCCCTGGTGATTCAAGACACCGAAGGCGCCCATGCCTACATGCCCAACGCCGGATACGCGGCCACACGAGAAGCGGTGGCGGGCTATCTCCGGCAGATCCACGGGGCGCCCTTCGAAGGCAAGCATGTCATCATGACGTGCGGGGCCGCCGGCGCTCTGAACATCGCTTTGAAGGCGATTCTGAACCCCGGTGATGAAGTGCTTGTGTTCCGGCCGTTCTTCGTGGAATACACGTTTTACGTGGACAACCACGGGGGAACGGCGGTGACGATTCCTTCCCGGGCGGACTTTTCCATGGACATGGAGGCGCTGGAAACCTCCATCTCCAAGAAGACGGCGGCCGTGTTGATCAATTCGCCGAACAATCCCACGGGCAAGGTGTATTCCAAGTCGGAACTGGACGTCCTGGGAAGCCTGCTGGAGCGAAAAAGTCGGGAAACGGGTCGGACCCTCTATCTCGTATCCGATGAACCGTACCGCAAGATCGTCTACGACGGTTTGGAAGTGCCCAGTCCGTTCCAGTCCTATCGTCACAGCCTTCTGGCGACATCGTACAGCAAGGATTTGTCCCTGCCAGGGGAACGAATCGGGTATCTGGCCGTTCATCCGGAAGCGGAGGACGCATCTCTCGTGCTCGATGCGGCCATCCTGGCCAACCGGATTCTCGGATTTGTAAACGCTCCCGCCCTGATGCAGCGGGTCGTTCAGTATCTCCAGGGGGCCAGCGTGGACGTAACCGCCTACCAGAGGAAACGGGACACCCTCTGCGCGGGACTCTCCGAAGCCGGCTACACGTTTCATAAGCCCGAAGGGGCCTTTTACCTCTTTCCCCATTCACCCATCCCGGACGACGTGGTCTTCGTGAGGGAACTGCAAAAGCACAACATCCTGGCGGTACCGGGAACAGGGTTTGGAGGACCGGGACATTTCAGACTGTCCTACTGCGTGGACGACGGGACCATCGAGCGTTCCCTACCCCGTTTCAAGGAAGCCCTGAAACCGTACCGGTAATCCGGCAACACCGGTCTGCTTCATTTCAGACCGTTTCAAACCATACGGAGAAGATCCATGAATCGAAAGGACGAATTCTCCGAAAAGCGACTCACGTTGGATCGCGAGGATTTTGAAGCCGTCGAAAGCGAATCCGAATGGTCGGGACCCGTCCGGGAAGACGTACGCGGACAGCTCTACAAGTGGATTCTGGCCGCCGCCGCGGTGCTGATCCTGGTATTGGGAACGTTTTGGTTTTTGCTGCGCCCCATGTTTCAGCCGGACCGACTGAGGATGGAGCAGGTGAACGCCTCCTCCATGGTGGAAGAACCTCCCATGACGCAGGAAACGGTGGAGCTTCGAGCGGAGGAGCCGGCCGTTTCCTCCCCGGAAAAGCCTACGGAACCGACACCTCCCGTCAAATACATCCCCATCCAGGAGAAGCCGGCTCCCCGCACCATCGCCCTGGAGACGGAAGCCCGGCGCATATCCACGGATCCGGATGCTGCCGCGCCCAAACAGGAGGCCTCGGAGACACCGGATTCGGCGCCGCTGGCCCGGTCCGAGGAGCAAGCGGCGAGCTTGGGCATGGAAGCGGCCGCTCCCGCGCTTCCCGCCGCCGAGAAAACAGCCGTCCCGGATCCCAAAATTCAACCCGCAAAGGAGCCCGCAGCCGAAATCCCGGTGGTGGAAGCTCGTGTAGCCCCCAAAATCCCGGTGGAACCCGTGAAACCGGTAAAGGCGCCCCCCAAGCGAGACGTCGCCCCGGCGCCCCAACCGAAGCCGAGTCCTCCGCAAACCGTCTGGTATGTGCAGATTGGAGCCTACAGCCAGGAAGCCGCCGCCCGTCGCATGCAGGGGCAGTTCGAGCGAGCCGGGTATCCCGCCCGTGTCATGGAGATCGGACCCGCCGGAAAAAGGCTGCACGCCACCCGCGTGGGGCCCTACTCCAGTGAATCCCAGGCTCGGACAGCGGCGGAGACCATCAAGCAGCAGGGTCATCAGCCCTATGTGCTCTCCATTCAGGAGCAACCGTAGTGGGGTTCTTGACCTCCGATGCGAAAGCGGGCATGGAACGCTCGAGAAACGCGGATCCGTTCGTCATCCGCTTCCCCGTTCCGGGATACGGGAAGACGCCGCAGCCTGAACCGATCTTCGGTCACGAGCAGACGTTTTTCTGAACATTCGGATGCCGTGGTCTTGGTGGCGCTACCGCCCCGCGATTCCTATTAGGCTGGTGCAAAACGCGATCTACTGCGTTCCGCTTCATCCTTTCCGCCTGTGCGTCTCACGCAGACAGGCGTCATTGCGGCGTACTTCAGGTACGCCTCATTCCTCAGGATCCGCGCGCCTTGCATCGCATCGTTTGCACCAGCCTGGAGGCTATGGTATTCAACAACGGGTTGCTAAGGACTCCACCGGTTCGGTGGAATATATTTTCCGGGTCCCATGAATGATTTCGATCCCATGTTTCCGTCGAACTTAGCCCGCGCCCTCCCTTCAGGCGCCCCCGTGGCTGTGGCCTTCAGCGGAGGCGTGGACAGCGCCGTCACCGCATTGCTTCTGAAAGAGGCCGGTTGCCGGGTCCATGCCGTGCATATGATCCTGAACGAAGCGAGTCGGGCTTCCGGCGGTTCGGCTCTTCCCGAGCTCCGCCGTCTCGCCGAAGCCATCGGGGTTCCGCTGGAAGCCGTTTCCCTGAAAGACGCCTTCCACTCCTTCGTCGTGAAATATTACGAACGGGAAACCGCTTCGGGACGCACCCCCAATCCGTGCGTGGTCTGCAATCCCGCCATCAAGTTCGGCCTTCTGCTTTCCCATATCCGGGACACGGGATCCCGATATCTGGCCACCGGCCACTACGCGCGTGTCGGCGAAGATCCCATCCATTGCCGCCGGTTTTTGGCCAAGGGCGCGGACAGCGGGAAAGACCAATCGTATTTTCTTCACCGACTCTCCCAGGCCCAATTAAGCCAGGTACTCTTTCCCCTGGGCGCCCGCACCAAACGCGAGGTGCGGCGCATCGCTCTGGACCGGGGGATCCTTCACTTGGCCCAGGCGGAAAGCCGGGACTTCTGCTTGTTTCACCAAGAAGCAGGACGGGCCGTCATCGACCGGGCGAACATAACCCCCGGTCCCCTGGTGGATTCTGCGGGAAAGGCGCTGGGGACTCACAAGGGAATTCAGCACTACACCGTGGGTCAACGGAGAGGGCTGAATCTCCCCTCGACGGAACCGTACTACGTCCTTTCCATGGATGCCGAACACAATCGCGTAGTGGTGGGTAGAAAAGGGGATCTGTATCGCAGCGAGGCCCTGGTGTGCGGGATCCATTGGATTTCGGAGATCCCGAAACGAGACCCCTTCGGCTGTCACGTGCGAATCCGGTACAGACATACGGAGGCTCCCGCCGAAGTCGTTCCCCTGGATCCCTTTCGGGCGCGAATTCGGTTCGAGGTCCCGCAACGGGCCGTGACCCCCGGACAGGCCGCGGTATTTTATGAAGAAAACACCGTGTTGGGAGGAGGCTGGCTGGAATAGCATGAGCACACTCCTATCCGCTCCAGCCCATCCATCTCCCACGGCGGCCCTGATCACCTTCGGCTGCAAGGTGAACCAGGCGGAATCGGCGTCCCTGGCCCTGGATCTGACCCGGGCGGGCTATCGGGTAATCGGGCGTTTTCCCGACGAACCGGTGTCCCTGGCCATCGTGAATACCTGCGCCGTGACCTCGAAAGCGGAAGCGGAATGCCGGCGGGCCGTGAAGCGTCTTCACCGGATTGCGCCTTCCGCTCCCATCGCCGTACTGGGCTGCCTCGCCGAGATTTCTGCGAACGAGGCGTCCCAATGGCCCGGTGTGACCGTTCTCTTAGGCAACCGGGAAAAGCGGGACCTGCTGGATCACCTCCCCGGATCCGCTTCGAAGGCTCCGCCGGCCCAGCACACCGGAGGCGTCCACAGGCGTCTCCCCCTGGAGGAACTCCATGCCTGCACACTCATGGATCGAACCCGGGCGTTCCTGAAAATCCAGGACGGGTGTGAATCCTTCTGCACGTATTGCGTGGTTCCTTACACACGGGGAACGTGCCGGAGTCTTTCGCCGGAAGGAGTGCTCCACCAGCTGGGGCGTATGGGGGCCTCCGGGGTGCAGGAAGCGGTCTTGACGGGAATCCACCTCGGGTATTACGGTCGCGATCTTCCCGGAACCCCCACATTGCTCAGCCTGCTGCACCGTATCGCCTCCGAACAACCCGGGCCCAGGATCCGCCTGAGTTCCCTCGAGTCCGCGGAATTGGACCCCGCCTTGGTGGAGTTGGTGCGGCAGGGGAATTGGCTGGCTCCTCATTTTCATGTTCCGCTTCAAAGCGGAGACCCGGGTATTCTGAGAGCCATGCATCGACCCTACTCGCCCGAGGAGTACGCGGACCGAATTCTTACACTGAAACACATGTTGCCCGAGGTCTGCATCGGCGCGGATGTAATCGTGGGATTCCCCGGGGAAGGCCAACGGGAATTCGAACGCACGCTCCGTTTCATCGAGAGCCTGCCTTTCTCCTATCTCCACGTGTTTTCCTATTCCAGGCGAAGCGGTACTCCGGCGGCCGACCTGCCCGACCAGGTATCCCCGGCGGAAAAGAAGGAACGCAGTCGCATTCTCCTGGAATCCGGTCGCAGAAAACGGTACGCATACTATCGGTCCTGGATCGGGAAAACGGTTCGTCTCTTGGCGGAGGAAGGAGCGGAGCGGGAGAACGGCTTGATCCGGGGATACTCGGACGAATACGTGCCGGTACACGTTCCGGCGGCGGAGGTTGCATCGAACCGGCTTATTCGCGTGCGTGTCTCGGAGTTCGATGGAACCCGGCTTTTCGGAAAGACATGCTGATGTCGGAGCCGAGGGGCGAACGTGTTGACACCGGCTCGGGGCCGTATTAGAAGCGGCCGGGAATCCTCTTCGCCATGAAAGAGAGCCGTCCGCTCGTGGATCGATCCGGCCTTCCCACGGACACCCCGACCCGCGTAACAGCCCGTTGATAAACCGTATTGTGGGCAGGCTGATGAAAAACGATGAGATGCAAGGCGCGCGAATCCTGAGGAATGAGGCGTACATACAGTACGCCGCAATGACGAAGGATGAAGCGCAACACGGCAGATCGCGTTTTTCAACGGCCTGGTAAAGGAACTCATATGACATCCGGTCACACCGTACAACTGTCCATCGTGGTCCCCATGTACAACGAGGAAGAAAACGCTTCCTCACTGCTCGAACGCATCCAGGCGACCATCGAGCCTCTGAGCATCCCCTGGGAACTCGTTCTGGTGAACGACGGGAGCACGGATGGCACCCTGGAGGCGCTCCAGCGTCTGGCCGCAGAGCACCCCTTCGTCCGAATCGTTTCCTACACGCCCAACCGCGGAAGGGGGGCGGCGCTTCGCGCCGGCTTCAACGCAAGCCTCGGGCGATGGATCATTTCCACCGACGCGGATCTCAGCTATTCCCCGTCCTATATGATCCGAATGATCGAAATCCTGCGGGAGGACCCGCAGGCGGACATGGTGTTGGCGTCGCCCTACATGAAAGGCGGGCGTGTGGAAGGGGTGCCGTTCTTCCGCCATGCCGTCAGCCGGTTGGGAAACCGCTTTCTGCAGATGACCCTGTCCCAGAACATCCACACCATCACCTGCGTCTTCAGGGCCTATCGAAGGGAAGTGCTGGATTCCATGGAACTGGAATCCCCGGGAAAGGAAATCCATCTGGAAATCCTGTCCAAAGCGTTGGCCGTAGGGCGGGTGGTGAGAGAGATCCCCGCGGTCCTCACCCGCAGGCAGAAGGGAAAATCCAAGGCCAAGATGACCCGTACCACGGCCTCGCACCTGGTTTTTTCGTTCATGGAAAAACCCATGCTCCTTTTCGGCCTCATCGGGCTGACCCTCCTGCTCCTCGGTATCGCCCTGGGACTCTATCTGATCGTACTGTATCTCCGGGCGCAATTGAACCCCATCCGACCTCTGATGAACGTGGTGGCCGTTCTCAGCGTATCCGGCCTGATCATGCTCTCCTTCGGCTTCCTGGCCATCAAAATTTCCCTGATCCGGAAGGAAATCTACAGAATTCAGAAGGAAAACCTGGAACTCCGGCTCCTCCTCACCGGCAGGCACGGTTTAGGAACGAGCGGGGCGCACTGTGGTCCCGGTGAAGTCTTTCCCCCGTCGGCCGGCATCGGAAGCGGCGCTTCCCTGCAAACCCGGCAGAATCTCGGCGCGCCGGCGAAGAACGGATCGACGACGGATGGGTGACAAGGAATCAGAGGATACACGCTCTGTATGCAACCGGGCCTGAATCATCGAGTGATGTTTCTCACCAATGGGTATCCGGATTTCCCGGACTCCTTTCGGGGACATTTCGTCCGAAGAATGGCCCTGGGCCTTGCGGACCAAGGGTACCCGATCCTGGTGGTGACTCCGAGGATTTACCGTGCATCCCCCCTGTTCGAACAAGATCAACGGGATATCCGTGTGTTCCGGTTTCCGTTTCCATCAGGAAACCGGCCCTTGATTCAAAGAACCACTCCTCCGTACGGCCCCTTGGCCGTCTATCTCGCCGGCGGATTGCGATGCGCGATCCAGGTGGGACGTCAATACCCGTGTGCGTTGATCCACGTCCACTGGGTGGTTCCCCCGGGACTCATCGGCATCTGCGCCGGAAGAATTCTGGGAGTGCCGGTCCTGGTGCACGCCATGGGAACCGACGTGCATACGGCCGGCCGCCGCAATGTGATCTCCCGCATGCTTACCCGATGGGTGCTGCGCCGGGCCCATGGCCTGGCGGCCGTGAGCCATGATCTGGCGCGGGACATGAAAACCCTGGCTCCGACCTGCGGGCCCATCGCGGTCATTCCCAACGGCATCGACCTCACCTGCTTCCAACCGCGGGATCGTTCCATGGCGCGGAAACACCTGGGGCTTCCGGAATCCCAGCGCCTGATCGCATACGCGGGCGGTCTCTTGCCGTCCAAGGGCTTGCCCGATCTCCAAAAGGTCCTGGATCCCTTGTTTCACGCGTATCCCGAACTTGGGGTGGTTTTCGCGGGCGACGGCCCGTTACGCGATTCCCTGGAACGTTGGAAGCGCACTGTGTCCGGAGGAGGCCGCATCCATATCTTGGGGCCCGTGCCTCACCACCGGATGCCCTGGGTGTTCAATGCCTCGGATCTGTTCGTCCTTCCCAGTTTGAACGAGGGCCTGCCCAATGCGCTGCTCGAAGCCATGGCCTCGGGACTTCCGTGCGTGGCGTCCTCCGTGGGGGACGTTCCCCGTGTCATCGAGCCTCACCACAGCGGATTGCTGGTACCGCCGGGTGATCCCGGCGCATTGCACGACGCCCTGGCCCGACTCCTGGAACAGCCCCACTTCGCCCGGAGACTCGCCGGGCAGGCTCGGTCCCGTGTTCTGGCGTTTGATGAACAGGCCCGCTTCCGGGAAGTGTCCCAGCTATACCGGAGACTTCTCGAAGGCATCGAGAAACCTTTTATCGGCGCTTCCTCAAGATGACCAGACGCCGGAACTCCTGCCGGACTTCCACGAAAACCCGCCGCCAACTGGCTCCGCAAAGCCGGAAATTCAATCGGGCCAGGCGCACGTAAGATACCGTGAGCCCAAGACTCACCAGGTACACGGCCATTCGTGGGGACCCGACATAGGCGGCCAGAGCCAATACGCACCCTACGAGAGCGATCAGTTCGATTTGCCAGATGAGACCCTGCTTCTGTTTCCCCAGGGTATTGAACAGGATGAGGGGGACATTCACAAACTGCACAAACAGGGCCGGGGCGAGGATTTGGGCATACATCCCGGCGTCGGCCCACGCAGTGCCGAAAAGGAGTTCAAAAAGCCGATTACCGGTGAGAATCAGCATACTGAACGGCAGCAGGCCCACAACGATGAGACGCGCGGCGGTTCTTTCCGTCAGGGAAGCCAGGTTTCCCTGACCCTGCACTTCCGACACGGATTGTCGATAGAAGACCTGGGATACGGAAAGAACGGCCAGCTCCATCGGAACAGCCACCATGCGCCATCCCAAACTGAAAAAGCCCACCTGGCGCGGTCCGAAGCAGGCGGCGAACACCACAAAAGGCAGAAAGGGCATCAGACTGAGGAGCAGGGTGTACGGAAGATGGAACCGGGGCAGGTTCCGATACGTATTCAGCAACTCTTTGACGGACGGCCAAGGAACCCATACCGGGAAACCGCTGCGTCCCAGTCGGATCAGCACGGTGGTCACCTTGCCGGCCTCGCAGAGCAGAAAACCCGCCAACAGGCCCGGTGCGCCCCCTCCCAGCGCAACCACCCATCCCAATTTGGCGGCGATGCCTGCGAAGGAGCCCACCACTCTCGCCGATGAGGTGAGGGAAAACCGCCGGAGGCGTGACACCCAGAATTCGTAGATCCGGTTCGCCGCCAGAAACAGCGCGGCCACGGGGATCCACCAAACCCACAGAGCCGCCTGCGGGAGATTCATGAACCCGGATAAGGGCTCTCGAAAACAGAAAAACAAAAGCAACAGGCCGAAAAGCTGGACCGATGCGATATACAGGAGTAAGGAAAGCAACTGTCGGGCCTGGCTGCGGGATTCGGGGAGCATCAGGGCGGGTTCGTATCCCAGGCACATCACCACGGACAGCGGGCCGGCGAAGGAGGACAGCAGAGCCAGGAGCCCGAAATCTTCCGGAACATAGAGCCGGGTGAGCAAGGGATAGGCCCCCAAGTTCACCACCATGGCCAAACCCGCTCCGCCGAGCAGGTTCAACACGTGGCCCCAGAAGTCTCCCGGCGGCCTTCCGGCCTTCCCGTTCGTTTCTTCCGTCACGCCTTCGTCCCGTGGAGGGGTTCCACAAACCGTGTCCGGATCACGCGTGCAATGCGATCCGCGGCATCGCCCCTTCCGAAAGGGTATCCCCCCATGGATTCAGGGCGTGTGGCGGAGAGAACCGCCGCAGATATCTCTTCCGCACTCCGGGGAGGCGCCAACCGGTTCCAACCCATTCGAACCAGTTCCATCCACTCGGTCTCTTCTCGAAACACGACGCACGGGACGCCATGGAAATAGGCCTCCTTTTGAACCCCTCCCGAATCCGTGCCGATTACGGCCGCACATTTCTCCAGCAGGCACATGTCCAGGTATCCCACCGGCTCGATGCATCTGAGGTCGGATTCCGTGTCCAGCCGAATTCCCAAAGCCGAAAGCCGCTTGCGAGTCCCCGGATGAAGAGGCCACACCACGGTCTTGTACCGGGACGCCGACCGAAGTCCCTCCGCCAGAACAGCCAGGCGCCGGGAATCCAGCGTATTTTCCGCACGGTGGACGGTCACGAGGATGTAACATCCTCGGTGGACCCCCAATCGATCCAGAATCGTACCGCTTCGCTCCGCTTCAGCGGCGTAATGAAGGGCCGCATCGAACATCAGATCCCCAACCACATGAATACGGCGGACCTCGATACCTTCCCGGACCAACTGATCGGCCGAAGACTTCGTCGGCGCAAACAACACGTCGGATATGTGATCCACCACCACTCGGTTGATTTCCTCGGGCATTTTCCGGTTGAAGGATCGGAGCCCCGCCTCCACGTGGACCAGGGGGATATGCAGCTTGGCGGCGGCCAGGGCTCCGGCCAGAGTGGTATTGGTATCCCCGTACACCAGCACCAAATCCGGATGCCAGTTGACCAGAATCTCCTCCACGCGTTCCAGCATGCGACCCGTTTGAGCGCCATGCAGTCCCGAACCCACCCCCAAATACGCGTCCGGCCCGGGAATGTTCAGTTCCTGGAAGAACACGTTGGACATGTTCTCATCGTAATGCTGCCCGGTGTGAATGGTCCGTTCCCGGATGCCGGGGAGGTTTCGAAGTTTTCGAGAAAGCATGGCGGCCTTGATGAACTGGGGCCTGGCCCCCACCACCGACACCAGTTCAACCATTCCGCACCCCGTGCTTTCCCGGCAAAAGGGCCATAGTATACGCATTCCGGGTTATCGATCCGTTCCGGATCTCCCGGGTCTGACCTCCATCGAGACGTCCCACTTGACGGGGCTGCCCCGGGACTCCACCGGTCGGATCCGCTCAAAGAGGTACACTTCATTCTCCCGGTAAACAAGCCGAAACATCCGGGGATGCTCGAGGAACTTAGCCACATCGAAGGGATTGGAGCCCGTTCCGAGGAGGGATCCAAAATAGTGTTCCATCATGGCGCCGTCCATGGAGTTGTTGACCAGCACATAACGCGCGCCCATCCTGTCCAGCTCCCGCAAGGTCTTTCGGATGCTCCACAGGGGGCTCAGGATCTTCACGTTTCGGCTCTTGAGCATGTCCTTTTCCATGAACCCGAGGCGCCAATACTCCGTCGTCGGATTGGACACATACAGCGGCAGCAGTTCCGCTGTGATGGGATCCGTGACGATCTTGGCGGAAGGGGGCGCCTCCCGCTGAATGAAAAACAGGGTGTGCATCAGAGCCGTGTGATCGTATCGAATGGGTCCCTTGTCGAAGCCGGTCCAGGAGATCCAGGCCGGCTGCAAACGCTTCCCCAGGTCCATGGGCATGAGCATGAGGGAGCGGTACACGATGACGGAAAAACCCGCTGCGACGATCATCAGAAGAATCAGCCCGGTCAGGAGTCGACGGGACAGGAATCCCACACCCGGAGTCCGCCGACTCATGGAATACCATGCCAATAACGCCAGCACAGGAATGTAAGGAATCACAAAACACAGGCGATCCAAACCCGCCCAGCGCCCCCCGGTAAGATCCACGAGGGCCGTGACGAGGATCGGATTGAACAGAATCAAGAGAGGACCATACAGATTGGACACCAGGAACACGCGGGTATCCATGCTCAAGGTGTCCCGGTAACGCCAAATCACCAGGGGAGCCGCCGCCAACGCAAGTCCGCCCCACAGTCCCAGGAACCGGATGGGAACGGAGACGGGGTCCACTACATATCCGGCGCCAAAAGGTCGCGCCAGTTCCCTTATCGGTGTTCCTTTGTCGAACAGGACCCATTGTTTCAGCCAGGGAACGGAAAATCCCGTGATGTGAAGCAGGTACGCCAGGTAGGACCCCACGACCAGCAAACCCAAGAGTAGTCCCGCGATTCCGGCGATCCTGCTTCCGCGATGGATCCATAACCACCGGGCGACAAGGTACAAGCCCATACTCGCCAGGGCCACGCCAAAAAGCGATCCGTGGATGAGAAAGGTGGACGCCAACAGAAACCCTGCCGGTATCCGCTTCTTCCACGGTTGCTCACCGCCTGGTTCCAAGATCAGGGCCGTGGCCGTGAAATATACCATCCATGCCGTAAGCCAGGAGTAGTTCGAATGGATCCAGTTGAACCACACTCCCCCAAAATGAACCATACAGAACAGAACGGCCAGGGTGCCGAAAGTCCGATTCGGGTGCAGGCTGCGGGCGAAGGCGTAGAACGACCACAGAATGCAGGGGGCCCAAAGGGAAACCAGAATCAAGTATTGTACGGAGGCGGTAACCTTTCCAAAGGCCAGGAAGAAAGGCTGGATCGCGGACCGATACAACCGGGTCCGACCCAGGAAGTCGAGAACACTTTCAAAACGCTCTTCGCTGAATTGCGCTTTTTCCGCCCAGACCTGCATCTTGGGAATATAGGCCAGGCTGTCGGAAGTGAGCAGGAGGGAATGCTCGTTAAACAGCAGCAGCAGACTCAGGATCAGCCCGCATACCAGAGGCATGCGCGGCAATGCCCCTAAATCCGGAACGCGAAACCGTCTCCGAGCAGACATCATCCGGAAGAAGGCGCAGGCCATCAGAAGGCCTATGGTTCCCGCAAGGGCCGCGGCCGTCCCACCGACACTTCCGGATTCCATGAAATACGATCTCACTAGAAACCACACACACAGGAACACCAACCCGCATGCAAAAGCCAGGCAAATCCGCCGTAACGCATCCCATTCCAATCGCGGAAAGATAAGCTCGATAAGACACCAACCCGGCACGCCCACAAACCCGATCAGCATCCCCAAAACGATCCAATAGTCCAGGGAAAACCGCCAAGTGCCCGCCAGGAGAATCGTCAGGCCGAGTATCCATTCCGGCAGGCGGGCGCCCAGGCGGTTCCCTTGCGGCGCAGACTGCTTC